>Ga0247822_10002319_pt1 | contig 12087 bp, 10 predicted proteins | sample 13C_Cellulose_Da_FD_192423 | JGI IMG/M metagenome (GOLD analysis project Ga0247822, IMG submission 192423) | Soil microbial communities from agricultural site in Penn Yan, New York, United States - 13C_Cellulose_Day30 | ecosystem: Environmental > Terrestrial > Soil > Agricultural land | place...
GACCATGTGGCAGCGGCGGGCATTCCTGAAGGCAGCTGGCGCGGGTTTCGCGGCCTCGCTGCTGCCACGACGGGCTGCAGCGCTCGAGCGGGCCGAACTGGTATTCGCCTCTTCGGTGCAGAAGCGCGAAGGGGGGTACGCTGCGGCGCTCGTCACGGAGGCGGGGGACCTCGTCTCGAGTGTCGACCTCCCGGAGCGCGGGCACGACATCACCTTCTCGCCGACTACAGGGCAGGGCGTGGTCTTCGCACGGCAGCCGGGGACGTTCGCCGTCATCTTCGACCCGTCGGGTAGGACCCCACCGAGGACGCTGACCAGCGTCGAGGGACGGCATTTCTTCGGGCACGGCGCGTTCTCGCCCGATGGCAAGCTGCTCTATGCGACCGAGAACGACTTCGAGAATGCCCGCGGCGTCATCGGCATCTACGACGTGGCAGGCGGCTACACGCGGATCGGCGAACTCGACACCTACGGGACGGGGCCGCACGAAATGCTGCTCATGCCGGACAGCGAGACGTTCGTTGTCGCCAATGGCGGGATCGAGACCCACCCCGACTACGGCCGCTCCGAGCTTAACCTCGAGACCATGGACCCATCGATCGCGTTCATCGAGCGGCGGACCGGACGGCTGATCGGTCAGCTCCGGCTCGAGGCCGGGCTGCACCAGCTCTCCATCCGCCACATGGCGTTCGATCATCGCGGCCGGGTCTGGTTCGGCTGCCAGTTCCGCGGGCCGTCGGCAGATCGCCCGCAACTGGTCGGCTACGCGACGCGGGACGGCGAGATCCGCCTGATCGAGCTACCAGAGACGACGCTGGGCAAGATGCGCAACTATGTCGGCTCCGTCGCGGCGTCGGCCGATGGCGGGCTGATCGGCGTGTCATCGCCCGAGGGGAACACCATCCTCGCCATCGACCCGGACACCGCGACCGTCGTCGCCAGCCTCGGCCTCGAGAACGGCTGCGGTATCGCTCCCGACAGCGTCGGCCTGCTCGCTTCGAGCGGGGATGGGGCACTCGGCGGTTTCGCCGGTTCCCCAGCCCCGATGACGACGTTCGAGCTGAACTTCGACAACCACCTGCGGCTGCTGAAGGCGGTCTAGCGCAGCTCCGCCGCCGGCTTCCGCTCGACCCATAGCTGCCGCAGCCCGTCGTACACCCAGTTGTAGACGAACGCGTAGGGCAGGAAGAACAGGAAGAAGCCGATATCGAGGACGAAGGCCTGGAGCAGCGAGATGTCGAGCATCCACGCCGCAAGCGGCACGCCGACCAGTATCAGGCCTGCTTCGAAGCCAAGCGCATGCAAGGCCCGGACCTTGAGCGTGCGTGGCACGCTGGCGAGAGGCCACAGCCGGTCGAAGATCAGGTTGTAGATGACGTTCCATGTCATGGCGGTGGTTGAGAGCATGAGCGCCAGCAGGCCGACATGGGTGATCGGCCGGTCGAGCAGCCAGGCGGCGATCGGTGCGCAAACGATGAGCGCGATGACCTCGAAGCCGACCGCGTGGCCGATCCGCTCGATGAAAGACCTGTTCTTGAGCTGCATGGTGTTCTCACACTTCAATCCCTGAATGTGACGTGGACGTATCATCGATTTTTCTGGTAACCCAAGATAGGTGCCATCGAGAAAGTCGATAGATGCAATACTCGCCCGAAGCCCTGGAGGCGTTTGCCACTGCAGCAGCGCTCGGCTCGTTCTCGGCAGCGGCGCGGCGGCTCCGCAAGAGCCAGTCGACGATCAGCACGGCGATCGCCAATCTTGAGGCGGACCTCGACTTGGTGCTGTTCGATCGCACGGGCCGCCTGCCGGTGCTGACTCCCGCCGGGCGCCGTGTGCTGTCGCACGTGCAGGAGATTCTTGCTGCCAACGAGCGGCTGGAGGCGCTGAGTGTGCGGCTTTCCGACAAGGTGGAACCGCGGCTCACGATTGTCCTGTCAGACACCTACGGACAGAGCGACCATATCGGGCTGATGCAGGAGTTCGAGCAGCGCTACCGCGACATCGAGCTCGAGTGCCTGATCGCCGAAGGCGACGACGTCATAGACCTGCTGCAATCGGGCCGCGCGCACCTTGCCGTCACCGCCGGGCAAGCGACCTATCCTTCGGACATCGCTTCGGCCCGGTTGGCGGAGCCGACCCGGATGGGGCTGTTCGTGGCGCATGGGCACCCGCTTGCTGCCATCACCAGCCCCAGCGCCGAACAGCTCGCCGCGACGCGTCAGATCTACCTCAACACCTATGTCGGTGGCAGTACGCGGCCGCTGGGCCTCGCCTGGTCGGCGCCGAGCTACCTGATGCTGCTGGAGTTGACACAACAGGGTTTCGGCTGGGCCGAACTGCCCGACTGGCTCGTTCGCCAGTACGCCGGCGACACACTGGTGGAACTTACGCCACGAGGCTGGCCGCGCCTGCTACCGGTAGACGCGCTGTGGTCCCGCACAGCACCGCCCGGTCCTGCCGGCCAGTGGTTGCTCGACAGCTTTCTGAATGAGACGCGGGGGTAGTTCACCGGTCGCGCCACACCGCCCCCTCGCCCCCCTGGGGAGAGGGCCGGGGTGAGGGGCGCCAAGCGCGCCGGCGTCCCACGCAGACGCCCGGAGATCGCTGCGGCAGCTACTCACCCCGGTGTGCTTGGTGCCCCTAACCCTCTCTCCAGCGGGGCGAGGGGACGCATCTTGTACCGGCCGTGCCACACACTAGCTCCCGGGCACCCACCTTTCGACCAGTTGCCGAACCTTCGCAACACCCGTACGATGCAACAAGGAAAACGTTTTCCCATTGCTTCAAAACACATAATCCGCCGCATACCGGCGGTCCGAGGGGGACCACTTTTGAAACTGAAACTCCTGGCTGCGCTCGGCGCGGCAGCGATGGCGTTTGCCGGTTCGGCGGCGCAGGGCGCGGGGATTGTCGAGTTCGGGCTCAAGGCCGAAAGCCCGACCCTGGGGCGGCCGATCCCATATGCCGTCTACAAGCCGTTTCCGGCGCCAGCCGAGGGGGAGCGCTGGCCGGTGGTGTATCTGCTGCACGGCATGACCGGTGCGGATGGCGACTGGTTCACCTGGGGAAATCTCGCGCCGATCCTCGACCGGGCGATTGCCGATGGCCGCATCCCGCCGCTGGTCGTGGTGGCGCCAGGGGCGGGGGACAGCTGGTACGTCGACAACCCGGATCCCGGCGGATTTGGGCTGATCGACACGGCGTTCGCTACCGACCTGGTGGCGGCCATCGACGCAACGCTGCCGAGTGCGAAATGCCGCGCGGGCAGGGCAATCGGCGGCGTCTCGATGGGCGGCGTCGGCGCGGTGCTGCAGGCGATCAACCACCCCGACACCTACGCTGCGGCAATGAGCTTCGCGGGGGCGCTGCACAAGCCGCTGGAAAGGGCCGATCCACGCAGCCGCTGGATCCCTGACCTCTATCGGAATGTCTTCGGCACGCCCTTCGATCGCGCCCGCTTCAACGCCGCCAACGCCTTCACGCTGATGCCCAAGCTGAAGCGAGCAGCCGACAAGCCCGCCTTCTATTTCGCCATCGGCGACAACGACTTTCCCGACCTGATAACGGCCGCCGCCGAGTATCACATCGGCCTCAAACAGATCGGCATGGACACGACGCTGCGGGTCGGTCCCGGCCGCCACTACTGGGACACCTGGCAGCAGCAGATCGTGCCGGCCCTGGAGTGGGTGGTGCCGAAGCTTGATGCGACGTGCGGGCGAGGATAGGGCGCGTTAGCATCGGGGATGGGCCCGCATCGTTCCCTGCGGAGGAGCGATGTAAGCCTACTTCCCGCATAGAATGCGTTCATGTCCGTTCAGACAATGGCATTGCGCACGTCAGCGCTCCTGACCCATCCAGTGAGCAGCCAGCCGCACCGGCTCTTTGCAGTCAACGCCAACGCCTTGCAGGCGCATGGTTTTTCCCAATCCGATCCTCGCCACTGACGTCCATGGGACAATGGTCCCGTTGATCAGGGGCAGGGTGGTGGACGAAGGAAAAACCGGGATGGCGCTGAACGAAATGGCTCAGGATCGTTCAGCCGGACTGTCTCGGGGCCGGTCCTGTCGACTCGCGCAGCACCAGTTCCACCGGCCACAGTTCGTGGACGGAACTCGCCGGCTTTCCCTCCTGCATCTGCAGCAGGAGCTCGGCGATGCGGGCGCCGGCGGCACGGATGGACGAGCGCGTCGTCGACATGGAGGGGACCATGTTGTCGGCGTTGAGATAGGGGAACACGTCGTCGTGGGCGATCATGGATACGTCGCTCCCGAGCTCCAGCCCGGCCGAGCGGATGGCGCGGAAGACGCCGAGTGCCGTCATCATCGAGCCGGCGAGGAACGCTGTGGGGCGCGGGGTCCGCTCGAGGAAAGCCTGCGCCAGGCGGAAACCGTTCTCGTCGGTGAAGCGGCCGCCGCCGATCAACTGGGGGTCAGGGGTAAGGCCGCGGGCCAGCATGGCGGCGCGGAAGCCGCGATCGCGATGGATGGCGAAGGTCTGGTCCTCGGGACCGTTGATCATGGCGATGTGGCGGTGGCCGAGGTCGATCAGGTGACTGGTCGCGCGGTGGAAGGCGCCCTCGTTGTCGATATCGAGCCAGGCGTGAGGGATCGTCACGTTGTCGGCGCGGCCATGCAGCAGGAAGGGCATGCCAAGTTCAGTGAGGGCAGCGATACGGGCGTCATTCGGCGTAGGGGCCGAGATCACCAGGGCATCGACGCGCTTGCTGGAGACCAAGCGGCGGAAGACCGGAACCTCGTCGTCGGCATCAATGGGAGTGACGACGATGTCGATGTCGTATTGAGCCAGCCGCTCGCTGATGCCGGAGAGGAATTCGGACGTGTGTGGGCCGAAATGGAGCGAGCGCTGCAGGGGCAGGGTGACGCCAATGGCGCCGGCGCGACCGGTGGCGAGGCGCTGCGCGTTGACATTGGCGCGATAGCCCAGCCGTCGCGCCGCCTCGCTCACGCGCTCGCGGGTCGCCTCGTTGACCTCAGGGTAGCCGTTGAGCGCCCGACTCACGGTCGTTTGCGAAAGGCCAAGCTCCGCAGCTAAGTCTTTGAGTTTCATGATCAATTCATGCACGTCCAACATGCGGCCAAACGGAATTCCGCTCGCGGCCGAGCCCTTTCCCGGGACACTAGCGCCGGACGTCCTCCTTCACCAACGCTACCACTCAAAGCGATTTGAATCACGAAAGCAAGAGGGGCCCTCCAACTACCATTCCTGATGTTCGTACCTCACGCCAGAGAGCCCCCGCTTCGAAGCTGTTAACGGTTGGCGTGCCGGAAGACATTGAAAATGCTTATGAATTCTGGAAGCACTTCTCTGCGTTAACGGTCGCGGGGGCGAAACCCGCTTGACAGCATTTCGTTGCAGTGGGTAGCTTGCTTCAAAGCGCTTTGGAGGCATTAAGCGGGGACGTCAGTGCCCCGTCCTGGCGTTTTGGTGGGAGGAAACTGCAGTCGGTCAACGCCCCAACGGCGTTGGTCGCCTTTGGCTTACCTCCCGGTCATACTGTCCCTTGGGAGGAAGATAATGAAAATGAAGTCCCTGATCGCGGCCCTGCTTGCCAGCGCCACGCTCGGCGTCGTTGCGGCCCAGGCCGCCGACCTCGCCGTTGTTTCGGGCGACACCGGCAACGGCCTCGAGTTCCTGCGTTCGCAGCTCGACCGCTTCGAGCAGGAGACCGGCAACAAGGTGACGATCGTCCCGATGCCGTCCTCGACCACCGACCAGTTCGGCCAGTACAAGCTGTGGCTCGCCGCCGGTAACGCCGACATCGACGTGTACCAGACCGACGTGATCTGGGCTCCGCAGCTCGCGGACCAGTTCCTCGACCTCGCCGATGCCGCCAAGGACGTGGTGGGCGAGCACTTCCCGTCGATCATCGAAAGCCAGACCGTGAACGGCAAGCTCGTCGCTCTGCCGGCCTTCACCGACGCTCCGGCGCTCTACTACCGCAAGGATCTGCTCGACAAGTACGGCAAGTCCGTACCCAAGACCTGGTCCGAGCTCGCTGCGACCGCCAAGGAAGTTCAGGACGGCGAACGTGCTGCCGGCAACGCCGACATGCAGGGCTTCGTGTTCCAGGGCAACGCCTATGAAGGCCTGACCTGCGACGCCCTGGAGTGGGTGAAGTCGTACGGCGGTGGCCAGATCATCGAGGCCGACGGCTCGATCTCGATCAATAACCCGCAGGCCGTGGCCGCTCTCGAGCAGGCCAAGAGCTGGATCGGAACCATCGCGCCGCAGGGCGTGCTGAGCTACCAGGAAGAAGAAAGCCGCGGCGTGTGGCAGCTCGGCAATGCCGTGTTCATGCGCAACTGGCCGTATGCCTACCAGCTCGGCAACGGCGACGACTCGGCCGTGAAGGGCAAGTTCGACGTGGCCCCGCTCCCGGCCGGTGAAGGCGAGGGCGCCCGTTCGGCGGCCACGCTTGGCGGCTGGAACGTCGCTGTGTCGAAGTACTCCAAGAACCCGGATGAGGCGATCAAGCTCGCGCTGTTCCTCTCGTCCAAGGACGTCCAGAAGGAACGTGCGATCAAGCAGTCCAACCTGCCCACGATCGTCGCGCTCTACGACGACGCCGATATCGCCGAGTCGCAGCCGATCATCCCGAACTGGAAGGAAGTGTTCCAGAACGCCGTGCCGCGTCCGTCGGCTCCCGCGAAGGTGAAGTACAACGAGGTTTCCTCGCTGTTCTGGTCGGCCGTCCACGAGACGCTCTCGGGCAAGGGCACCGCTGCCGAGAACCTCGAGCTGCTCGAGGCCAAGCTGACTGAGCTCAAGGGCGACGCCTGGTAAGAACCGGCGTAGACTTCGGAGCGGGCGGCCTCTGGGCTGCCCGCGCCCCATTCTCCCTTCTGCAGCAGGAAGAGCCTGAGATGACAGTGGAAGCCACGGCGGGGGCCGTTTCCCGCACCCAGCCAAAGATAGCAAACGAACTGTTAAAGTCGCGCGTCGGCGCGGCGATGTGGTTCCTGCTTCCCATGCTCATCGCGCTGGCCATCGTTGCCGGCTGGCCGCTGCTCCGAACGATCTATTTTTCGTTCACGAACACCTCGCTGAGTTCGCTCTATACAGGCGAGTGGATCGGCTTCAAGAATTACCTCAGCTGGACGACGCTGAAGAGCGGACGCACCGTATTCTCGGGCCTCCTCGTAGATCCGGCCTGGTGGAATGCGGTGTGGAACACCGTGCGCTTTGCGGTGGTCTCAGTATCGCTCGAGACGGTCATCGGTATGATCGTCGCCTTGGTGCTGAACGCCGAGTTCAAGGGGCGCGGCATCGTGCGCGCCGCCATTCTCATTCCGTGGGCGATCCCCACGATCGTGTCGGCCAAGATGTGGTCGTGGATGCTCAACGATCAGTTCGGCATCCTCAATGACCTTTTCCTGCGCCTGGGGCTGATCAGCCACAAGGTTGCCTGGACCGCGTCTGCCGACACGGCCATGACCGCGGTGCTGATCGTCGACATCTGGAAGACCACGCCGTTCATGGCGCTGCTCATTCTTGCGGGCCTGCAGATGGTGCCCAAGGACGTGTACGAAGCGGCCAAGATCGACGGCGTGCATCCGGTGAAGGTGTTCTTCAAGGTGACGCTGCCGTTGGTGCGTCCGGCCGTGATGGTGGCGGTGATCTTCCGCCTGCTCGACGCCATGCGCATCTTCGACCTGATCTATGTGCTGACGCCAAACAGCGCTTCGACCAAGACCATGTCGGTGATCTCCAGAGAGAATCTGTTCGATTTCGACAAGTTCGCCTACGGCTCGGCGCAGTCGACGCTGCTGTTCCTCATCATCGCGGTGATGACCGCGCTCTACATATGGCTCGGCAAGGTCCGGTTCGACGGGGGTGACCGCTGATGACTATGGACCTCTGGACGATCACCAAGAAGGTAGCGTTCTACGCGCTGGTGATCTTCATCGTCGTGGTGGCGGTGTTCCCGTTCTACTACGCGATCCTCACCAGCTTCAAAGCGGGCACCGACCTGTTCCGCGTCAGCTACTGGCCGACGTCGCTGTCGCTCGACAACTACCTGAACGTGCTCAGCTCGGGCAGTTTCCCGCAGAACCTGCTGAACTCGATCTTCGTTGCGTCGATCACCGTATTGCTGGCGCTGTTCCTCGCGGTCACCGCCTCGTTCGCCCTGAGCCGCGTGCGGTTTCGGGGTAGGGGGCTGATCCTGATGACCATCCTCGCGGTCTCGATGTTCCCGCAGATCGCGGTGCTGGCCGGCCTGTTCGAGGTGATCCGGTTCCTCGGCATCTACAACACGCCCTGGGCGCTGATCTTCAGCTACACAATCTTCACGCTGCCGTTCACGGTGTGGGTCCTCACCACTTTCATGCGCGACCTGCCGATCGAGATCGAAGAGGCGGCGATCGTCGACGGGGCGACGCCGTGGATCATCATCACCAAGGTGTTCATGCCGCTGATGTGGCCGGCGCTGGTGACGACGGGACTGCTCGCCTTCATCGGGGCGTGGAACGAGTTCCTGTTCGCGCTGACGTTCACGTCGTCGAACGCGACCCGCACCGTTCCGGTTGCCATCGCGCTACTCTCGGGCGGCAGCCAGTACGAAATCCCGTGGGGCAACATCATGGCGGCTTCGGTCATCGTCACCGTGCCGCTGGTGATCCTCGTCCTCGTCTTCCAGCGCAAGATCATTTCCGGCCTCACCGCCGGTGGCGTAAAGGGCTAATTCCATGGCGCATATCGAACTCAAGAACATCAAGAAGTCCTTTGGCCTCGTCGACGTGATCAAGGGCGTGGACCTCGAGATCTACTCGGGCGAGTTCATGGTCTTCGTTGGCCCGTCGGGTTGCGGGAAGTCGACGCTGCTGCGCCTGATGGCCGGTCTCGAGGACATCTCCTCGGGCGAGATGACGTTCGACGGCACTATGGTCAACGCGCTCGCGCCCTCGAAGCGCGGCATCGCCATGGTGTTCCAGAGTTACGCCCTCTACCCGCACATGACTGTCTACGAGAACATGGCCTTCGGCATGCAGCTCGCCAAGTCCGACAAGGATGCGATCAGGAAGCGCGTCGAGAAAGCGGCGGAACTGCTGCAGATCTCGCAGTACCTGGGGCGCCTGCCCAAGCAGCTTTCGGGCGGCCAGCGCCAGCGCGTCGCCATCGGACGCGCCATCGTGCGCGATCCGAAAGTGTTCCTGTTCGACGAGCCGCTGTCGAACCTCGATGCGGCGCTGCGCGTCGCGACCCGGCTCGAGATCGCCAAGCTCCATCATGCGATGAACAGCGCCACCATGGTCTACGTGACGCACGACCAGGTTGAGGCGATGACGCTGGCCGACCGCATTTGCGTGCTACGCGACGGGCTGATCGAGCAGGTGGGCACGCCGCTCGAGCTCTACGAGAACCCGCAGTCGCTGTTCGTCGCGGGCTTCATCGGCTCGCCCAAGATGAACTTCCTCAATGGCGAGATCGCCTCGAAGTTCGGTGCCAACACGATCGGCATCCGCTCCGAGCACATCGAGATCACCGACCGCGACGGGGCCTGGAAGGGCAAGGTAGTTCACTCCGAGAACCTCGGCTCGGATAGCTACACCTATGTCGATATCGGCGCCGGCGAGCCGGTCATCGTTCGCGAGGAGGGCACGAGCCGGCATAGCCCGGACGACGTGATCTCGATCGCGCCGATCCCGACCAAGATTCATCGTTTCGACGAGGCCGGGAAGCCACTCAAGCACTGATGTTCCGCCCGGCGGCAGTTTTGCCGCACTGGCCCCGATTTTTGCCGCACACGCTTGCCAATCCTGGCGCGCCGATGCAGTGAATCGCTTCAAAGACCAAACCGCTTTGGAAGTATTTCGGGCCGGCGCCAAGACCGGCCCTTTCCACGATTACAAGGAGACCCACCATGTCGATCCGCGTCACCGTCTGGGGTGAGAATGTCCATGAGCAGAAAAACAAGTTCGTGGCCGAGAACTACCCCAAGGGCATGCACGGCCAGATCGCCGCGCTGATCGGCGAGGACAAGAACCTCGAGCCGACGACCGTGACCCTGCAGGATGCCGAGCACGGCCTGACGGTCGAGAAGCTCGCCAGCACCGACGTGCTCGTCTGGTGGGGCCATGCCGCGCATGGCGAGGTGAAGGACGAGATTGTCGAGCGCGTCGTGCAGCGTGTCTGGGAGGGCATGGGCCTGATCGTGCTCCACTCCGGTCACCACTCGAAGGTGTTCAAGCGCCTGATGGGCACGCCGGCGAACCTGCACTGGCGTGAAGCCGGTGAGCGCGAGCGCATCTGGGTGGTGAACCCGGGCCATCCGATCGCCAAGGGTCTGCCGGCCTATTTCGAGCTCGAGACGGAAGAAATGTACGGCGAGCCCTTCTCGGTGCCGGAGCCGCTTGAGACCGTGTTCGTCTCGTGGTTCCAGGGTGGCGAAGTGTTCCGCTCGGGCCTCACCTACCGTCGTGGCGCTGGCAACATCTTCTACTTCCGCCCGGGTCACGAGACCTATCCGACCTATCACGACAAGACGGTCGGCCAGGTGCTGCGCAATGCGGTGAACTGGGCCTACAACGCAGAGAACCACAGCCATCTGCTGAAGGCCCCGAACCGCCCGGTCGAGAAGTCGATCGAGCCGCTGGTCGAGCGCGGTGCCAAGCTGACGCACCATCCGAAGTGATCTAGCATCCCGGGGCCGCCGACCAGGTGGCCCCATTCCCTATTGCCTCACGGACAACTGACAGAAATGCGCCTGCTCATTCTCGGCACCGGCCGGATGGCCAACAGCCATGCCAAGGCCTTTCAGACCATCGAGGGCGTCGAGATGGTGGGCGCGGTGGATACGATCCCCGAAAACCTCGCGACGTTCTGCGACACCTATGGGATCAAGAACCGCTTCGCCTCGATCGAGGAGGCGCTGGCCTGGGGCGAGTTCGATGCGGTGGACAACATCACGCCGGACTCGATCCACCACGGCACGACACTGAAGGCTCTCGCTGCCGGCAAGCACGTGTTCTGCGAGAAGCCGCTGGCGCCGAACCATGCGCTCGCCATGGAGATGGTGGAGGCTGCCGAGAAGTCGGGTCTCATCAACATGGTCAACCTCACCTACCGGAACGTCGCCGAGCTCCACAAGGCGCGTGAGCTGATCGCTTCGGGGGTGATCGGCGAGGTCAAGCACATCGAGGCGAGCTACCTGCAGCACTGGCTGGCACTGCGCGATTTCAACGATCCGGCGAGCCTGTCGGGCACGTGGCTGTGGCGGCTGAGCAAGGGGCACGGGTCGAACGGGACGGTGGGCGATATCGGCATCCACATTCTCGACTTCACCACCTTCGCCATCGGCCAGCCGATCGTTGCGATGAACAGCCGGCTGCAGACGTTCACAAAGGTGCCGGGCGACAAGATCGGCGAGTACGTGCTCGACGCCAATGACAGCTTCATCATCTCGGCCGAATTCGGCAACGGCGCCATCGGGACGATCCACTCGTCGCGCTGGGCCTCGGGCCATTCCAATGACCAGCGGTTGCGCGTCTACGGCAACAAGGGCGGGCTGGAACTGAGCCACGGCCATTGGGGCTCGCTGCTGCGCGTGTGCGCCGGCGAGGACGTCGCGACCTCGACCTGGCGCGAAGTGAAGGCCGAGCCGGTCAAGACCAACTACCAGCGCTTCGTCGAGGCGGTGCAGACGGGCCAACAACAGGACCCGGATTTCCGCCACGCGGCGGGGCTGCAGAAGATCCTCGATCTGGCGCTGATCGCCGATCTCGATCGCAAGGAACACCTGGTCTAGCCGGGCGCGGCCGGACCCATGAACGACAGGGCGTCTCCCCGCCCGAGCATTTGAAGGAAGAACACGATGCGTATGCTCATCCTCGGCACCGGCGGCATGGCCGCCCAGCACGCCAAGCACTTTGCCGCCATTGACGGCGTGAAGGTGGTGGCGGGCGTGGACGTCGATCCCAACCGGCTCGAGAAGTTCAACACCACCCACAACATTCCCAACGGCTTTGCCTCGCTCGATGCGGCACTGGCCTGGGGCGAATTCGATGCGGTGGCGAACGTGACGCCGGACTCGGTGCACCACACGACCTCGATTGCGGCGCTGAAGGC
>Ga0247822_10002320_pt1 | contig 12084 bp, 7 predicted proteins | sample 13C_Cellulose_Da_FD_192423 | JGI IMG/M metagenome (GOLD analysis project Ga0247822, IMG submission 192423) | Soil microbial communities from agricultural site in Penn Yan, New York, United States - 13C_Cellulose_Day30 | ecosystem: Environmental > Terrestrial > Soil > Agricultural land | place...
GCGGCGGTAGGGCGGGCCTTGGTGGAGTCAGGCCGATTTGAGCGGGTGGCCGAAGTGAAGTTTGTTTTTAATGGAGGGGGGGAGTCGTTCGTTCCTGGCGGGACCGAGCGATGCGATCGCCGGTGGTTACGGGCCCGGTATCAGTAGTACTTGGACGTCAGGGGAAGTAGCCTCCGGTGCGCAATCACTCTACGCGGACCTGCTTGCCCGAGTGCGTTGCGCGCAGCTGGCCTTTGAAGAGAAATACGGTGAGAAGACATATGTCGCGGGCTTTTTCTGGATGCAGGGTGAGTCCGATGCTCAGAATACTCACACGGCCAGTCTGTCTGGACGTCACCTTCAGTGTCTGATCACAGCTTTGCCGCTAGATCTTGAAGCGCCAGACCTGCCGTTTGTGTATGGTCGCATCCGTGACATTACTCCAACCGAGGAACGTGGGATTTAGGCCTAGCCATGGCTCGTGCCTACCTGAAATTAACAGCGTTACTCCCGGTAACCGCGTCGCCTGCTGAAAAAAGTAGATACAGTGCCTGCTGAATAAGATTGAAAGTCTCACAAATTATGGGACGCTTGAAACGAAGCGAGATGCTTTCAATGAGAATAACGTGGAAATTTACAACCTTCGATATAGTGAGGTCCTGTCATGACGGTCTCTGCCCCTAAACGTTATTCCACTCTCCAGCGCTGGAAAGAGCGTATCATGCTCGATATCGGCGCCCGCGGACTGAAGCCGGGAGATGCCTACCTTACCGTCGAAGAGACGGGTGTGCTTCTCGGCTGCAGCCGAGCGACTGCTCATCGGGCGATGAAAAGACTCATCGAGGAAGGGGTGCTGGTAGCTCGTCCGGGCAGCGGCACCTTCATCGGTGATGAGGCGCGGGGCACGGCGTCCAATGTGCCACAGGCTCTCCATGTCCTCATGCCGCGCGGATTTGGCACGGCTACGACGGTGCCTTTCATGCGGCTCGTGCAGGCGGTCGCGCAGTCTTTCGGCGGGCTGGGCGTCCAGTTTAATAGTCCTCCGGAGGGTTACGACCTGAATTACATCTCGGAAACGGTGCTCAAGCCGTTTCGCGAAGGACAGATCAAAGCCGTACTGGCAGTGAGTTGCCAGTGGAAGGCCTATCAGTATCTCAAAGAGCAGGGCATCACCGCGCTCGTCTGTGGCTCCATGTTTCAAAATCGCCAGTTCCTGCCGTCGCTCGACAAGGATGCGGCAAAGGGCGCCGAGTTGCTGGTCGATTATCTGGTGAAAAATCATCACCGTCGAATGGGAGTCATCATGCCGGCCTCCGGGCTGGCGGGTGTGGATTTTTTCACCGATGCGGTGAGTCGCAGTCTGGCCAAACGCGGAGTCTCTGCCGACGCGCTGACGCTGCGATACTGCACTGGCGACGAATCGGTCACGATCGATCGGATCAGGGACCTACTGAGCGCGCCGAATCGACCAACGGCTTTGATCACGGACGAGGCTGACCTCGCTGATCTCGCTCGCAACGCGGCGGAATCCCTCGGGCTGTCCGTGCCGCGCGATGTGGAGATCGTTTTTGAAGGTTCGGTCTTTCGGACAGACTATCCCGCCCGATATCCACACACACGTGTCACCTTGCGGGAGAGCGAGTTGGCGGCGGAGATTTCTGAAATGATCAAGGGGCTTAATACCCTGAATGGAGCCGCTCAGCCTAAGTTTCTTCCAGTTCAGCTGGCGATGGCTAAATACTAGGCTAGGAGGATCGATGGTAGCGAGTGAGACGATTTGTTTAATTTAGTCTCTAACTGTATCATAATCTGATTGACCGGGCGTGGTGTTTTGGGCGAACATTTTCTTCATGGGCATTAATCTTCGGAAGCTTTTCCTAATGCTAGGGGTCGCAGGCTCGTCCTTGAGCGTGGCATCGGCCGGGCAGATCGTCAGTGAGAATTTCTCGATAGCTTTCGGCGTTGCTCCCAATGGAACATCGGTCTGGAACGCTCAAGAGAATGAGAGTTCCAATATTCTCCCTGGTCAGAATTTTGAGATCGACGTAAAGGTGGACGGCGATGCGATGAGTCAGACGGGCCCAGCCTTTAAGGAACGGAAGTTTGGGCCGGTGGATGGCGGCGCTATGAGTGGTACGGTGGAGAAGTTCCTCGCCACCATCGTCGGCAAATACACGGGACCCGCACCTGCTGATGCGGCGAACCCGCCGAACTATCGCATCCAGGTAAATATCTCCGAAATCTCTCTCTATGCCTCCGCTATCGGCGACGAGGCGGGGTCGATCCCGACCTTCACGCTTAAGTTCAACGAAGTATCCTTCGATCATGAGCAGTCCCAGGAGGAGCAGTCCATCGACATCAAGCCGGGGCGCTTCACCAATGCGGCAAACTATGACCAGATCGTCTGGCAGCCCAAGAACTACGCCTCTCCCGCCGGCGATCTCGATCAAGAGCAGGGCCGACTCTTTGATCTCACCGAAAGCGAGCGCAATGCCATCGCCATCGACGCCTTGGAGGTGAATGGGAACATCGTGCTGACCTACGATAGCAAGCCTTAAGTAGGCTGGATTTTCCTCGGAGCGGTTGATGAAAACTTTAACCGACTCAGTCGGGGTTGAAATAGTTCATGTCCCAGAATAGCTTTCTCCTCTGGCCGCTTTCGAAGAGTCCTACTTGGGTGGCTCGGTGGATCGCTCCTGATGGAGTGTCTTCCGAACCTAATGTTTTTTTCCGAGCGCGCCACTGCTGGACGGCAGAGGAGGTGCCCAAAAGCAGCCTGCTGCATATCGCGGCGGAAAGCTCGTATCTGCTCGCGGTGAATGGCCAGCTGGTCGGCCGGGGACCGATACGTGGGACGAGATCGAGGAACTATTTCGATACTTATGAGGTGGCGTCCTTTTTGCGTCCAGGAAAGAACTGGATAGCAGTTAGTGTACATTCCCCAAATGTTCCGACCTTTAAGGCTGCGCCAGCTGAGCCCGGCCTGCTGGTGCAGTTGGATGATGGGGAGGTCGTGGCCAGCGGCGGTCATTGGCAGGTGCAAGGTGCGGCAGAGTGGCGACGCGATGTGCGGAGCTACACCTTTCAGATCGGATTTCTGGAGTGGGGCGATCTTTCGGGCGAGGCCGCAGGGTGGCAGATCGGCGAGGACGCCAGCGAGTGGAGTGCGCCATGTCTGCTGACCAAGGACGAGGGTTTGCATGAGAAAGCTCTGTTGCCGCGCGACATCCCGGCTTTGGAGGAAGCGTGGCATGCTCCGGTCGCGGTGCGCGTGTTAGGAAGCGTGCCGCCGGCAGCCGACCTGCGGGATGGAATGATCGCAAAGCTGCTGCACGATGAACCTCACCAGGTTTGTAACGATCTTGGATGGAAGGGCGGATCTTTGGAGATCCTACCGCCGACCGATGGCGGGGGAGTTGTCCTAATGGTGACTTTCGACCGCGAGATCAATGGGGCGCTCGAAATCGAGATGGTAGCACCTGCGGGCGTGGTCGTGGATATCGCGCACGACGAGGATGAGCATGAGGGTCGGCTGCCGGTGCTGATAAATGCTTACGCCTTTGCCGACCGCTACTTCACGAGGGAGGGGAGGCAAGTGGTCGGAAATGTCTTTACCGAACGTGGGTTTCGCGTCGTTCAGATCGTGCTGCGTGGATTTTCCGAGTCGGTGACCATCGAAGGAATACGTGGGGTTGATCATCTTTATCCTTTTGAGGAGCGAGGGGTGTTTCAATGTTCCGATCCGCGGTTAAATGACCTTTGGGGGGCCTGTCTTCATACTCTGCGAGCCTGTGCGACGGATACATTCGTCGACTGCCCGTGGCGTGAGAACACTTTTTACCTGAACGACTTGATCGTGGAAAATGTCGTGGCCCTGCAGGCGTTCGGCGATCCTCGTCTGGCGGCTCGATGTTTCCGCCTGGCGGCCTCGCAGGTGCGGGCTGATGGATTGATCCCGGCGGCGGTGCCGTGCGGAGTGATGCCGGGTATGTCCGCTGAGCGTTCGGAGGATTTATTGACGTTGCTCGCGGGCAATCTCTTTCTGCCGCAGATGTTGGAAGAGTATCTGGCCTACACCGGAGATGAGGCTCTGGTGAGGGAAATGCTGCCAGTGGCCTTAGGTGTGGTCGATGCGTTTCGGGGATGGGAGGACGGAGACGGGCTGGTGCAGCCACCGTCCCACTTTTGGAACTTTGTGGATTGGTCTTTCGAGATGCATTCCCATGATCTTAGCAACCGTAACACAGCCGTGCTAAACTGGATCTATGTGATCGCGCTCGACAAGTCGGCCCAGTTGGCCGGGCAGTTCGGTGACAGGCAGCGAGAAGCGGTATTACGAGGGAAGGCGGCCAAGGTGGCTTTGGCGACGGATCAGAAGTTTTGGTCCGAAGAGCGTCAATGCTATGTGGAGTGGCTGGAAGATGGCAAGCCTGGCCCGGTGGGCAGTCAGTTATCTCAAGCCCTCGCGATTCTTTCTGGCCGTGCTCCCGTTGCTAAGTATGAATCTCTGGTAAAAGCACTAAGCTCTCCGGCTCTACTGGCTCCGGAGCTTTATCTCCACCATTTTGTCCTGCGGGCTTTGACCAAGGCCGGCCAAGAGAGGGTGGCGCTCTCCGTCGTGGAGAATTACTGGCTACCGATCCTAGCGGCTGGTTCGCCTACTATTTGGGAATGCGGCGTACATGAAAAGGGCCGCAAGGCCTTCAATGGCAATGGCAGCGGTTGCCATGGTTTTGCCACCACGCCGGTGGACTTTTTGCAAACCGTGGTTTTAGGGGTGATTCCCACGGAGCCTGGGTTTGTCATGTGTCGGATAGCGCCATGCCCGCTGGGACTTAGTTTTGCCGAGGGGCGGATACCCACGCCGCATGGAGCGATCGAGGTGTCCTGGCGGCAGGATGGAGAGCGGGAGTCCCTGTCGGTGCACCTTCCGGCAGCGGTGAGGGCAGTGCTGCCTTGGGGTGAGGTCATACAAGGCGGAGCTCATAGTTGGCCCCGCCTTCGTTAGTGAAGTAACTAAGTGTTACGCGGAGCAGATGACTTCCCGCTGAGGAGCAGGCCGACACTCAAGGTGATCGTCACTCCGAGTACGGTCAGCCAGAACTCTTCCAAGGGAGTGGCGAAACCAGCGATCATTGCGCTGATCAATCCCGCGATGCTGGCGACGAATACAGCGCTGGCCTTGGCGGAGCGGAAGAACATGGCGAGGAGGAATAAACCTAGGAGAGGTCCCATGAAGAGGCCGGCGGCCTTGATGGCGGCCATCGTGACCCGTGAAGAGAGATGCTCGGAGCAAAAAGCGGCAGCGATGGCGATTACGCCCCAGAAGAGCGTGAAAAACTGGCCCGCTTTGACGTAATGAATGTCTTCTGCTTTGGGACGGAAGAAGCGTTTGTAAAAGTCGTTTACGGAGACGGTGGCCAGGGAGTTGAGCACGGCGCTTAGGGTACTCATGGCCGCGGCAAAGACTGCTGCGATGACGAGACCGGCGACACCGACCGGCATATAGTGTACGATGTAGTAGGCGAAGACCTGATCTGCGGCGAGGTGCGAGGGAAATGCGGTCGGGTTGGCCTTGGAGAAGACGAACAACATGGAGCCGATGGCGAAGAAGATGAGCAGGGTGGGGAGGGTGTACCAGGCGTTTAGATACAGTGAGCGGCGAGCTTCCTTCGTGGACTTGCTGGCCATGTAGCGCTGGATCATGACTTGGTCCGAGCCGTAAGCCGCCACGTTAAAGATCAGACCGCCGATAATGGATCCCCAAAAAGTGAGACGCGTCCAGGACCATTCCAGATCGACGATACGCCACTTGTCATGAAGGGTGAGCAGGGCCATCCAGTCGGCCGGGGTCCCAGGAGTGATGCTACAAAGCTGCACGAGGGCAAAGATCGCGCCGCCGAACAATACGGCGACCTGCATGATGTCTGTCCAGATCACCGCGCTCATGCCGCCGAGCGTTGTGTAGATAAGTGTGGAGACGCCGCTGATGAGAATGCATGCGCTGAGGCTCCAGCCAGTGACCATGCAAAGCGCGAGCGACGGCGCATAGATAGCTATGCCGGCGAGCAGGCCTCTCATCAGAAGAAAGAGGATGGCCGCAAAGGTGGCGACCCGCCCGTCGAAGCGCTCATTGAGCAGCTCATAGGCCGAGGCGTGGGGCGAGTTCAGGAAATAAGGGACGAAGACGCGTGCGACGATAATGAGCGCAAGAATCGCACTGACCCCCGAGATAAATAGGGACCAGTTCAGTCCGAAGACGTATCCTGGTACACCTAAGAATGTGATGGCGCTCAATCCTGACCCTAATACAGAAAGGCTGACCGCAAAGGCTCCAAACCTTTTTCCTCCGAGGAAGAACTCTTCCGTCGATACTTGGCGCTTCGAACAAGCTACGCCGATGCCGATGACCGCAGCTAGATAGGCAAACAAAATGATCCAGTCGATAATGGAGAGTCCCATAAATGTTTTGCGACCGTAGGAAACTGTTTACAACCGGTCAAATCTTTTGTAGATGAATTGATCACAATTAGAGTTAATCATCTCAAATATCGAATTATGCGTTTCTATTACGTTCCCCTTTTGCTGATGGCGGCCCTGCGTGTGGGCGCTCAAACTCCACCTACCGATGCGACTGCGGCGACGGGAGGCGACTGGAAGCGTCAGACATTTGACCGCTTCGACCAACTTAGTCAGGGAACCCTCGGTAATGCGGGGGCGAATGTTTATGTGCGGGCAGACGGCTCCATCACGCCGATTCGCTCCTATAGCTATAAGGGAGATGGGTATGCCGATCTCATCTTTAATAACACGCATGATCATGCTTTTGAGATACCGGTGCGCATCTTTAAGAATAAGGATGGATTGCCCGATCCCAAGGACGTCATCGAGCTACCCGCGAGTGCCGGCGCCGCAGTGGCGGCAGCGGATCTGAACGGTGACGGATTTAAGGAAATCATCGTAGGCAACGGCTACAACAACACGACTGGCCACCAGAAATCCTTCATCTACTGGGGGGGAGCGGACGGATGGAAGGCTGATCGTCGTACGGGGCTGCTCACTCTGCGTGCTCAAACCGTCTCAGTTGGCGACTTTAAGAATAATGGGAAACCTGCGGTGTTTTTCGGGAACCACGGCGGCGTTCCAGGGGAGCAGAAGGAGTCGTTTGTCTACTGGGGGGATGGCGAGGGCTTCGCTCCCGGCAATAAGACGGTACTCCGAACGGACGGTGCGCTCTCCAGCGTGGCGGCCAAGACTCGGCCCGGCAGCGAGTTCACCGATCTCATCGTGGGTGATTACGAGAAGGTCGCGGTGTTTCAAGGTGCGGCAGACGGCTTAAACAACGACCGTAAAGTCGTTCTGGGTAAACACGTCGGATCTGCCTTGGCCTATGGGGATCTGAATGGTGATGGCATCGCCGATCTGCTCGTGGCGGACGGAACTCCTGGCAAGGACGGGCGTACCGGCATCTATTTTGGCGGTAAGGACGGACTCGATCCGAAATCTTTCCTGCAAATCCCGGTCGAAAACGCGACGGCGGGTGCGATCGGAGATTTTGATAAAAGTGGTACGCCTCAGATCGCTATCGCCACCTATCAGGATAATCGGGAGAAGGATGCCACTCTGCGCATCTTTAAGCTGTCGGCTAAGAAGAAATGGAAGGAAGCCTACACGATCCCTGTGAAGCAAACGACAGCGCTCGTCGCGGCGGATGTTGATGGCAATGGGATCGATGATCTCGCGGTCGCGCAGCAGTGGGACGGTGCGAGCAAGAGTGTGAATTCTTACCTGCTGCTGGGTGGCGAGGGCGGACTGAACAAAGACCGCAGTGTCGCTTATCCGACGGACGAGGCCAAGGGCATCGCGTTTTCAGAACTTTTCAACACGGGTAAGAAAGACCTGATCATCGCGAACTTCTCCACCGGGCGCAGCTTCGGCGACATCGATACCTATGTTTACTATGGCGGGCCGGATTTCAAGTACTCGACTGAGCGCATGTCTAAGATCCCCATCGTCGGGGCGATGCAGTCGGTGAGCGGAGACTTCAATGCGGACGGCTTCTCTGATGCGCTCCTGATTTCCAGCGGCGAGGATGACGGAAAGAACTACCTCGAGTCCACTTCGGCCATCTTTTGGGGGGCTCAGGATGGGCTGTCGCCAGATCGCAAGACAGATCTGCCCAAAGGGGCTCGTGGATTCGGTGCGACGACGGCGGATTTAAATCGAGATGGCTACCTTGATTTTATCCTCGGTGATCTTTACGCCAAAAAACTGCGTATCTACTACGGCTCGAAGGATGGATACACGGACAAGACCTTGCAAGCGATCGACAGCACGGACCCTTTCTTCGTGAGGGCGGTCGACCTGAATGGTGATGGCCTGCTCGATATCGTGTCCCCTCACTGCAATGAGGATAAGATCTTCATCTATTGGAATTCGCCCGAGGGCTATAGCGAGAAAAATGTCACCGAGATCTACCATGACGGTGCGGGCTACCCGAACTTCGCCGATCTCCGTAATAATGGATCTCTCGACATGATCATCACCGGTGGATTCAGCGGAGTGACGGGCGATTTCCGTACCTATAGCTCGATCTACTGGGGTAACCCGGACGGGTACAATAACTATGAGCGGACGATGATTCATCCGGGCAGCGCGAGCGTGAATATCGCCGTGTCTGACCTGAAGAAAACGGGTGTGCTCGATCTCGTGGTCGCGTCTTATCATGGATTCACGACTCGTGCAGTGCCGTCCTATATCTATTGGGGCGATGGTAAGGACTTCTCCGATGGTCGCCGGACTCCGTTGGAGACGTTTGCCGCGTCGGGAAATTTCATCATGGATCTGAATGAGGACGGATGGCCTGATATCGTCTTTGCGAATCATAATAAGAATAACGATCACAAGCTCGATGCCGTGATTTACTGGGGCTCCCCGTCTGGGTACACGAAGGATGCGACGACATTTTTGCCAGTCGTCGGGCCGCATATGATGGCCGATGCTGATCCGGGAAATCTCATGACGCGAAAGATGGAAGAGGATTACACCTCTCCCGTGCTGGAGGTGAGCGCTCCGGGCGGCAAGGCGGCGCTTGACTGGGAGGCGAGTTTGCCACGTGGGACATCGCTGGCCTTTGATGTGCGGGCGGCTGATACGCGTGAGGCACTGGAGCAGGCCGCCTGGCAGGAGAACGTCACCAAGGGCACACCGGTGGCTGAGCTGGCGGGCAAGAAGTTCCTTCAGTTCCGCTGTCACTTCCTATCTAAAACTGGCGCGGCCCAGCCCCGTCTGATCTCGACGACTTTACTCACCCAATAAATATCATGCTGCCTATCATTCCTTATCCGGCGTTTTGTCGCCGTCTCGCTGGGAGCTTTAGCTTAGGTGAAGAGACCAGGATATCCGCTGATGCATCATTCCTACCTGCGGCCGAGCTGACGGTGGGACGGTTGCGGGTGCCGATGTGCCTTCCGCTCGTGATCGAGCCGGCCTCCGAGCCTGCGAATATTCGATTCGTTAAGGATGCCGGGATCGAGGATCCTGAGGCGTACACCTTGCGCGTGGACGAGTCGGGGGTTGAGATTCGGGCTTCCGGTGAGGCGGGAGCGTTTTACGGAGGACAGACGATGTTGCAACTTCTGCCGCCGGCAGTCTTCGATAGTGTGCCGCGGCATGATGCGGAGTGGGCCATTCCCTTCGTTGAGATCGAGGATCGGCCTTTTTTTAAGTGGCGCGGGGCTATGCTGGATAGCGCGCGCCATTTTCAGCCGGTTTCCTTTATTAGGAAATTCATCGATGTCCTCGCCCAGCATAAGGTCAATGTCTTCCACTGGCATCTCGTCGATGATCAGGGGTGGCGGATCGAGATAAAGAAGTATCCGTTGCTCACGGAGGTGGGCTCTCGTCGGAGCGATACCTTGTCCGGGCACTGGTTTCATCCCCGGAAGCATCCCGACGGGCAGCCTCACGAGGGATACTACACCCAGGAGGAGATCCGGGAGTTGGTGGCTTACGCGGCGGTGCGGAACATTCAGATCCTTCCGGAGATCGAAATGCCAGGGCATGCGCAGGCGGCCATCGCGGCCTACCCGCATCTCGGCCTGCTGCCTGAGGCGGCCCCGGTTAGCACGACCTGGGGGGTGCATAAGACTCTCTTTAATACCAAGCCGGCTACTTTTGAGTTTCTGGAAGATGTGCTGGACGAGGTGATCGCATTATTTCCTTTTCCCTATCTTCATATCGGTGGTGACGAGGCGGTGAAGGATCAGTGGCAGGCGAGCGCTGAGACGCAGGCTCATATCCGGGAACTGGGGCTGGCTGATGAGCATGAGCTTCAGTGCTGGTTCATTAAGAAAATGTCCGGCTTTCTTCAGTCCAGAGGCCGCAAACTCGTGGGTTGGGACGAGATTCTGGAAGGCGGTCTGGGCGAGGGCGCTGTCGTTATGTCCTGGCGTAATCGCGACGGCGCCATCGAGGCGGCAGAGAAGGGAATGGAGACGATCCTTTGCGATCAGAACTTCCTTTATCTGGACTACTACCAGCAGGAGAATACGGGGGACGAGTTGCTCGCCATCGGAGGGAACACCCCTTTGGAGAAGGTGCATTCTTACAACCCATTTCCTCCAGAGGAGGGGACTCCCGAAAAGCTCGCTCATGCTCTGCTCGGCTTGCAGGCACAGGTCTGGACGGAGTACATGCCGACCACCAGCCGACTGGAGTATATGACTTTTCCCCGGATGTGCGCCTTTGCCGAGGTGGCCTGGAGTGGGGCTGGTCGTCCGGACTATGCCGACTTCTTAGATAGGCTCCGGCCTCATTTACGCCGCCTTGATGTCCAGGATATCCGGTATCGCTCTCCGTAAGGGGGCGATACCGCCGGCTTACTCGAGAGCGCGGATGATGGTCGATTGACGGGCGACGACTTGGCCTTTCAGGGTCAGGATCGTCCGGGGCTTGAGGATCTTGCCGTCTCGAAGAGAAAGAATGAGATCACAAGCGAGCTTGCCGATCTCGACGAAGTTCACGTCGAGGGATGTGAGCCAATCATGCCCCAGTCCGAAGAGATGGCCGTGGTTGCCAAAGCCCGCGAGGGCCACATCATAGGGAACTTTTTTTCCGAGATGGTGCAGGGCGAGGTGGGCGGTCGCGGCCAGGCGGTCTCGCGCGCAGATGATCGCGTCCACGTCAGGGTGGGCCTTGAGCCAGGCGATGGCGAGCTCTACCTCGGCCTCAGTGATGGCGGTATAGGTATGGCCTCGCTGCCCTTCGCGACCGGTGTAGGAGAACTCCAGGTTGAGCGCCCGGTCATAGACCAGCCCCTCGTCGTAGAGGCCATTGATGTAGCCGAGAACGCCGTCTTGCTTGAAGAAAGCCTCGGACTCATCGGTGACGGCGAAGTCAAACCACGCGATGCGTTTCCGCCCGGTGGCCGCCACGTGCCGGGTGAGCGCGCGGGTGTTGGCGAAGCCATCGGTCCGGATCACCGGCCAGTCCACCAATCCGATAGGTCGATAACACGCGACCACGGGAATATTCCGCCGCTGGATCTGGTGGATCCACTCGTAGTCGATGGAACCCTGGCGGTGGGTGGCGATGATCATGCCGGCGAGCGATGTGCGCAGATGTTGACCGACCACCTGATTTAATCGCTCCGGGTGATCTTCCATGTTGCCGATGATCACGTTGAATCCGGCGGACTCGGCGATCGACTCGACGCCGCGGACGATGGCGGCAAAGTCGAACATCTGCACGTCCGGGACGATCATGGCGATGCATTGGGATTTCTGCGACTCTGCGGGAAACTCCACCGGGATATCGACCGGGGCGCTTTCGGCTCTCGATATGTGGTTGCCATAGTCGGGATTTACCGAGGTACCGCGACGAGGACGTCGCAAGAGCACGCCCTGAGCTGAGAGGCTCTGCAGCGCCTGGCGCAAGGTTCCATGACTAACTCCCCAATCCGTCGCCAACTGCTCTAATGGAGGCAAGCGCTCTCCCGGCCGGAACTCGCCGGATTCGATCGCATCGAAAATCTTGCGTTCGACACTTTGGTAGAGGGTTTGTTGGCTATTCGCCGCCGAGGATTCTTTTCGCACGTTGAAAGGC
>Ga0247822_10002321_pt1 | contig 12084 bp, 13 predicted proteins | sample 13C_Cellulose_Da_FD_192423 | JGI IMG/M metagenome (GOLD analysis project Ga0247822, IMG submission 192423) | Soil microbial communities from agricultural site in Penn Yan, New York, United States - 13C_Cellulose_Day30 | ecosystem: Environmental > Terrestrial > Soil > Agricultural land | place...
TTGCCGAGCAGCTCGTTGGGGTTCTGGGCCCGGTTCTGGCGATCGCCGGCGCCGCCGCCATCGCCCATGCCGATGTAGAGCAGCCCATCGGGTCCGAAGCCGAGCCAGCCGCCGTTGTGATTGCGGGCGGGCTGGTCGATGGTCAGCAGGGTCGTCGCCGAGGCCGGGTCGGCGACATTGGCGTCGGCCGAGACGGTGTAGGCGACAATCTGGGTGTCGCCGTTGCCGTCGGTGTAGTTGACGAAGAAGCGGCCGTTCTTGGCGTAGTCAGGGTGGAAGGCGAGGCCGAGCAGGCCCTGCTCGTTGCCGTCGCTGACGCTCCCGCTCAGATCGAGGAAGGCCCGCTCGAGCAGGGCGCCATCGGCGACGATGCGGATGCGCCCGGTCTGCTCGAGCACGAACAGCCGCGGGTCGCCGGCCGGCGCGGTGGCAAAGAGCGGCATGTCGAGGCCGTCGGTGACGAGGCGCGTCGCCAGTTGCACCGGTTGCGCCACCGCCGGAGAGGCGATGGCGGCGAGGATAGTGACGAGGAGGGCAGGCAGGAACTGCATTGTGGTCTCCGAAGTCGGGACCTCGTTCCTAGCCCGCGCGGCGCGCCGGGATACCGGGATCCATCGAAAAATGGCTATGGGTACAAACGAGAGCAGGGCCAAGGCGTTGCAGCATCAGAGTGCACCGACCGCGGCGTTCGTACCAACCTCCATTTTCGGTCTGCCCCTCCGAGCTCCAGCGAACGGCCACAGTATAGGCCTCCTCCTGGTCGGAGAGGATAACCGGTTCCTCGAACCTGAAATCGCGGATGGTGCCCCAGATCTTCCGCCACTGGTTCGCCTCGAGCTCGGCGAGGCCCCGCATGCTCTCTGCGAGCGAGCCGAAGGCGACGACGTCGGAAGCGAAGAGCTGGCGCGAGGTCTCGTAGTCGCCGGCGTTGATCAGGTCCTGCCAGGTGCGCAACCAGACCAGTGGATCAGACGGGGGAGAGTCGGCGAGAGCGGGGTCGCGGAAGTCCTCGAAGATCGAGTAGTCGGTCTCGCCGCCCCACAGGGCGCCGACCTTGGCGTCGACGCTCTCCGGGCGCCATTGCGCCCGTCCACCCCAGGAGTAGGGCGTGAGCTCGCCTACCTTGATGCCGTCGCTGGTCAGGTAGAGATCGACACGCAGGTGGTCCCAGCCGGCGGCCAGCTTCTCGGCGATATCCACGATCTCGAGGCGATCGCGCTCGCTGAGTTCCATGCGTGCGCCGCGGATCGGATCGACGCCGATGTCGAGCTGGCGCCCGGTGGGGTCGAACCACGCATCGCGGCGCTCGGGCCGGGTCTTGCGGCCGGTGAAGAGCCGGATGAGCCGGACGCGGCCCCCGAAGGTGAACACGTTGACCTCGGGGGGAATGCCGCCGTTGCGTCCCTCCAGCAGCGGCTCCGCCATGATGTAACGGGGTATGCCGCGATAGCCCCATTCCTGGGCGAGCCAGTCGAACCAGCGGCGCTTGAGCCAGAGCTGGGCGAAGGCACGCAGCCGCTGCGGGTTGCGGTCTGCTTCGCCGCGGACGAGGGCGAACCGGCCGGAACCTTCATTAGGCTTGATGACGAAGGCGGCGGGCAGGGCGGCCCAGTCGATGTCCCTCACCCGACGCCACTTGCCGAGCAGGGGGACGTTGTAGCGGTCGCCGAGGCGCTCGGCGACGTAGTCCTTCACTGCGATCTTGTCGCTTACGACCTTCAGGCGCGGATCGCGGTCATAGACCAGGCGATGCGACAGGCGCTCGTTGTAGGTCGCCGGTGACTGAAGATTGGGGGGGCGCCCGAAGTCGCGACGGAAGCCACGGAGGACCTTGCGACGGGTATAGGCAGTTTCCAGGGCGCGGAAAGGGCCCTTCCAGGGCCGAGGGACCTGAGAATCCATTGTAGAACCAGTGTAGATGCGCCCCACGCAAGGGCGCATCTACTTGGGCGAGGTGCCGTTGGTCAAGCGCTCGTCGCGCTGATGCTGTCCTTGAGGGCGGCGAGTTCCGCCTCGGCGCGGAAAGCGCGATCGCGCCAGTCCTCGATGGTGAGGCCGTCAAGGCGCGCCGGCTCCGTGTCGGAGACCAGCGGCTCGGGCTGGGGCGCGCCAGTGATGCGGGCGTGCAGCGCCTGGATGTATGCCGCGTCGTCGGCATGGAGCGTGCCGGCGGTGGCTTCCTCGAGCCAGCGGTTGAGGTCGGCGGTGGTTTCCTCGTTCATGCTGCCGGTTGCCAGCAATTCCTTGATCAGCGCTTCGACCTGCACGGGCTTCTCCTTGTTTCTGCGGGCGCAAACTAGCCAAAGCGGGGGCGGAGGGGAACCCACCTAGACGCGGCGAAACGCCTTGCTGAGATAGGCCGAGCCGGCGACGCCGAAACGCCAGGGGAGATCGGCGGCTTTGGTGATGCCGATACGCGGCCCGATCACCACTGCGGGCGGCGTAGCCGGGAGGCGGAGAGCGAACGGCGCCGCATCGATGCGGACCCCGTCCTGGGCCTTGGTGATGGCAAGAGCCTCGGCCAGCTTGCCGGGGCCGGAGCAGAGGTCGCGCGGGTCGGAGAGACCGCGGCGCTCCGCCATTCTCTCAATGCCTGCAGTGGGTTCGATGGCGCGGATGAGGACGGCGGCGGCGTCGCTGCAGACGAAGTTGAGGCACCAGTGGATGCCATAGGAGCGGTAGACGTAGACGAAGCCGGGACCGAGGAACATCGAGGCGTTGCGGGGCGTCGGGCCGCGATGCGCGTGCGAGGCCGGCTCGGTGGGATGGTAGGCCTCGGTCTCGACGATCAGTCCGCCGACACCGTCGACGAGCAGTTCGGCGCCAAGCAGTTCGCGGGCGACGAGGGTGACTTCGCGGGAGAAGAAGGCATCGGGCGACATGGCGCGACACTGGGGAAAATCCCCAGCCGAGGCAAGGTGCTAGACCTTCCTGGTGGTGCCGTTCTGGATGCGGGCGGCGGCGATCCGGAGCGTCAGGTTCACCGATTCGCCGGAGGAGGTGTTGGTCGAGATGAGCGCGGCGTTGTTGTTGGCCGAGTTGGCGAGGTCCGCCTGCAGGTAGGCCCGGCGCTTCTCGCGGGCAGCCTGCATCTCGTCGTGCATCGACGCGCGGGGCAGCCAGTTCATCGTGCGCTTCTGGACAATCATGCTGACGAATGTGGGTGGTGATGATGAACGAAGCATTAACGCCGCCTGAATGGCTTGCGCGGCGGCGAAGGGCCATGAGATTGCTGGCGCTTCACCTTCGGATAGTGCGGCGATGACGGATTCTCTCAAGTTTGGCACGAGCGGCCTGCGCGGGCTCGCGACGGAACTGACCGACGGCGCGGCAAGGCGCTATACGGCGGCCTTCCTCGCCCATCTTGGCACGGCGGCAGGCAGGCGGGTGTATCTGGGCCGCGACCTGCGCGCCTCAAGCCCGGCGATCGTCGAGGACTGCGCCGTGGCCATCCGCGCGGCGGGGCTCGAGCCGGTCGATTGCGGCGTGTTGCCGACCCCGGCGCTGGCGCTGCACGCCATGGAGAACGGTGCGCCGGCGATCATGGTGACGGGCAGCCACATTCCGGCCGATCGCAACGGGCTCAAGTTCTACGTGGCGGCGGGCGAGATCACCAAGGCGGACGAGGCCGGGATATCGGCGGCGCTCGCGGCGGCGGTGCCGCAGGGCGAGGGCAGGGCGGTGGACGAGAGCATCTTCGCCGGCGACCGTTACCGGCAGCGCTATCGCGGCATGCTGGACGCCACTGCGCTCAATGGCTGGCGCATCGGCGTGTTCGAGCACTCGTCAGTGGCGCGCGACATGCTGGTGTCGTTCCTCACCCGTGCGGGGGCCGAGGTGGTGCGGCTCGAGCGTTCCGAGACGTTCGTCGCGGTCGATACGGAAGCGTTCTCCGACGCGCTGTTCGAGCCGCGCTTTGGCTGGATCGACCGATACAAGCTCGACGCGGTGGTTTCGACCGACGGTGACGGCGACCGGCCGCTGGTCATCGACGGCAATGGCGAGTTCGTGCGCGGCGACGTGCTGGGCATGGTGGCATCCCGCTTCCTCGGGGCCGACAGGGTGGTGACGCCGGTGACGTCGAACTCGGCGATCGAGGGCGTGGGCTGGTTCGGCCGGGTCGAGCGCACCAAGGTAGGCTCGCCCTTCGTCATCGCGGGCATGGAGAGTGCGGCGCAAGGCTCGCCGGGCGCGGTGGTCGGCTTCGAGGCCAATGGCGGGCTGCTGCTGGGCACGGACGTGACCATCAACGCCCGGCTGCTGAAGGCGCTGCCGACGCGCGACGCGGTGCTGCCGATCCTCGCCGTGCTGGGTACGGCTGCCAAGCTCGGCCAGAGCCTCGCCGGGCTGGTGCAGACGCTCCCGGTTCGCGCGGCGCTGGCCGATCGGCTGGCGCATGTGCCGAGCGAGCGGAGCGCGGCGTTCCTTGGGGATCTGGTGGAAACCCAAGGCTATGCCCAGCGGTTCTTCGCGCCGGTGGGCGAGATCGAGAGCCTCTCGGCCATCGACGGCCTGCGCTTCTCGCTCACCTCGGGCGACACCGTGCATTACCGCGCTTCGGGCAACGCGCCTGAGCTTCGGTGCTATGTTGAGGGCGTGACGCCGGAGCGGGCCCAGGAACTGCTTGCCTGGGGTCTCGCAGCCGCGGGGGCAGTGGTGCGCTAACGGAGGACTGGAATGGCAAACGGCGCGAAACAGGCACGGCTTGCGGTGCTGATCGACGCGGACAACGCCTCGGCGAAGATCGTCGACGGCCTGTTCGAGGAAATCGCCAAGCTGGGCGAGGCCAGCGTGCGGCGCATCTACGGCGACTTCTCCAGCCCAAGATCAAAGGGTTGGGCGGATGTCCTCACCAAGTACGCGATCATTCCGCAGCAGCAGTTTGCCTACACCACGGGCAAGAATGCGTCCGATATCACCCTGGTGATCGACGCCATGGACCTGCTCCACTCCGGACGGTTCGACGGGTTCTGCCTCGTGTCGTCGGATAGCGACTTCACCCGGCTGGCAGCGCGCATCCGGGAGGAGGGCGTCGACGTCTACGGCTTTGGAGAGCTGAAGACGCCGGAGAGTTTCCGGCAGGCCTGCAGGCGCTTCATCTACACCGAGAACCTCTTGCCCGATGCGGCAGCCAAGGTCGGTACCGGGGATCGCGGCAAGGCGCTGGAGCCGGTGAGCAAGGCGGACGACCTGCTGCGCAACGCCATCGCGGAAATCGAGACCGAAACCGGCTGGGTTCTGCTCGGTTCGATCGGCAGCCAACTCGCCAACCTCGCGCCCGACTTCGATCCTCGCACCTATGGCTACAAGAAGCTGAGCGACCTCGTGCGCGACCTGCCCTCGCTCGATCTCAACGAAGAGGACGGCGGGCGGCTCAAGGTGCGGCTGAAGCCAAAGGGCGGTTCCGGGCAACGCCCGAAGGCAGCGCCCGGAGGCGGGAAGAAGAGCTGACGCGTTACTCGCGCACGACGACCAGCGCCGCTGCCGTCGCCATGATGACGCCCGCGGTGCGGTTGAGGGCGCGGATGGCGCGGGTGGACTTGAAGAAGTCGCGTGCGGCGGCGGCGAGGCCGGCATAAGCGCAGCCGATGGCGAGCAGCACGACCACCACGATGCCGGTGAGCTCGAGGAAGCCGAGCGCCGTGATGGGCTTGTCGAGTGGGATCACGGTGGGCAGCAGCGCGAGGTAGAAGACGATGGTCTTGGGGTTGCCCATGGTGAGGGCGAAGCCCGAGAGGAAGGTCTTCCAGGCGCTGGCATCCTGCTTGGCGCCGATCTGCTCGGAGCCCGGCTTGGCGCTCCAGAACTGCCAGGCGACGTAGAGCAGATAGAGCGCGCCGGCCCACTTCACGATGACGAAGACCGGTCCGAACCACGTGGCGATGGCGGCGAGGCCGAACAGCGCGAAGACGAGGTAGACGAGGTCGCCGACCAGGATGCCGAGGACCATCGGGAATGCCGCCCGGAACCCGCCGCCCAGTGCCCGCGCGACGACGGCCGCGACGCCCGGACCGGGGACGATCACGGCGATGGCGTAGGCGATGGTGAAGGCGGCGAGGGTGACGATATCCATGGCGATGCTCCTAGCGGCTGCCTTCTAGCGCCGAGCGGCACGGGGCGGCAAGAGCGGCCTCCATCCGGTGCATTTTTGCCAAAACTTCGGTGGGATTGATGGCAGTCGGTTAGGGAGGCGCTTACGCGCGGGGCGCCTACTCCCCGCACATAACACGGCGCCTCACGGCTGGTTTCTGCCAGTTCGCCGCGAACCGAGCGCCCCATGGCCGGGGCGATGGAACGCATTTGAGGAGCCGGCATGTTCGCCAGCCACATCCAGCCGTTCGGCCTTGTCGCGACGCTTGCGTCGGCGATCATGGCCACACCGGCGATGGCGCAGGCCGAGCTTCCGCCGGACGTGCAGAAATCGATCATCGAGCGGCGCATACCCGAGGCGGCCATCTGGGGCATGTCGGCGGTCAATACCGACCTGATGCGCCAGCAGATGCTCACCCAGACGCCGGGCAAGGTCGGAGACGTCATCTACTGGGGCCGGCCGCTCGACTGGCACAACCAAACGCTCACCCCGAACCCCGATGCCATCTACTTCATGGTGTTCTACGACACCACGGGGGGCGAGCCCGTCGTGCTTGACCTGCCCGCCGCCAGCGACTCCGGATCGTTCAACGGCAATATCGTCGATGTCTGGCAGGTTCCGCTCGAAGACGTCGGCCTCCTCGGCATCGACGCGGGCGCGGGCGGAAAGTTCGTCCTCCTGCCGCCCGGCTACGACAAGCCGCTGCCCGAGGGATACTCAGGCCTGCCGCTCACCACCAATACCGGCTACGCGCTGCTTCGCTCGAGCCTCGCGAGCCACGAGCCCGCGGATGTCGACAAGGCTGTCGCCTATGGCAGGCAGGTGAAGGTCTATCCGTTGTCGCAGGCGGACAACCCGCCGGAGACCGCGTTCCACGACGTCCAGGACCTCGTGTTCGACTCGACCATCAAGTACGACGCGAGCTTCTTCACCAATCTCGACCGGATCGTGCAGACGGAGCCCTGGCTCGAGCGCGACCGCGTGATGATCGACCAGTTGGCCTCGCTCGGCATCGTGAAGGGCAAGCCCTACGCGCCGACCGAGCAGACCAAGGCGCTCATGGATGCCGGCATGAAAGCCGTCCACGCCGAACTCGCCGCCAAGTACGACGCGGGGTTGCCGCCATTCTGGCCGGGCAGCCGCTGGATGGCGCCCATCTTTCCGGTGCTGGCGAAGGAAGCGGCCATCGGGTTCTCGGACCCGGATGTCTATCCGGTCGACGTGCGCGGGCTCACCTACACGTACGGCTATGTCGGCATCAAACGGCTCGGCACCGGGCAGATGTACCTGATCTCGATCAAGGACGCGGACGGGAACGCCTTCGAGGGCGCCAGCTCCTACCGGCTCACCGTGCCGCCGAATGTGCCGGTGAAGCAGTACTGGTCGGTGACGGTCTACGACCGCGAGACCCACGCGCTGGTCAAGAACATGGATCGCGCCAGCCGCGCCTCCAACGCCAAGGATGTCGTCGCCAATGCTGACGGTTCCGTGGACGTGTACTTCGGTCCCACTGCTCCCGCGGGCAAGCAAAGCAACTGGGTGCCGACCGATCCCGAGCGCGAATTCGAGCTCATGTTCCGGTTGTACGCGCCGACGGAAGCGCTGTTCGACAAGAGCTGGCACCTACCCGACGTCGTGAAGGTGGAGGGGTGAGATGAAGCGCTCGCTCGCGACCTTTGCCCTGTCCGGGCTGATGATTGCAGGGGCCGTCGCGCTGGAGACGGGGGACTCGGGTCCGGTGCCGGTGAACGTGGACAACTTCGTGCGGGCCGAGAGCGACCTCTATATCGGCAACGTCGTGAAGGATGCCGGCGGGCTCGGAACGTTCCTGCACCATCGGGAGCCGGCCGACATCGCGCACCAGTCGGTCATCCGGTTGAACCGGGACACGCTCTACTCTGGCGTCGTGCTCGACCTCGACGCGGGACCGGCGACGGTGATCCTGCCTGATGCCGGTGATCGGTTCATGTCGCTGCAGGTCATCAACGAGGACCAGTATACGACCGAAGTGCACTACGGCGCCGGCAGCTACCCGCTGAGCAAGGACAGCGTCGGCACGCGATACGCGGTGGCGGCGATCCGCACGCTGGTCGATCCCAACGATCCTGAGGACCTCAAGGCGGTGCACGCGCTGCAGGACGCCATGAAGGTCGAGCAGCCGGGCGGTCCCGGCACCTTCGAAGTGCCGCAATGGGACCAGGCGAGCCAGGCGGAGACGCGCAAGGCATTGCTGGCACTGGCGGCGCAACTGCCGGACACCAAGGGGATGTTCGGCACCAAGGACAAGGTGGACCCGGTGCGCCGTCTCGTCGGCGCAGCCTCGGCCTGGGGCGGCAACCCGGAAGAGGATGCGCTCTACCTCAACGTCACGCCCGAAAAGAACGACGGGGCCACGCCCTACAAGCTGGTCGTGCCCAAGGACGTGCCCGTGAAGGGCTTCTGGTCGGTGAGCCGCTACACCAAGGACGGCTACTACGCGCCCAACGACCTCAATGCGTATTCCATCAACAACGTGACCGCGAAGAAGGCTGAAGACGGATCGGTGACGATCCATTTCGGCGGCTGCGAAGGCGGCGTGCCGAACTGCCTGCCGATCGATGATGGCTGGAACTACATGGTCCGGCTCTACCGGCCCGATGCCTCCATCCTCGACGGCAGCTGGACATTCCCGCCGGCGGTGCCTGCAGAAGGGCCGTGACTGCAATGACGTGGAGCAAACCTCACAGGGGACACATCATGAAGATGACGCTGGGGGCCTTCGGGCTGGCGGCAGTGCTGATAGCAGTCGCGATGGGCCAGGAACTGGGCGCACGCCAGATCGCGTCCGACAGCCAGATGGCGGCCGCTCGGACGACCGAGATGGCGCCGTGGGCTTCGGCCGGCCAGGGCACGATCACGGCGGCCTACCTTGTCGGCACGCCGGTCGGCTGGGCCGGCACCCCGGCGAGGTCCGTGCGCTCGTTCGGGATCGTCCCGGAACTGAACGACGGCAAGACCATCCACAGGCTGCACGTGCCGGCCGACCTGCCGGTGGACGGACTGTGGTCGATCAGCGTCCACAGCGGGCAGGGATTTTTCGCGCGGAACGCGTTCGACGCCTATTCGATCAACAACATCAACGCCACGAGGAACGCCGACAGGTCGGTCGATATCCAATTCGGCGGCTGCGACGGCACGGTGCCCAACTGCCTGCCGACGCCGGCCGGCTGGAACTACACGGTGCGCCTCTACCGACCGCAGGCCGCGATCCTCGATGGCAGCTGGAAATTCCCGGAGGCACTGCCCGCCGGATAACCCTTCAGGATGGCTCCTGACCCTTCGTGCGCATGGTCGCGAAGGGGAACTGCCCCGGCTTCCTGTCCCGGAAGCCGGGGATTTTTTTCTAGTCGCGCACCGGTGGTCGGCACAGTGCCAGCAGGATCCCGAAGCTGATGCCGGGCGCAAGCGCGGCGACGAGCGGCTGCAGGTGTTCGGGAAAGAAGGCGGCCCCCAGCGTCCAGGGCAGGCCGAGCACCAGGAGATACACGCCGGAAAGTGGCGTCGCGGCGCCGAACCAGCCTGTGAGGCCGATCGCGTTCCAGATCAGGGCGGCGGCGTAGAGAGCGCCGAAGCCGGCGACGACGAGGCGAAACAGCCAGTAGCCCAGAAGAGCCAAATGGGCGGCACCCTGGTCCTCCACCAGGGGAGAGGCCAGGACGGGCGGCTCATGCGCCCGGCCTGGGTATTTATCCTTACGGCGCGTCAGGTGGCTCGACGGATGACGCGGATGATCAGGAGCAGGATGACTGCGCCGATCACCGCCATGATGATGGAACCGATCAGGCCGCCGAAGCTGATCCCGATCATGGGGAGCAGCCAACCGGCCAACAGGCCGCCGACAATACCGATGACGATGTCGCCGACCAGGCCGAAGCCCGAGCCTTTGACGATGAGCCCGGCCAACCAGCCGGCTACGCCACCGACAATCAAGACGATCAGGAGAGAACCAAGGTCCATTATGAAGCCCCTCGCAACATAAGCGGCCGGAGCAGCATCGTGCGACTCACCCGCCGCACGATGAAGACTCGCTGCTAAGGGCCCGAACTGTCAATGCTTTGGCATCAGGGCAGGCGGCTGAGCCGTTCGGTCAGCAGCGCGTAGAAGCCTTCGGCGTCGCCAGAACGCAGGTACATGACGTTCTTGGGCCGGCTGGTGACGCCCCAATAGTCGGCAACGGTCATGCCCACGGTGAGCTCGCTGGCGGTCTCGATGACGACGTTGATGTGACGGCCTTTGAAGAGCTCGGGCTTGAGCATGTAGGCGATGACGCAGGGGTCGTGTAGCGGGGCACCGTTGGAGCCGTACTTCTGCAGGTCGAAGCGCTCGGAGAAGCTCAGCATCTGGTAGACGGCTTCGCCGGACTTGTTGCCGAGCGCGCGGATCCTCGCGAGCCGTTCGGGCGTCGACAGGATCATGTGGGTGACGTCGAGCGGCAGCATGGCGACCGGCACGCCCGAGCGCAGCACGACATCGGCCGCATCGGGATCGACATAGATGTTGAACTCGGCGGCGGGCGTGATGTTGCCCATCTCGAAATAGCCGCCGCCCATCATCACGATCTCCTGGATGCGCGGGATGATGCGCGGCTCCTTGACCATGGCCATGGCGACGTTGGTGAGCGGCCCGAGCGTGGCGAGGGTCACGGTGCCGGACTCGTGCGCCATCAGGGTGTCGATGATGAAGTCGACGCCGTGCTGCTCCTCGATCTTGAGCTTGGGCAGCGGCAGGTCCGGGCCGTCGAGGCCGGTTTCGCCGTGCACGTGCTCGGCAGTGACGAGGGTGCGGCGCATGGGGCGCTCGCAGCCGGCATAGACGGCGATGTCCTTGCGGCCGGCGAGTTCGACCACCTTCAGCGCGTTGCGGGCGTTCTGCGCGAGGCTGACGTTGCCGGCGACGGCGACGATGCCGAGGATATCGAAGTCCTGGGGCGAGGCGAGGGCCATCAGGATGGCGACGGCATCGTCCTGGCCCGGGTCGGTGTCGATAATGATCTTGCGTGCCATGGGTTTAGCGCGAGCCTCTGAGAGATTGATTCCGGGGCGCATGTTAGTGGCGGAACGGCACAGCGCAACCCGGCGTGGAATGGGGGTGGAAGATCGCTCGCCGCGCAATTGTAGGCAAGTTCTCAGCGCTTTTTGCCTCGGCTCTGGAGGGCTCGTGAAGCCGCCGCTGCTAGTCGTTTTCGGGACAACCGATCCGGAAGGGCGCACAGATGCTGTACGTGGACGTTCCCACCAAGTCCGAGTTCGCGGCGCTGAGGGCCGCCAGGGCCGACATCTGCGTGTCGATCGTCACGCCGACGACGCCAGTGACGGGAGCGACCGGCGCCTCGCGCATCGCCTTTCGCAACGCGATCGCGCAGGTCTGGCGGCAGCTGGAGGGGCGTGACAAGCGGCGTGTCGAGGCGGTGATGTCCCGGCTCGAGGACGTGGCGGGGGACGACGACTTCTGGGCGCACCAGGCGCACACGTTGCTGGTGCTCGCGACGCCGGATCAGCTCCACACCTTCCGGCTGGCGACGAGCGTGCCCGAGACGCTCGATGTCGCCGACCGGTTCTATCTGAAGCCGCTGCTCAGGGCGCTGGCATTCCCGCAGGTGGCGCGGGTGCTGGCGCTGTCGGAAGGGGCGGTGCGGCTGATCGACGTCGAACCGGATCAGCCGGCGCGCGAGGTGAGTGTCGATGCCCTGCCGCGGGATGGCGCGAGCGCGGTCGGCAAAGCGACGCTCAACGACCGCACCAGCGACGGCCGGGGCGGCGGGCTCGAGGAGCAGAACGTCCAGCTCGGCAAGTATGTGCGGGCGGTGGTCCAGGCCTTGCGGCCGGTCGTGGCCGGCAGCGAAGTGCCGCTGATCCTGGCGTCGACAGGCCGGCTCGAGTCGATGTTCCGCGAGATGAGCAGCTTCGGCGAGCTCCTGCCCGAGACGATCAGGACATCGCCGGACCGCCTGACGC
>Ga0247822_10002322_pt1 | contig 12082 bp, 7 predicted proteins | sample 13C_Cellulose_Da_FD_192423 | JGI IMG/M metagenome (GOLD analysis project Ga0247822, IMG submission 192423) | Soil microbial communities from agricultural site in Penn Yan, New York, United States - 13C_Cellulose_Day30 | ecosystem: Environmental > Terrestrial > Soil > Agricultural land | place...
GCGACGTCGCCACCGGGCGGGTGTTCATGGGCAGCTCGGTGATCAGCGGCGCGGCGACCGCCGTGGTCACCGAGACCGGCGCCCGCACCGCGGTCGGCCAGATCGGCCTCGCGCTCGGCCGCCGCCCGCCGCCGACCGCGTTCGAGGTCGGCACGCGCAACTTCGGGCTGATGATCCTGCGCCTGGCCATCGCGCTGGTGCTGTTCGTCCTCCTGGTCAACCTGCTGCGCGAACGGCCGTGGATGGAGTCGTTCCTGTTCGCGATCGCGCTGGCGGTCGGGCTGACTCCCGAGCTGCTGCCGATGGTCGTGTCGGTGACCCTGGCCCGCGGCGCGCTGCGCATGGCCGGCAAGCAGGTGCTGGTCAAGCGCCTGGCCGCCATCCACGACCTCGGCAGCATGGACGTCCTGTGCACCGACAAGACCGGCACCCTGACCGAGGTCAGCATCCGCCTCGCGCGCCACGTCGACGGTCACGGCCGCGACAGCCCGCGCGTGCTCGAGCTGGCCTACCTCAACAGCTACTTCGAGACCGGGTTGCGCAGCCCGGTCGACGAGGCCATCCTCCGCCGCCCGGCGGTCGACGTCGCCGGCTGGCGCAAGCTCGACGAGGTCCCGTTCGACTTCGAGCGCCGGCGGGTGTCGGTGCTGGTCGCCCACGGCGACGACCGCGTGCTGATCGTCAAGGGCGCGGCCGAGGACGTGATCGCGCTGTCGACCCACGTCGAGGTCGACGGCCCCGGCCAGGTGCGCGCCATCGACGCCGTGACCCGGCGCGCGCTGACCGCGCGGTTCGAGGCGCTCGCCGGCGAGGGCTATCGCGTGCTCGCGGTGGCGTGGAAGTCCGAGCCGCCGGCGCGCCAGCACGTGGTGATCGACGACGAGACCGAGCTGGTCCTGGCCGGGTTCGCGGCGTTCGAGGATCCGCCCAAGCCGTCGGCCGCCGCCGCGCTGCACGGGCTGGCCGACCTCGGCGTCCGGGTCGTGGTGGTCACCGGCGACGGCGAGCTGGTCGCCGCCCACGTGTGCCGCGAGCTCGGCGTGGGCGGCGGCGGCGGCGTGCTGACCGGCGCCGACCTCCAGGCCCTCGACGATCGCGCGCTGGCGGTGCGGGTCGAGACCGCCACCCTGTGCTGCCGGCTCAACCCGGCCCAGAAGAACCGGGTCATCCTCGCGCTCAAGCGGCGCGGCCACGTGGTCGGCTATCTCGGCGACGGCATCAACGACGCGCCGCCGCTGCACTCGGCCGACGTCGGCATCTCGGTCGACGGCGCCGCCGACGTGGCCAAGGACGCCGCCGACCTGATCCTGCTCGAGCACGATCTGGCCGTGGTCGCCGGCGGCATCGTCGAGGGCCGGCGCACGCTCGGCAACATCGTCAAGTACATCCTGATGGGGACCAGCTCCAACTTCGGCAACATGTTCAGCATGGCCGGGGCGTCGGTGTTCTTGCCGTTCTTGCCGATCCTGCCCATGCAGATCCTGGTCAACAACTTCCTCTACGACCTGTCGGAGATCCCGATCCCCACCGACGAGGTCGATCCCGCGTTCGTGGCCCGGCCGCGCCGGTGGGACCTCGGCTTCATCCGCTCGTTCATGGCGGTGATCGGCCCGATCAGCTCGTTGTTCGACGCGCTGATCTTCGTGCTGCTGCTGCACGTGTTCGTGCGCGACGAGCAGCTGTTCCACACCGGCTGGTTCGTCGAGTCGCTGGCGACCCAGGTCCTGGTCATCTTCGTCATCCGCACCCAGGGCAACCCGCTGCGCTCGCGCCCGAGCCGGCCGCTGCTGTGGACCTCGCTCGCGGTGGTCGCGGTGGCGCTGGCGCTGCCGTTCACGCCGGTCGGCGGCGCGCTCGGGTTCGTGCCGCTGCCGCCGCTGTTCTTCGCGATCCTGGTCCCCCTGGTCGCGGCGTACCTGGTCGCGGTCGAGGTGGTGAAGCGCTGGTTCTACCGGCGCCACGCGCCGCCGTGAGCAGCCCATGCAGGAACGAAGTTCCTGCGTGGGCTGCCCCGTGCCCATGCCCGTGCCCGTGCCCGATCACGCCCGCACCCATGCCCGATCTCGACGCAGCCTCGCGGTCATCTCCAGGCGAGCCGAGCGGTGACCGGAGACTGGCTAACGACCGGGCAGGGGCAAGGGCACGGGCAAGGGCACGGGGCGGGTTGGCCTCGAGCGCCTTCGGCGTTCTCGGCAACCCGCTAGGGGTTGGTCGCGGTCTTGCGCTGCTGCTTGATCGTCTCGGCGGCGGGGCCGAGGGTCTTCATGAACTCGCCCGGCCCGACGTACTTGCGGACGTGGCCGAGCACCTTGCCGTCGGCGGTCAGGAACACCACCGTTGGCGTGCCGGCGGCGTACTTCTCCTGCAGCGCCTCGTCGCGGCTGGTGCCGCCGGTGACGTCGAACTGCAGCGGGACGAAGTTGTCGGAGATGGTCTCGTAGACCGGCGACTCGGCGAAGGTGTGCTCGAGCTCCTTGCACGGCGTGCACCACGACGCCCAGAAGTCGATCATCACGCCCTTGCCCTCGCGCTGGGCCTGGGCGAACGCGGCCTGCTCGTCGCCGCGGATCCACGGCAGGTGGCGGTTGGCGGTGAGGATCCACGAGATGCCGGCGGTCACCGCGACCACCGACAGCGCGACCGCGATCCCCTTGCGAACCTTGATCGCGGTGCGGTCGTGGAACGACAGGTGGACGGCGCCGAGGGCGAGCGCGATCAGCAACAGCGCGACCGCGCCGACCATGAACCCGAACGAGGTGTGGACCAGCGTGTCGAGCACCGGCAGCAGCGGGCGCAGGAAGTGGATCGCCGCGGCCAGGAGCGCGATGCCGCCGACCGACTTCATCCACTCCATCCACGCCCCGCTCTTGGGCAGGGAGATCGCGAACGCGGCCAGGACCCAGAACAGGACCCCGATCCCGATCGCGTAGGTGAACAGCAGGGTCGAGCCGATGACGACCGACTGGGTCTTGGTGACGAAGCCGAGCAGGCCGAGCAGGAACGGGCCGGTGCACGGCGCCGCGGTGAAGCCGCCGACCAGGCCCATCGCGAACGCACCACCGGCGCCTTCTCCGGAGACCCCCGACAGCTTCTGCTGGAGGCCGGAGGGGAGCTGCAGCTCGAACGCGCCGAACATCGACGTGGCCAGCGCGACGTAGAGCAGGACGACCGGGATGACCACGGCCGGGTTGGCGAGGAGCGCGCCCGACTTGCCGCCGATCAGCGCGAACGCGGTGCCGAGGACCGCGAAGGTCAGGCCCATCCCGAGCACGTACAGGCTGGCCAGCGCCACGGCGCGACCGCGGGAGACGTCCTTGCCCCGGCCTCCGAAGATCCCCACCACGATCGGGATCATCGGATAGACGCAAGGTGTCAACGAGGTCGTGACCCCGAACCCGAACGCCGCGAGGTAGGCCCAGAGCCAGCCCTGCGAGCGATACTTCTCGAACTCGTCGCCGTCGTCGGCGAAAGCCAGATCGGGGAAGAGGACGAGGAGGACCAGGACGAGCGCGGCCACCAGGGCGAAGGTGCCGAGGCGAGCTCGCGCAGCGGAGGGCAGGGGACGGCTGGAGCGATGCATGTGGCGCCGAGCTGCGTTCGGCCTACGTCGGACCGACGCAGGGGGTCACGGCATTCCTGGGACTATAGTAGATTGCCGCTTCATCGCATATGTACCCGCGACCTGATGACCCCGGCGCCATCGCTGCCTGGCTGGCCGAGCTGGCCCCTCCCCACGTTCGCTCCCTCGACGCGTACCAGCCCGGCAAGCCCGTGGAAGAGCTCGAGCGCGAGCTCGGCATCACCGGCGCGATCAAGGTCGCGTCCAACGAGAACCCGCTGGGCCCGTCCCCCAAGGCGATCGCCGCGATCCACGACGCGGTCGCCGGGATCCACCTGTACCCCGACGCCGGCGGCTTCGCGCTGCGGCGCGCGCTGGCCCGCCACCTCGGCGTCACCGACGGCCAGATCGCGCTCGGCGCCGGCTCCAACGATCTGCTCTACCAGCTCGTGCTGGCGTTCGTCGGTCCCGACGACGAGGTCCTGTCGCCCGACCTCGGCTTCCTGAGCTACCGGCTGGCGGCGCAGGTCGCCGGCCGCCGCTTCGTCAGCTCGGCGGCCACCCCGCGCGGCGCCGATCCCGACGCGCTGATCGCCGCGATGACGCCGCGCACCAAGCTGGTGGTGATCGGCTCGCCCAACAACCCGACCGGCGCGGTGTGGACCGCGGCCGACGTCGCGCGCGTGCTGGCCGCGCTGCCCGATCGCGCGCTGCTGGTGCTCGACGAGGCCTACGCCGAGTACGCCGCGCGCTGGCCCGAGGTCGAGCACGTCGACGGCCTGAGCCTGGTCGGCAAGCACCCGCGGGTGATCGTGCTGCGCACGTTCTCGAAGATCTACGGCCTGGCCGCGCTGCGGGTCGGCTACGGCGTCACCCACGCTGGCGTCGTCGATCTGCTCGGCCGGGTCGGCCGCACCTTCCACGTCGGCACGCTGGCCCAGGTCGGCGCGATCGCCGCGCTCGACGACACCGACTTCGTGGCGCGCTCGGCCGCGCTCGGCCGGCTCGGCATCGAGCGGCTGCGCACCGAGCTCGGCGCGCGCGGCATCACGGTCTACCCGTCGCTGGCCAACTTCGTCCTCGTCGACGCCGGCCGGCCGAGCGGGCCGCTGTACGACGCGCTGCTGCGCCGCGGCGTGATCGTCCGCCCGATGGCGGCGTGGGGCCTGCCGACCTGCCTGCGGGTGTCGATCGCCGCCGAGGCCCAGCTGCCGCGCGTGATCGCCGCGCTCGGCGAGGTCCTGGGGTAGCCATGCGACGGCTCGCGCTCGGCCTGGCCGTGGCGATGGTGACGGCGACGGCGTGTGGCGGCCGCAGCGGCGGCGGCGCGTCGACCGCCGTGTTCGTGCCCGAGCGCGCCGCGACCGCGGGCGATCGCCTGCTGGCCAAGGTGCCGGCGGGCGCCCAGGTGCTGGTCGAGATCGACCTGGCGCGTCTGCGCGCCAACCCGGTGGTCGGTCCGACGATCACCGAGATGTTCGCCGCCGGGCTCGACGTGCCCGGTGCCGGCGCCGGCGCCGCGCCCGGCGCGGTCGGCGCGCTGGCCGCTGCGCCGCTGGCCGACGCGCGCTTCGTGATCCTCGCCGCCTACCGGGTCGGCACCGCGTCGGCGACCACGCTGACCATCGTCGACGGCGGCGTCCGCCCCGACGCCGCCCTCGACCTCGGCGACGGGGTGTGGGCGCTGGCGCCCGAGGGCGACGCGCCGGCGCTGATCGCCACCGCCGGCGGCGGCGCCAGCGTGCGCGGCGACGACGCGCTGATGGCGGTGCGGGCCAGCGTCATGCCCGACGCCGCCGACGGCGCGTCGCTGCGGGCGGCCGCGCGCCTCGACGAGGTCGGCCGGGCCGCGCTGGCCACCGCGCTCGGGCTGCCGGCGGCGCCGGCGGTGGTGTCGGCGTGGGGCGACGTCGCCGACGACCTCGCCGTCCGCGTCGCGCTGAGCGACGGCGCGGTCGTCGCGTCGGCGCGGACGCCGACCTGGCTGTCGCCGCTGAAGCGGCTGATCGAGCGGGCCGCCACCGCCGACGCGATCCGCGCGCTCGGCCTGGCCCCGTCGATCGCCGGGACCGAGATCGAGCGGGTCGGCGCCGGGTTTCAGGTCACGCTGGTGATCGGCCCGGCCCGGCTCGCCCGCGCCGTCGAACGCCTGCGCGCCCATCGAGGAGCACCGCCATCATGACCGCCGCCGCCACCGCCTACCTGGTCCACCCCGCCACCCGTCCGCTATCCGGACAGGTCGCCATCCCCGGCGACAAGTCGATCGGCCACCGCGCGCTGCTGTTCTCGCTGCTCACCCGTGGGCCGGTGCGCATCCGCGGCCTCGGCGGCGGCGCCGACAACGGCCGCACCGCGAAGGCGATCGTCCAGCTCGGCGCCCGCGTCGAGCGCGACGGCGACGTGGTGGTGGTCCACGGCGCCGGCTTCGGCCACCTGCGCGCCCCCGAGGCCGCCATCGACTGCGGCAACTCGGGCACGACGATCCGCCTGCTGACCGGCCTGCTCGCCGGCCAGCCGTTCCGCTCCGAGCTGTTCGGCGACGAGTCGCTGTCGAAGCGACCGATGAAGCGGGTGATCGATCCGCTGCGCGCGATGGGCGCGATCATCGACGGCCCGCTCGGCGCCGGCGGCGACGTGGTCCCGCCGCTGACGATCTCGCCGGCGCCCGAGCGCCTGCGCGGCCGCGATCACGCGCTCACCATCGCGTCGGCCCAGGTGAAGACCGCGCTGATCCTCGCCGCGCTGAGCGCGCGCGGGCCGAGCAAGATCACCGAGCCCGGCCCCAGCCGCGATCACACCGAGCGCCTGCTCGCCGCGATGGGCGCGCCGATCAAGGCCCACGGCCGCGAGGTCACCGTCGATCCCACCGGCTGGGACGGCATGCTCGACCTCCCCGGCGGCGCGCTGACCGTGCCCGGCGATCCGTCGTCGTCGGCGTTCCTGGTCGCGGCGGCGCTGGTCGCCGGCGCCAGCGAGGTGGTGTGCACCGGCGTGTGCGTCAACCCGACCCGGACCGGCTTCCTCGACGCGCTGACCGCGATGGGCGCCGAGATCGAGTGGCGCGAGCCGCGCGACGTCGGCGGCGAGCCGGTCGCCGATCTGGTCGTGCGCGGGCCGGCCCCGGCGCTGCGCGCCACCGAGATCGCCGGCGATCTCACCGTGCGCGCGATCGACGAGGTGCCGATCCTCGCCGCGGTCGCGGCCCGGGCCAGCGGGACCACCGTGGTCCGCGACGCCGAGGAGCTGCGGGTCAAGGAGTCGGATCGCATCGCCACCACGGTCGCCATGCTGCGCGGCTTCGGCGTCGAGGCCGAGGCCCGTCCCGACGGCCTCGCCGTCCACGGCGCACCCGGCCGGCCGCTGGCGCCGGCCCGGGTCGACGCCGCCGGCGATCACCGCATCGCCATGGCCGGCACCGTGCTGGCCATGGCCGGCTCGGCGCCGTCGCGCATCGACGACGTGCGCAACGTGGCGACCTCGTTCCCGAGCTTCGTCGACGTGATGCGCGGCCTGGGCGCCACGCTCGAGACGATCCACGATCCGGGAGCATGAACCCCGGCGACGTCCTCGACCTGGCCCACGGCCGCGCCGTCGCGGTCGAGGTCGTCGATCCCGACGGCGCCGCCTGGGCCGAGCTGCACCCCGACGAGCGCGCCCGCGCCGCGGCGCTGGCGCCGGTCCGCCGCCGCGAGTGGATCGCCGGGCGGCGGGCCCTGCGCCGGGCGCTCACCGCCGCCGGGCTCGCCGATGCCGCGGCGCTCGCCGGTGTCGTCCTCGCCGCCGACGATCGCGGCGCGCCGACGGTGCCGGCCGGCGCGGTCGGCTCGCTCAGCCACAAGCGCGAGCTCGCGGTCGCGCTGGTCGCGCCCGCCGCCGGGTGGACGATCGGCGTCGATCTCGAGGTCGATCGCTCGCGCGGCATCGACATCGCCCGCAAGGTGCTGACCGCGGCCGAGCTGGCGGCGCTCGACGCCGAGGGCGCGGCCGGCGCCGCCCGCGATCGTGCGGTGATCCTCGCCTTCGCGATCAAGGAAGCCGTGTACAAGGCGATCGATCCGCACCTGCGCCGGTACGTCGGCTTCCAGGAGGTCGCGGTGTGGCCGGACGCCGACGGCGCGGTCCGCGTCGAGCCGCTCGCCGACTGGGGGCTCGACGTCGAGGCCGCGTGGCGTGGGCTCGGGTCGCACCTGGTGTGTACGGCGCGGGCAAGACCGCGATGATCCCTCGCGGCACGCGGCGTGCTTCGATTCCGGCACATGGGGGACGGGCCGGGCTCGGACACGTGGATCGCGGGCAAGTATCGCCTGGGTGACTGTATCGGCGCAGGTGGGATGGGAGCGGTGTATCGCGCCGAGCAGCCGGCGCTGGCCCGCACCGTGGCGATCAAGTTCCTGCACCGCGAGCTGGCCGGCGATCCCGAGGTCGCCGAGCGCTTCCGCATCGAGGCGATCGCCACGGCGCGGCTCCGCCATCCCAACACCGTCGCCGTCCTCGACTACGGCGAGCACGACGACGGCACGCCGTTCCTGGTCATGGAGTTCGTCGACGGCTGGACGCTGGGCCAGCTCATCCGGGTCGAGGGGCCGCCGAGCCTGCGGCGGACCGCGCACCTGGTCGGCCAGATCCTCGCCGCGCTCGGGAGTGCCCACCGGGCCGGCATCGTCCACGCCGACGTCAAGAGCGACAACGTGCTGGTGGAGGCCCGCCCCGACGAGGGCGAGCGGGTCAAGCTGGTCGACTTCGGCCTGGCCCGGGTCGGGCGCCCCGCCGAGCCGGGGGCGCCGCCGGCCGGGCTCATCTCGGGCACGCCCGACTACATGGCGCCGGAGGTCATCGCCGGCGCGCCGCCGACGCCGGCCGCCGACCTGTACGCGGTCGGGGTGATCCTCTACGAGCTGCTGACCGGGGCGACCCCGTTCGGCGGCGGCACGCCGGCCGACGTGCTGGTGCGCCACCTCGAGGACCCGGTGGTGCCGCCGTCGTTGCGCTGCCCCGACCGGCCGATCCCGGCCGAGCTGGAGGACGTGGTGGTGCGCGCCCTCGCGAAGTCTCCGCACGAGCGGTTCCCCGATGCCGCGGCGCTCGCCGCCGCGATCGCGGTCAGCGTGGCCGAGGTGGGCGCGTGGGAGACCCCGGCGACGCCGGTGCCCGACGTGGCCACCCGCAACGACAGGACCGCGCCCTGGCGATCGCCGGCCTCCGGCGTGGCGTCGGCGCGCGGCGTGCGGGCGCGCGCGCCCGCCGAGCCCGAGGATCGTCGCCTGCGAAGGGCGATCGGGGAGGCGATCGTGAGGGGACTTCCCTACGAAGTGGCGGCCGGCTACCTCGCCCTGGCCGACTGCCTCGCCGACGGCGGTCACCCCGAGGCGGCGGTGCGGGAGCTGGAGGAGGGCGTCGACGTCCTGTCCGGCGGCCACACCGCCGAGGCCCCCGACGGCGGACCGGTGCGCCGGCTGCTGCGCGCGCTGGTCCCGCTGTACGAGGCCCTCGGCGAGCCGGCGCGCGCCATCCGCGCCGCGGCCGCGGCCGGCGAACGTGCGCTTGCACACCCCGCCGTTCACGCCGGCACGTGCGGCGTCCGGCGCACGTGAGCCGCGGGCGCGCTCCGCGTGCGCGCGCGCATGGAATCGCGGCGATCGCCGTCGCCGTGGGGGGCCTCGCCGCCCTGCGGGCACGGCGCGTGCTTTTGCTCGGGAGCATGGGCGCGAAACCGTCCGACGCACGTGGCCTCGCGCCGGGCATGTCGCTCGGCGACGGCAAGTACGTGCTTGGCGATCGCATCGGCGCCGGCGGCATGGGCGCCGTGTACCGCGCCGAGCAGTGCGCGCTCGCTCGCACCGTCGCGATCAAGCTCCTCCACGACGACCTGGCCCGCGACCCGCGCATCGCCCGTCGCTTCCGCGCCGAGGCGCTGGCCGCCGCGCGGCTCGCCCATCCCAACCTGGTCGCGGTGCTCGACTGGGGCGAGACCGCCGACGGCCGGCCGTTCCTGGTCATGGAGTACGTGCGCGGACGCACGCTGTCGCAGCTGCTCCGGGACCACGTCGAGCTGCCGCTGCCCGTGGCGATCGAGCTGGTCGGGCAGATCCTGGCCGCGCTCGGCGAGGCCCACGCCGCCGGCGTCGTCCACGCCGACGTCAAGAGCGACAACGTGCTGGTCGAGGAGTCGCGCGACGGCGCCCTGCGCGTGAAGCTGGTCGACTTCGGCCTGGCCCGGCTCGGCCGCCGCGTCGACGATCCCGGCGACGAGCCCGACGGCGCCACCGACGACGGCCGCGGCGACGACGGCCGCGACCTCGAGCCCGGCGGCGACGCGGGCACCGAGCAGCTGATCTCGGGCACGCCCGAGTACATGGCGCCCGAGGTGATCCGCGGCGACGCGCCGACCCCGGCCGCCGACCTCTACGCGGTCGGGGTGATCCTCTACGAGATGCTGACCGGCGCGACCCCGTTCGGCGGCGGCAGCGCGGCCGAGATCCTGATCCGCCACCTCGAGGCGCCGCTGACGCCGCCGTCGCGGCGCTGCCCGGAGCGGGCGATCCCGCCCGAGATCGAGCGCGTCGTCCAGCGCGCGCTGGCCCGCGCCGCGGCCGATCGCTTCCCCGACGCGGCCGCGTTCGCCGCCGCGCTGGCGGTGGCCGGCGACGGCCTGCCGGCGGTGCGCCTGATGGGGACGCCGGTCGCGGCCAGCACCGACGTCACCACGCTGGTGCTGCCGCGGCCCCGCGCCGCCGTCGAGGCGGCGGGCGGTCGCCGGCTGGCCCGCGGCTCGGGCGAGCGCATCACCGGCGAGCGCCGCCTGCGCGCGGCGATCGGCGCGGCGATCATGCAGGGCGTCGCCGACGACGTCGCCGCCGGCTACCTCGATCTGGCCGAGGCCCTGGCCCGCCGCGGCCACCCGCAGATCGCGATCCGCGAGCTCGAGGAGGGCCTCGAGCTCCTGACCGGCGGCGACGGCCTGCTCGCCGGCGGCATCAGCGACGCGTGCGGCCGCCTGCTGCTGGCGCTGATCCCGCTCTACGAGGCGATCGGCGACGTCGCCAGCGCGGCCCGCGCCGCCACCGCGGTCGATCGCCACGCGACCCTGACCGCGCTGGCGCCGCCGCTCGACGGCGAGCTCGGGTGACCGGGACGGGCGTCAGCTCTTCTTGGCCTTGAGGATGCGCTCGAGGGCCAGCCCGGCCGCGCGCGCGGCGACGGTGACGTGCTCGTCGAAGGCGTGGCGGTGGCGGCCGTCGGCGTAGACGACGCCGACGACGCGCTCGCGGACGGCGACCGGGACCGCGAGCATCTCGTCGGTGGTCGAGCCGAACATGGCCTTGACCAGCTCGCGGCTGGGCGCGTCGGCGATCGGGCCGCGGTAGGGCAGGCGGGTGCCGACCACGTCCTGGAACGTCGACGGCACGTCGAGGCCGAGCTCGGCCTGCGGGCCCTGCGCCGGCGGCACCTGCGAGAACGCGGTGAGGCGTCCGCCCTTGGCGGCGAGGAACGCGCCGCGATGGTGGCTGGCGGTGACGAACTCGAGCAGGAGCGCGAGCACGCGGTCGCGGGTCTCGGTCTGATCGAGGCGGCGCAGCACCTCGACCAGGCGGATCGAGGCCTCCTCCAGCTGGCGGGCCAGCTCGGCGGCCTCGGGCAGCTGCGACAGGGCGCGCGGGCGGGTCGGCCCGGTCGCGGCCGCCGCTACCGGGAACGCGCTGGCCGGCGGTGGCGCCGGAGCCACGACCAGGAACGGCGCCGAGTCGCCGTCGTCGGAGTCGGCGACCGGGATGCGGCCGCTGGTCGCCTCGTCGGCCGGGGTCACCGCGCCGAGGAACGGCGGCGGGATGGTCGTGCCAGGCGGGCCCCAGCCATCGTCGACGGTGTCCTTGTGCGCCGGCCGGGTGTCGACGCGGCGGGTGCGGGCGTGCTCGTCGACCACGACGGCGGTCGGGACCGCGTCGGGCGGCGGCGCCGGCGACGACACGTGGGCGACGTCGTCGTTCGTCGACGCGCGCGTGGTGACCACCGGTGGCAACGGTGCCGCGGCGGCCGGCGGTGTGGCGGCCGGCGGCGGCGCGGTGGTCCCAATCGACCGCGGGATCGGGATGCTGCCGAAGGCGCCGATGCCGATGACGGTGCGCTTCTGCTTGCGCGTGCGGCCGTCGGTGGCGCGCGGCGGGGCAGGCGCGGCCGGCGGCGCAGGCGCGGGCGCGTCGCTCGCCGTCTTCTTGCGATCGAGCAGCAGCACCGGCCCCGACGGGTCGTCGCCGGTGACCGCCGGCGTCGGTGCGGTGACCTCGTCGTCGCGCTGGTCGGGCGGCGCGCGCTCGGGCTCGGGCTCGGTATCGGGGCGCGCGCTCGGCGGCGGCACGGTGCGCCGCGGCGTCGACAGCAGGATCGGGCTCGACTCGGTGCCGTCGTCCTCGGCGGCGACGTAGGCCGCGCTCTCGGCGGTGTCCTCGTCGTCGAAGTCTCGCGGCCCGGACAGCGCGGTCGGACGCGACCGCTCGCCGTCGACCTCGAGCACGACCGGCGGCGGCG
>Ga0247822_10002323_pt1 | contig 12079 bp, 13 predicted proteins | sample 13C_Cellulose_Da_FD_192423 | JGI IMG/M metagenome (GOLD analysis project Ga0247822, IMG submission 192423) | Soil microbial communities from agricultural site in Penn Yan, New York, United States - 13C_Cellulose_Day30 | ecosystem: Environmental > Terrestrial > Soil > Agricultural land | place...
GTGGATAGTCCCTGCCGGGACGTGGCCCGCCACGCGCTCGATGTCAGCCAGTTCCTCGTGCCCCGAGGCGATCCGACTGACGAGAGTAACCTGGCCGAGACGGGTTTCCTCTCCGGGCCCGAGTACAACCTGGGCCCGCCGCTCTCCACCACCTGGCTGGCTGGCTACAACCACCACGCGGCCGGCGCCATCCACGAGGGCTTCCACTGGGGCGCGCAGACGCAGCCACCTCCCCACTGGATGAAGCGGAGCTTCAAGGGTGCGCGTGGCCGGGCACGGAAGGCCGTAGCCAAGAGTGTGGCCGAGGTGCTCCGCCGCTTCTTCCCAAGGAAGTAGCAACCTCTGGAGGAGCAATATGTCCGAAGTCGTCATCTCCCACCTTGAAGCCATTCACCTGACCACGGCGAGCGACACCGCCCTCTCCGACTCCAACAAGCTGGAGGAAGCCAGCGCCTTCAACTTCGACATCAACAACGACATGGGTGAGCGGAAGAACCTCAACAGCGACGGGTGGACGAAGACGGACGTGCTGTTCCACTCCGGCAGCGGCTCGCTCGAGTACAAGGTGAAGGCGAGCGGAGGCATGGCTGACGACATTGAGGATGCGGCCATCAGCGGCGACAGCCTGTATGTGCACGTCATCTCCAAGCCTGACGCCACTGCGGGCCAGAAGAAGGGCACGCGGTACGAGCTCAAGGTTGAGTCCATCAGCAACTCCTGGACTGGTGGTGACTACAAGGGCGGCAACGCCAACTTCCGGCTCAACGGCGCGCCGGTGGACATCATCGTCCCCACCCCTCCGTGAGCCGCCCCAACAATGCACACCTGGAGAACCTACGCATGAGCGAGAACGTGGACGCAGTGAAGGCCAGCCTGAGAGGCGCGCAGTGGCGCAAGGTGAAGGACGTGGAGGTAGAGGGCAGCGGCGGCAAGGTGACGCTCACCGTGCGCCGCGTCCCCATGGAGAAGTTGGTGGCGTTGCGCAAGACGTGGCGCGAGGAGGGGCTGCTCACGGAGAAGGATGAGCCGAAGGACGCCGAGGCCGCGCTGGAGATCAACCGGCGGCTGGTCGCCATGGTGCTCTTCCTTCCGGATGCCGTCCGCCCCCTCTTCACGCCGGATGAGCTGAGAGAGGTGGCCTGGGTGGACGATCTGCTGCCCCAAGTGCAGGAGGCCTTCACCCCCATCACCAAGGCCGTGGAGACCGCCAAGGGAAACTGAGGGGCGATCCCGACCGCATGCTCACGGTTGGGATCGCCATTCGCCTGGGCCTGCCACCCTCAGAGGTGGAGCGCTGGCCCATGAAGGACTTGGCCGACGTGGCCGCCTACTGCCAGCTTGAGTTGGAGGACCTGAAGAAGGGCACCACCTCGAGGGACTCCTCCGCTCCGCGCACCACCACGCAGTCTTTCCGCTTCGTCGTGAAGAAAAAGGAGTAGCGGTATGGCTGGAGCCCTCAAGGCAGGTAGCGTCTACGTCGCGGTGAGCGCCGCCATCGGCGAATTCACTAAGACGATGGGCCAGGTGGTGAAGGCCGTGGAGCAGACGGCCAAGCAAGTGAAGGAGGCGGCCAAGGGCATAGCCGACGTGGGCGCCATTTTCGCCGGCGCCATGGGAGCTGCGGTGCTGGCGGCCTCCTCCTCCAACCGCGCCATTCAGGCGGACTTGGAGAAGCTGAAGGCGTACCTCTACACGCTCGCGGCGGACTTCGGGGATGCGTTCGGCCCTGCTCTGCGCCAACTGACTGAGGCGGTGGGCTCTGTGGTGGGGGCCTTCCAGCGCCTCTCTCCAGAGGTGAAGGAGGCGGTGGCGCGCTTCACCGTGCTCATGGCCTCCGTGGGCGGTGGGGCGCTGGTGCTCAGCAAGGCGGCTGGGCTGGTGGAGGGCGTCGCCAAGGGGGTAGGCATCGTCCTGGTGCCCGCCCTCAACGCGGCCACTACGGCGGCCAAGGCGCTCGGGGCAGCCGGTGGCGCGGCCTTCCCCTCGTTGGGCAAGGCGGTGGCCGGCATGGAAGCAGGCGTCCTCCAGAGTGTAGCGAAGATGGTCGCTGGCTTTGGGGCGGTGCTCATCCCCGTCGCCGCGGTGGCCGCTGCCGTTGCTGGCGTGGCACTCCTGGCTGGCTCTCTCTACGAGGCGTGGAACGACTCCAGCACGGGCCTCAAGGCCAGCGTCCTCTCCATCTGGGAGAGCATCAAGGGCTTGGGGAGGAGCCTGCTGGAAACGCTCTCTGGCTGGTGGCAGGCTCTCCAGGAGGTGTTCACCAGGGCTGTCCGTGAGGTGTTGGAGCTGGTGGCCCACCAGGTGCGCAGCGTGGCCAATCTCTTCGCGCCGCTGGCCCGCGGCCTGGGGATGGATGCGCTGGCTGGCACTCTGGAGGATCTGCAGAAGCTCACCGGGGCGCAGATTCTCGCGGACCTCAAGAGCGGCGCCACCTTCCTGGCTGAGAAGGTGAAGGAGGGTGCGGAGGCGCTGAAGAACGGCGCCCTCACGGTGGGGAAGGAGGTCGCGGACGGTATCAGCTCCGGCCTCGACTACAGCACGAAGGGGCTGAAGAGGCTCGCCAAGGACACGGGCCTGGACGCGCTCCCGGACAAGCTCAAGGCCGCGCTGAGCGGCGTGCTCGGCGGGGCCGGGCCAAATGTGCGCGAGCAGTTCGAACCGGTGGAGGTGGGCACGGCCGGCAAAGCAGAGATGTCCGACGGCCTCCGGCAGGAGTTGCTCGCGGGCATGAGCAGCGCCATGCGAGCCCGGCTGGACTACCTGAAAGAGCAGGCGCGCAAGCTCGCGGAGGAGACGGCCGCCGCCATAAGGCAGGCGCGCGAGGCCCTGGTGTCGAAGTTCGCTGGAGCCTTCGGCGAGTTGTCCTCACTGCTCTCCACCTTCCAGCAGGGCCTTGCCGCGGGCGGGCCAGGCGGGGCGCTGGTGGCGGTGGTCGGCGATCTGCTCACCCGAAGCCAGCAGTTCGCGAGGCTGGTGGAGGTGCTCAACAGCATCATCGGCATGGTGGCGGACTTCGTCGGCAAGCTGGCGGAACCCTTCATCCCGCTGCTCGGCGCCATCGCCACGCTCATCGACGCGGGGCTGCAAGCGCTCGCCCCCGCCCTGCAGAGCCTCAACGCGCTCATCCAACCGCTGGTGCCACCCCTCGTGGTGCTCGGCGAGCTCTTCCAGGGCTTGGCGCCTGTGATTGCCCTCATCATCCAGGCCATCATGGTGGTGATGACCCCGCTGCAGCTCTTCGCCGGGCCCGTCATGAAGGGCCTCTTCGAGGTGCTGCGCTTCGTGTCCACCGTCATCCTCAAGGTGGTGAAGGGCCTGGGGGATGCGTGGAACGGCATCGTCGGCGCCATCCAGGCCGTCTTCCGGAAGCTGGCTGACATCTCCGTCTTCGGCGCCAAGCCGCTGGGCTTCCTGGACGGGTGGGCGGATGGACTGGAGCGCGCCAAGGTGGACACCGAGGCCATGGCGCGAGCGCTCCAGGCGCTGACAGGGATGACCTACGAGGCTGCCCTCGAGCGGGCCCGTGAGACGGCCGAGGTGGTTCGCAACCGGAAGGAGCTCGAGCGCGCAACGGAGAGCCTCTCCAACGTGCCCACCGCGTGGAAGGCGGCGCTGGCCCGCTTCGAGGTGCAGGAGCCACAGGAAGGGCCTACCGCGCCCGGTAGCGGTGGAGGCGTGCCGGTGCCAACCTCGCCACCTCCGGGCCCGAGCGGGCCGTGGGGGCCTGCTCAGCCAGGCGGCTCGACCACGCCAGGACAGCCTCCACCGGGCGTGGGCACTGGCGGCAGTCTCAGCCCGGGCTCCTTCGGAGGGCTGGCGGCGCCGCTCATCGACACCATCAACATCGCCACCACCAACGTGCCGGAGAGCATGGAGCGGCTGGGGGAGCTCATGGACAGGTTCCGCTTCCTGCGCACCGGCACCAGGGGCGTGCCTGGGCGCTTCGCGGTAGCGGGGACTTGAGGCCATGGCGCACCTCTCTATTCACGGCATTCCGGTTGAGTGCTCCGCCTCGGAGTGGGAGCCCATGGAGCTGGGCGAGCTCACCCGCTCCCTCAGCGGGGCCCCGCGCAGCACCAAGCGGGTGAAGAAGAGGGACCACCGCTTCACCACGGACCAGGGCGGCCTGCTGCTGGAGGAGGCTGAGGCTCTTCGCGGGTTGATCTCAGGGGATGGCCACGTCATCACCTTCGATGAGAGCTTGATCACCTCGCGCACACTGCTGCCGTACAGCGTGAGCGACACGACAGTGGAGCCCTCCTATGACACTGGGAAGCATGGCTTCGAGCTGTATGCCGAGGACGGCTCGCAGGTGAAATGGGCCGTAGGCTACACCGAGTGGTACACGCTCCTCTTCTGGCGCATGGTGTCTGGCTCCTGGAGGCACTACGTGGTGCGCCGACGCAACCTCACCAACCTGCTGGTGGATGTGTGGGAGAACGCAGTGCAGACGGACGTGGATCCGGAGATGCTGCGCGTGGATGCCACCACAACGGGGGACCTCGTGCTCGAGTGTCTCGATGGGCACGAGTACCTCGACGACGTGGTTGCACTGCCCTTCCGCGTGCCGGACAGCTGGCCGCCATACCTCTACACCTTCCATGACGACTCGCCCTGGGGTGCCCTGCCGCTGGTGAAGGCCAGCGGGCCGGGCGTGCCGAGCACGGGGCTGACGGCTCTGGGCGAGGTGTACACAGGCCGGCGCGTGCCGATGATCGACGCGGGCACACCCACCGTGGGCGAGGTGTTCGACTTCAAGCTGATGGGCACGTGAGGCGCTCGCCCCTTCTCAAGGGGCATGAGAACACTCACCGCCCAACAGCTCGCCACACTCGCCTCTGAGGTGGGCTACAGCCCCTACGCCCGGGTGAAGGTGGAGCGCTCCTCCACGTGGCACGACTTGACGGACTTCCTCGCCCGGGACTGGCTCGAGGAGGTGAGCTGGGGTGAGCACCTTGATCAGCCCGTGGCCAGCGCACAGGTGCGGCTGCTCCGAGAGGTGAATGGCACCACCCTCGCGCCGCTGGTGACGGACGCCGCAGCCAACCTAGTGAGCGGCTCCTACTCGCCGCTGTTGAAGGAGGGGCGACTCTTCACTGTGGAGGTGGCGGTGGTGCCGCTGGGAATGGCTCCGAGCGACTGGACGGAGGTGTTCCGCGGGGCCATTGATGAGATCGACGTCGGGCAGGACGGCATCTCCTTCTCTGGGCGCGACTACTACGGGAGCCTGCTCCAGGACGCCTTCATCGAGACGGAGCACGAGTACGGCAGCACCGTAGGCGTGGCGGTGCAGACGGTGTTGCAGAACATCCTCACCGACAACGGCCTGGGCCCCTCCATCATCACCCTCTACACGCCCGTGTCCCCCGGCTGGGTGCTGGGCAAGTACGTGCAGAAGGGCGAGCCCGTGGCGGACGCCTTCACCGCCCTCACCCGGCAGCTTGGCTGGGAGTGGCGGCAGAAGTGGCTCTCCAGCGGCGCGGGCACGGGCAGCTGGCGCCTCTACTTCTGGAGCCCGGACAGGAGCGCCACGGTGCCGGTGGCCACCTTCGGGCCTCACCAGTACAAGAACCTCTCCGAGGTGCGCACCAGCCGCGAGGACGTGCGCAACGCCTTCGAGTGCGTGTACTCGGACACGAGTGACTTGGACGTGGCAGGCAACCCCAAGCGCAAGACGGTGACGGACAGCGACGCCACCTCCATTGCCGCCTTCGGCCGACGCTTCATGCGCCTGGCGGAGGCGGCCACCAGCAACATAAACACCAGCACCGAGGCGGCCGCGCTCCTCGCCCGGGCCAAGGCGGACTTGAAGGACGTACCCCTGGGGGTGAGCTTCGAGGTGGACTTGCACCCGGGCCTGGAGCTCGGCGACTTGGTGAAGCTGACGGGCAACGCCGTCCACTTCAGCGCGGACCAGACGGCGGCGGTGCTGAGCCTCCAGCACATGGTGAGCCGGTACGGGGCCGCCACCAAGCTGGTGCTGCGCGGCCGGCCGAGCATTTCCCCGCGGCTGTGGTTGGACATGGAGCAGCGGCCGGCCATCGCCCCTGCCTCACCCTTCACCGGTCCGGACGCGCCCTCCAACCTCTCCACCGCAGCCACTGTGCAGGGCTTCCGGGTGCGCTTCGATCCGCCCACCGTGGGCCCGGGCGCGGCCTCCTATGAGTTGCACGTGAGCACCACCAACGGCTTCACGCCGAGCAGTTCCACGCGGCGCACCACCTCGGTGGCGACGGAGTTCACGGTGAGCGATCTCACCCCGGGCACCACCTACTATGCACGCATAGTGCCGAGGGATGCCAAGGGCAACCGGGGCACGGCCTCTGCTCAGGTGACGCTCTCTCCACGGTACGTGGAGCCCCGCCTCCTCCAGCAGAACATCAGCTGGGGCGCGCTGCCGCTCAACGGGGACTTCGAGGCGAGCTCGGATCCAAACGTGCCGCCGGACGCCTTCACCATCAACGGCGGCTCGACGTGGAACACCCACGCCTTCCTCACGACGGACGTGTACAGCGGGAGCTACGCAGTCGCCTTCACCAACACGGCCACCACCACAACGCTCACCGGCCAGCCCTTCACCGTGAGGCAGGGGGAGGTATGGGTGTTCTCCTGCTACTACAAGCAGACCGTGGCGAGCGCGACGGTGTCGGGCGTCCTCGCCTTCACGTACCTGGATGCGAACCTCAACGCGCTGAGTGCCGTCACCATCAACCTGGGTGGCAGCGGGGTGAGCGCGGACGCGTGGCATAGGGCGGCGCAGAGGGTAACCATTCCCTCGGGCGCCGCCTTCGGGGAGGTGAGCTTCAGCCGCTCGGGGAGCTACACCGGCATCCTGGTCGTGGACAGCGTGGACGCACTGCGTGGTGTGGCCTGGGGCGCCTGGCAGAACCTCTCCTTCCAGAACAGCTGGGCAGACGCGAACGTGGGCGTGTACGGCAACGCCGCCTACCGGGTGACAGACCTGGGGGAGGTGGAGTGGCGCGGGGTGATTCTCGTGCCCACGCCCGCTCCAGCGGCCAACGCCATCTGCTTCTACCTGCCGGTAGGCGCCCCTGCGGACTATGCACGGGTGTTCGACAGGTGCACCTCGGGGGACAAGATCGTCCGCTTCACTGCAGACACCACCGGCAACGTGAGGGTGGACGGCGCGACGGCGGGGGAGACGATCTCCCTCGACGGCATCCGCTACTTCACCAGCTGATGCACTCCAGCAGCCAGGTAGTGGAGCGCTGCGAGGAGGCCAAGGGGTAGTGCGTGGCGACAGTGGAGGCCCTGTCCTGGGAGAGGCTGAAGCGCCAGTACCCGGCCTCGACTTCCACCTCGCACACCGCGCCCGGCTGGCCCGTCCTCCCCCAGGGGTACTCAGCGGAGCCGAGCTGCTCGGCGCTGCCGAACTTCACCGCGCACGTGGTGGACACGCTCCCGTCCGGGAAGAAGCGCGCCTCGTGGAGCAACGAGCGCGAGCCAACCGCCTCGAGCGCACCCTGGCAGCGGCTGGCCTCCACGACGTGGCGCAGGCCAGGATGAGCGGGCCCAGAGGAGCGCATGGTGCCCAGCGCTTCCGGCTGGGCAGGCTCCTCACAGCCACATGCCACCGTCACCAGCGAGAGCACCACCAGAAGACGCGCGAAGCTGTACATGTTCCCTCCCTGCCAGTTGGCGCTCGATGCGCCGACGAACTCGTTTACGGTCATCGCGCGCACCCAGCGCACTGGATGGCCCAGGTCTGCTGCCACTGCCCGTCCCGCTGTTCCTCGCCCTGGTGCACCAAGCGCCCTTCCCTCGCCGGAACCCAGGTGCCGCAGGAGCACTGCCCCGCGCGCGTGTTGGGCCGGTGCGCGGAGTTGGCAGCGTTGCGGCACTGGGGCTCTGGGTGCCGCAGGCCCGTGGCGGCCGTGTAGAACGCCTGCTCCGTCTTCCGGATGCGCCCCCCGCAGGCGCTGCAGGAGCCCTCCCGCTTGGCGGTGATGATGGGCATGGCCTATTCCTCGGCGAGCGCTGCGCGGAGCTGGCGCAGGCCCTCCTCGCGGAGCTCGCGGACGCCCTCAATGGTGGTGCGCAGGTGGCGCGCGAGAGCCCTATCCCCCAACACCCCCTCACGGAGAAAGCCCATGGGGCCCGCCACGGCGACCCGGAGCCTCACCGGCAACGCGGCGAGAGCCACCACCGCCCGGGCCTCCTCGGCCCGATCCGACTGGATGAGCTCCCATTCGTCGCGCACGTGGGCGGCCTTCTCCAGCGGCACTGCCCGGAGGCTCTCCTCGGCCAGCAGGAGCGCCCCGGCGTGCGAGGTGCCACCCTCGGACAGCACCTCCTCGAGCGTCTTCTCCTCAGCCGCAGCGCGGGCCTGCGCGGCCTTCCTCTGCCGGCGCCCCCAGCGGGTGACGTGGATGGGGGCGGTGGCCTCCAGGGCCCGGCCCATGGCCTGCCTGGCCAACTTCCGGGCGTAGGCCGGCCAGAGCGTCCGGCCGCGCGCCACGCCCGGCGTGAAACGCTCCCACGCCTTCAGGCGCAGCAGCTCCAACTCGCCCTCGTGCTCCAGGTCCTCGCGGGCGAGGGGGCACCCTGGCCGCCACACGGCGCGCGCCACCTCGGCTACCTCCAGCCGGGTGAGTTCCAGGAGGCGCTCTACCGCTCCTGGGTTTCCCGCACGAGCAGCGCGCAGAGCATCCTCGACCGCGATGGCCTCCACTCCGGCATAGCGGCGCGCTCCAGGGGGAGACCGGAGGGGAAGGACGAACTGCTCCCCGTCCGGATGGGTGCGCCCGCGCAGGTGGGGGCGGAAGGCTCGCTGCGCGCGGCGCTCCACCAGCGGCAACTCCGGGAGGAAACCGAACGCGAGCTGCCCAGGAAGGACCTGCTGCAGGCGGGCGCGGTGGGCTCGCGGGCCATGCCGCGAGGAACGGGCGGGTTTCTGGAGGAGACGGCTCATCCCGCGCCTCCGTCCTTCTCAGAGGTGCTCGCGGTGACGTGGGCCCACTTCTTCCCGCCCGTGATGTAGTAGATCTGCCGAGACGAGACGCCGTACTCCGCAGCGAGCGCCGACACCTTCTCGCCCATGGCGCGACGCCGAAGGATCTCCCGGACCTGCTCCTCACTCAGTTGCGCGTGCCCATGGCCTTCGCCCCGAGCATTGCGGCCGGCTGCGCGAGTTGCTGCGTTGCTGTCCTGTACCGTCCCGGCGGTGAGGTGCGTCGGATTGACGCAGAGGCGGTTCCCACAGCGATGCGCGAGCACCACGCGAGGTCCAATGGGAGCCCCGTGGTGCAGTTCGTAGGCAATGCGGTGAGCTACGCGCTCGTACTTGCCGAACACGAAGCGTCCATAGCCCTCCAAGTCCGTGCGGCCTTGCCAGGGCCAGCACGCCTCCTCCCCTCCCCGTTGCGCCATCTCCCAGAAGCGGCTTGCGAGGGCCGCCCGGGTCGCCTCCAGTTCCCGCGCTACTGCCGCACGGAGGGCGTGCCCCTCACAGGCCAGAGGCCCCACAGGCGCTACATGAACGCAGGCTCCGCAGCCCGCCACCGGGGCCACCTTCTGCCTGAAGGCGAGCACCGCCTGCTCAAGCGCCGCGCCCTCCGAAGGGGGTGGCGGCATGTGTGCCGACGGCGCAGGAGGCTCGCCTCCACCAGAAACTACGGTACTACGCCCCGACGTGCCGTCAGGCGCCGCAGCGTGCGCGGCGGTGCTCGCTTCCTCGTGATTCTGCGGCTTTGCACCCCCTCCCGACGCGTGACGGCGCGTCGGGGAAGTGTTCAAGTCCCGTACTCCTCGCCAATAGAAGGGCTCGGAATCGCAAGATTCCGGGCCCTTCGTCTTTTCCGCCCCGGGGCTCGCGGGCTACTCCGCCACGCGGGCCAGCTCGGATTCCCGCTCCGCCGCCCGCTGCTGGCGCTGCCACATGGAGGCATAGGCTCCGCCCATCGCCAACAGGGCGGCGTGGCGGCCCCGCTCGACGATCCGGCCGCCGTCGAGCACCAGGATTTCGTCGGCGTCGACCACCGTCGACAGGCGGTGGGCGATCACCACCGTCGTGCGCTCGACGGAGACCTCGCGGAGGCTGACCTGGATCTCCTGCTCCGTATGGCTGTCGAGCGCGCTGGTGGCCTCATCGAAGATCAGCACGGACGGCTGCTTCAGGATCACCCTGGCAATGGCCACCCGCTGCTTCTCGCCCCCGGACAGCTTGAGCCCACGCTCGCCGACCCGGGTCTGGTAGCCCTCGGGCAGGCGCTGGATGAAGTCGTGGAGCCGGGCCAGGCGCGCGGCCTGCTCCACCTCGGCGGGGGTCGCCCCGGCCCGGCCATAGGCGATGTTGTAGTAGAGGGTGTCGTTGAACAGCACCGTGTCCTGCGGCACCACGCCGATCGCCTGCCGTAGACTCAACTGGGTCACGTCGCGGATGTCCTGACCGTCGATGGTGATGGCGCCCGAGCCCGCGTCGTAGAAGCGGAAGAGCAACCGCGCGATGGTGGATTTGCCGCCACCGCTCGGGCCCACGATGGCCACGGTCCGTCCAGCCGGCACCTCGAAGGAGACCTCCTCCAGGATGGGGCGGCGTGGGTCGTAAGCAAACGAGACGCGGTCGAAGACGATGTGGCCCCGCGACGCGGCGAGCGCCGGCGCGCCGGGCCGGTCGGCGATCTCGGGCGGCTGCTCCAGGAGCAGCGTCATCGCCTCCACGTCGGTCAGCGACTGCTTCACGTTGCTGTAGACCATGCCGAGCACGCCCAGGGGCGCATAGAGCTGCAGCAGGTAGGTGTTCACCAGGACGAAGTCGCCCAACGTCATGGTCCCCGCGGCGACACCCCGCGCGGCCATCACCATCACCGCGATCGAGCCCGCGACCATCAACGCCACCTGCCCGATGCTGAACGTCGCCTGCAGCGACTGGCTGCGGAGCGCGGCCGCCTCATGGCCACGCTTTGCCTGGTCGAAGCGCTCGGCCTCGTGCGCCTCTGCTCCGAAATACTTCACCGTCTCGTAATTGAGCAGGCTGTCGGTGGCCTTGATGCTGGCGGCGACGTCGAGGGTGTTCATCTCCCGCCGCAGGCGCACCTGCCAGCGTGTCATGGCGAGGGTGAAGCCCAGGTAGCAGACGACGGCCGCCAGAGTCGTGATCGCGAACCCGGCGCTATAGAAGCGCCATAGCACTGCCGAGACCAGCGCCAGCTCCAGGAGCGATGGCAGGACGCTGAAGAGGATCAGCTCCAGCAGGAACTCCATGCCGGTGATGCCGCGCTCCACCACTCGTGACAGCCCGCCAGTCTGCCTGTCGAGGTGGAAGCGCATCGACAGCGCATGCAGATGCCTGAACGCCTCGAGAGCGGTCAGCCGGATGGCTCGCTGAGCGACGGGCGCGAAGACGAGCTGCCGCAGCTCCCCAGCCACCTGACCGCCGACCTGCGCCACACCGTAGGCGACGATCAGAGCCACCGGCACAATCACCGGCGCGATCCCCGAGAGGGCGTCGATGACCTGCTTGTAGATGAGCGGCGCGCCGATGCTGATCAGCTTGGCGGCGGCGATCATCGCCATCGCCAACACCACGCGCAGCTTCAGCACCGGCTCGCCCCGTGGCCAGAGCAGGGACAAAAGGCGGCGCGCAATCACGAAGGCTTCACTTCGATCACGAGTGGTTGATCCACGTGTCCACACCCTCAGAGGCACCTTTCCTTGAATTCGTTCTAACCTTGATTTCCCTCATGGCCAATGCCAACGTCCGCGGCGGCGTCGCCACACAACGCTGCGGCGTGGAGAGCATCGCGCCGCTCCACTTCTGCTCGAGAGGATCAGATCATGAACAACGACAAGAAGGTCTTCGCGTTCAAGCTGGCCGACAAGAAGGAGAAGGAGACTGCGAAGGAGAAGGGTGCCAAGTGGAAGGCCCGTGAAGGCGTCTCGGTGGCTGGGTGCACGGACCCCACCGACCAGGGCAACTACCGCTATGGCCGGGGCACCGGCTCGGACAACGGCGTCTGGTGCTAGCTGGCGCCTTCGCCGCGGCCTCCGAGTCTCTCGGGGGCCGTTGCGACGCGTCCCGTTCCGGCCCGGAGCTGGCCCCCACGCGTCTCTCCCACCC
>Ga0247822_10002324_pt1 | contig 12077 bp, 9 predicted proteins | sample 13C_Cellulose_Da_FD_192423 | JGI IMG/M metagenome (GOLD analysis project Ga0247822, IMG submission 192423) | Soil microbial communities from agricultural site in Penn Yan, New York, United States - 13C_Cellulose_Day30 | ecosystem: Environmental > Terrestrial > Soil > Agricultural land | place...
CGAGTAGCCCCAGCAGTAAATAGGTAAGGCCACCGGTTGCACAGACCAATATAATTTGTAACGTACTTGGCAGGGTAGAGGGTAGCTCGTGTTTCAAAGCCATACATATTCCAAGCATAATGCCTGAGGCTAGATAGCTCGGCCAAAGTGCGTTGATAATGGATAGCAAGCGACAGCCAAACACTTTATAAAATACCAGCAAGCTGATAACGCCAGTAAGGTAACTTACTGCGATGTAAGCAAGGGCGGCGTATTTAAGACCGTGTGGAATTGCCAGATAGCCTATCCCCAACGTAATGAGCAGCGTGGATATAGTGCTGAACATAACCCAGCCGGATTTTTTTTGTGATGTGAGCGCCGCGTTAACCTGCAATCGAACCACAAGTGGCGTGGATCCAATAGCAAGCATGCTCATGAGCGCACCACTTGCACTCCACTTTTCACCAAAAACCAATTCGATAAATTCAGCAGCTATTGCCGCCGTACCAAAAAATATCGGAACAATAACAAAACAGCTCATGCGCATGATACGTAAGGTAGCCTCTGCACAAGCCAGGTTATCAGTAAGTCGGGAGAGGGCAGGAAAAACGGTCTGCTCCATTGGGCGGATAATAATATCTTGCAAAATAAAAAGCGCGCGTCCAGCGATACGATAAATACCTAAAGCGATTGGCCCCAAGATAATACCCACCATAAATTCAAGTAAGGTATTGCAGAGTGTATAGATCAGGTTGGCGAGCATCATGGGTGCAGAAAATCCCAAAGCTTCACGTGCTAGCGAGAATGAAAACCTCAGGCGCGGCCACCAGTGCGCACTGATGAGTGTTACTGCAGTAATTAATATTTGGCCAGTCAACTGCTGGGCAACCAAGGCCCAAACACCGTAACCTTGCAGTGCAAGTGTGACGCCGACAACTCCGGATATACTGCTTGCCAAAATGCTGCGTAAGGCAATGACCTTGAATAAAAATTCACGTCGCAATTTTCCTTCATGAACTACTTTTACTGCTTCAATAAGAAAAATAACCGAGAGTACCTGTAATATTTCTACTGCTGCCGGATCATAAAATCTGTGCGTTAGTTGTGCTCCTACGGTGAGCACAAGTCCGGTAAAAAGAACGCCGTAGAGTAAGCTGAGATAAAAGCAGGTTGATGAATAATTGTCATCCCACTCTTTTCGTTGCACTACTGCAATAGTAATACCGCCGTTGATAACAATTTTTCCCAGTTCAACAACGAGAATGGCAAATACAACTAAACCGATTTCATTTGGCGACAGAATGCGTGAGATGATAATGAAAACAAGAAAACTCACCAGACTCATCCCGCTGGCTGCGAGGCTCATCCAGGCTGTGCTACTACTTAACTGACGTTTCAAACTCATAGATAACCTAAAGACAATACATAAAATTTAACAATGGAACAGTAGTGAGATGGAGGTTAGCTATTGTCTACTGGTTGATTGGTGGCGGTACCAAGGGTTTTTCCTTGCTGCATACACAAGCGTAAAAATACGGCTATGTCCAGCGTGTAGCGACGCAGCAAACGTGATGGTTCAAGGCATAAACGGTAAAACCATTCCAGCCGCATTTTTTGCACCAATGCCGGAGCGCGTGCCTTATCACCAGCGAGAAAATCGAAGAGCGCGCCGACACCCATTAATACTCTTGTATTCAAATGCTGGCGATTACGGAGAATCCACTCTTCCTGATAAGGGTTGCCCATCGCGATGAGTATCACGTTCGCGTTCGATGAATTGATTGCATCAATTAGTTCGCTGGTGTTTTTCGCTTCGTCGTAGCCATTGCGTACACCAACTACATTGACTTGATATTCGGTGCGCAAGCACTCCGCCGCTCGTTGAGCAATACCCGGTTTGGCTCCCATCAGAAACACTCGTGCTTCGGTGCCAAGGCTTTGCAGGAATAGGGGCGAAAAATCTGTGCCGTTCAAGTTTTCAATAAATGTTTTTCTGTGGATGAGCCAGGTTGCTATGTCGATGCCAATACCATCATTGACAATAATGGTGTTTTCATTCGACATGACATCTTTATGTGCCTGACATTTCACGATGAAATTGGTGTTCGCAAAAAAAAGTGATATTTGCTGCTGCTGCATTTTTTTTTGCAGCAGCGGCAATAACTCAGTGCTTGTGGTGCGCAAAATAGGAAAACCACCAAGCGGAATTACCTCGCCATGTGCTTTCGTTTGTGTCGAATTTGTTTCTGGAAAAGTTTCCATTATGCGAAAACCTCAGTGTCACTGAATTTTTTGGGTGCCAGCATACGTTCAGTAACTTGACTCCAATCCAATACAGTACGTTTGGGTAGTGGGGCTTGCGGGTTTAATGCACGCGAGATCGCAAGAGCGATAGATTCTTCATTGCCAATGTCGTAACCAAAACGGGTTGTATAATCGGCTGCAATAAAATGTGGGCAAATAGCGGGCAATCCGAAAAATTCGTACTGCGTTAACTTGAGCGAGGTATCACGCAGATAAGCAGGCAAGTTAACGCTTGAGTAAGGTGCTATACCCAAAGTGGCGTGTTTGATGTACGGCAGTGTTTTGTCGAATGGCATTTCGCCATACACAGTTACGTTGTCACCATATTCTGGGTGGCGCGGTTGGCAGGACCCGATAATATGAAAATGAATGTGCGGAAAACGGCGTGATGCCAGCACAAAAAAATCAGGGTCGAACAACATTGATCCAACAGAGACAGCATGAATACCTTCACCGTAGGGGGAAGGATTTGCTTTTTCATTTACTGAATGATCAATCCCCTGAGGTACAAAAGCGAGGTTATGAGTAGACGGAATTTTTTCCGCAAGTGCTTTGGATGGCAACACGATAGTATCTATTTCTTTTGCGATGCGATCAAAAGTTTTACTGATGTAGGTTGCTGCATCAATCGTATCCAGCGCGTCCGATGCACGATAAAGCACTTTTGCTTTTGGATTTAATTTTTTGATCAAATCGAAAAAAATCGGTGCTACGCCGCTTTCTAAAATAATCACATCTGAATCGCGGATCCAATCGCGCAATACGCTGTTAAAGCCGTAGCCGTACAAATGGTACATCAGGGATTCAAACGGACGAATACGAATCGGGTGAATCAGCGTCTTCCATAAATAACACTCAACGCCCTGATGAAACACAATTTTGTTGGCTTGATCGTCGAGTGATATCCGTGGATCATGTTTGTAGCGAGACAGAAAACTGTAGCGCAAAGAGAAGAATCGGGTAGTGCCCATCTTGGCTAATTCACTGGCGACAAAGTGCATGCCTGCTTTGCGCGGTGAGCGGAAATCGTGAGCTGAGAGCAGCAAATATTTTTGCTTGGATGATGGGTTATGTGTAGTCGTGTGATCAGTCTCATCAGCAGTGGATGAGTAGTTTGTCGCTGCGTAGTCCGTCGCGAGCGAAGCTTGATCTGTACCGGTTAGTACATTGGGTGCTGACATGGTTTTCTCCTATACAACCTGAGTAGGCATTAATAGCTAGGGATTTTGATCTTCTGCCGGTGGTTTTGGTGGGCTGCGACCACCCGCAGCGGCGGGATTATAAAAATAGGCTTTCAATGGTTCCCATTGTGGAGCGACGGTTTGATTGGGGCCGCTAAGTGCCAGAATGTAGTTGCCCCACCAGCTCCCAGCAGCCCAGTAACTCCAACCGCGCCACGGGCTATCTTTCATCAATTCCAAAAAGCGGGTGAGTGTTTGCAAGCATTCGCTACTGGATGGAACTCCAAATTCGCCGAGGAAAAGCTGCTGCTGGTGTTCAATTGCCCAGTTGCTGACTCGCTGAAATTTCGCATCGAATTCGGCTGCGGCACGGCAGCCTTTTCCTGTGGTGGCTGTGTGAGTGCCGGAGTAGTCGCTGTCGGCATATTGGTGCATTTCAATGATGGTGCGCTTTAGTGGATCGCGCAGATCATCAAATTCAGTGGAGTTGCTAAATTGGAGGCCGGCAAACCAATCGTGCACACCACTCCAGCGGCCACCACTTACAAATATCAGGTTGGTTGATTCTGCCGCACGCAATGCAGCGAGCGTCTGCTTGGCGATAACCGCCCAATCAACTAAATGAATCGTTGCGGGTTCATTCATCAGGCCGAAAGCGGCAACGGTAGGATCGGGAAATTCATTGGCTAGTGCTACCCAGAACGAGATAAACGCACTGCTAACACTACTACCGTCTGGCAGGGTCTCGGTTAGTTTGAGGCCGTGATATCTCGCGTAATTATGCACATCCAAAAGAACGCAAAGCCCCTGGGCACTGGCGTTATTGACGGTTGCTCGCAGGCGACCGAGTTCCGCTTTGTCGAACGGACCATTAGCGACAGGCTGTAGGCGCTCCCACAGGAAGGGCAGGCGGATAATGTTTGCACCTTGTGTGGCAATGAATTTCAATTCGGCGGTGCTTGGGTAGGTGTAATCCTTGAACACCACACCGGGGATCTGCTTTTCATTGAATTCGGCACCGGCAAGGTTAACGCCGGTGAGTCGCGCTTGATCGAGGCATCCGGCAGACGCAGTGAATACAGGCAAGCCTAATATTACGCCCAGAGTCACCCGGGTAAGCAGGGCGCGATAATGGCTGGCATAAGTGTTCACGATGCTCTCCGCAATTGGTTGTAAAGCGCGAGATATCTGTCGGCCACTTGTGGCCATGCGTAACGGGTGGCGAAGTTCTGGGCTTTCGCTACGCGTGCTTGATAGGCAGCTTCGCCCTGCTCATGCAATTGCAATATCCGTGCGATGGCTTCGCTTTCCTGGGTGGCGGGATCAAAGCAAAATCCTAAACCGGATTCGCTTTCCAAGCGCTGGAAGGGCGGAATATTACTGAGGATTGGCGTAAGTCCTGCACTCATGGCTTCGATGGGCGCTATGCCAAACCCTTCGTGACGCGAGAGGCAGAGGAAGTAACTGGCTTGACGAAGCAAATCCTGAATCTTGCTGTCGCTAGGGTTTGCTGACAGGGTTACAGCATCAGCGATACCGAGTTTTGCAGTTACCTCAGTTAACTCAGCGAGCGAGTGATCGTACTCGCGCCCTGCGATGATCAAACGCCATTCAGGATGTTTGCGATGCAGTTGGGCAAATAACTCCAGTGCAGGTAACAAGCCTTTGTTGGATGACCAGCGACCGAAGTACATCAAAGTTGGTGTCAGTGTCGGCGCAGCGCAGCCCGCGTATTTTTCTACATCAACACCATTTTCAATCACCTGCAGTTTCCGCTGGTTCATGATTTGCCCAAACAAGTCACCATCGTTAGCACTGGTGGCAACTACGTGGTTGTAGGCACTCGCCGACAGCCGGGTAATACTTTTGAAGTAGGCCTGTTTTGCGCGCGAGGCAAAGCTGGTATGGAAAAATCCGCCGTGGGTTGAAAGCACTAACGGGCGGCGATGCAACCATTTTGTTGCAGCGAGGAAGTCGTAAAAGAAGTCCACACCGTGTACATGGATTACGTCGGCATCTTTGAGGTATTTCAATACTCCGGGGCAGAGTGGATAACGGCTAGAGCCGACGTAAGGTAAACGGATTACCTCAATGCCATCGATAACTTCCTGCTTCGGTAGGGTATCGGCGGAATTCCGGAACAATCTGTTGAGTGTGATAATGCGTGTTGCCTTCTGCCCTTCACGCAATTGATGTCGGGCAATATTGCGTACGACCTCTTCCATCCCACCTATTGACGGTAAGTACTGGCGCACAATATGGGTAACTTTAATTTGCTCTTTGACTGCCATGGTGGCCTCCGGGTAATGCGTTGTGGCCGAGAGAAGGACGCTGCGGTTGAGGTGCTGGGTTCAGTACGCAGCAACCCACTAAAAACCACAACAAACCTGCACTTTTAAGGGCGAAGAAGGATGATCCGCTGATACATAAGATCAGCGCGATATAAACTGATGCTAAAGCGCGGAAGCGGGCACTTTGCGCGGTCGGCATCGGCAGTAGCCAGAGGGTGAACCAGAACAACATGCACAGCGGTAGGCCGAAAGTGGAGAGCATGTGTGCATAGCCCTCATCTGGATAACTGTCATGAATATTGGTCGCCAGTAGCATTGGCAAGTCGAACTCCATTAATGACCAGCCACTATAGGCGAGACGCCCACTGAGATTGTCGTTCACCAGTCCACTGAAATTATTGGTGGTGGATAACCCGACCAAAACCAACATTCCTACAGCAGCGAAAGGTGCGATCACTGCGAAATTAATTAATTTTCCTTGCAGGAAAATACGCAGTGCGAAGAACAAGCTAACGGTCATGAGTGCGAAACGCGAATCAGAAAGCACCATCATAAAAATTGCAGCGCCGACAAAAAACACTCCTTTACGCCATTCGTGTTTATCTCGGGCAATACCCCAAGCCGCACAGAGAGTGGCAAAGTTACCGAGCGAAACTGGCTCTAAAAATACGGAGGAAACACGGTGTGGCCCGAGTAATCCCGGCAGGAGAGTGCGGCCTATGCCTTCTGGGCGGATGCCGTTGAATTGCAGCTTGCTTTCGCGCACATAATCCGTAACTGGCAGAAGGCTGCCGATATTGACGTAATAGCTGAAAATATCGAATAACTCGGTGTAGCGATCAACAAATAGGAGTTCAAACATACCTAGCGTGATAACAACATAAATGGCTACTTTAATGGCGCGATCAGCCATTTCAGGTTTGCCGATATTACATCCCAACCAGAAATAACACAGTGGGATGGCGATATCGCGGAAAGCTTTGATATTGAGTTGTTCATTGAGCAAGCCAACCAGACAAAGCATCGCGCCTGCCACGCACGCCAGCGCCACAACACCGGGCAACAGGCGGCGTGCCAGTAATGGAGCACAGGCACACAAAATGATTGCCTCCGCCAAACCCACCAGCGGACGCGACGCGGGCATAACAAAATTATTGATCAGGCAGAGAACGGCTTGGTAGCCAACACTCGCGACAATAATAAACGTGACCAGTCGTTGATCCGTTAACCACTGCCGCGCTTGTACCGGCTGCCATGGTGTTGGTAGTGGGGCGATAGGCGGATAGGCCTGATGGATATTCATCCTTTACCTCTGAGGCGACATTTTAGTCGCGCAGTACTGTTCCAAGCAGACGTACATTCAGGTCGCGCAAGCGGGTACCTATAGCAAGCAGGTCTTTGGTCTTGGTCACATGTGCTTGCGCCACCAATACAGCGGCGCCGGCATGGGCGGCGACCAATTGGGCGTCGCGGTTGGAATCCATAGGTGCAGTGCTGATTAGAATCACATCAAAACTTTGCAGCAAAGGCTCAAGGCGCTCTTGGTATTGCTTGCTGGCGAGCAATTCTTGCGGATTGGGAGCGCGCGTACCGGCGGGCATAACCCAGAGCGAGCGGATCGACTCTATTGCGGTGGGGATCACCGCTGTGCGGTCGGCAATCCAATCGGATAAACCTGGCGCATGCTCATTAAGGTGGAACAATTTATTGAGCTGTGGTGCGCGCAAATTGCTGTCGATCAGCAACGTGCGAGCGCCCAATTGCGCAAAGCTGATGGCAAGGTTTGCCGTCGTTAATGCATTGCCCTCGGCATCGTCTGCGCTCACCAGTGCGATTGCGCGCTGCTGGGGTTTCGGATTGAAGTAGCGCAGCATCAATTCGCTGCGCAGGCTGCGTACAGCTTCGGCTTGAATACTATCGGGTTGAAAGAGGGCGCTCAGGCGACGGTCAAATTTGCTCGATGCCGCTGGAGTTTGGGTATAGGCAAACTGCTCGGCCAGAATTGAGTTGATATCCTCCTCTTTAACCAAACCTAGTTTTACTGCAGCATCACCAAAACGTAAACCATGTTTTTTCTGTGCAGCCAGCACTAGACTGAGGTCTTTAGGGCTGAGCTTCCCTGATGCTACCAGCATCGGTCCCATCTTGGTTGATGTGGCTAGCAGGTTTTCGCTGCCAAGGATTTGAGCGAGATCGTTCATGTTACTGCCCCTTTCATGAGTTTCCACTTCGCTTTATTGCCAGACACTTCTGCCGGTATATAGGCGAGAACTGTTAAACCTAAGCCTTGTTCTAAATCCAACACACTGCGCACGCGTTGATCCAGCCATTCCCAACACAGCGCTGCGGCCACACCTAACAAGACGCCTGCAACGAGCGCGAGCAAGATAGTCATCAGCGGTTTCGGCGAGGTCGGAGCCCCGGGGGCAACAGCGCTATTCAGCACTGCCACATCAGTTGCTGCGATTTGGCTTTCCAGACGGGTTTGTGCCGAGCGCGCGAGCGCTGCGTCATAAGCTGTCTGGGCGTTGTCGGCCTCTTGTTTCAAAAGAGTTAACTCATTTCGATTACGGCTTAGTTGCAGTACCAAATCTTTTTGCGTCGCCAATTCCACTTTGAGCTGCTCTTCACGTGCCTGGGTTAATTCAACAGTTGATTTCAAGCTGCCACTGATAAGTTCCAGCATCCGATTCATTTGTTGCTGCAATGCATCGACATCACTGCGCGCCTGACGATATTGGGGATGGTTTTCACCTACCTGATTGGCCAACTCACCCAGCCGCGCTTTTGCCTGCGCAAGTTCAGATGCGAGACGTTGTACCTGAGGGTTATCTAATGCGCTAGCTTCCATTTGACCGCGCTTGGTATTGGCGATTTGGTCGCTGCGGCTTTGGGAGTTAAGACGTTCGTTTTGCGCGCTGATTAGCATTGAGGAGAGCTCAGCCAATTTGGCAGACTCCAGATCAAGCCGATCTGAAGAGGCGATGATGTTGTGCTTTTCCTGATAGTTGGACAGTGTGTTTTGTTTGTCGATTAATTCTGCGCGCAATCCGGTGAGTTGTTGGTTGTACCACAGCGTAGTTTGCTTGGCAGGCTCAATGCGCAGCTCCAGATTGGTGTACATATAGGCTTGGGCGAATCCGTCTGCCAGCTCGGCAGCAAGTTTTGGATCTTGTGCCCGGAAGGCGATGCTCAACACGCTGCTATCACGCTTGGGGATAACGCTTAATCCCCGGGCGAGGAAACCAAGAATCCGTGCCTGGTCGCTGCTATGTTCGCCTTTAAGTTTGGCGGCTTTAATCATGGCCGGTGATTGGTGCAGATTCATCTGCTCAATCATTCTGGCGGCAACGGTGCGGCTGCGGATGATATCGGCTTGGGTTGCCAGGTAAGCACCAGTCAAGCGGGCAGGTTGGGACTGGCCGCTAATAGGATCGAGCCCACGGCTGTCTACCAGCAAATCAGTGGCAGCCGTGTAAGATTTAGGTGTGAGTAAACTCAACAAAATAGCAGCGAGTACTGCAACAGACGTAGTTGCAATGATTGCCCATTTGCGTGCAATCAAAATGCCTATCAGGGTATTCAAATTCATGAGGGGCTCCTATTAAAAAAGGCTTTCCTTAACAACAAGCACATCACCATCCATCACCCGGTCATCGGGTTTGGCTTTAAGTTCTTTCACTGAACCATCTGGCTGTTGACGGAAGATTTTTACGCTGTTTTCGCTTGCGCGCGCAGTGGGGCCGCCACCGGCGCTAAGTGCCTGTCTTACATTGAGTGGGCGATCAAGCGGGAACATACCCGGTGCATGCACTTCGCCATTGATGTAAAAACGTCCGGCATTAGGTACATAAAGGGTATCGCCATCTCTAAGCCAAACTGCGGCAACTTCGTCGGCATCGTAATTCAGCAGTTTTTGTAGATCGTATTCAGTGCGTTCCTGGCGGCCATTTTTGCTTACCCGGGTAAGGATCAAGCGCTCGCTGCCATTTGCAGCTATACCACCCGCTGAAGCCAAGGCCTGGGTCAGGCTGGTCGGCCCCTCCAGTACAAGCTTTCCAGGGCTATTTACTTTGCCGAGAATCGCAACTACCTGACTGCGATATTTGGTGATCAGCAAATTTACCTGGGCGTTTTTAAGAAAATTGCCTTGTTGATAACGATCGGCAATCAAATAAGCGGCGTCGGCACTAGTCTTACCGGCGATAGACAAGTTGCCAATTAATGGTACAACTACCATACCTGCTGCGCTTACCTGACCTTCTGCGGTTAATTCCGGTTGTCCGTATACGGTGATGCGAACTTCATCGCCGGCACCGATGGTGTAATTGGCACTGTTGGAGGTGGTGGTTTGTGCCTGTGCGAATGAACCTAGCAATGCCATGCCCAAACCGGCCCAAAGCCATGTGCGAAAACCCAAAGTCATGTGTTGTCCTTAATGGTCGATAGCAGCCAGACCCTGGTTAGAAAACCAACATCTGGCCTGTGATTGGTTACTGTCGGACTTGCTACTGCAAAAGCGAGGCCTACTTTGACGGGATGATGTGAAAAATAAATGAAATTGCGGGTTAATCCTTTTAACGGAGAATGTTTGGTGTAAATGCGCCCGTTTTCAGCCAATGGAAAAAAATAATCACTTTGTGGACGACTTATTTATGGTCAATTTTGTACTATTTTGGTGCGGAGTGACGTGTCTGAATCGACTTTATCGTGGCCGACATGAATGGAATTAGCGCCTTGCATGAGTTTTTTGCGTGGAAGGCATTTGGGCGCTTGATGTACAATGCGCGCCTAAAATTTTTTCCCCCTTCCCATCCACACCACCTCAGCCGGCTCGCGCGGCTTGCAGGCCAACCCAGGACTTTAACCATGTTTGATAAAGACCAAACTATTGCTTCTTTTGATCCAGAAATCTGGGCTTCCATTCAGAACGAAGGCCAACGCCAGGAAGACCACATTGAGTTGATCGCCTCGGAAAACTACACCAGCCCAATGGTGATTGCGGCCCAAGGCACCAAGTTGACTAACAAGTACGCGGAAGGTTATCCGGGCAAGCGTTACTACGGTGGTTGTGAGTATGTTGATGTCACTGAGTCTTTGGCTATTTCTCGCGCCAAAGAGCTGTTCGGCGCTGATTACGCCAACGTACAGCCGCATGCTGGCTCCCAGGCAAACCAGGCGGTTTACGCTGCACTTTGTGCTCCGGGTGACACCATTCTGGGTATGAGTCTGGCGCACGGCGGCCACTTGACTCACGGTGCAAAGGTGAGCTCATCAGGCAAGTACTACAACGCAATCCAGTATGGTCTGAACCCTGCTACTGGTCTGATCGACTACGACGAAGTTGAGCGTTTAGCGCTGGAGCACAAGCCTAAAGTGGTTGTGGCAGGTTTCTCTGCTTACTCCCAAGTAGTGGATTGGCAACGCTTCCGCGATATCGCCGACAAAGTAGGTGCCTACCTGTTTGTTGATATGGCGCATGTTGCCGGTTTGGTTGCAGCTGGCCTTTACCCTAATCCGGTGCAAATTGCCGACGTAACTACCACCACTACCCACAAAACCCTGCGCGGTCCTCGTGGCGGTTTGATTCTGGCCAAAGCGAACGAAGAAATTGAGAAAAAGCTCAATTCAGCCGTATTCCCTGGTGGCCAAGGTGGTCCTTTGATGCACGTGATTGCTGCAAAAGCGATCAGCTTCAAAGAAGCTATGAGTCCTGAGTACAAGGCCTACCAGCAACAAGTTGTAAAAAATGCAAAAGCCATGGCAAAAACGTTTATCGCGCGCGGTATTAATATCGTGTCTGGCGGTACTGAAAACCACCTGATGTTGGTTGACCTGATTGGCAAACAATACAGTGGTAAAGATGCTGATGAAGCCTTGGGTAAAGCGCATATCACTGTGAACAAAAACGCAGTGCCGAATGATCCACGCTCACCGTTTGTGACCTCTGGTATCCGTGTAGGTACGCCTGCCGTGACTACCCGTGGTTTTGGTGAAGCGGAATGTGTGCAGCTGACCAACTGGATCTGCGATATTTTTGATGCATTGGAAGCCGGAAATGCTGACGACGTTATTGCAAGTGTTAAAGGCAAGGTATCTGAGTTGTGCAAAAAGTTTCCGGTATATGCTGAATAAGCGACAGCACCGGGATTGAAAAAGGCAGCTTCGGCTGCCTTTTTTATTGTTTTAGTAAAAATATTTAACTTTTAGTGAACCAGATTTTTGGTCATGTCGTATAAATACACTTATATTTTTAAATCGATGTATATTTTTCTTATAATTTTGTTTTCTTATAATAAAAAGTTAAAAAAATAATTATAAA
>Ga0247822_10002325_pt1 | contig 12077 bp, 11 predicted proteins | sample 13C_Cellulose_Da_FD_192423 | JGI IMG/M metagenome (GOLD analysis project Ga0247822, IMG submission 192423) | Soil microbial communities from agricultural site in Penn Yan, New York, United States - 13C_Cellulose_Day30 | ecosystem: Environmental > Terrestrial > Soil > Agricultural land | place...
CCCTCGCGGCGGCGCATTTGGATGACTTCGTTCGCACGCTGCCGAAGCAACTCGACGAGCCTGCTGGCATTAGCGGACTCCGACTTTCCGGCGGCCAGAAGCAGCGCATCGCCATCGCCCGAGTTTTCCTAAAGAACCCCAAGCTCATCCTGCTCGACGAAGCGACCAGCGCGCTCGACAGCGAGACGGAAAAAGCCATCCAGCGATCCTTCGACGCGCTCATGGCAGGCCGCACTGCCGTCGTTATCGCCCACCGGCTTTCCACGATTTACCAAGCCGATCAGATCCTTGTCTTGCATCAAGGCCGGCTCGTGGAGGCTGGCACGCACGATGAACTCGTCAGCCGTCCGACCGGACACTATCGCGAACTTTACGAAGCTCAGGTCGAGGGCATGATCCCCATGAGCGGAGCCACCCGCCGCCCTTGGGGGCGCTCCAACAGCTAAGCCATGGCCTCGACCCACGATCATGACCTTCCCCCCTCCGTGCGTCCGCACTCGCCTTTGTGCTCGGATGGCTATCGGAATGACTCTGACAAACTGCCCAAGGTGATCCCGCCGCGCTGGATGACGAGCAGCCTTTTGCTAAGTCTCGCCATCACGATCACGCTCTGCGCGCTCACGCTGATCAGCCCGATGGATGAGTTCGTCTCGGCTCCCGGCGAAGTGCGCCCCGCCGACTACGCGTTTGCGTTTAGTCGGACCACCGGCATCCTGGAAACCGTCGAGGCCGTCGACGGGCAAGAGGTCAAGCGTGGTCAGGTGCTCGCACGGCTCGACGGATTTGAGATTCGCAAACAGATCACCCAGATCGATGGCGAGATCGCACAGGCGCAGGCGGAGCTCGCGATGGCTGAGGCCACCTCGCGAAAAGTCGCCGCCGCTCCGGTGCCTTCGGAGTTTCTTTTCAGCGAGGTCGAGATGGAGCGGCAAAAGGAGATCCAGACACTCCAGCAAGACTATCTTCATAAACTCAGCGAACTCCAGAAAACCGGCGCGGCTTCCGGCGTTGAAATGCTTAATGTCCGCCTGCAACTCATCGCCGCCGATTCCCTGGTGAAGCGCAACCAGCAGGCTTACGATCTTTTCAAAGGCGATTTTGGAGCAGCGGCTCAAAGCGAGGCGCGCCAACGGGAAAACATGATCCGCGCCCGACTCGCGACCCTGCAATCCAAGCGGGAACTGGCCGAGTTGGAGTTCAAACGCCTCGACATTATCTCTCCCGAAAACGGCGTCCTACTTGCTACCGCTCGCCGGTTCCCCGGAGAAAAGATCGAGGCGGGCAGCGCGCTTTTTAAGGTCACCGATGCCGCCCGACCTGAGCTTCGCCTCTATGCCAGTGAAGATCGCATTAACCTGATCAAGGTCGGGCAACTCGTGAGATTCCGCGCAAACAACAACCCGGACCGCCTCGCGCCTTTAGCCACGGGACGCGTCACCGAGGTAGCCCGCGATCGCGACATGAATGCCGTCGGTCTCACGACCGAGCAGAGCACCTCGCCCTATCGAGTGAAAGTTGCCATCGAAAAAGAACCCTATCCTCTCGCCGTCGGGGCCACCGTGGAAGCCGAGATCGTGCTGGAGCGGCGGCCTTTTTGGCGACTGCTCTTCATGAAGCCAAAGGGCACTAGCTAATTTTTAGCACCGCTCAGGCAGGACTGCACAAAGGCGTCCAGCAGACGAATGGGCAACTTCCATCTCTGTACGACGAGATAGATTTCCACAGCCCTCCACTTTTCCGGCATGGGCAGCAGCGAGAGTTTCTGCGTGCGCCCCACCGATGCCAGATAGCTACGCGGCAGGACGGCGACTCCCCGCCCCGCGCGCACACTCCCGATCATTCCCTCCAGCGTTCCCACTGCGTGGGTCGGGCGATGAGGCACACCGATTTCTTTCAAATACTCGATCAGGCGTTGGGTGAAAGAGCACCCCGCTCGTTGAACGAGAATGCGAAGCTTAGCATGCCGCGGATCAGCCAGATCAGTCAAAGAGCGAAGACTTCCCGGAGAGAGCACCACGAGTTCATCGTCGAGGATCTTCTCCTCGCGGAGAGAGGGTTCACCGGATGGGCGGGAAACAAAGGCCACATCGAGTTCTGATTGCAAAACGCTTTTCCGCAAAGCATCAGTCCCTCCAGCCTGGACGGAGATATCGACAAAAGGATGGGCGTTGGAAAAACCGTTCAAGAGTTCGATCAAATGGGAGCCAGCAAATGTCTCGATCGCTCCGATCCGCAGCGATCCGCCCTGAACTCCGGCATCGGTGTTGAACTGCCGCTGGAGGTCACGGTCCAACTCCTCCAGCCTTAACGCGAAAGGCATGAGTGCCTCCCCCTCCGGCGTCAACTGGAGCTTGCGGGCGCCACGCACGAGCAGAGTTGCACCTAGATCTTCCTCCAGCCGCTTGATTCGCGCGGTTACGTTAGACTGGACGGTATGGAGCGAGTTCGCCGCCTTAGTCATGTTCCCATGACGGGCCACCTCGAGGAAAACCGGCAGATCGAGTAATAATGAACGCTCCACGATCTATCTGTATTACAGATGGCAAGCATCTCAACAAATCAGTTCTGAAAATAACGAACTTCTTTTAACATTCCCCCATGTCCACTTCACAACCACTGTTAATCCTCGTCGCCGGTCCCTATCGGTCGAATACCGGCGATGATCCGGTCAAGATCGCGCACAACCTACAGGTGATGAATCAGAACTCCCTCGCCGTCTTTCGGCTGGGCCACCTGCCCGTACTCGGCGAATCGTTGGCCCTCCCCTTGATCAAGGAAGCTGGCTCCCAGCAAATCGGCGACGCCGTTTTCGATGAGATCTTCCACCCGATCTCTCGTCGCCTCGCCGAAAAGGTGGACGCCGTACTGCGCGTCGGCGGTCCCTCACGCGGCGCCGACGAAATGATTGAGATCGCGGAGCGCTCCGGCAAGCTCATCTTCCGCGACATTAGCGAAGTCCCCGACCTCTCCGCCCAATGAGCGACCGCATCCGCATCAAGGACGTCCGCGTGCTCTCCGACGACTGGTACATCTTGAAAAAAACGACCTTCGACTTTCAGCGCTCCAATGGCGATTGGCAGACGCTCAGCCGCGAGACCTACGACCGCGGAAATGGAGCCACCATTCTCCTCGTCAACTCCGAACGACGCACCGTGATCCTCACCCGTCAGTTTCGCTTCCCCGCCTTCGTGAATGGGCTAACGGACGGTTTCCTCCTGGAAGCCTGCGCTGGCCTGCTGGACTCGGCCGACGCGGAAGAAACGATCCGGCGAGAAGTCGCCGAGGAGACTGGCTTTCATATCGGACCTCCGCAAAAGGTTTGCGAACTCTACATGAGCCCCGGCTCAGTCACCGAGAAGCTCTATTTCTTTATCGCCGAATACAACCACGACCAACGTCTCTCGGAAGGCGGTGGTGACGCCGCAGAGGGGGAAGATATCGAAATCGTCGAACTCTCCTTTGAGGAAGCTTTCGCCATGATGCGGGAAGGCCGCATTCAGGATGCGAAGACCTTGATCCTACTCCAGCATCTCGCGCTCACCCAGCCGCCCGCCCCATCGAAAGTTGCCTGACCGCTAAGGCTGTCGCATCGTCTCGGGCAGGATCAACTTCCAAAGAGGTACCCGCTGAATGATGATCCGGGCGTCCACGGTGGAGCCTATCACCAGTCGCTGTGGGGTGTGGTCGATCTTTACGACCACACGGTAGGACGGCGCAGTCACGGCAGCTTCCGTCGACACGGACTGCTCCGGCTCCATCCCCGTACGCACCACGTGCCCCTCTATGTATCCGTGCCGCAAAGTATCAAACGACATCGACTTCATCAGCACCTTCTGTTCAGGCCGGAGACGGTGGTACTGACTTTCCCCAGCGAAGATATCCACCCGAGTCGGCCCACCATGGGCGATGTGTGCGAGATCTTCGCCACGCTGTACGCGTTCGCCCGGGCGGCGCTTGTTCAGCATCGTCACGATACCATCTTCCGGCGACCGCAGCAGACACCGCTCGATGTTTTGCAACCGAATATCGCGTTCGACCTGTAGCGCGCGAAGAGCGGAGTGCGCGTTCTGAATCTCCGCGCTCGCTTCACTGAGGATCGCACCTTCCAGGCCCTGTTCGATCACGCGCAGCTTATCCTGAGTCTTGGCCTCTTCCGCCTTGGCGACCTCAAGCGCGAAGCGAGCCCGCTCCACATCCTGCTGACTCAGCAGGCCTTTCTTCTGAAGCTCAGTCGCGCGCTCCAACTCGACCACGCTCTGGCGAATGCGTTCCCGCGCGATACCAAGTTCCTCGTGCATGTGCCAGAATTCCTTAGGCAGCGGCAGCTTTGCTGTGCGTTCGAGGCGGAGCTTCTGAAAATCCAGTTCGCTCTGAGCTTTCTCGATATTCGCCTCGATCTGGCGAAGCTCAGATTGGTGCTGTGTGTCATCCAGCGCGATGACGACTTCGCCCTTCTTCACATCAGTGCCTTCCCAGACCTTCACCTCTTTCAAGACACCGTCTTCCGGAGAGTAGAGGTGCGTATCGCGCTCGGCTCGCACCGTGCCTTCCGCATTGACCCGCTCATCGATAGGTACGAAGAGAAGGAGCCCGAGTAAAATAACCCCCGATAGGACAAACAGCGCGATTACCATGCGGCGCATGGTACGGAGCTGCTGCTGAATATTAGCCTGCCGATCTTCCGCCATGACTTAACCTAAATTCTCGAGTGCCAGTTCTTCGTGAGTCGGAGCCACCTTGGGGCGGTACAACTCGTAATAGGCTCCTTTGCGAGCCAGCAAGTCCTCGTGTGAGCCGACCTCCACGATCCGTCCGTGGTTCATCACGACGATGCGACTCGCCTTGCGAATCGTGGTCAGGCGATGCGCCACGATGAAGACAGTACGGCCTTGCATCAAGCTGTCCATCGAAGCCTGAATCAGCGCCTCGCTCTGGTTGTCCAAGGCGCTGGTGGCTTCATCGAAAATTAAAATCCGTGGATTCTTCAAAATGCAGCGGGCGATAGCGATGCGCTGGCGCTGACCTCCCGATAAGGTGACGCCTCCCTGCCCGACCTGACTGCGGAACCCCTCCGGCATCTCCTCTATGAACTCCAAAGCGTTCGCCAGGCGGGCGGCCCTTAGCACATCTTCGTCGCTCGCCTCCGGCCGACCATAGCGAATATTTTCCTCCACCGTGCCGGAGAAAAGAAAGTTCTCCTGCAAAACGATACCGAGCTGCTGACGATAGGTATCGTACTTCAAACGCCGCAGGTCCACGCCGTCGATCAGGATGCGCCCCTTCTCCACGTCGTAGAACCGCGTAAGCAAACTCATCAGCGTGGACTTGCCACTACCGCTATGCCCCACCAGCGCGACCACTTCGCCCGGCTGCACATCGAGGTCAAAATCAATAAGCGCAGGTTTATCCTCATAGGAAAAATCCACATGCTCGAAATGCACGCGCCCCTTGATGTCGGAGAGGACCACGGGGTTATCGTCTTCCCGGATGTTCGGCTTAGTATCGAGCAGGCACAGGATGCGCTCGAAGCCCGTGCGGGCATTCGTGCTCGCCTGCAAGAGGCTGGACAAACTGTCGATCGGCCCAAAAAGCATCCAGAGGTAAGTCGTATAAGCCACGTAACTGCCGATCGACATACCACCCCAGATCGACCCCAGTCCCTGTCCGATGATCACCGCCGAGTAGGTGAAAAAGAAGAGCACTCCGAGCACGCAACTCATCCGCGCACCGAGCAATGGCAACTGCAACTCGCTATAGAAGTTATCCTTGATCTGAAGCACGAAGCGGCGGCGCTCGTGATCCTCCTGGGCAAAAGACTTCACCACCCGAATACCCGCGAACGTCTCTCCCAGCCGACCGGCGAGAAGGGACTGGCGCTCCTTCACATCATGGTGCATGGCGCGCAGACGCTTCCGATACCAATGAATGATGACAAAATAGATGGGAAGCGAGATGAGGCACAGCAGCGTCAGGCTCCAGTTCAGGATAAACATGATCGCCAGCGCCATCAGCAGGGACACCAGACTATTAGCGATCGTGCTAAATGCCGTGTTGATAAACTGCTGGATGGCCGACGCGTCATGGATCACGCGGTTCACCAGACTGGCCGTCCGTTTCTTTTCATAAAACGAAAGGTGCAAAAGCTGGAGATGATGGAACAAAGCCCGTCGGATATCGAAAATCGTGCGCTGCCCGATGTAGCTCACCAAGTAGCCATGCGCATATCCGGCCACGAGACGCACGACCTGAAGGATGAACAACGACACGGCCAGCCCGACCAGCAGACCCACGTTCTTGCCCGGGATGGCTTCGTCGATCACGAGCTTCGCAAAGAGCGGCAGCAGCATGACGAGAAATACGGTCAGCACGTTACCCGCAGCAGCGATGATGATCAGATCGGTATGGCGCTTGAGGAACTTCCAAAAGCGCTGAGGCGCGTCCTTGCCGAGATATTCCCCGGCATCTTCCTCGATATCTTCGTCTGGCTTACGCCACGTCTCACCGCGCCGGGGCGACTCGGATGAGGTGGTCTTCTTTTCCGGAAAGTTAGGTTTCACAACAACTCACCCACGACGGGCGATGAAAAACCACGACGTTTCCGGAGATCGACTTCGGTCAGGATCTCCGGCGGAATCTTCGTTAGAGTCAACGGCACTCACGTTTTTTTGACTAATGGCCGATATGACAGGGATTGCAAGCCCCTTGTGGCACAAATCTGCCTAAGTAGAAAAAAAAGCGGCGTATTAGGGTACGCCACCGATTGCGCTGGCATATTAACCCAGATCTTCCGGGACGCAGATCAGGCCGCTGCCGAACTATATACAAGATCCGTCAGCGCCCGATCACTGGAGAAGGCTACTGATTGGCCAGAATATCCATCGCTTTGACGAGGACCGCGTCCTCCGGACCGACGAGTTGCAGCGCCAACTCACCATCCTCATCTCGCTCAATGGTCGCAGTGATGTTTTCAAATTCCGGCTCGTCGAGCTTGGCATGAATATCCTGCTCCCATTCTTGAATAAGCGCGGTTTCTTCTTCGGTGGCGTCAAAATTCCATGAAAGGGTGATTTTCATGGCCTTGGTCTAAGCGGAAGCCGGAGGCATTCCAAGCCATAAACAGCTGCGCGGGCAACTCGCCCGCGCAGCGTAGCGCAGGTCACTTGGCGGGGAGCAGCGACTCGTAGAGATCGGCGGTCTGGCGAGCGATAGCTGGCCAGCCAAAAATCTCCTCCACCCGGCGGCGACCTGCCTGCCCCATCTGATGGCGCTTGCCGGGATCGGCCATGAGTTCATTGATCCGAGCAGCCAGATCACGGGAAAAACGTTCGGGATGGAGCGGCTCGAACGGGCTCTCTTTCATCTGTTCGACGGACACGAGGAAGCCCGTCTCACCATGCACGACGACTTCCTTGATGCCACCCACATTGCTCGCGACGACCGGCGTACCGCAGGCCATGGCCTCCAGATTGATGATGCCAAACGGCTCATAGATCGATGGGCAGACAAAGGCAGACGCGTGCGTATAGAGTTCGATCTTGCTGCGATTATCCACCATCTCCTCGATCCAGATCACTCCCGGACGGCTGCGCTGAGCGGCGGCTACGGCCGCTTTCATCTCAGCCGCGATTTCCGGTGTGTCCGGCGCTCCCGCGCACAGAACAATCTGGAAACCTGGATCGAGATGCTTGATCGCATTGACGAGATGGACGATGCCTTTTTGGCGAGTGATGCGACCGACGAAGAGCACGTAAGGCTCCACCACGTTAACATTGAGGCGCTTCAGGGCGTATTTTGTCGTGACGGGTCGATACTCGTCGAGGTCGATCCCGTTATAAATGACATGGAGGCGATCCTCGGGAATGTTAAACAGGCGCTCGACATCGCGCTTGGTCTCCTTGGATACCGCAATAACGGCGTCCGCCATTTCAAGGGCGGTCTTTTCCAGCCAACACGTAAAGTCATATCCCCCGCCGATCTGCTCCCGCTTCCAAGGCCGCAGCGGCTCCAGTGAATGCACCGTCAGCACGAGAGGTATGCCGTAGTTCAGCTTCGCCAAAATACCACCCCAGTGTGAATACCATGTGTGGCAGTGGACGACATCGGCATCGATGTTCGTGGTGTTGAAATCCAAACTCCGTTGGAGCGCGCCGAAGACGGACTTCAGCGGCTTCGGGCACGTGTAGGCATCCGTCACCAGGCCAAACCCCATGGCGGAGAGATTGCCACTCACCTGGTTCTGATCGCCAAAGCAGCGCACATCGACCGGCATGAGCTTCGCCAGCTCCCGGCTCAGATACTCTACATGGACCCCTGCCCCACCGTAAATGTGAGGAGGGTACTCGTTGGTAAGCAGAAGTGCCTTCACACGAGGAGCGTAGACAGACGACACGCCATCGGGCAAGACATCCTGCACATGGTAATCCCCGGCCAACGTATGGGGTAAATCCCTTATTTCCAAATTTACGTAATAAACATTGGCCGCATCTGTATTATTTGCATTAATACAGTTATGGCTCTTCTTTTCGAAGTCCATACCGGCTCGCCCTCCCCGATCTACGAACAGATCGAGACGCAAATCCGTCGCGCCGTCGCCGCCGGACGATTGAGCATCGGCGAACAACTTCCCAGCGTCCGCACGCTGGCTGAGCAACTCACGGTGAATCCTAATACCGTCGCGCGCGCTTATGCGGAGCTCACCACGGAGGGCGTCATTGAAAGCCAGCAAGGCCGTGGTTTTTTCGTCGCCAAGCGCCGTCAGACCCTCAGTGAAGAAGAGCGCCTCCGACGCCTCGATGAGGCGGGACGCCGCTTCCTCGACGACACCGTCTTCCTCGATTTCCCCCTGCCCGAGCTCCTCCGGCGGCTGGAAGATTTATCCACCGAGTACACGAAACCACCGAACCACAATCCATGAGCGAATACGTGATCGAGACGCAGGGACTGACCCGATACTTCGGCCGACATTGTGTCGTTAACGAGCTTAACCTAAGAGTGTCGCGCGGCAGTATCTTCGGTTTTCTCGGTCGCAATGGCGCGGGAAAAAGCACAACCATCCGCATGCTCCTCGGCATGATCGAGCCGACTCGCGGATCCGCTCGTATGCTCGGTCGGGACAGTCGGGAACTCACCCCCGACGACCGCGCGCGCATCGGCTATCTGCCGGAGGGGCATCATGTTTATGGATGGATGACCGTGGAGGAATGCGGAAAGTTCCAATCCGAATTCTACCCAAAGTGGAACGATGAGGTCTTCCGCGCGGTACTCTCGCACTTTCGCCTGGATATGAAGAATAAGGCCGGCAACCTCTCGCGCGGCCAGCGGGCAGGCCTCTGCCTGGCCCTCGTCCTCGCGCCCGAGCCGGAGCTTCTCATCCTCGACGATCCCGCCCTCGGCCTCGATCCCGTGGCACGTCGCTCCCTGATCCAGTCCATGCTCTACGTCACCCGACGAGCGGATCGCACGATCCTCTTTTCCTCGCATCTGCTCTCCGACGTCGAGCGAGTCGCCGATGAGATCTGTGTGCTCGATCGCGGGGTACTGAGAGCGAGTTGCCACCTGGACACCTTTCGCCGCCAAGTCAGACAATTCCTTCTGCGCTACGATGGCGAAGGCCCCGCACTACCGGACCTTCCGGGTTTATTAGAGAGCTTCCGCACCGAGGGAGAACTTAGCATCATCGTGGCCAATCTCGACTCGGACGGCGAAGCCCGCCTGCGTGCCCTCCCGGTTCGCTCCATCGAGGAAGTGCCCCTCAGCTTGGAAGACGCGTTCGTGAGTTACGTGGGAGAGCGCGGCGAGAAGAGCTTCTTCACCAAAGATCTGGAGGGCGTGAAATGAAGTCCTTGTTTTGGAAAGAATGGCGGGAGAACTTACGATGGGCACTCATCGGCCTGGTCGTCATCAGCGCGGCGATGGCCTACACGCTACGCACGGATCCTAATGATTATTATGGCTCGAACCGCGAGATCTGGCAGGGGCTGCAGTCCGGACAGTTCCTCATGGTCACAGTCTTTGGTTTCCCCGTCATCGGCCTCGCCCTCGGATTCCTACAGATCCTGACGGAACTGCGACGCGACCAATGGGCCTTCCTGATCCATCGACCTGTAACGAGGAATGAGATCTTCTGGGGAAAGGCCATTCCTGGCAGCCTGCTTTATTTAGTGGCGACGGGTTTACCACTTTTAGCGACCGCTTGGTGGTTATCGCAACCGGGGCACCTGGCCGCTCCCTTTGACATTCGGCAGATCCTGCCCGGCGCGGTCGATTTGCTGGTCGGTCTCGGGTTCTACTTCGCAGCACTGCTGAGCGGCATCCTCCCCGGCCCCTGGTATGGGCGCCGCGCCCTACCTCTCGTCGGCGCCTGCTTTGGCACCGCGGCCGCCAAGCTTCCGGAATTTCCCTTGGCCATCGAGGGTGTCACTCTCACCGTTCTGGTCCTCCTTTTGGCCGCATGGGCTGCCTATCAAAGGTTCGGTCTCTTTCGCGGCCAGCCTTGGTGGGGCAAGGCCGCCGCATTGTTAAGCTGCCTGTTCGGCTTGAGCGTGCTGAGCGGTTGGTTCTGGGTCGGTTGGAATATTGTCCAACCCACCAAACCCTACACGTCCACGAATTATGGATTCCTGAAATCCGGAGAGGTCGTCGTAATTACGTCTCAAGCGAATTGGTACAAAAGTGTCGTCACCCTCGATGGGAAAGAAGTTCAGCCGGTCAACAAAGCCTCCTTTGATTGGCAGGATTTTCTGAACGGCGCATACTTGTCGATTAGAGACTACCCAAACTACGACTACTACCGCAGCCCCCGCTCCTATTTTGATTTTATGTACGTTTACGGCGGACCGTACTCGTGGTTCTACGTCCAAAAAGAGAAGCGCTACGTCGCCTACGACCGGATCAATAAACTGCTCAGCGGCTACATGGGACCCGGCGGATTTGCCACTCCGGCTGACGAAACGAAAGCAGGTCATTTCGACAAGCCGGAAAACACGCGAGCATGGAGTGACTCCATCATCATCGCGAACAACGGCGCCTACGTGGCGAACTTCATGGCGCAAACCGTGAAAAACATTTACCCCCCGGCACCGGGCGAGACCATCACCTCAGCCAGCCAGCTCTACCCAGACAACGGCAGTTCCGAGGGACCAAAGAACTACGTCGTCGCCACCCCGAAAAACCTCGTACTCCTTCCTGAGGGTAAGCCATCATTGCAGATTCCCGAAGTTCCTAATATCCGGGATTACCAGTTGATTCAGGTGTATCAGCTCCCCGGCGGAGCCAAGTACATCCTCCTGTACTCCCCACAGAATCCGAAGAAGACGCAAAATCTGCTCAGAGAGATCTCCAGCAACGGGGTGGTGATTAGTCAGCGAGAGCTGCCCAATATTAAGGAAGAGAAAGCTGGCATCTCCTTCACCGCCTGGACCCGGGGCGCATTAGATCCACTAGGTGCGCGGCTATGGGGACAGGCTCTCCTCGGAGTAAATGGGAACACCATGTCCAAGCCCCTCTGGCGACTCGCCCCGGAAACCCGCGCCTACCAGCTCAAGTTCTGGTACGCCTCGCTCGCCGCCAGCATCGTATGCTTTGTTCTCGTTCAGATTCCCTTGCGGCGGATTCAGTTCTCTGGTCAGCGCATCCGTTGGAGCATTTTCGTCTTCCTTTTTGGCGTTGGCGGTCTGCTCACCTTCTACATCGTGCAAAACTGGCCGCGCCGGGTGGCCTGCGCGAGTTGCCAGAAGAAGCGCTCCACAGAGCGCGAGACCTGCGAGCACTGCGGCAGCAGCTGGCCGGCTCCGACGCGCGATGGCACGGAGATTTTTGAGGAGTCACAGGCATAAGAGTCGACTTGGCCACGGCGGGCGGTGCATCCTTCCTCGCCATGCGGCGGGAGATTCCCCTATTCTTCCCGCCGATGCTTCGCCGCTTCATTATGTCCATGCTCTATCTTCTTCTGCTCTTGCCCATCGGGTACCTGGCCATCTGCACACTTCTCTATTTCAAGCAGGACCGCATGGTCTTCATTCCCACCAAGGGAAAGGAAGCCGATCTCGACAAGCGGGCGACCGAGTGGGCCTTTGAAC
>Ga0247822_10002328_pt1 | contig 12068 bp, 7 predicted proteins | sample 13C_Cellulose_Da_FD_192423 | JGI IMG/M metagenome (GOLD analysis project Ga0247822, IMG submission 192423) | Soil microbial communities from agricultural site in Penn Yan, New York, United States - 13C_Cellulose_Day30 | ecosystem: Environmental > Terrestrial > Soil > Agricultural land | place...
TCGGGCGGCGCGGTCTCGGTGATGCACCCGTCCCTGGCGGCCGGGAAGCAGCGGGGGCTTACCGCGATCGACCTCGCGGCCCTGAGCGACATCGGGTGGCAGGTGACCACCGGTAGCCCGACCGCGCCCGCGCCGGCGGCGCCCGTCCCGCCGCCGGTCGCGCCGCCGGCCCCGCCGGTGCCGGCCGGGCCGGTCGCGGTCGGCAGCGAGGCCGGGGTCAACCTGTACGGCCCGGAAGGCGCGTCGGTGGCGACCGTGGACCCGTTCGGCGGCACGTCGCCGGGCGGGGTCCGCACCGCCACCGCGGACGTGACCGGGGACGGCGTGCCGGACCTGATCGCCGGGACCGGCCCCGGCCGGACCACCGCCGTCGCCGTGATGGACGGCAAGTCGCAAGAGGTTGTCGCCCGGCTCACCCCGTTCGAGGAGTCGTACACCGGCGGGGTGTACGTGGCCGGCGGGGACTTCACCGGCGACGGCCGGGCGGACGTGGTGGTCACCCCCGACCGCGAGGGCGGCCCGGTGGTCGCGGTGTACGACGGGCTTTACGCCGCCTCCGGGCAGGTCAACGAACTGACCCGGTTCCTCGGGCTGGCCGACCCGAACTTCCGCGGTGGGGCGCGGCCGGCGGTCGGGGACGTTAGCGGCGACGGATTGCCGGACCTGGTGGTGGCGGCGGGCACCGGCGGCGGGCCGCGGGTGGCGGTCTATGACGGCCGCAGCGTCCGCGGCCGGTCGGACGCGCCGAGCCGGCTGACCGGCGACTTCTTCGCGTTCGAGCCGGGGACGCAGACCGGGGCGAACGTGGCGGTGGCCGACCTCAACAACGACGGGCGCGGCGAGGTGATCGTCGGGGCCGGGACCGGCGGCGCCCCGCGGGTGACGGCGTTCGACGGTCGCGGGCTGGCGGCCGGCGTCCGTTCGACGGTGGCGGACTTCTTCGCCGCGGACCCCAACGGCCGCGGCGGGGTGCGGGTGGCGGCTCTGGATCTCAACAGCGATGCCAGACCGGACGTCGTGGTCGGGTCCGGTCAGGGCGGGCTGGTGAACGTGTACGCCGCCGGCGACCTGGCCAGCGGCAACCCGGCGGCCTGGCTGTCCACCGTCGTGCCGGGCGAGCTGCCGGACGGGGTGTTCGTCGGGTGAGGTAAGGGTGCCAATCAAGCGCAGTGAGCGCCGTTGTCTTGGTTCGCCCCATAGGGGCGTCCGGTAATAGCCAGGGGTGTAACCCCTGGTCAGCCCGTCACCCCAACCTCGTGTAGCCCCAACGGGGTGACCCTACGGGCGGCCGGATCGCCCCGTTGGGGCTACGAATCATTGACACGCCTGTACCAGGGGTTTCACCCCTGGCTATTACCGGTCGCCCCTATGGGGGCGGAAGACGTCGGGCCTCGAAGACTCGGCCCGACCGACAAGGACCGGGCCGTCAGGTGTCCGTCACTTCGCCTTCGCGGTTCAGCCAGTAGTCATCGCCTACCCACGTCCACCGGAACATGCCCTGGCCCAACCAGTGTTGAAGCCATTCCCGGGCATTCTCGATCTCGTCGGAAGCCGGGTTGTCGAAGTCCTCGATCAAGAGGGGATCGAACGCTTCAATGCCGATTCCGTCCGGGAACTTGAACCGCTTCACCTGGATCGTTGCCGGCTGAAACCCGAGTTCCTCACGAAGCCGGTTGTTGGGAACCCAGGTTGTTCCGTCTGGGTACTTGCGAATCTCGGCCCGAAGGAGGTTGCCGGCGTGGTCGAATGAGGCCAGCCAGGTGCCGTCGCGCCTCTCCATGAACAGGAATTGTTGGTAGTCGTTCCCGAACCCAGTTTGGAAGTTATGGCCCAAGATCGCGTAGAGGTAATCGTCGTCCCGCTCGCACTCGAAGGTGACGCGGTTGCCGAAGTGGTCGCGGAGCCGCTGCCGGCCGGCGTCGGTGAACGGGTTCGCCCCGAGCCGCAGCCGAGAGAGCCGCTGGAAGAACGGCCGGTCGCACAGCACCCCGGCGGCCTCGTCGTCGAGGCGGTTGAACATCAGCCCGAGTTCCCGCAGCCCACTGAAGTGTTCGCCCAGACCGACCAACTCCTCCAGCGCCACGACGTCGAGGTCGTTGCCGGTCAGGTCGAGGGCGGTCAGCCGGCCGAGGAGTGAGGTCGAGCGCCGCAGGCAGCCGACATCCCCTCCCATCGCGGTCAGCGACAGCCGGCGGATGGGGTTGAGCGCGAACAGTACCGTCCCGTGCTCATCGAGATCCCCGGCGGTCATCGTGACCGCCTCCAGGAACCCGCGGGCGAACCGCCGCTCGGGGCACAGCTGCTCCGACGGGGACCACTCGTCGCCGTGCCGGTCGAACAGTTCGCGGGCGCGGAACGCCAGCTCGCGCCGCCGCGGCGAGTCCCCGGTCAGCGTGGCGAGTTCGACCTGCGCCCGGATGAAGGCGGCGCGGTCGGGCTGGTCGTTCTCGTCGAGCCAGTCGGCGTAGACCAGCCGCGGGAGGTCGTCGCCGGGGTTCTCGCAGACCGCGAACTGCAAGGCGATTTCCGGGTCCATCCCAGGTGGTCACTTCCCGGCGAACTTGCCGACGGTGTCCAGGAACTCGGCGTTCGAATCGGTCTTGGCCAACTGCTTGATGAGGGCCTCCATCGACTCGTCGGGGCGGCGCATCTGGAGTAGGCTGCGACGCAAAAGTGTGATCCGCTCTAGCATGTCCGGCGGCAGGATGCGCTCCTCCTTGCGCGTGCCGGACTGCGACAGGTCGATGGCCGGGAAGATGCGCTTGTCCGAGAGCTTGCGGTCGAGCACCAGCTCCATATTGCCGGTCCCCTTGAACTCCTGAAATATCACGTCGTCCATCCGGGAGTTCGTCTCGACCAGCGCGCTGCCGAGGACGGTCAGCGTGCCCCCCTCCTCGAACGCGCGGGCGGCGCCGAAGAGCCGCTTGGGCACTTCCAGCGCCCGGCTGTCCATCCCGCCGGACATGGTCCGCCCCGACCCGGCGAACTTGTTGTACGCCCGCGCCAGCCGGGTCAGGCTGTCCAGCAGCACGAACACGTCGCGGCCCTGCTCGGTCAGCCGCTTGGCCCGTTCGATCACCAGCTCGGCGGTGCGGACGTGGACCTGCGCGTCCTGGTCGTTGCTGGAGGCAATCACCTCGCCCTTGACCGTGCGGCGGAACTCGGTGACTTCCTCCGGCCGCTCGTCCACCAGCAGCACGATCAGGTGCATGTCCGGGTAGTTGGCGGTGACGGCGGCGGCCATGTGCGCCAGGAGGATCGTCTTGCCGGTCCGCGGCGGGGCGACGATCAGCCCGCGCTGGCCCATGCCGATCGGGGTGAACAGGTCCATCACCCGCGTGGTCAGCGGCTCGGCGCCGGTCTCCAGGCGGATCCACCGGGTCGGGTCCACCGGGGTGAGTTCGTCCCAGTTGCGGGGGCGGAACTGCTTGGGTTCCGCGCCCTCGATGCGCTCGATGGCGGCGAGCCGGGGGCCGGTTGAGCCCTTGCGGGGCGGCTCGGTCGGGCCGGCGACGAGCAGCCCCTGCTTGAGGCGGTACTGCTGAATGAGCGGCTGTGGGACGTATGGGTCGGATGGGCGGGCGGCATAGTGCCGGGCCGGGTCTCGCAGGAACCCGAACCCCTTGGGATGAAGTTCGAGGACGCCCTGGGAGGAGGCGGTCTTACTGACTGACATGGCAACCCTTTGTGGGCGGCACGGGGGAACCCGGCCGCCCGGACCAGATAGAAAACGCGTTTCGTTCGGCGGGATGAGTGCGCACGGGCCAGGGGCCCGGCAGCGATGCGTGGATTCTAACGACTGGCGGCACGAAAGGCGAGAGCGAACACGGAAGCCTTGCGCACCCGGGAACCAAAACAACTCCCGCCGAATGGAGCAGCGTTGCCGGCGCCCTCATCGGCCTCGCAGTGCAACCTCGGCCAGCCTGCTTGCCACCATCCAGATGCCGGCCAGGCAAATGATCATGGCCAGGCACCCCGCCGTCTGCCACCGGGCCGGTCCCCGGCGGACGCTGGCAACCGCCACCGCGAACACCACCGTCATGCCCACCGCCCAGGCCGCCTGAGCGAACAAGGGGTGTTCCGGGGGCAGAAAGCGTGACGGACCGGGCCACAAGCACCACACCAACGCCCAGCCCAGGATCGCAAGGACGACGGCAACTCGCCCCGATGGGCCGGTCGGCCTGGTCTGCTCGCCCGCCACTGGTGTTCCTCGTGCCGAACGATCGCCCCCGTACCACCCTGTCCGACAGGGCGGTTTTATGGATGGCACCCGGGCCGTCACTTCTCATAACGGGAGGTACTTAGCCGAACGCCGCGTCGCACACGGCCAGGCCCTCGTAGCCGGCAACGGCGAAGGTCAGCCCGTCCGGGGCGAACGCCAGGGCGTGGACGCTGCCGACCCCGAAGTCGTAGGCCGCCAGCCGGGCGCCGGTCGCGGCGTCGTACACCTCGACCGCCTTCGGGGTGCCGCCGGCCAGCACGACCCGACCATCCGGGGAGGCCGCGACCGCGGTCAGAACCCGCAGACCGGTCTTCACCTTCCACAGCTTGCGGGCCGCCGTCGTCCCGACGCAGTGAAGGAAGCTGCCGGCCGCGACCACCGCGACATCCCCCGTCGGGAGGAACGCGACCGCCGCCGCCCAGGTGCACTGGAGCGGGTACTCGACCACGGGGTCCGGTCGGCCCGGGGCGTCGTAGAAGTACACGCGCTCCGCGGCGGTAGCCGCCAGCCCGGTCCCGGCCGGGGCGAACTGAACGGTGTAGATGTCGTTTCCAGGCAGGGGGCCGTCGCCGGTCCGGTCGTCTCGTCGCCACACGTACCCGCCGGCGCCGACCGGCATGTTCGCGCCGCCCGGCTTGCGGTACGCAACGGCCATGTGCCGCCCGTCGGCCGAGAACGACAGCGCCCAGATCGACCGGGAGACAGGCTCCACGGCCTGGGTGAGGTTGTAAGCCCGGTCCAACCGGTAGACGGTGTCCTCGGTCCGCAACTCGTAGTGGCCGATGACGGCCCCCGTCGCGGGGTCGATCAGTGTGACGACGTTCGTCGCCGATCGCGGTGGTGCGCGGCCGGCGAACGCGACGACCGAGCCGTCCGGTGCGGCCGCCACCGCGTACACCGGGGCCTTCGCCTTCGCCCGCGCTACGGCCAGACAGTCGCCGCGCGCCGGATCCCAGACGCGGACCGTCCGGTCGGACCCGCCCGACACGACCCGGCCGGCGAGGGTGAACGTGACCGCCCGGACATCACCAACGTGCCCGTCGAGCCGTATCACCGCCCGCCCTCCCGGTCCGTCATGTTCCGCCCGCGGTCACTTCGCCGGCTTCACCTCGAACTTCCGAGGCTTCGGCTGCGCCAGCTCGTAAATCTTCGCCTGGGCGGCGTCGATCGCCTTCATCTGCTTCGCCAGCTCCTTTTCCTTACGCGCCTCCACCTCCTGACCGAGTTCGGCCAGCCAGGTCGGCAGCGCGTACATGACCACGCCGCGGAACCGCTGGTGAACGAGCTTGTTCTTGGCGTCGATCGCCTGCCGCACCTGGTCGGCCTGGTCGAAGACCGGGCCGCGGGTCGCGTTGCCCAGGTTCACGCCGTCGGCGAGTTGCTTCGCGGTGTACTTGCCGACCTCGGTCCCGTCGATCGTAACGGCGTAGTCGCCGTCCTTCAGCCCGGTGACGGTGAGGCCGTAGAGGTTCAGGTCCTTCAGTCCGTTGGTGTACGGCAGCATCGGGAGCCAGTCCTTCTGGACCGGCAGCGGCAGTGCCTCGTCGGTGCGGGTGAACGAGACGCCGGCGGGCGACGCGGTCAGGTCGTCGAGGCGGCACCCGTCGGTCTTCGCCGTGTTGGCCGTCGCGTCCACCGCCGCCGTGCTGACTGCGGCCGGGGCCTTCAGGCCGGTGAGGATGGCGTGGGCCATCAGCAGGCCGCCCGGCGAGGAGGTGTGGAACCCGTCGTAGTAGGGCTTCGCCGTCTCGGCCTTCGGGTCGTCCCGCTCCATCTTGTCGGTGGCCGCGCGGGTGATCGCGTACTGGTCCACGAACGCCGTCCCGTACTTGTCCGCGAGGCCCTTGAGCGGCTCGTAGAACTTCTTTTGCGTCTCGACGTACAGCTTGCCGTTGGTCTTCACCCGCCGATCCACCGCGTTCGGCGACAGCAGCGCGACGCGCACGCCGGCCTTCTTCGCCGCGTCGAGCATCTGCGCGGTCCGCTCGACGTAGCGCTGGTTGAGGTCGGATTTGAACTCGCCGTAGCCGGCGTCGTTCATCCCAAAGTTGATGGTGACAGCGGTCGGCTTCTCGGCGAGGACATGGCGGGCGAACCGAGCCGCGCCGCCGTTCGCGGTGTCGCCGCCGATCCCGGCGTTGATGAAGGTGAAGTTCGCCTTCGGGAACCGGGTGGTCAGGTACAGTTCGAGGTAACTGGAATACTGGTACTGCTCGGTGATGCTGTCTCCCAGGAAGACGATGCGGTCGTTGGTCTGGAAGAAGAAGTCCTTCGGCGGGTCGGCGGCGTGGACCGCGGCGGCGGTCAGGAGCAACGCGAGCGCGGGGAGCAGGCGGGGCATCGGCGGGCCTCGTGGGGAAGGTACGAGGCGGATTCTAGCGGTGCGAAAAGGGGACAGGCACCTTATTTGTTCACCCCGGCGGCACTGTTTCCTCAAAAACTTGTACGCCGGTCATCCGGTTGGCTAGTATCCGCTGTGACGCGTCCCCCTCTCGGCCCGGGGCAGGGGCCGGTTGGCCCGAGCTTGGTGTCGGTTCTTCACTTCCCACTCGCCCGGCATCAGAAGGAGCAGTCGTGGACACGCAGAAGGGACAACGCACAGTTCTGCCGTTCGGCCGATCCCAGATCGAGCAATTGGAAGACCGGGTCACCCCGTCGATCGTCCTGGTCAACCCCGCGGGGAACACGCCTCAGGGGTCCGGGGCGAACAACGGCGAGGCGATCGTGGCTGAGAACCCCGCTGGACACGCCCCGCCCGGCCACAACAAGTAGTCCACCCGTCGCGACCGCGGCTCAGTGGTCACCCGGGCCGCGGAGCGGGTCACACCTTCTTGAACGGCGTCTGGAGGTCGAAGGTGCCGTCGGGCAGCAGCATCCACTAATTACTTTCAGAGAACGTGTGCCCACCGCTTTCCAAGACAGATGAAGCTGACGGTGACGGGGTGGATTCTGTATCTCGCTGCGATCAACCTCCGTGCCATCCCGCGCGTCCTGAGTCGGCGGATCCTTCGCACATCCGAGACGGTCAGTTTGGCTTGGTTGTTTGCCTCCCCGGCTTGGGACGGTAGGGTGCGATGCGCCTTCCGGTCCGCCAAGTTGTTGACGGGGCTATCCCAGCGCAGGTTCTCAAGGCGGTTATCACCACGTCGGCCGTTGCCGTGACATGCGACCATACCTGCGGGTGGAGGCCCGACGAACGCCTCCAAGATCAACCTGTGCAGGGCGCGCCCGAACCCGTGTCCATTCCGGACCAAGTTAACCCAAACGTAGCCGTCACGTCGAGGCCGGGTCGATTTGGGTCGCCAGTCGGTGTACCGCTTTCCATCCGGTCCTGGCTTGCGGTTGGTCCAGAACGACCCATCAGAACCGACTCGATACCCTGGAAAGCCGGGTGCCTCCCGGTACGCGACTTCCGTAGACACTGCTCCCCCTCCGTGGTGACGGGAACTGTGTCTGGATGATATCCAAACTCTACGGCGTTTACAGGGGGCGGTCAGACCTTCGGATAAGGCGTACTCAGAGCCCACGTCCCATCCGGCAACAGCGTCTTCTCATAATCGGAGAAGAGGTTGGGCGCCTCGGCCTGCAAGATGTCGAGCAGCTTGTTGGCGAGCTTGCGGATCTCCGGCTCGGCGAAGACGCTGCCGCGCTGCTCCAGGAAGTGCCGCAGAGCGCGCGCGTTGGCGGTCACAGTTATCTTCGTCTCGGTGGCGTTGGGCAGCACGCTGCGGGCGGCCTGGCGGGCGCTCTTGCGGCGGGTGGTACGGTCGGCGTCGGGCGGCAGCATGGCGGCGGCCGCGGCCTGCGGGTCGGCCAGCTTCTTGTTGAGCAACTCGGCCAGTTTGACGTACGCCGCGTGCGAGTGCGTGACCGCCTCCAGCCAGACCGCATGCAACTCCGGGTCGCGGGCGATCATGTCCGGCTCGACGTACTCCGCCACCGACTCATCGACATAGCGTTGACTAAGTTGGCTGTACGCGAAGCCTGCTCTGTGTCGCACCAACTCGTGTGTCAACGAGCGCGACACGCCGGTGATGAGCAGGCTCCAGACGGCGTGCTCCAGCACCGACCCGTGGCCCACTTCCTTGATGTGCGTCAGGTACGCCGAGTTGCCACCGGGTCGTGGTCGGGCGAAGGACATATAACAGACGCGGCCGGCCGTCTCAGTGATGACCTCGCCGGCCACCTCGCTGTCGGTCTCCCAGCTCACCCCGTGGTCGGCCAGGAAGCGGTCCAGCTCGGCGTCGTTGATCTGCTGCTTACCGAGCAGGTAGACCGACGGCTCGGTGATGACGCGGACCTCGGTCCCGGTGTCGCTCTCGGCGGTGGCCACGGCTTCGCCCTCGAATCGGCAGGTATCCCTCATCGTATCGGGGGTGACGGTCACGCAACCGCAGTCCCGGGACTTCGAATCATCGGGCCAGGTGGCAAAGCAGGCAAAGGTGATCCGACCGGGCAATCCGCGGGGACGGGGGAACGGAATCCGCCTTTGCGGCGCGGAGCGGTCGGCACGGCGGGGTATACTGATACGGTTCGCCGCCCGTCGGCCCGGAGGACCCGTCGGCCATGCCGGTCCCGCCGCGACCACCCCGGTCCCGCGCCGCCCGCCGGTTCGCGGGCTCGGTCGGAGTGTTGTTCGCCGCCGCCCTCGTCATGGCCCAGCCGGCCGACCCGCCGAAGCCGCCCGACCGCGCCTCCGCCGTCAAGCTCCCCGACGGCACCGTCGTCTTCTTGACCAAGAGCCCAGACGAGGCCAACCCGCCGATCGACGGGGTGTACCTGTCGCCGCAGGAGTACAAGGCCCTCGTCGAGCAGGCCGAGCAACTGCGCAAGCTCAAGGACGCGCCGCGGCCGCAGGCCCCGAGCGAGTGCCGGATTGCCGGCAAGGTCGAGCCGCGCGGCGAGCGGACCGTCGCGGTCCTGACGCTAACATACTCGTTCCGCACCACGGCGCCGAAGGCGGTCGTGTCGCTCGGCGCCCAGAAGGCGTTCCCGCTGGCGGCGCGGCTGGACGGCGGCAAGCTGCCAGCGCTGGCGGCCGGGGACGACGGGCTGACCGCGCTGGTCGAGTCGCCCGGCGAGCACACGCTGGCGCTGGACGTGGAGGCGCCGGTCGGGCCGCGCGGCGGTAAGGCGGAGGTCGGGTTCGAGGTCGGGCTGCCGCGGGCCGCTATCACCACCCTGTCGCTGGCCCCGCCGGAGAAGGTGAAGCAGGTGACGGTCGGCGTCCGCACCGCGGCGGACAAGGGCGGCGAGCCGAAACGGGCTACGGCGGACGCGGCGGCGCTGGGCAAGTACCCGCTCGGGCCGGCGGAGTTGCTGGAGGTGGCCTGGCAGCCGCCGACGGCCGCCCCGATGACACCTGAGGCAGCGCTAACGGCGGAGGTGGACGCCGCGGTGCGGGTGGACGACGCGCGGGTCGAGACGACCGCGACGGTGCGGCTGCGCGGCCCGGCCCGCGAGTGGGCGCTGGTCCTGCCGCTGGGCGCCGACGTCGAGGCGCGCCGGGCCACGCCCGCGTCGCCGCGCGACCCCGCGACCGAGCCGCCACTGGCCGCCGCCTCGCCCGGACTGACCCGCCCGGCCGACCCGACCAAGACGAATTGGACGTTCCGCCCGCCCGATCCCGGCGGTTCGGACTGGGATCTGACCGTCACCGCCCGGCAGCCGCGGCCGATGCCCGGCGACCCGAAGAGCCGGGAGCCGTTCGCGGTCGGCCCGTTCGCGGTGCCGACCGCCGGCAGGGCGTCCGGCACGGTCAAGGTGTACGCCCCGCCGCACCTGCGGTTGTCGTTCGAGCCGGCCGCCGACGTCCGCCGACAGGACGCCCCGCCACCGGAGGAGGACCTGGCCGCGGTGTTCCGGTTCACCGCGATCGGGCCGGGGGCCGGGCCGCCGCAGGCACTGCTCAAGGTGCGGGCGCACCCGGCTCGAACATATACCCGCGTGCAGCCGACTTACACCCTGCGCCGGACGGAGACCGGCTGGCGCCTGGAGACGGAAGCTGCGGTCACGCCCGTGCGGACCGAGATCGATCAGGTGGTGGTCGAGGTGCCGGCCGGGTGGCAGTCGCTGGAGGCGGGGCCGCTGGAACTGGTCGAGGGGGTCGAGGAGATCGGCGGCGGCGCGGGCGGCAGACGGTATTCGGTCCGGCTGATCGCGCCACAGAAGACGGCATTCACGCTGACGCTGTCGGCGTCGTTCCCGCTGGCCGACCCGGCAGGCGCCCGGGAGGCGACGCTGCCGCTACCGCGGTTCCCCGAGGCGGACGAAGCCGGCGCGAAGCTGACCGCCGGTGTCCCCGACACGTGGGAGGTGAAGGGGACGGCCATCGGGTCGGACGGCACGGCCCGCGAGCTGAAGTCGGCCAATCCGGCGGCCCGCCAGTCGGCGGCGGTGACGGCCGTGGCCGGCCAGTTCGACAAGGGGCTGGCCCGGGTGCAGTTGACCTGGCAGCCGTACCGGCCCGAACTGATCGCCGAGCTTCGCGCCGAGGTCGCGCTGGCCGACGGCCAGTTGAGTGTCTCGCAGACGGTACGGTTCCGCGCCGCCGACGGCGAGGCGCGTCCGATTCGGCTGCGCGGCCCGGCGGGGGTGGTCGGGCTGCGGTCCACGCGCGGCGGGCCAGCGGTGGACCCAGTCGGCCCCGGCGAGTGGACAGTGCGGCCGCCGGCCGACGGGGCGCGGGAGTTCACCCTGTCCGTGACGTACGCGCTGCCGGCGGCGAAATCGGCGGCCGCGGACCGCGTGGCGGTGGGGCTACTGTGGCCAGTCGATGCGACACGGGTCGAGGCGACGGTGCGGGTGTTCGGCGGCGGGTCGGCGCGGCGGGTGGCGCGGTTCGACGGCCCGTGGCGCGAGCTGCCGCCGGAGCCGGCCCCGGACCGGGACACGCTGCCGGTCCTGACACTGGCCGGCACCGGGACTGGCACGCCCGCACTGCCGCTGACGCTGGAGCTGAGCGAGCCGACCGACGGCGGGTTGCCGGCCGCGGAGGTCGAGCGGGCACTGGTGCAGGCGTGGCAGGCGGACGACGGGTCGGTGGCGGTCCGCGCCCGGTTCCGGCTGTGGCGGTGGTCGCCGGCCGGGGTGGACGTGCAGTTGCCGCCGGGGGTGTCGGCGGACGTCAGCGTGGACGGCAAGCGCGTGGAGGTCGCGCCGCTCTCGACCGAGCCGCGAGTCGTGCGGGTGCCGGTCCCGGAGCCGCGGGTCGGGCGGCCGCTGCTGCTCGACGTGCGCCACCTGTTGCCAGCGAACCGGCCCGGCGTGTTCGGGGACGTGACGCTTACGCCGCCGCGGCTGCCGGGCGCGACGTTCCGCACGCCAGCCCGGTGGCAGGTGATCCTGCCGACCGGGGCGGTGCCGCTGACGTTCGGCCGGGACCTTCAGCCGGAAGTGCGCTGGGGGGTGCGGCGCGGCATGCCGGCCCCGGTCGCGTCGGCCTCGACGGAGGATCTCGACCAGTGGATGGCCGACGGCACCGACCCGGACGCGGACGGCGAGCCGACCGCGGCCGGCGCCCCGTCCGGGGACGCGCTGACGGCGGTACAGCCGGTCCTCGGATCGGTGAAGCTGTATCGGTTCAGCCGGGTGCGGTTCGCGGCGGTGTGTTCGCTGGCGGCGCTGGTGCTGGGGCTGGCGGTGTCGCGGCTGCGGCCGGCGCTGATCGGCCCGGCGCTGGGCGTGGTCGGGGTGGCGGCTGCGGTGCTGGCGGCGGGGTGGCCGCAGCCGGCGGCGCAGGTCGCGGCCGCGGCGCTGCCGGGGGTGGTGGGCCTGGTCGCGGTGCTGGGCGGTCTGGCCGCGGTGCGGTGGTACTACCGCCGCCAGGTGACACACCTGCCCGGGT
>Ga0247822_10002331_pt1 | contig 12057 bp, 10 predicted proteins | sample 13C_Cellulose_Da_FD_192423 | JGI IMG/M metagenome (GOLD analysis project Ga0247822, IMG submission 192423) | Soil microbial communities from agricultural site in Penn Yan, New York, United States - 13C_Cellulose_Day30 | ecosystem: Environmental > Terrestrial > Soil > Agricultural land | place...
CATTTAATTCTTATTGTTTGTTTTTGTTATGGCGCTCTAAAAGCAGTACTTGTGCCACATTTGAAAATTCTATTTAAAACAATGCGTTACGTTTTTTGGGTGGCTTCTTATTACATTTTGTTATTTCGATAGGTTACATTTTTGTCACTTCTTTGTTACGTCTGACAAATACGGTAACAGTCTTTGCGCGGTAACACTCCCGTGTTTGGGGGTAACGAAATGGCATCAGTAACAACAAATGTGGCGCATTTATCTAAAAAACTGTCACTGAAAATAAAAATCCCCGGTGCTGGTTGGCAACCGGGGATTCGAATGTTTTTTTTCAGTATGGGATTGTTACTTGACGCTGCTCAGTGCTGCTGAAGATTTTGTGCGTGGTATGCCAAGGCGTTGGCGACGCTCCCATAAACACTTGCGGCTCACGCCCAGCTTTCTCGCCAGTTCGGTTTCGCTCATGCTGTCCTGATGTTCTAGTACGAAACGCTGGAAGTAGTCTTCCAGTGACAGATCTTCCGTTGCGGCAGAACTTCCACCGGAGGAGCGATTCGCCAGGCGCGCCGGTTCCAGCACAGAGCTGCCGGTATTGTCATCCAGGTCATCGTGTTGATCTGTATCTATAGAAAGCAGCTGATCGCCGATTTCGTTGCTGTCTTCGCACAGGATGACCGCGCGTTGCATGGCGTTTTCCAGTTCGCGCACATTACCTGGCCAGTTATAGCTCATGATGGCGTCCATCGCCGATGATGATAGCTTGAGTTGGGGCTTTCCGAATTGTGAGCAGTAACGTTGCAATAAGGATTCGGCGATATTGATGATGTCGCGCCCGCGCTCGCGTAGCGGCGGCAGCTCCAGTTGTACAACGTTGATGCGGAAGTACAAGTCTTCGCGGAATTTGCCTTCTTTGGAGAGCTTGCGCAGGTCGCGGTGGGTTGCGGCGACCAGGCGTACATCGACCTTGCGCGATTCAACCGAACCGAGTGGGCGTACCTCACCCTCTTGCAGTACGCGCAGCAGGCGCGCTTGGGCTTCCAAAGGTAATTCGCCGATTTCATCGAGGAAGAGTGTGCCGCCATCGGCAGCGGCTACCAAGCCTTCACGATTAGTGGCGGCGCCGGTAAAGGCACCTTTTTCGTAACCGAAGAGTTCGGATTCAATCAATGTGTCGGGAATCGCCGCGCAGTTAACCGAGATCATCAGGTGATTGTTGCGGTTACTCTCTTCATGCAGTGCGCGTGCAACAAGCTCTTTACCGGTCCCGGTTTCACCGTGAACCAGAACGGTGGCATTAGTTGGAGCGACCTTGTGGATGCGGTTGTACAAGTCTTGCATTACATCGCTGGTGCCAATCATGCCAGCAATGGCGCTGCTGGCAGCGCTCGTGCTGGTAGCGGCAGCCTTGTTGGCGGCTTTGGCTTTGCCGATCACACGTTTGACCGCGTTGACCATCTCATCGTGGTCAAAGGGTTTGGCGATATAGTCCACTGCGCCCATGCGCATTGAATCGACCGCGGAGCGCAAGCTGGCGTAGCTGGTCATGATGAGTACTGGCGTATCACCCGCCAGCTTGATCAGGTCGGTGCCGGGCGCGCCAGGCAAGCGCAAGTCACTGATAATCAGATCAAAGTCTTTCAGTTGGAATTTGGACGTTGCCTCTTTTACCGACGGAGCCTCGCTGACTTCGTACTGGTTGCGCTCAAGCAGCTTGCGCAGGGCATTACGGATGATGGTTTCGTCTTCAACAATCAGAATCTTACTCATAGCTATCCGGGTCTTGCGTTAAGTGTTACGGTCAATAACTCGCAGGAGTTGCCTGCAAGTCGCTGGTTTTTCTCACTTTTCTGGCTTATGCATCCATGAAGTCATCGAGGTGGCGCGGAAGGGTGATAACAAAACGCGCGCCGCGATCGTGAACTGTATCGGCTGGGCTAATGATGTCCATGTGGCCACTGTGGTCTTCGATAATGCTATATACCATCGCCAGTCCCAAACCTGTGCCTTCACCGGGTTCTTTAGTGGTGAAGAAGGGTTCGAGGATTCGCTCGATCAGTTCGGGAGGGATACCATGCCCCTCGTCGGTAACAGAAATTGTTACCGAATCCTCATCTTCGTTACTTTCAAGCATAACACGCCCTTGCTCCGGGCTGGCATCCCGCGCGTTAGATAAAAGATTTATAAAAACCTGAATAATGCGTTGCGCGTCACCGGCAACTATCGCGGTTTTGGGGATGTCGTTGCAGAACAGCACCTGGGTTTTCTCTTTTTGCAGTGAGAGCAGGTTGATCGCTTCGGTGGCGCAGTCGCGGATCGAGACAGCTTCAAACTCGGTTTTGCTGGCGTGGCCGGCATGGGAGAAGCTCACCAGCGATTGCACAATGCGGCCAACGCGGTCGGTCTGGCTGAGGATCTGCTCGGCAGTTTCCAGCACTTCGGCAGGGTCATTGGAGTCGTATTTAAGGTTTTGCGCCAAACAGGCGATGCCGGTAATCGGATTGCCTATTTCATGGGCAACCCCCGCCGCTAGGCGTCCGACAGAGGCAAGGCGCTCGGAGTGTACCAATTCCTGTTCGAGTAATTGGGTTTCGGTCACATCTTCCAGCAGCATTACCTGATCGTACACTCCAGCAGTAATTGGCCCCTCAATATTGGCTTTATGCAGGCTGATCCAGTGTGGACGATTTTTCAGTTCGATTTCGCGACGATAGAAGTGCGGCTCGTTACTCTGGCTGAAGTCGATCAGCAGGCTGCACCAGGGTTCGGGGATATCTTCCAGGTAGGAGCCGGTAACATCCTCGCCCGGTGTCTGGGTCAGTTCAGACATGGCGCGGTTCCACATGAGCACTTCCATATCGCGCCCGAGTGAGCAGACCGCCATGGGTAGTTCTTCCAGAGTTTTGCGGTGATAAAGGCGCAGGGTATTAAGTTCGGCGGCCATACCGGTGAGGTGATTGCGGTACTCGGCAAGGCGACTTTCAATCAGGTTGATATCGACCGTTGTCTGCGCTTCCTGGCTTGAGTGGGGGATGCATTTGTCCATAATCTCGCTGGCGACATGGATTCCCATCAGGCTCGACAAGTTGCCCTCGATCTGGTCGCGCAAGCGGCGTAGGGCGTACGGGCGGCGTTCGTCGATACTCAGGTTCAACTCTTTCAGGGCGATATCCACCTCGCGGCTGGCGGTGACTTTGCCGAGCGGCTTGGCGAGGCGATGTTTGAATTCCGAGGCGGAGTGTACATCCAGTGCCTGGCGCACCGGGTGGCTGATCTCATCGGCGGCACAGAGGTCGGCGCTGTACTGTTCGTCCTCGGTTTGGCGGGTAAGCATGGAGATGATGGCGAAACAGGCAGTGTTAAGTCCGAGCGATATGAGTGTCACCTCGCTCCAGTATTCGATTCCGACCGGTACTGTCCAGTTAAGCAGAGGTACCTGGATGTAGCTTAAGCCGGTCAGGATTGGTAGCAATAGTCCCAGTGCCCAGATGCTGGTGCCGACAATCAAACCGGCAATAATCCCGCGTCGGTTCCCTTTACTCCAGAACACAATGGCAAAGGTGCCGGGTAGAAATTGCAGGGTTTCGATAAAGGCGGTCATCGCCAAATCGGCGAGGCTGAGACGGCTATCCAGAATCCAGTAGAGCAGATAGCCGCCCAGGAAAATAGCGGCGATCAGGATCCGGCGCAACCAGATGAGCTGGCTGTAGAGATCGCTGCGGGTGCGCAGCTTCAGGCTGGGTAACAACCAGTGGTTCATCACCATCGTCGAGAGCGCGAGCGAAATCACTACCATCGCACCGGTTGCTGCCGAGAGCCCACCAATAAATGCCAGCAGGGTCAGGCCGGGTGAGTCAAATAAAATTGGTACCCCGAGGGTGTAGTACTGCGGTGGCAGCGGCACACTGAGTTCAGTCCCAGCCCAGAGGATCGGGAAAATCGGCAGCGCCATGAGGAGCAAAAACAACGGAAATGCCCAGGTGACCGTGTGCGAGTTGCGCATCAGCGGGTTTTCGGCCAACCCGAGATGAAAAATGTGCGGCATGGTAACGGCGGTCGCGACAAACACGAGCAGCAGCGTATGTGCTGAATCTGTGTGGATGGGATTGTGTAACAGTGCGAGGTTTTCCGGGTGATCAAGTAGCCATTGATCCAGCCCTTCCAATCCATCAAATACCCCGAATACTGCTACTAATCCGACTGCGCAGAGTGCACAAACCTTGAGTAGTGACTCAAATGCCATGGCGGTAATCAAGCCGCGATGCTGTTCACGGTTAGCGCCGAAAGAGATGGTAAAAAAGGCGAGGATGACGCAGTAGCACAGCGCCATGAGGTCTTTAAACGTCAGGCCGGTACCGGCTAGCGGTAAGGATGGATTGCCGCTCACTGTGAGGATATGCATGGTGTCGGCAATAGCCTGAATCTGCAGCGCCATGAGCGGCAGGATCCCGCACAGCATACACAGAGTGGTGAGTGCCCCGACACTGTGGCTGTGGTAGCGGAACACTAACAAATCAGCGAGCGAATGCACTTGATGGCGTCGCGCCAGCTCTGCCAGCGGCGCCAGCGCCACAGGTGCAAACAGGAAAAGCGCACCGGTGCCGAGATAATAGGCGAGGGCACCATAACCGTATTGGAAGGCGAGGTCGATTACCCCATAAAACGCCCAGGCGCTGGCAAAAATGCCGAGCGACAAAATATAGGTGATCGGATGGGAGGTCACCGCCTCGGGAATCCAGCCGCGCTCGGTAATCCAAGCGATGCCAAACAGCAACAGTAAATAGCTGATGCCGATGAGTGCTACCTGGCTGAGATCAAAAGTCATGTTGTTGTGTTTCTTATCAGTCTTGTGGGAGAGTCAGTCTTATGGGCGAACTAGTCAAACTCGTGGTAATTCTTGCGGCGTATCTGCATCACAAATGCGATCACGATTACAGCCACCCATGCTACATAGGGCCGATACCATGCGCCTTCAGGATTGATAATCCAGTTAAACAAGCTGGGTGAAAATATATAGGCAACCAGCAGTAGCAAAATCACCAAACGTTGATTGTTCATAATGTGTTTTCCCTTGCGGTTTCTTATTGTTCTTGGTTTGGGTTGTTCCTGGCTAAAGTTGTTCTTGGCTCAAGTGGCGTGGGTCAGATCGCGTTAATGATGCAAAGCCCAGTCCAAAATTTTCAATGGTAGAAACACCCGCCAAATCAGAGAGAAGGGATTTTGCCTTAAAAACCTTAGCTCACGCCACCGATTCCCGTTGTTGTTTTAAGTGCCTTTTTTAGTGACCCTGGTTCCTCTTCTGATACTTGTCTTGCGCACCCCTCTAAAACTGCTTTTTAGCTCCCTCCTTATTTTCTGGCGTAAACCGTACTTTTTTGTGATTGGTTTTGCATCAAAACCGGTACGGCGTCTTGCTTGAATCAACGATTTCGGCACAAAAAAACAGGGCCAAATTCCTTTTTTGAAGCGATAGCAAAGTTTGTTGCAAAACCTTTAATTATGCGCGCAATATATGGCAGTTTTATTACAGATGGCCGCACGATTTGACCAATTTAATAACGCTAAAAAAGGAAATTCATATGCCATTAATTCAGCACATTTCGACTCGTTGTTGGTGGCTTGCGTCAGACTATTTAATTCACACCAATAGATTTCATCGCTGGTGCTCTCTGGTAGTTACCTGCGCGATTGCGCTGCTCATCAGCTGTTTTATTGCCTTTGCTGTGGCGGAAAAGTACCAACTTAAAGACAGTTTTTTTTATGGGGGGCTGCAGTTCTCATTTATTGATGGTGGCTACCCTGAAACCTTTTCCTATGGTCTTGAGCTGGCTGCGAGCATGATCTTCCTGTGGATCGCATGGGCGCATCATAAAATGCATTGGTATGCCTTTGCGGGCATCCTGCTGGTGGTTTTTTTTGACGATGCCTTCCAGTTGCATGAAACCATCGGGCATAGCCTGGTTGTGAATTTTGCTGTGTCACCCTCGGTGGGCGATCTGTGCGGGTTTGCCACCACTGGCTTGCTTTCGGCGGTGTTTTGGGTGCTTGGGGTATTCAAAATTGATAGCGACGACGAGCTGTGTGCGTATCTTTTATTCACCGTGTATTTTGCGCTGTTGATATTTTTTGGGGTCGGTGTGGATGCATTCCATGGCATGTTTAATGGCGATGGAATGCAGACGGTGTTTACCCTGATTGAGGATGGCGGCGAGCTGGTGATGACGGCGGTATTGAGCTTGTCCGCCCTGGGTATGTTGCAGCGTCAGCGGCAGCTTGCAAGGGTGGAAAAAATGCCGATCAATTCGATGTACTCCAAGCCTTAGCGGCTATTACCTGATGGCGCGGATTCTTCTTGGTAGAGATGAGAGAGTCCGCGCACCGCACTGCGCGTCCAGTGGTTTATCCCCCAATTCAGCACTTCCGTTGTTGATGCTCCCGCCAATTCAGCGGGCGGCTCCTGTCCTAAAAATGCCAATCCATTCCAGAGATTCCTGCTGGCAAATTTGCTGTCGATCGCTCGGGCGTGGTTTTGTTTGCTGAGCTTTTGTCCGTTGGCTTGTATCGCCAGAGGTGCATGGCCAAATTGTGGTAGCGGGGCACCGAGCAGGTCAAAGAAGAACAGCTGCCGACCGGTGACCTCCAACAAATCGCTGCCGCGAATAATATGGGTAATACCTTGGGCTATATCGTCCACTACCACGGCGAGTTGGTAAGCGAAAAAACCATCCCGTCGCTTCAGGATTTGGTCGCCCGCTTGGGTGCGTAGGTTTTGTGTCTGTGGGCCCTGGAAAATATCGTCAAATTGGATCAGCTCGGATGTTGCACGATCTGGTAAGTCATAGAGTTTCAGGCGCAGGGAGCTGCTCAAGTGTTCATCGGTTCGTGTAGCGGCAGCGCTCGGCTGGTTGCGGCAGTGGCCATTATAAATGCCGCCCATTGCGGTTAAATCCTGACGCGAACAGGTGCAAGGATAGACAAATCCGGCCTGTAAGAGGGCATCGAGGCAGCTTTGGTAGGCATGGCTGCGCTGGCTTTGGTAGATCACCTCGCCATCCCACTGCAGTCCATGATCTTCCAAGGTTTGCAGGATGATATTGGCTGCACCGGGCTGTTCGCGCGGTGGGTCGAGATCTTCCATGCGCACCAACCATTGCCCGCGATTGGCCTTGGCATCCAGATAACTGGCGAGCGCACTGACGAGTGAGCCGAAATGCAATGGGCCAGTAGGCGATGGAGCAAAGCGGCCGATATAGTCTGAATGGTTACCGTGGCGCGATTGGGTGCCGGAGGTTTCGGGCAGTCTTGTGGGGGTGAGTTGCAGAGATGGTGCTGACATGATGAAAGAGGCGGGATTTCCCGCCTCAATCAAACCGGCATTAGCCGCCGATTTGTTTTTCTTTGATTTCTGCGAGGGTTTTGCAGTCTACGCAGAGGGTGGCAGTCGGGCGCGCCTCAAGGCGGCGGATACCGATTTCTACACCGCAGGCATCGCAGTAGCCGTAATCATCGTTTTCGATCAGCTCCAGGGTGCTGTCGATTTTCTTGATCAGTTTGCGCTCGCGGTCGCGGGTGCGCAGTTCGAGGCTGAATTCTTCTTCCTGGCTGGCGCGGTCGGCTGGATCGGGGAAGTTGGCCGCTTCATCTTTCATGTGGGTTACGGTGCGGTCTACTTCTTCCATCAGCTCTGAGCGCCAGTTGAGCAGCAATTGGCGGAAATGCAGCTTCTGGTTATCGTTCATATATTCTTCGCCTTTTTTCTCCGCATACGGAGTAAAAGGGCGCAGTGCAAATGTTTCAGTAGATGGTGATTTTTTCGCCATAGTAGCGCCTCGCAAGACTTCCTGGATCGGCAATTACCCTGCCCTGTGTGGGCGGGCATAATTAGAAGGGGGAGCAAGCTATCAGATAACAAAAGCGAGTGCTAGCGTTTTTTCGCGCGCCGCTTGGCCGACAGGTTTATATCCTTCTTATCGCTGAGCCCTTCTTTTCCAATAGCACTTCCCAGTCCATTTCAAACAAAAACTATAGCCCTAAATTGGCGCAGTTGTGCTTCAATTTGTCATCTTTTCGTCAAGTATCCAGGTGTGTTGCCAGCTATGCTTCAGCTTTATCCCGCCCTACTGCTCAGACGCTACAAACGCTTTTTGGCCGATATATGTCTGCCTGACGGCACAGAACTGACTATTCACTGCCCCAACACTGGGTCGATGAAAAATTGCGTGCTGCCGGAAAGCCCTTGCTGGTATTCGGTGAGTGATAGCAAAACCCGCAAGTATCCGCAGACCTTGGAAGTGGTCAGTGCACCGGGCAATCATTGGGCGGGGATTAATACGGCGCGCACTAATGATTTGGTGGAAGACGCCATTCGCACCGGTGTTATTGCTGAACTACAAGGTTACGCATCGCTCAAGCGTGAGCAGGTCTATGGGCAGGAAAAATCGCGCATTGATTTTTTGTTAAGCGATCGCGAGTTATCAACAAATAAACCGGATGACGCGCGCAAGTGTTATGTCGAAGTAAAGAATGTGACCTTAATGGAGGCAGAAGGAGAGGGCTTTTTCCCGGATGCTGTCAGCGAGCGTGGCAGCAAACATCTGCGTGAGTTGATGGCGATGCATGCGCAAGGGCACAGGGCGGTGTTGATATTTTGTGTGCAGCACACGGGAATTCAAACGGTGCGTGCCGCAGCACATATAGATGCCGTCTATGCAAAAACCCTGCATGCAGCACAGGCTGCAGGTGTTGAGATGTATGCTTATTCCGCAGCGATTGAGCCGGCGCAGAATATTATTGCGTTGGAGCGTGCTTTGCCGGTTTTGGTGTGATGGTTTTTTTATTGCCAAAGTTCACTACCGCAACGGCGCCCAAAATTAATACCGTCGCACTGTATTCCGGCCAGCCGGGTTGCTCGCCCAATAATAAAATACCGGCAAAAATACCTACCAATGGCGTAATCAGAGAGGAGAGCGAAGAAACGCTCACCGGCACCAAGGTTACCAGTCGCACCCAGGCCCAATAGCAAAACATAAACGCAAAAAGCACGTTATAAACCATGCCCCAGAGTACGAGCGTCGATGGCATGTGTGGCAATGCACCATCGACAATGATTGCAGCCACAATAATCGGTAGGCTCGCAAACAATAATAACCAGCCGGTGAGCACTACCGTATTCAGTGGCACCTGCCAGAGTTTCATCAGCACTGTGCCAGCAGCCCAGCACCAGGCAGCGGCGATCATTAACAGTGCGCCCACAATTAACTGCGGATTCAGGGGGGCACTGAACCAGTCGATTAAGGCTTCGCTCATCAGTGCCATTACGCCGGCAATTCCCAATAAAAGTGCGATGCCAATGCGCAGGGTAAATTTGTCGTGCAGCACCCACACAGATAGCAGTACCGTCCAGATTGGCATGGTATAGCCCAGTAGTGCTGAGCGTCCGGCGGGCAGCATGCTTAAGCCATAAGTAGCCATCACATTCCAGGCGACTATATTGAGCAGGCAAATCCACAGTACTTTTTTCCAGTAACCGGCAGGAATTTTTAGCGATAAACCCGACGCGCGCGCCAAAGCCAAAATCCCCAGTCCGCCAAAAAATAAACAAAAACCGCGAAAAGTCAGTGGCGGGATTTCACCGATAATAAATTTCATGATGGGCCAATTAAAACCCCAGCCAATGGTGAGTCCGATTAACAGCAAAATGCCTTCAACGGAAAGGCGTTGTGAGTTGGGCATAAAAAATCGCAGCAGAAGAAGGATAGGCCGGGTGTGGATCATGGCGCTCACCCGGCGGAGAGCAACAAATTATTTCGCGGTTATCTGAATTATTTTGCAGCTGCCTGCGGCGGGAAAGGCGTTAGCAACTGGCTAAAACTTTCGCGTAATTTTTGTTCGGCTTTAAGCGAAAAGTTAATCAGCGGGATTCCCTCTGCATTGCCGCGCCAGATCAGGGTATTGTTGTTGGCTTGAGTGATATCGATAACGATAACGCCCTCTTGTTTGCCCTGCCCAACCGTTTGCCCTGTGCTCATCCCAATGCCGCCATGATTGCCCACCGGCATGCCGACACCTATGCCGATACTGGTATTGCCGCCCATGCTGATACGCGAAAACACCTGCATGTCCACCAGAAAATCCGCATTGCTTTCCGCTGGGACAAACCCTTGCGCGCGCAATTGTGCATCAGCGAGGCTGTGTAAAAAGTTTTTATCGATACCGCCAATATCGACCGTTACGGCGCGCCAACTGTAGGTTTTCAAACCGCTAAAGTCGGTGCCGGTTTTGTAGTCATCAGTATATTGGGTGGTGGTGCAGGCGCTGAGCAGCAATAGCAATACTGACATCAACACAGGGGAAACTAAGGCGCACATAGCTTGTCCTCTTAAAGCGAAAGATGGGGGATACAGCAAAAGATGGCTTGTGTGCCGAGTATAGCCTAGCTGCCACCCATGCACGGGCATGGAGTTTGCAAACACAGGTTAATTACCTCAGACTTGCGCCCGCTAAATCGTTTCCTAATGAAGGAGTTGTTGTGGATTTATTGCTGATTTTTAAAGCCATCATTATGGGGCTTGTAGAAGGTGTCACCGAGTTTTTACCCATTTCAAGTACAGGTCATTTGATTGTTGTTGGCGACCTGATCAATTTTCATAACGACGGGCGGGTGTTTGAAATTGCGATCCAGCTCGGCGCTATTCTCGCGGTAGTCGTTGAATATCGGCAAAAATTCACGCGCGTCGCACTGGGCATGTTTAGCGACGCCCAATCCCAGCGCTTCATCCTTAATTTGTTTATTGCATTTCTACCTGCCGCGGTCGTGGGATTGTTGTTTATCTCGCTGATCAAAACCTATTTATTCAATGCGCTGAGCGTAGCCACCATGTTGATCCTGGGTGGCTTGGTGATTTTATGGGCGGAGCGACGCACACACGAAGTGCGCGTGCACGATGTGGATCAAATGACCTGGCGCGATGCATTAAAAGTGGGATTGTTCCAGGTGTTATCGATGATCCCGGGCACATCGCGCTCGGGGGCGACAATTATTGGCGGCTTGTTTATCGGCCTGGATCGCAAAGTGGCCGCGGAGTTTTCATTTTTTCTCGCGGTGCCGACGATGGTAGCGGCAACTTTCTACGATATTTATAAGCACCGCGATGTGTTGGAGATGGGTGATTTCCCGATGTTTGCGGCAGGTTTTATCACCGCGTTTATCAGTGCCTGGATTGCGGTGCGCACGCTGGTGCGTTATGTCGCTAACCACAGCTATGAAATTTTTGCCTGGTATCGCATTGCTTTTGGTGTGTTGATTTTATTAACGGCCTACACTGGCGCGATTAACTGGACCGAGGCGTAATCAATCGGTTGCAATGAATCGCGAGCGGCGCTGCCTGGCAGCGCCGTTTTTATTTTGGGCGTTCACTTTTTTACTCGGTTTTGGACATTAACTCAGCTTTGGATTTTAAAAAGCGTCGCTCTTCTTCGCGCAGTGTGCGCAAACGTTCCGCGGATGCCGGTGCGGCTGCGTGACTAAAGTTGTCCCATGCGTACTGTTTGCCGGTACTGCGATCCAACACTGTGCCATCGACCCAATAGGCATGGTTGTAGTAAGACGAAATCACACTCTGGCGCTGCGCCGGTAAATCGAACAGGTTTTCACCATTGCTGTATGCCTGCATTGGCGTGTTGCAGTTGAGTGCTTCGCGCATCAGCGTGGGCACCAGATCCTGATGGGTTGATAAACGGCTCTCGCGACGCCCCTGCAGCTGTGTGGCGATCGGTTGTCGATCGGCATTTGAGGCTTGCAACTGGCGTGAATGCGGCGCGCGCAACTGATAAGCGTTTGGTGGTCGCACCAGTAGCGGTGTTTGCGTCTGCCAGCGGGTAAAGTTGCTGCCGTGCCCCCAGAATCCTGCCTGATTCTCATTGAATTCTTCGCCGTGGTCGCCGGTAATAATCACCCAGGTGTTTTCCAGTGCGCCGGTCGTTTCGAGCTGTTGCAAAATATCGCCCAGTAAATTGTCTACATACACCAGGCTGTTGTAGTAGTCATTTTTGTAGGCGACATTGTCGGTG
>Ga0247822_10002332_pt1 | contig 12056 bp, 13 predicted proteins | sample 13C_Cellulose_Da_FD_192423 | JGI IMG/M metagenome (GOLD analysis project Ga0247822, IMG submission 192423) | Soil microbial communities from agricultural site in Penn Yan, New York, United States - 13C_Cellulose_Day30 | ecosystem: Environmental > Terrestrial > Soil > Agricultural land | place...
GCTATCGGCCCTCGCGAATCTTCGCATTCGCATCACACCGGCGCGCCCGTGCGGCTCTGTTAGCAGCCGCTCCCCCCACGCCGCTCCGGTGGCACACAGATTGGGAAAGGGACCCGCACAGATGACAGCCATCGGCCAGGACAGCCTCGGAACGCGCGACACGCTCACCGTCGGCGGTAAGAGCTACAGCTTCTACAGCTTCGAGAAGGCCGCCGCGAAATTGGGCGACGTCAGCCGCCTGCCCTTCTCGATGAAGGTGCTGCTGGAGAATATGCTCCGCTTCGAGGACGGCGTCACCGTCACGACCGAGGACGCCCAGGCGATCGTCGACTGGCAGAACAACCCCAACGCGCCGGAGCGTGAGATCCAGTACCGTCCCGCCCGCGTGCTGATGCAGGACTTCACCGGCGTGCCCTGCGTGGTCGACCTCGCGGCGATGCGCGACGCGATCACCAAGCTCGGCGGCGATGCGGCCAAGATCAACCCGCAGGTTCCCGTCCATCTCGTCATCGATCACTCGGTGATGGTCGACGAATTCGGCACGCCCAAGGCGTTCACCGACAACGTCGATCTTGAGTATCAGCGCAACATGGAACGCTACGAGTTCCTGAAATGGGGTTCGAAGGCGCTCGACAATTTCTCGGTCGTTCCCCCGGGCACCGGCATCTGCCACCAGGTGAACCTTGAGTATGTCTCGGACGCGGTGTGGACGTCGCAGGCCGCCGACGGCGCGACCGTCGCCTATCCCGACACGCTGGTCGGCACCGACAGCCACACCACGATGGTCAACGGCCTCGGCGTGCTCGGTTGGGGCGTGGGCGGCATCGAGGCGGAGGCCGCGATGCTCGGCCAGCCGGTGTCGATGCTCATCCCCGAGGTGATCGGCTTCAAGCTCACCGGCAAGCTGCAGGAAGGCATCACCGCCACCGACCTGGTGCTGACCGTCACCCAAATGCTCCGCGCCAAGGGCGTGGTCGGCCGCTTCGTCGAATTCTTCGGCCCCGGCCTCGCGACGATGACCCTCGCCGATCGCGCGACGATCGCCAACATGGCGCCCGAATATGGCGCGACCTGCGGCTTCTTCGGCATCGACGACAAGACGCTCGACTACATGCGCCTCACCGGCCGCAGCGACGAGACCGTCGCGCTGGTCGAAGCCTATAGCAAGGCGCAGGGCATGTGGCGCTATGACGACATGGCCGACCCCGTGTTCACCGACACGCTCGAGCTCGACATGGCGACCGTCACCGCATCGCTCGCCGGCCCCAAGCGCCCGCAGGACCGCGTCAGCCTCAACAAGGTCGACGAAGTGTTCAACGGCGACCTGTTCAAGGTCTACGGCAAGGAGAACGGCCACCGCGTTCCGGTCGAGGGCAAGGACCACGACATCGGCGACGGCGACGTCGTGATCGCCGCGATCACCTCGTGCACCAACACCTCCAACCCCTCGGTGCTGATCGCCGCCGGCCTCGTCGCCCGCAAGGCGCGGGCCAAGGGCCTGACGCGCAAGCCCTGGGTCAAGACCTCGCTCGCGCCCGGGTCGCAGGTCGTGACCGACTATCTCAACAAGGCCGGGCTCAGCGAGGACCTCGACGCGATCGGCTTCAACCTGGTCGGCTATGGCTGCACCACCTGCATCGGCAACTCCGGCCCGCTGGCTCAGCCGATCTCGGATGCGATCAACGGCAACGACATCGTCGCCGCCTCGGTCCTGTCGGGCAATCGCAACTTCGAGGGCCGCGTGTCACCTGACGTGCGCGCCAACTTCCTGGCGTCCCCGCCGCTGGTCGTCGCCTACGCGCTCAAGGGCACGGTGACCGAGGATATGGTCGAGACCCCGATCGGCGAAGGTACCGACGGCCCCGTCTATCTCAAGGACATCTGGCCCACCAACGAGGAAGTGCAGGGCGTGATCAACGCCAGCATCGATTCGGAGATGTTCAAGTCGCGCTACGGCAACGTCTATCTCGGCGACACCCACTGGCAGAAGATCGCCGTCGAAGGCTCGGCGACCTATAGCTGGCCCGCCGCCTCGACCTACATCGCCAACCCGCCCTATTTTGAGGGCATGACGATGACCCCGGCGCCCGTCGCCGACATCGTCGAGGCGAAGCCGCTCGCGATCCTCGCGGACTCGATTACCACCGACCACATCTCGCCGGCCGGTTCGATCAAGGCCGACAGCCCGGCGGGCAAGTGGCTGATGGAGCGTCAGGTTTCGAAGTCGGACTTCAACAGCTACGGCGCGCGTCGCGGCAACGACAATGTCATGGTCCGCGGCACCTTCGCCAACATCCGCATCCGCAACGAAATGGTGCCGGGCGTCGAAGGCGGCATGACCTCGTACAATGGCGAGACGATGCCGATTTATGACGCCGCGATGCGTCACAAGGCCGACGGCACCCCGCTCGTCATCGTCGCGGGCAAGGAATATGGCACCGGTTCGTCGCGCGACTGGGCGGCGAAGGGCACCAACCTGCTCGGCGTCCGCGCCGTCATCACCGAAAGCTTCGAGCGTATCCACCGCTCGAACCTGGTCGGCATGGGCGTGCTTCCGCTGCAGTTCGCCGAGGGCGTGGACCGCACCACGCTCAAGCTCGACGGCAGCGAGACCTTCACGATTCTCGGCGTGGCGAACCTCCGCCCGCGCCAGGATGTCGAGGTCAAGCTGACCCGCGCCGACGGTTCGAGCGAGACTTTCCTCACCCGCTGCCGCATCGATACCGTCAACGAGCTTGAGTATTTCCTCAACGGCGGCATCCTGCAGTACGTGCTGCGGAACCTCGCCAAGTGATGTCGATCCAATGACTTGCGCCCCGGCGCTTGCGGCTGTCGCTGCCGGGCTTCGTCCCGGTTGCGGGGCGCGGGCGCGGGGCGCATGGTTTCAGGTCGGCCTACGGCCATGACGACCCGGCGCACCGTGATCGGCGCGGCCGGGTCGTTGCTTTTTCTACCGGGAGGTGCGCTGGCGATGGAAGAATCCAAATATGGCCTGCTCGGCAAGATGCGCGCCGTACCCGGCAAGCGGGCGGAACTTATCGCGATCTTGCTCGCGGGCACCGGCGAGATGCCCGGCTGCCTCGCCTATATCGTCGCCGAGGACATCAAGGAGCCCGACGCGATCTGGATCACCGAAGTGTGGGACAGCGCGGAAAGCCATAAGGCCTCGCTCCAGCTCCCCGCGGTGCAGGCCGCGATCACCAGGGGCCGCCCGCTGATCGCCGGTTTCGACAGTCAGGTCGAGCTGCGCGTCGCCGGTGGCGTGGGACTCTAGCGCCTCAGCGCTGCGCGGTCGGGGCGATCCGGTCCGCCAACTCGTTGTTCCGTACCACCACGGTGTCGCGCGACCAGTTGCCGACGAATGTCGTGCGGTTCTCGAAAGCGGGCGAGAGCCACGCCTTGTTGCCCTCGATCGTCAGGCCGGCCGAGCTGTGCTTGGCCCCTTCCGGCGCGACCGCGATCATCGTCGAATAATTGTCCTTGTTAGGCCCCTGTTCGAACGCGTTGCCCGCGATCCGGCCGCTGGCGCCGTTTGACAGGTCAATCGCATAGTTGGTGTTGCGGCCCTGACTGTCGTCGAAGCTCGAATCGAGGATCTCAACGCGCGGCGCGCGCGACTTGACGTAGTGCCCGCCGGTCCCGCGCTCGAAGCGCGACTGGACGATGCGCAGCGAGCCATAGTCGCCGATGTACAGCGCGTGCGCGCCATTGCCTGTCGGATCCTTGCCCAGCCCGGCGAAGGTTGAGCGTTCGATGGTGATCCGTCCCTGCGGGAAGCTCGCGGTCAGGATTCCGCACTGGCCATCGATGAACATCGCGTTGGTGACGTGGAGGTTGCCCGTCTCGAGCCGTATGCCGGCTCCGTTGCCGTCCTCGACCAGTGTGCGCATGAACACGATCCCGTCGACCTTCGCGCCACGGCCGCGCAGCACCAAAGTCGCCTTACCCTCACAAATCGCGCGGTCGAAGATCGCCTTGCCCGGCACTTCGGACACGAAGCTGATCTCCCCTGCCTCCTGCACCGCGCAGTCGCCATAGCGTCCCGGCGCGATCTTGATCGTCCCGCGTCCCTCGCCGATCGCCGATACGGCTTCCTGCAGCGAGGCATAGCCGCGGCCGGTTTCCTGCACGATAAACGCCGCGCTTTGCCCCTGCGGCAGCGCGGGTGCGGTGGTGGCGAGCAGAACGGCTAATGACAGAGCGAGGCGCATGGAGAGACTCCGCGAAGGTTTCGCGGACTTATGCGCGCAGAGCGTTAAAAAGCCCCCTCACTCCACCGCCGCCTCCAGCTCTTCGGCGAGCAGCGACTTAATCGCATCGATGAACATCGGGATGTCATCGGGCTTGCGGCTGGTGATGAGGTTGCCGTCGATCACCACTTCGGCATCCACCACGGCCGCACCGGCGTTGGCGAGATCGGTGCGTACCGACGGCCAGCCCGTCACTCGCCGGCCGTCGACTATATCGGCCTCGACCAGCAGCCACGGCGCGTGGCAGATAGCGGCCACGACCTTTCCGTCGTCAAAGAACTCCTGCACCAACTCCACCGTTCGCCGGTCGAGCCGCAACCGGTCGGGATTGCCCACCCCGCCGGGCAGCACCAGCGCATCGAAATCGCCGCTGTCCATATCCGCGACCAACGCGTCGGGGGGGATCGCCGCTCCCTTCTCACCTGCCGTCTCGCCCCGGATCGGATCCATCTTGAGCGAGGCCAGTACCACCCTCGCCCCCGCGTCGAGCAGCGCCTGACGCGGCTTCATCAGTTCGGATTCCTCGAACCCGTCGGTCGCGATCATCAGCACGCGCGCCTTTGTCAGGTCGGTCATCGCGTCTCTCCTGCTTGGCCCTCCCCCAACCGCCGCGCCGCGCAGGGGTTCCGGAACGATGCGGCGGGACGCGCATTTTCAAACAGATGAAGCGCGGCCTGCGATATTGCGACGATAGCCGGCCGGGCATTACGCGGCGCAAGATGCGGCACGGCTGGGGCTATTGGGACGCCGAAGGCAAGCGCATCACCGACCGCGACGCGATCGACCGGCTCAACGCGGTCGGCCTGCCTCCCGCTTATGTCGATGCGTGGTACTGCCCGCATCCCAACGGGCACCTCCAGGCCACCGGCATCGACGATCGCGGGCGCAAGCAATATCGCTATCACCCCGAATTCCGCGCCGCGCAGGAGGCCGCGAAATACGACCGCTGCGCCGCCTTCGGCCACCTTCTCCCCAAGCTCCGCGCCCGCATCGAGACCGATTTGCGCAAACGCTCGCTGTCGAAGGAGCGCGCTGTCGCGGCGGTGGTCCGCCTGCTCGACCGCGGGCATGTCCGCGTCGGGAATGAGGGTTATGCCAAAGCGAACAAGAGCTTCGGCGCGACCACGCTGCGCAAGCGTCACGCCAAGCTCACCCCCGGCACGCTCAGGCTCCAGTACCGCGCCAAGTCCGGCCAGCTGCGCACGCTTACCCTTACCGACAACAGTCTGCGCAACTTCGTCAAGCGCTGCCACGATTTGCCCGGCCAGCATCTGTTCGGCTGGCTCGACGACGCGGGCGAAGCGCACCCGGTGACCTCGACCGACGTCAACGACTATATCCGCGAGGCGATGGGGGACGATTTCACGGCCAAGCATTTCCGCACATGGGGCGCCAGCGCGATCGCGTTCGAAGCGCTGGCGAATGCCGACGGCCATATCGGCCTCAATACGATGCTCGAGCCGGTGACGCAGGCACTCGGCAACACCCCCGCGATCGCCCGCAAATCCTATGTCCATCCCGGCCTGATCGGCCTCGCCAAGGATCGGGACGCGCAGCAGGCATTCCGCGACACCCTCAGTTTGCCCCGTGCCACCCGTCACCTCACCCGCGCCGAACGCGGGCTGATCGCCTTTCTCGAGACCGGTGCTATTGCAGCTCGAGCCGCCTGAAGGACCCCGAATGACCAACAAGACCGCCGCCGCCGAAAAGGCCGCCGGGATCGACGCCGCCGCGATCGAGACGCAGACGCGCGCCTTCTTCGCCGACGGCATCGCCTGGATACAGAGCCATTGGCTCCAGATCCTGATCGCCGCCGGAATCGCCGCGCTGATCGTGGTCATCCTGCATGTTCTGCGCCGCTGGGGGATGAAGCTGTGCGAGAAGTCGGTCGGCCCCGCGGGCTGGGGCACGATCCTTGGCCGCACCGTCGCACGCACCGGCCATTTCTTCATCATCATGGTCGCGGCCAAGCTGGTCAGCGGTTACGCCAACCCGCCCGAGGCGCTCGGCCGGACGATCAACTTCCTCTTCACCCTCGCCGCGGTGTTTCAGGCCGCGATCTGGGCGCGCGAGGTGATCCTCGGCGCGATCGAGAAACGGACCGAGAGCGAGAATTACCATGGTGAGGCGCTGCTCTCCGCGCTCGGCCTGATCCGTCTGCTCGTCACCTTCGCGCTGTTCGCGATCGCGCTGGTGGTGGTGCTCGACAATCTCGGGGTCAACGTCACCGGCCTCGTCGCCGGTCTCGGCGTCGGCGGCATCGCCATCGGCCTGGCGGCGCAGGGCATCTTCGCCGATCTGTTCGCGGCGCTGGCGATCATCTTCGACCGCCCGTTCCGCCGCGGCGACAACATCGCCTACGACCAGACCAAGGGCACGATCGAGGCGATCGGGCTCAAGTCCACCCGCATCCGCGCCTTCACCGGCGAGGAGCGGATCATCGCCAACAAGCAGCTGCTGGACAAGGAGATCCAAAACACCAGCATGCGCGATCATATCCGCATCAGCCTGCCGATCGGCGTCGCCTATGAGACCCCGCCCGAGACGCTCGAACGCATCCCCGCGATGCTGCGCGAGATCGTCGAAGCCGCGGGCGCAAAGGTCGCGCGCGCCAGCTACAACGCCTTCAGCGCGAGTTCGGTCGATCTGGTGCTCGAGTTCGATCTGCACGGCAACGACTGGGACAAGGCGCATGCGACCCGCGACCGCGTGATGATCGGAATTCTCCGCCGCTTCGCCGCCGAAGGGATCACCATCCCCTATCCGACCCAGACCGCCTACACCGCCGCGCCCGACGGCACGCTGATCTACCCCTATCCGGAAAGCGAGCGGCCGCCCGCCGGGCCCGGTAAGAACCAGATCGAAGGATAGGGCCGCTTCAAAGGTCGCCGTCGTCCTCGCGCCGGCCCAGCAGCCGGCGGATCATCGTCATCGCTCCGGCGCCCAGCGCGACGGCGCCGACCAGGATCAGCTTCCAGAACTTGGCGAGCAGCACGAGGATCCCGGCCTTCTTCGCCACGGCCACGGCCGCCCCGCCGCCGACCAGCCCGGCCAGGCCATAACCCGCCGCCTTGTCGGTCGCCGCGTTATAGTCGGCATAACGGGCGCCGGTCTCGAAATCGACCGCCTGCCCGAAGCTGTTCGCCGCCGCGCGTACCTCCGCCAGCATCGGCATCGTCGCCACCATGTTCAGGCTCAGCACCCCCGAGCGACCGAGCAAGCGCACGTCATAGTTGAGGCCGTGAGTCTTGCTGTCGCTCGACGCCAGCTCGCGCGCCCAGATCAACGAATGCGCCGCGGCGTTGTAGGACGGCGGCTGTGCCCAGCCGACCAGGTTGAGCGTCGGGAAGCCCGCCGCCTTGCGCTGCTCATTCTCCTCCGCCTCGCCTTCCTTCAGCGACTGGAGGACCGCATCATAATCCTGCCCCGTGGCATCGGCATCGGATACGTAGCCGGTGTCGCGATAGGTGATCACGGCTCCCCAGGCATCGTCGAGCGGCGACTTGCCCTTCTCCATCACCAGACCCAGCACGTCACCCACGGCTTGGGGCGGGTTGCCCCATGCTTCGGTCAGCACGCGCTTCGCGTCGGTGGCAGGCAGGAAGTAATAGCGATCGCCCAGATGCAGCACCGCCCTGGCCGCGTCGATCCGCACATCGCCGGCCACCGGCTTCAGGCTGCGCAGAAACGCCTTTGCATCGGCGGGAAGCTGCTTGTCGATCTCGATCGAAACCGCCGGCGCCGCGGCGCCTTGCTGCGCGAGCACCGGCGGCGCGCTCAGCAGCGCAAGTGCCAGGAATGCGGTACGAGTCGAATATGTCATGCTGTTCCCCCAAACTGCTCCCGGATTTGACGCATTCCTGCGCCGCCTCGTCAAGCACACCCGTTCGCAAGATCCCCGATTCGCGCAGCATCACCTTTTAGAAGATCGGGTTTGGACTCAATCGCCCGGATTTACGTTACGTAAGCTCCTGTTTTCGCGTTTTCAGTAGGCTTCCCCTTGCGGAAGGTAGCGGGTTGCGCCTACATGCGCCGGGACACCAACAGGAACCGATATGGCCGACGCGGAGACCGTGACGATCCAGCAGCTCGCCGCCCGCACGGGCGAGGAGCGCGTATCCGGCTGGGTCGAGGTGACGCAGGACATGATCGACAAGTTCGCCGAGGCGACGGGCGATCACCAGTTCATCCATGTCGACCCCGCCAAGGCAGCGATGACGCCCTTCGGCGGCACCATCGCACACGGCTTCCTGACGCTGTCGCTGATGCCCTTGCTCAACTCGCTTACCCCGCAGCCGCGGATCGAAGGGGTGAAGATGGGAGTCAATTACGGCGGCAACAAAGTCCGCTTCCTGACCCCCGTCCGCTCGGGCAAGCGCGTCCGCGGCCGCTTCAAGACACTGGAGCTGGCCGAGAAGCGCCCCGGCCAGTGGCAGCAGACCGTCGAGTTCACCGTCGAGATCGAGGGCGAGGCCAAGCCCGCGATGATCGCCGAATGGATCAGCCAGATTTTCGTCTAACGATCAGAAGAAGAGGATAGCCACCCCATGCGTTCCGCCGTCATCGTCTCCACCGCCCGCACTCCGATCGGCCGCGCCTATCGCGGCGCGTTCAACGCGCTGCCGGCACAGACGCTCGCCGCCCGCTCGATCGAGGCCGCCGTCCAGCGCGCCGGGATCGACGGCGGCGAAGTGCAGGACGTCGTGTTCGGCGCCGCGCTCCAGCAAGGACATCAGGCCGGCAACATCGCGCGTCAGGCGGCACTGCGCGCCGGGCTGCCCGTCAGCGTCTCGGGCATGTCGATCGACCGTCAGTGCGCCAGCGGCCTGATGGCGATCGCCACCGCCGCCAAGCAGATCATCGTCGACAATATGGACATCACCATCGGCGGCGGCGTCGAGAGCATCAGCCTCGTCCAGACCCCGCAGATGCGCGTCGCGCCGGATCCCGAGCTGCTGGCGATGCACAACGACGTCTACATGCCGATGCTCCAGACCGCCGAGGTGGTCGCCGCGCGCTATGGCATCAGCCGCGAGGCGCAGGACGAATACGGCCTCCAGTCGCAGCAGCGCACCGCCGCCGCGCAGGCCGCGGGCAAGTTCGACGACGAGATCGTTCCCGTCACCGCGACGATGAACGTCGTCAACAAGGAGACAAAGGAGGTCTCGCAGAAGGAAGTCACCCTCACCAAGGACGAGGGCAACCGCGCCGACACCACGCTGGAAGGGCTTCAGGCGCTCCAGCCGGTGATCCCCAACGGCGTCATCACCGCGGGCAACGCCAGCCAGCTTTCCGACGGCTCCTCGTCCTCGGTGCTGATGGAGGAAAAGCTCGCCGAGAAGCGCGGCCTGACCCCGCTCGGCCGCTATGTCGGCATGGCGGTCGCGGGCACCAAGCCTGACGAGATGGGCATCGGCCCGGTCTTCGCGATCCCGGCGCTGCTCGATCGCTTCAATCTCAAGATGGACGATATCGGCCTGTGGGAGCTCAATGAAGCGTTCGCGGTGCAGGTCCTCTATTGCCGCGACAAGCTCGGCATCCCCAACGAGCTGCTCAACGTCAATGGCGGCTCGATCTCGATCGGCCATCCCTATGGCATGACCGGCGCGCGCTGCACCGGCCACGCGCTGATCGAGGGCAAGCGCCGCGGCGCCAAGTACGTCGTCGTCACCATGTGCGTCGGCGGCGGCATGGGTGCGGCGGGGCTGTTCGAGGTTCTCTGAGCCTCAATCCTCAACGAACGAGAAGCCGGCGGAGCGATCCGCCGGCTTTTTCGTGCGCGCGATTGCGGTCGGCGCGATCGACGCCCCGGCGCTCCTCTCATTCGTGGAGAAGCACCGCCGAAAGCCAGCCGTGCCACCCTCGACAGGCGGACAACCGCCGCCTACTTCACCCGCGTGAAGTGGTTGGTCCGCATCACCGGCTGGCCGTCGCGGAAATAGACCGCGACCTCGGTCATCGTCTGGCCGTCGGGCGCCACGGTATAGACGCGCGTCGAGGCGGGGATGCCGCCCTTGGCCAGCGCCATGATCAGCACGTTGGGCTCAGGCAGGCGCGCCGCGGCGGTGTCCGCCTCGAAATTGCCTGTCACCGGTGCGGACGTACCGTCGAGCGCGTGGGTGCCCGCGGCATGATCCTCCGATCCGTCCGGGCGGATCACGTCGACATTCGTCCGCCACTTGCCGCCCCCGGCATCGCTGTAACGGATCGTGACGCTCTTCGGCCGCGCCTCGGGCGGCATCGGCAGGCGCGACAGATCCACCGCCCAGCTGCCCAGCAGCGGCGACGCGAGCGGCGCGGTCCGCGTGGAAGCGGGCGTCGCGAGCAGCACGCCGCTCAGCAACAGGGTTGCCACCAATGCCTTCATATGCTCTCTCCTAAAGACGAAGGGCCATGATACATTATATCATAGCTTGAGCAATAGCGCGCAGCGCGGCCGTGCCATTCACTCGACCGGCAGCGTCAGTCCGACCTTGGTCCGCCCCATCACCACCGAAGTCCGAAACCGCCGCACATTCTCGTCGCCGAAGAACAAACGCCGCGTCAGTTCCTCGAACTCGGCCATGTCGCGGGTGACGCACATCAGCACGAAGTCAGCCTCGCCCGTCACATAATAGCATTGCTGAACATGCGGCTCGCGCAGCACCTTGCGGCGAAAGGCGTCGAGTTGATCGATCCGCTCGCGCTCAAGCTCGACCATCACGACGAAGCTCATGCCCAGGCCAACCGCGGCCGGGTCGATCACCGCCACCTCGCGCGCGATCACCCCACGCTCGCGCAATCGCCGCAACCGCCGCTGCACCGATGCCGAGGAAAGCCCCGTCGAGTCCGCGAGCGTATTGATCGGCGTACCGCTGTCCGCCTGCATCAGCGCGAGCAACCGCAGGTCGGCGGAATCCAGATCAGCAACCATGATCGATTCCAATCATTCAAGTGAACCCTATGATCGATATCAATCAAATTATCGTCAGTACCGCGCACTATACGCGGACTTCCGTCATTATCTGCATGCCTCCAAGCAAGGAGACAAGCATGCTCGACCATCTCGAGATCAAGACCCCCGACCTCGCCCGCACGCTGCATTTCTACGCGACCCTGCTTGCCCCGCTCGGCTATCGGCTGACCGTGGACGGCGCCGCCAAGGGTTTCGGCGACGGCACGCGGCTCGACTTTTTCCTGGTGGAGGGAGAGCCGTCGGCGGAGGTCCATTATGCCTTCACCGCGCCCGACCGGCCCGCGGTGGACGCGATCTACGCGATCGGGCGCGACGCGGGCTTCACGCTCGACCGTTCACCCGCGCTCGCACCGCATATCCATCCCAATTACTATGCGGGCTATCTGCGCGATCCCGACGACCGGCTCGTCGAGTTCGTCTGCCACGCCCCGGCCTGACGGCGGGGTTTCCCCCCGCTATTTGGGACAGTCGGCGGCGTCCGCCCCGCGCTTCAGGACGACATTGCCCCATTTCTTGTTGCCACCGGGCGCGGGCGCCGCATCCTGCTGCTCGCCCCCGGTCTTGCGCGCGGTCAGCGTCGCCTTGGGCATGATCCCGCCCCCCGAGCCGCCGCTCGGGCTCGGCGTCGGACTCGGCGTGGGCGTCGCCTTGGCGAGCACGCAGCCCGGCTTGCCGCCTGCCGCAACATCGGACTGGGCAAAGGAAATGCCCGCCGCGGCCATGCAGCTGGTCGCCATCAACCCGGCGATGAATGTCGTTCGCATCCGATCCTCCCGAAATGAATGCGCGACCCTTATCATATACGGGCCCGGTTCACGACGCCGCTTGACGTGAGCTCCGGCGGCCGCGAA
>Ga0247822_10002335_pt1 | contig 12051 bp, 12 predicted proteins | sample 13C_Cellulose_Da_FD_192423 | JGI IMG/M metagenome (GOLD analysis project Ga0247822, IMG submission 192423) | Soil microbial communities from agricultural site in Penn Yan, New York, United States - 13C_Cellulose_Day30 | ecosystem: Environmental > Terrestrial > Soil > Agricultural land | place...
ATTCAGTTCGATCGAGGAATTTACTGAGGACCAGTTTCACAAGATGTTCAATGTGAATGTTCTCGGGCCGCTGCTTATCACGCAGGCCGCGGTGCGGCATCTGGGCGAAGGTTCGAGCGTGATCAACATCGGCTCGGGCGTTACGAGATTGACGCCGCCCAATTCGTCGATCTACTCAGGTACGAAAGGCGCACTTGACGCGATCACCGGCGTGCTTGCTCGCGAACTTGGAGCGAAGAAGATCCGCGTCAATTCGATCAATCCGGGTCCGGTCGTAACCGAAGGCGTGGAGACGGCGGGATTTCTCGACTCGGAATTCATCAACAGTTTCGTCGAGCAGACGCCGCTCGGCCGAATAGGTCAGCCGAAGGATATTGCGTCACTCGCAGTATTCCTCGCGTCCGAAGATTCGGCGTGGCTAACCGGAGAACAACTCTTAGCTAGCGGCGGCCTTCGATAAGACGTTAATTTCTTACACGCCATGTCGGATGCTGATGGACCTCCGTTTACGGAGGTCTTTTCATTAGCTTAAACGAACCGCCGTTTGGTATAAGTTGTACTCGACAACGTTCCAATGACTCGTGTGACATCCATCTCAATTCGATCCCTGCATCTGATCTGGATGGTGCTGATCTGCGTCACGTTCGGCTTCAGCTTGGAGCCGACGATCGAATTCACCAAACTTCCTTACACCGATAAAGGCGGAACGCTTTTCGTTGAAGATATCGAAGGGAAGGTCGTCGGAGCTCAACCCGGTCAGCGGATCGTTCTTTACGCCAAGAGTGGCGATTGGTACGTTCAGCCGTTTATCGATAAGCCGTTCACTGAGATCAGCGAGGATTCGACCTGGAAGGGAACGACGCACCTCGGGACGGACTTCGCGGCGCTCCTGGTCGAACCCGGCTATCAGCCGCCCGCTCAGGTCAGCTCGCTGCCAAGTCGAGGAGATGGGATCGTTACGATCGCGGTAACTCGGGCTAGGCCGTTCTTTTGGCAGACGTGGTGGTTCCAATCGGTCCTCGCGTTGATCTTGATTGCGATCGTAATTGCGGCCGTCAGGGCTCGGATGAGGCAGATCGCGGAGCAGGCTCATATCAGATTCGAGGAACGTCTTGCGGAACGAATGCGAATTGCACAGGACCTTCACGACACGCTTTTGCAGGGCTTTGTAAGTTCGTCGCTGCAACTCTATGTAGCTACGCAGGAGTTGCCGGAAGACTCGTCCGTGCGTCCGAAGCTTTTGCACATACAGAAGCAAATGGAGAAGGTGATCTCGGATGGCCGCGACGCTGTGCAAGGGCTCCGCGCTTCATCGGGCGACGTCGATCCAGCGGTTGAGTTCTCACGGATCGGGAAGGATCTTAATGACGGCGGCATCGACTTTCGAGTCGTTGTTCAAGGAAATCCGCACCCGCTGAAACCGATGGTTTGGGACGAGCTGTACAACATCGGACGAGAGGCCATTACGAACGCTTTTCGGCACTCTGAGGGAAGCAAGATCGAGGTCGAGCTTGATTACTCGCCGCGCAGCTTGCGATTTATAGTTCGCGATGACGGCCGCGGGATAGAGGAAGAGATCCTCGAATCGGGCCGAGCAAGACACTGGGGGCTTTCGGGGATGCGGGAGCGATCTGAAAAGATCGGCGCAGAAATAAAACTGTTCAGCCGTTCGGGAGCGGGAACCGAGGTAGACGTGACGATACCGGCCGAGGTTGCTTACGTGGCTCAGCCGCTCGATGAAGCTCAAGAAACATTCGCGTCTCGGTTTTTTGCGCGGAACTCTGATAACGGGGGACATTCGTGAAGCCTAACGCAAAGATCCGCGTGGCGACAGTCGACGACCATCCGATCATGCGCGATGGTATTGCGGCGCTGGTTAACAGTCAGACGGATATGACCATCGTAGCGGGTGCGGCTGACGGCAAGGAGGCGCTTCTCCACTACCGCGAACATCAGCCCGCGGTCGTTCTCATGGACCTTCGACTTCCCGATATGACCGGGATCGACGCAATGTCCGCCATTCTAAAAGAGTTCCTCGACGCAAGGGTCATTATTCTGACGACGTTTGCCGGTGACGCCGAGATCCGTCGAGCACTGAGCAACGGCGCCAGCGGTTACGTGCTGAAGACCTCACCGCCCGATGAGATCTTGACCGCGATCCGAAGAGTAAATTCCGGCAAGCGGTATGTCCCGTCGGAGGTTGCCGCGACACTTGCCGAATATATCGGAGACGAGTCATTAACCGAGCGCGAGATCGAAGTGCTCCGGTACGTTGCCGATGGAAACCGCAACCGTGATATCGCCGCGAGCCTTTTCATTTCCGAGGAGACAGTTAAGGTCCATATGAAGCACATTATGGATAAGCTCGGAGCGTCTGACCGTACGCAAGCGGTTTCCATAGCCATTCGCCGCGGCATCATTGAACTTTAGCCCACCGATATACCACTAAATAGTTATGCGAAAATCACTGCGCTTGGGGACTCGCTCCTTTGTCCGATTTAGTAACTTACTCGTGAACTAATGCTGCCGTAGATCGCGTTCGATCTTTAGGAGGTCCGGGACGCAGAGATTCTTTTCAACTTTTCCGGCAGGCCCGCCGGGTGTCGGGCTCTTGCTTCTTCGGGTTTCGCTCGGAGTTACGATGATGGTGTACGGAGTGCTTTGGATGTTGAACAGGCCGCTCGAGGTCGTTTGGTTCATCTCGTCCGGCGCGATCCTACTGGGGCTACTTCTGCTCGCCGGGATGATCACACCGATCGCAGCAGCCATCGTTGCGGTAGTCGGAACTATTTCGGCGGTAGTCAGTTTCTTCGATGTGAACGGTGCGTTTCCGGAGTTGTCTCATTTGTCTATCATCTTGGCCGCGACGTCTATCATCCTGCTGGGACCGGGTGCATTTTCGGTAGATGCACGGGTGTTCGGCCGTCGCCGGATCGTCATTCCTAGCAGGGCAGACTAACCATCTGTCTCGCCATTTTTAATTCAACAATTTGAAAAGGAGTAAGGTGCAAAATGCCATTCATAACCACAAAGGACGGAACGGAGATCTTTTACAAAGATCAGGGCGAAGGACAGCCGATCGTATTCAGCCACGGCTGGCCGCTGAGTTCGGATGACTGGGACAGCCAGATCTTCTATTTTGCTTCGCGCGGATTTCGGTGCATCGCCCACGACCGACGCGGCCACGGACGCTCGTCGCAAACCTGGGACGGCAATGAGATGAACACATATGCAGCAGATCTCGCTGAGCTGACAGAGAAGCTTGATCTGAAAGACGCGATCCATATCGGCCATTCGACCGGCGGCGGCGAAGTAGCGAGGTACATCGGAAATCACGGTACGAGCCGCGTCGCAAAAGCCGTGCTTATCGGGGCCGTGCCGCCGCTGATGCTCAAGACCGAAGCAAATCCCGGCGGCTTGCCGATCGACGTTTTCGACGGTATCCGAGCAGGCTTGGTCGCCGACCGATCTCAGCTTTTCATCGATTTTCCGACCGGCCCGTTCTACGGTTTCAATCGAGAGGGAGCGAAGGTCTCGCAAGGGATCATCGACAACTGGTGGCGGCAGGGAATGATGTGCGGTTTCAAAGCTGCTTACGATTGCGTCGCGGCGTTTTCGGCAACTGACTTCACCGAAGATCTCAAGAAGTTCGACGTGCCGACGTTGGTGATGCACGGCGACGACGATCAGATCGTGCCGATCGCCGACTCAGCCTTGATCTCGGCAAAACTGATTCCGAACGCGACGTTGAAAGTTTACGAGGGCCTGCCGCACGGCCTGTGTACGACGCATCACGAGATCGTAAATCCGGACCTTCTTGCATTCATAACCGGGGAACAGTCTGAACAGGCAGCGAGCTCGAACGCATGAAGGAGGAGTCGATGAGGAAACTTCGAAGACCAATTCTTCTGGCATTCGTGATGATCTCGCTTTTTTCGGCTCTTGGTGCGCAGTCAAAAGACGGAGAGAATCGCCTTACACCGATCGAGATCGAATCGGTAACACCGATCGCTCCCGGAGCGGGTACCTCGGGTCTTGCGGGCATCAAGACCCGGGTGTTGAAAGGGGATCCGACGCGGCCCGGACTCTACACGATCCAGCTTACGATCCCCGCGAATACGACGATCCAGGCACACGATCATCCGGACGATCGCATCGCTACCGTCATCTCGGGAACGTGGTACATCGGCTACGGAAACAAGTTTGACGATAAGAAGCTGAAGGCCTTGCCGCCGGGAAGTTTCTATACTGAGGTTCCTCACGATATGCATTTTGCGATGACGCGCGACACGCCCGTGGTCGTTATGATAACCGGCTACGGCCCGACGGGTACAAAGTATTTTGAAGCTAATGCGAACTACCGTGTCATCGATACGAAAGGGATTTCGGTGAGGAGGAATCGTGAGACGAAATAAGTGTAAATCGATCGCAGTCTCAGTTGTATTTCTGGTTGCAGGGCTGAGCGTAAGCGTTTTTTCGCAGGCAAAACCATACCAGTCTCTAAAGGCCGATGTTAATGGCGTAACGATCCATTATTTGAAAGCCGGAACGGGGAAGACGCCATTGGTGCTCGTCCATGGTTTTGGAGATACGTCGCATATGTGGACCCCGATGTTCGCGGAGTTCGCAAAGAACTATACGATCATCGCCCCGGACTTGCGAGGGATCGGAGATTCGTCAAAACCCAAAAACGGATACGACAAAAAGACCGCGGCGGTTGATATTCACGAGCTGGTCAAAAGCCTCGGGTACAAGAAGGTCGACCTGGTCGGGCACGACATCGGATTGATGGTGGCTTATGCGTACGCGGCCCAGTTTCCGGATGAAGTAGAGAAACTCGCCTTGCTCGAGGCTCCAATACCCGGAATCGGCGAGGTTTGGAATCAGATCTACAATGATCCGCGGCTGTGGCATTTTCACTTCGTCGACAGCGCTTTCTCGCTGCCGCTCGTGAAAGGTCGAGAACGGACATTTCTGGATCATTTTTGGGAGGAAATGACCACGAATCCCAAAGCGATCTCGGAAGCGGATCGTCAGATCTACACGAAGGCATACGCACAAGAAGGTTCGATGGCTGCTGCGTTCGAATATTTCAAGGCGTTCGATCGGCAAGACGCGGCGGACAACCGCATCTTCGCGGCAAATAAACTGCCGATGCCCGTGCTGACGATAGCCGGTGACAAATCGATGGGACCGGTTTTGGAGGTTCAGGCAAAGATGGTCGCAAACAATGTAACATCGGTGATCTTTCCGAATACCGGACATTGGCTGATCGACGAACGGCCGGCGGAACTGAAGTCTGAACTTGGAAAGTTTTTCGGGAATTAGCTTGATCCTCTAGACCGAACAGCTGGTTCGGGATAGTACTCGTTTTCGCAAAGGAGAAATAATATGAGCGAAGTGAAAAATGTTGTTCTCGTACACGGCGGCTTTGTTGACGGATCCGGTTGGGAGGGAGTCTACAAGATCCTTTCCAAGGACGGCTACAAAGTAAGCGTCGTGCAAAATCCAACGATATCGTTGGCGGGAGACGTCGCCGTTACGCGAGCGGTACTAGATGCTCAGGATGGCCCGGTAGTTCTTGTTGGACACTCCTATGGCGGAGTAGTTATTACGGAGAGCGGAAATCACCCGAACGTCGAGAAACTGGTTTACATCACGGCGTTTGCACCGGATGCTGGCGAGTCGGTCGGAACCCTAATCGCGAATCCGCCAGAGGGAGCACCGGTTCCGCCTATCCTGCCGCCTGTAGATGGATTCCTTATGCTGGATAAGGAAAAATTTCCGGCTTCTTTTGCCGGTGATGTAGGCGCGGAACAGGCTGAGTTTATGGCAAATTCCCAGGTTCCATGGGGCTTGGACGCACTCAATGGGGCTGTAACGACGCCGGCATGGAAGACCAAACCGAGTTGGTATCTGCTTGTAACCGACGACAAGATGATACCGCTTCCGGCCCAACAGTTTATGTCGGAACGAGCGGGAGCGACCGTCAGGGAAGTTGGCGGAAGTCATGCGATCTACGTGTCAAACCCGCAAGCAGTTGCAGATATCATTGAAGTAGCGGCTCGCGATAATGCGAAGGCCGAAGCACAGTCATCCTAATAGATCGAATCAAGGAGAAAAGGAATGAACGAATCGTCTTTTGAAGGTGTCGGCGGATTGAAGATCGCGACTCGCTCGTGGCCGGCGGAAGGGTCGCCGCGAGCGGTGATGATCCTTATCCACGGATTCAACGCTCACAGCGGATATATGACCTGGCCGGGCGAACAGCTTGCCGCGAACGGATTTGCATCGTATGCGCTCGACCTCAGAGGCCGCGGCAACTCTGAGGGCGAGAGATTTTATGTCGAAGAGTTCTCGGATTATCTGACCGACGTGAACTCGCTTGTCGACATCGCTCGCGGCGAGAATCCGGGATTGCCGGTTTATGTTCTTGGCCACAGTGCGGGCGGGGTTATCGCTACCTCATACGTCTTCGAGCATCAGGACGAGATCAGCGGACTCGTATGCGAAAGTTTCGCGTTTGATGTCGGCCTGCCGCATCTTGTTCAACTCGCGTTGCAGGGCGTTGGCTATCTTGCGCCGCATGTTCATGTCTTCTCGTTGAACAACGCTGATTTCTCTCGCGACGCTGCACACGTCGAGCGGATGAACACTGATCCGCTGATCGCCAAGGAATCGCAGCCGGCAGAGACCGCGTCGGAGATGCTCAAGGCGGCCGAACGGCTCAAAGAGAATATGCCGAACTTCAATGTTCCGGTGTTTATCATTCACGGCACGGAAGATAAGGCGACGCGGCCGGCGGGAAGTCAGTACTTTTACGACCACGCAGGTTCATCCGACAAGACGCTCAAGCTGTACGAAGGACATTTCCACGATCTACTCGCGGATGTGGATAAGGAGATCGTTATGGAGGACATCCTTGCATGGCTCGATGCACGTGTTCCGAAAGAAGAAGCGGCTGCGGCCTAAAGGTTTGCAGCTTTGCAAATTCTTTAGTTTAGAATAGGCTGTCTGAAAAGTTATCCGGTTCTTCTTTCGTGCTTTGTTTTCTTTCGTGTATTTCGTGGACAGTTTTTAAGAGTTTTCTCCACGAAATGCACGAAACAGATCCCAGAAATGAAACGAAAAAGAGGCGGTCTTCAGACGGCCTCTTCTTTTTGTTTAACTTTGCAGGATCCATTAGCTAACGGTAAATGCCAACACTAGAAACCGCTCCGATAGTTCTGGCCGCAGGCGTCGTCCCGCAATTTCTTACCGAAGTTGTAGCCGTCATAGTCGCCGGTGCTCTGATCGCTTACATCTCGTTCCGGCTGAGACTCGTGCCGATCGTCGGTGTTCTGATCGCGGGAGTACTGATAGGGCCGAACGCTTTCGGACTCGTCCGTGACCAGGCTCTCGTCGATGCGACGGCGGAGATCGGCGTGATCTTGCTGCTATTCACGATCGGCATCGAGTTCAGCCTCGAGAAGCTCGCACGCATTCAGCGTCTTATCTTCGGCGGCGGGACGATGCAGGTTGTCGGAGCGATCGTTCTGACGATGCTCGTGCTGCTTGCGCTCGGTGTCGAGTGGCGATCGGGGATCTTTACGGGAATGCTCGTTGCGCTGAGTTCAACCGCGATCGTTCTGAAGCTGCTTGCCGATAAGAGCGAGACGAACGCCGAGCACGGACAGGTCAGTCTAGGGCTATTGATCTTCCAGGATCTCGCGATCGTCGTGATGGTGCTGCTCATCCCGGTTCTATCGACGAGCGGCGGTGGGGGTGCAGGCGAGATCGCGTTCGCGTTGGGTAAAGCTGCGGGGATCATCGCGGTCGTACTCGTTATTGCCCGCCGTATAATGCCGAAGATTCTTGAGATGGTTGCGACGACGTGCTCGCCAGAACTGTTTCTGTTGACTGTTATCGCGATCTGTTTCGGCACGGCGTATCTCACAAGTCTGGCAGGCGTCAGTCTTTCGCTCGGCGCATTTTTGGCGGGCCTGATGGTGAGCGAAAGCCGATTTTCTCAGCACGCGTTGAGCGAGACGCTGCCGCTGCAGATCCTGTTCTCCGCAACGTTTTTCGTGTCGGTAGGGATGCTGCTTGATCTCTCGTTCCTCGTCCAGCATCTGCCGATCATCCTCGCGGCGATCGCGACGGTGTTGGTGATCAAGGTCGTCACCGCGTGGACCGCCGTTCGTGTGCTTGGATATTCGACTCCGGTAGCGGCCGCATCCGCTCTGGCCCTTGCCCAGATCGGAGAATTCTCGTTCGTACTCGAGCGGGCCGGAAGAGAAGTCGGCTTGTTTCCTGCAGGTGCGAGCGCAAGCGGTTCTCAGACCTTTATCGCGGCGACCGTAATACTGATGGTCGCAACGCCGTTTCTGATGAACATCGGAAGCGGGCTTGCGGCGAAGATCGTTCGCAAACGTGAGTTCGCGGGCATGCCGGTGGAGGATAATGGCGAATCGCTTGGGGAGGAACTCGGCCTCGAAGATCACGTGATCGTCGCCGGATACGGCGATGCTGCTCGATGTCTGGTGAGAGTATTAGCCGGGTCGGGCATTCCGTACATCATCACGACGCTGAGTCCGGAAGGGGCGAATGAAGCCGATTCCGAAGGACTGCCGGTCGTTCGCGGCGATGCGACAAAGCCATTTTTGCTGCGGCACGTTGGAGCTGAAAACGCGAAGATGATGGTGATCGCGGACGATAATCCCGCGATGGCCCACCGCATAACATCCGTCGCCCGGCAGATCAATCCGACTATGCGGATCGTCGTGCGAACGCGTTACACGGAAGAAGTTCCCGAACTCGCCGCGGCCGGTGCGGACATCGTTATTGCGGAGGAACTTGAGTCGATCGTCCAGCTATTCGGTGAGGTGCTCCGTGACTACAAGATACCGGCCGAGCAGATCGAGGTGTATGAGGAAGTCGCGCGGAGCAACGGCTATGCGGAGCTTCTGCACGAAGCGGTCGAGATCGATAATTCAGTGTTCAAATGCGAGCCGGATAAGGATTGCTACGACTCGCGTATGGTGAAGGTCCGGGCCGGAGCACCGCTTGAGGGAAGTCAGGCCACGTCGCTGCTGCTGCTCGAAGATCTCGGACTCACGCTTCGATCGCTCCGCCGCAACGGCGAAGATATCGCACCCGTGCCGACGGATCTTGTCTTCGCCGCGGGTGATGAATTGGAGCTGTCGGGAACAACACAGGCATTTGCTCGGAACGCTGGATTGTTCCGAGTTCCTTCAAATGTCGGTAGCAACGGAACTACTGAACCGTCGCCGTCGGAAAAGACCCTGTTGGATTTCAAGGATGAGACCGGCCTCGATCTCGAAACTGAGGTCAGTTACGTTCCGACCGTCGGACCGGACGAATGCTCGCACCTGGGCCGGATCAGAAGCGTGTTTCCAAGTGCTCCAGGATGTGAGGAGTGCTTGCGGATCGGCGACGAATGGGTCCATCTCCGGCTCTGTCTCGTCTGCGGCCACGTAGGCTGCTGCGACACGTCAAAGAACAAGCACGCCACAGCGCACTTTCACGAGACCGATCATCCGGTTATGAAATCTATCGAAACCTTCGAAGACTGGGCGTGGTGCTTTGTTGACGAAGAGTATATTTAAGGCGGGCTTTCCACAGAGTGCAAAGAGAAAGAAGAAACCTCTCTGTGCACTCTGTGGCTAATTCTCATTCCCCAGAGACTGCTGTCGCGATGGTCTCGCGGAGTTTCTTGGCTGACGTCGTTGCCGGTTCGAGTTCGGAATCTTCGACGTTCTGTCTCACTTTCTTTCCGAAGACCGCATTCCACGGGGCGATGACGATATCGACGTTGCCGCTGGCTTTTGCCTGGCAGGCGAGACGCATAAACGGTTTGGCGTCGTCGGGTTGGTTGTAGCCGAAGACCTTCATTTGCTTGCGTTCGCGGACGGAAGGTTCAGTGAGTTTTTCCTGACCGCCGACCACGCCGACCCAGCAGGTTCCGCACGAGGCTGACGTACATTCGATCGGCACCGGCCCTTCCCAGCATCTGGAATCAAGCGACTGCCAATCGCGCGAGCGATCTTTCTGCGAGGCGGAGGCGATTTCTTCGTTATTGATGATCTTGAAGGTGCCTTCCGTCGCAAAGGAAGTGAAGTCCACGCTGAACGACTTGTTGATCGTCTTCAGAAATCCGAACACGCCCTGCGAATCGTCTTTCGCACGTTCGCTGACGATCGCGTCGGGCGATTTCGTCATCAACCCGCTCGGTTTCTGAACCACGCCGGGTGCAGCTTTCAGATCTTCGTATCCGGCTTGGACCAACGTCATCAATCCGACGGCCGCGATCGCGGTGGTCAGTTTTTCGTCTGCCTTTGCTTCTTTAGCGATGGTCTTCGCTAAATTTGAAATCTCAGATCCGAGATCTGAGAATTCCTGATCCGCGTCCGCCCTGCCGATAACCGCCTGCTTCACCTGCGGCCAGTAGCGATGCCCGTAAAGAAACTTGTGCGACGTGTCGATCTTATCGAGCAGCCCGAAATCGCCTTCGAGATTAATGCCCTTCATCGTCGCTTCGACGTCCTCAGCCGACTCGAGATAGCGGACGAGGTCGAGCGGGTAGAAACGCAGCCAGATCTGCACCGCGTTCCGGTCGACTTCGTGAATGGACGGTAAAAGCGATTCGACGGCGGATAGCCAATCGGATTCTTTGAAAGATTCGAGCTTATCGATAAATGCCTGGTTCATAGCAGCAAAAACTCCGTTCAAAACAAACTTATATTTTCGCAGAAGTTGGTTAATGCGACAACTCGTGAGAACGGCGAAAGGTATCCCTACTTTGCGTTCTTAGCGGCTTTGCATGGAGCTTCGTTTGCTCGCCAGATACGAATTTACGAAGTTTCACGCAAAGACGCGGAGTTCGCGTAAGGGAGGTTGTCCGAACATAAACGAAATGTTGCGGCCAGCTAGCGATTGCAAAATGCAAACGGATAGCCGGCGATTTTAGGCGAGATGCGAATCTTTGTGGACCTCTGCATAGGGAAACCAGTGTTTTTACTGAGGTTTTCGAATGGCACGCGGCTTGAGATTGGGAATGGCAGACGCCGACTGAGTCTTACGGCGTAAATCAAAAAAGATCTGCGGAGGCTTATATGGACCTGAAAGTTATTACCTATGGAGCGTACATTTTAATTAGCGTATTGTTGACGATCTGGGTCGCTCGTACCCTGCACAAGAACGGTCGCGTGTTCTTGGTCGAGGTTTTCGGCGGTGACGAGGCGCTTGCCGATTCCGTGAATCACCTGCTCGTCGTCGGGTTTTATCTGATCAATTTCGGATACGTCACGCTCGCGTTGAAGATCGGAATGGCCATCGAGAGTACTCAAGTGGCGGTCGAAGCTCTCTCATACAAGATCGGCCTGGTGTTGCTGGTGCTCGGCGGAATGCACTTTTTCAATCTGCTGATCTTCCAACGCATCCACCGCAAGCCGCGGTTCTTTAGAAAGACCCCGCAGGTCGGAAGCGTGGTCGAGGCTTGATCTTGTATCCGGAGTGCCTTTGGTCTCGAACGATCAAAGGCACTCTTCAATCCTTACGAGGAAAAGTTATGAGAGACCTACGGAAGATCGAGGTTACGCTTGCCTATGCTATGCCGATCGCTGCCGCCGCCCCACTTCTATGGTTCCCGCGGTTCATAGTTGAGCAGCACTTGCGAGTCGGACTATCCACCAAGATTGCGGCGGTGATTCTTGCCTTTTTAGTGACGGTGGTCGTTCCAATCCTTTTGTACGCGGTCTTGGGACGAGTTGCTTTCAGTGCCGCAAAACGAAACAGAGCAACCCTGACCTGCCTGCTGTGGATAATTCTCTTTCCCGCGTGGTACGTGAGCGGATACCTGTACATCATCGTACAGTTTTCTGAGGGCGTGCACGCAGTTTTATATTATGGTGCAGCTCCGCTGGTTGCTATCGTTGCCGCTCTCGCCTCGACGGCTTCGCGAATTCAAGGTAGGCGATCCCGCCGCCACGCCGTTCCGCCCGATTTGATATAATCTCCATTCGGAGGTTGTCTCTATCAGTAAAGTCACGG
>Ga0247822_10002336_pt1 | contig 12042 bp, 9 predicted proteins | sample 13C_Cellulose_Da_FD_192423 | JGI IMG/M metagenome (GOLD analysis project Ga0247822, IMG submission 192423) | Soil microbial communities from agricultural site in Penn Yan, New York, United States - 13C_Cellulose_Day30 | ecosystem: Environmental > Terrestrial > Soil > Agricultural land | place...
AATGAGAAAGATCAGAATCTTCTATTGTAACCGACCTGTATATAGAAAGGAATGGTAGGGTCTGTCCTGAAGTCCTGCTGGATAACCTTTCCCGCATTCAGGGTGATATCATTCGCTCCAAACGAATAGCCGGTTTGAATTCCATAGTAGAAGTTGCCACCGGTTGCCGGTTGATACCAGCCGTCTTTAACATCGGGAAAGTTTTCACGGAACGCGTTTGTATGCTGGAAGTTTGTTACAATGGCTTTATCGAATCCGAATTCCCCGGCCACGAACCACGATGGTTTATAATATCCTGCTGTGGCTGATAGGTCGCTTCCAAAATTTAACATCGTAACGTACTGATTTTCGAATCTTCTGAAGATGCCTTGGACCCTGGCAGCAAACTGAAAGTTGTTGACTTCATACACGCGAACTACGACTCCGGCCTTTGTTTTGAAGTCATCGAACACTTTCTCACCTGCGGGCTGCGCGTGACTCGCCATTATTACAATCGGCAGTTTCGACTTGAGATGATATCCGTAAGCAATTCCATAGTTGAATCCATAATCATAACCGCCAAAGACGCTTCCGATATGTCGTGTGTTTTGCATCGTCGCCCAGTTGATCGTCTGACCTTGTGAAGAGAGATATAGGCACAGGGAAGCGATAGTAAGAATGAAGGATTTTTTTATTGTGTTCATGGTAATGTCTTTATTAAGTAGGGATGTTGTGTTTGACTTGAAGGCTACTTCAGGTTGCCGAGATAGTTCCTGATCGCGGGATAAGTATTGTTCCAGCCTGTTTGGAACGTGAGCATGTCGTGACCCGCGTCGAGGGTTTCAAACAGATCTGCATTCGGATACGCCGATGATACTTTCTGTGCATGCGCAATTCCGTAAGCTTTGTTGTTCTCGCTGTACACGAACAATACTTTGGTCGTGTATTGTGAGAGATGGGTGGTCCAGTCTGGGCGGGTGCGTTCGGCAAGTCGGATGTAAGCATCAAAAGTCACGGCGCCACTTCTCCAGTGTGGTAATTTTCCTTCATTACCGGTTGGGCTATCTGTGGTTTCGTCCGCAGCTGCCCAGAGATCAAACTTGTAATCGAGGACGGCGTGATCATCATCTTTTCCAGTAATAAACTGGTCGCTGAATACGGCATCGTTCAGGGCTTCACTCAGGTACTTAAAGTCGCGTGATCTTTCGATGTAATCCTCTACGTCGCCCCATTTGAAGCCACCGGGTTCGCAAAGAATTGCTCCGGCAACTGCGTCAAGATTCTGGTTGATATATGCAGTGGCTAGCATAGCGCCCCATGAATGGCCGAGCAGGAAGACTTTCTGATCTGGCGACGATCGGTAGTGCGCGATAACGGCATCGAGATCATCATACAACAGTTGCATGGTATACGTAGTACCGGGAAAGCGTTGTGACAATCCTGCACCGCGCTGATCGTAAAAGACTACCCGGTAGCCATCATTTGCAAGTGCTTTGCAATTGATGAGGTAGCGATAATCTGCACCGGGACCGCCATGCAGTACAACCACCATGGGATCGTTGGGATTCCCAAACGCTTCAGCATGCAGTTGTACGTTGTTTACCTTAATAGAGGGCAGTGAGGAGTCTTCGTTGACGGCGGGAGGTACCAGGTTGCCGGGAGTGTGGATGTCCAATTCTTCGTCGCAACTTTGAAATGTGAGTGTGGCCAGGGCCATTATGGTTAGGGCCCGTTTCATGAGTTTCATAATTTGTATTGTTTGATTTGATACATGATCTCCAGTTACGTGGAGTTGATTTTTGTCATGTATGGGCACGAAAAAGGGCCGTTCGCGGTCGTGCGTACCTACCCGCACGTACCTGAATCACAACTTTTCTTTCGAAATCTTGTTCGGAAGAGGGCAGCTAAACTGTTTTTTGTTTGCTATGCGATGAATCTCGCGGGTCGGACCTACCAGGCCAGCGGAAGGCCATCCGAGGATCTGCAGCACTGGCTTATTGAATTCTACTTGGCCTGGTAGCCCTATAACTATACCGCAAAATATTCCGACGGAGTCTTACCTGTGCGAAGCTTGAAGTACTTATTAAAGGTCGACTTTGAACTAAAGCCGCAGTCGTTAGCCAAACCGAAATAAGTGAATTTTTTGTTTTCGGGTAATGCCGCGATCTCCAGGAACTCGGAAATGCGATACGTATTTATGTAATGATAGAACGTCTTTCCCTCCAGCGCATTGATGATCTGAGAAAGCTGGTTAGAAGGCATGTGAAGCAACGCAGCAAGTCCGTCTAATGAAAGGTCCGGATCCTTGTATGGTTTCGCGTGCTTCATGTAATCATCAAGTGACCTCTTGAGGCGCGGAAGGCTTTCGACTTTCAATCCACTCTTTGCATACTTGCTGTTTTCGTCGGTTACGCGCTCTTCCAGCTGTCGCTCATGATGATGGGTTCTAAAAGTCGTTTCAGCATGAGTGATCGATACGGCGTTACTTTGCTGCACATGGGCCACCCCCAGCGTCAGCGCAATTTTCGGTGCGACTGTGTTTGCGGACTGAGAATAGAAAACGGGCGCCTGCCTGATACCCATAAGTCCGATCAGCAGGATGAACAGCACGACTGCATCGAATATTATAGGATCATCGAACGGCACGGACAAGATCCAGATGACAGCCATACAAATGGTAACGTACAACAACCAGGTAAGCATCTTTTTTTCACTGTTTGAAAAAATGTTCAGCAGACGAGCACGGTGATTTCTGATTTCCAGGATGGTGATCGTCGCAAACAATAAACCACAGCTCGGAATCATGAGCGCCTGAATCACCATAAACCATTCGAATCCGGCACCCTGATGCTGGAAGACATAACTCTTTTGTTCGGCTGGAAGAATAAGAAAGGGGACTATCAGCATGCACATTACCGCAAACGGCAACAGACAAAGTGAAATGGTGCCAGGCCTTATAAAATGCGTGCGTGTTACACTCACACAATAGAGGTAAAGCAAGGCTCCATGAAGTACGGGCAACGGTAGCGCAAGTCCCAGCAGGTGAGGATAACGGTAAATGATCTTCGTATGGTCCAGGTAGAACAGCGTAACATGCATGGCCATAAGGATCATCCAGATCAGAAGGATATAGTCACTGCGCGTCTTCCCATTCTTTAATAAAATGAGGAGAACAAGAAAGCAAGCGATCGATAATCCGAAAAGGTAAAACACACTGCACGATTGGATAATGCCTTTAACGGAAATCAGGAACGCACGTTGACAAATTATTCGGTGAGTGAATGAAGATTCGTTCCGGATGACAATTGAACCGGGCCACTGGAAGACGACCAGGGCCGCTATTTTGGTAGTTCTGTAAGGTTTTGCGCTCCTTCCCGGGCTTACATCAGGGGCGGTCGCGGTATTCAGAATTAGTTATAAAAACATAGCTATGATAATATACGGTCGACGAGCGACGCATCTAAAAACCTCTCAGCTGATCCATGTTGCGTGTCCTCATTGTGGCACCAACGGCTCTTTAACAGCCAGCGTTTTTGCCCAGTATGCCCACGTTTTTTGGGTTCCGTTATTCTCCGTAGGAAGGACTGGTGGTTCGCAGTGCCAGCATTGCAAACAGGTTCTTAAGGAGAGTGAAATGCCTCAGGCAGTGAAGACTTCGTACAAGGATCTTATTAACGAAACGCGTATTCCCATATGGAACTTTATCGGCATCGTTATTATCGGGGTAATGGTTGCGTACGGTTCTTATGCTTCAGGTGAAACAGCCAAGCAGGAAGCGGCTTACTTTGACAACCCTGCCAAGGGAGACCTGTATGAAATAAAGGTTGATGGCAACTACACGACTTTCCGGATCGAGGCTGTATCAGGCGATAGCCTCCTCGTTGCATGGAACACTTATGAAGTAACGAAAGCCACCGGACTTACGCAGATCGAAAAGGATGAAAACTATGCGGAGTCGGTGATGATGTCCCGCGCGGAGGTGTCGGAATTGAAGAAGGCGAATAACATCTATCATATATATAGGACGGCAAACTAGTACAGTGCGCCATTTGAATTAGAGAACTCCCCGGCAGCAATGTCGGGGAGTTTTTTATTATTTATTATTTTCGTGAGCACCTCACGGGGATAATATGAAGATCGAACACTGTACCTTCAACGACTACGTTGAAATCACTTCCAATATTTCAGAGTTCTGGGGGAGTGACCGAACGCTTCATTTGCATCATCCCATGTACGTATACGAATTTGGCGATACGGCATTTGTCATCCGCGAAGTCAATCGGGTACTTGCTTACCTGTTTGGCTTCTATGCACAGACTCGCCCGGCGGCTTATGCTCACCTTGTAGGTGTTCGCGCTGATGCTCAGCGGCGTGGTTTGGGTACGTTGCTATATGAACATTTTATGACCGTTGCGCGTGAAAGGGGATGTCAGACAATTAAGGCGATGACTAGTCCGTCGAATGGACAATCAATTGCATTTCATAAAAAGATCGGGATGCGGCTGTTGGGCGAGCCCAATGAAAACGGGGTTCACGTTGTTCGCAATTACAGCGGACCAGGAATTGATCGTGTAGTGTTTGAGAAAAGGCTTATGTGATTTTGATGTTTCTCTGGTGATACGGATAAATAGTGTGCCGGCTTAGTCGTCCAGTAATGACCTTCCTTTAGGCTGTCATCCTCAATCATTCAAGCCCTTCACCACCCAAGCCCTTCATCACTAACTGAATGCGTAAATAGCCCATTAGACTCAGCCGGTCAGCAATAGCCACTCGATATATTCATAAGTACCTATCGAAGGTGGTTCAGAAGTATTTTCAAACTGTTCATACGGGAAGAGTCGTCGTATGTCCCCGAAAGTTGCTTCATGGCGATGTAAGAGTTTGATAACATCGTACGATATGTATCTTTGTACATAACGATACAATTGAATGAGCCTCCGCCTTCTATTTATAGGCACCCTTATTCCGTTTTGCGCCTTCTCTCAGGAGCTTTCCGGCGATTCAGTAAAAACCACCATCCTCAGCGAATTGGTAGTGACTGCCAGCCGTCATCAGGAACTGTTGCTTCAGGCACCAGCCAGTGTGGAGAAGATGAATCAGCTGTTTATCCGGCAGTCACCGCAGCCCGGCTTTTTCGACGCCATCACCAACCTGAAGGGGGTGCAGGTAATCACGCCGAGCCTTGGGTTCAAGGTGATTAACGCCCGTGGATTCGCGCATACGACCAACGTGAGATTCGTCCAGATGGTGGATGGAATCGACAACCAGGCCCCGCATATCGGAGCGCCTATTGGCAATTCTTTGGGCCCCAATGACCTTGACATTCTTTCGGTTGAGCTGATTCCCGGATCGGCATCCGCCATGTACGGAATGAACGCGATCAACGGCGTTGCTAACTTCAGTACAAAGGATCCATTTCAATATCAGGGAATCGCGATCAGTCAGAAGACCGGTATCAACAATGTTAATTCGCCGGATTCAAAGGCTACGATGTTTACGGAAACGAATCTGCGCATAGCCAGGGCGTTCAATGATAAGTGGGCATTCAAAGTGAACGGCTCATTTGTAAGAGGAAGAGACTGGGTGGCCAACAGTCGCACAGATCTAAACCCGGGCGCAAACACGTCAACGGGTCTCACCGGCGACTCAAATCCTGGCGCTGACGTAGTGAACCAGTATGGTGACGAGTCCGGCAATCGCCGGACGCTTACACTTGGCGGAAAGCAGTATGTGGTGAGCCGTACGGGCTATGCCGAGAAGGAAGTAGCCGACTATGGACTGCAAAATATGAAGGGAGATGCTACAATCGCCTTCCGGCCGAATTCAAAGCTCGTGATGCACTATACTTACAGAGCCGCATATCAAAACAATATCTACCAGCGGACGAACCGCTTTCGCTTCGAAGACTACCTGACACAACAACACGTTTTTTCGCTGAAGTCGAATACGATCCAGTTCAAGGCCTATGTCACTCAGGAGAGCACGGGTCAGTCGTACAACATCCGCTCTATGGCTGAGAATGTGGATCGCAGTTTCAAAACCGACAACGTTTGGTTCTCCGACTTCTCAAAGCAATTCAACAGCGATGTTGCCGGTGACATGTCTGTTCCCGATGCCATGATCCACGCGCGCTCGATGGCAGACGACGGGAGGATTCAACCTGGAACACAGGCGATGAGCGACAAGATTGAAGAGCTGCGCGACATCAATAATTGGGACATCGGTGCAGCGCTTCGTGTGAAAGCAGCACTCATCCATTCGGAATTCCAACACGACATCACCGATCTGCTTTTCAAAAAGTCGGACGGCTTTCAGTTGATGTATGGCGCCGATTACAGGGTCTATAACATCGTTCCTGACGGTAACTATTTTGTGAATCCGGAAGAAGAGGGAGAGAATATCAATTACTGGAAAGTAGGTGCGTTTGTTCAGGCGACTAAGCTCATGTGGGACGACAAGTTCAAAGTTAATGGCGTGATGCGCCTCGAGAAAAACCAATACTTTGATCCGAAACTGAATGCGAGGCTCGCGATTGTCTATTCACCGGCATCCACGCATACGATACGCATTTCCGCGCAAAGTGGATATCGGTTCCCCAGCATCTTCGAGGCATTCTCTAATATCAACAGCGGGGGAAGAAAACGTATCGGCGGCCTGCGTATAATGTCGGATGGTGTATTCGAGAACAGTTACACACAAAGTTCCATTACTCAGTTTCAACGCGCAGTGCAAAGTGATGTGAACACCAAAGGCATGGCCTTACACGATGCAATTATCCTGGAACAGGGATTACTTGCTGAGAATCCCTATACTTATCTCGAGCCCGAGCGTGTCCGTAGTCTCGAGGCTGGCTATCGCGCTGTGATGATTGCCAATCGTCTCACGCTCGATTTCGACGCCTATTATAACATCTACGACAACCTCATTGCGCAGATCGATGCAAATGTACCGAATACTGAAAAAGCCGACAGCATTCCGTTCTACCTGCAACAGAATTCAAAACAGAATCTTTACCGGCTTTGGACAAACTCAAAAACGATCAGTCATAATTATGGGGCAACGCTGGGAGTAAATTACGCTTTGACCCCTACACTCACCGTTGGTGGCAATGTTACCTATGCGAAACTCGGACGGAAAGATCAAAGCGACGGACTCGAAGATGGTTTTAATACTCCTCCATGGATCTACAATCTTTCTGTTTCCGGAACATCGATATATAAGATCTTCGGCTTTGCGGTCAACTACCGTGAGCAGGCGGAATTTCTCTGGCAGTCGGCCCTGGCAACGGGCACAGTGTCCGGGTACCGCACGCTCGATCTGCAGATTTCAGCTGAGCTGCTTAAAGGCGCACTGACCGCTAAACTCGGTGCGACCAATGTGTTGAATGAGTACTATTATTCATTTACCGGAGGCCCCGCAATCGGCGGTCTGTACTACCTGAATCTCACCTATGCATTGCAGAGCAAATGAAATTCCGTGTTACATATTCTGACGCTATACAACTGACGAATTATTGAGCTACATTGTTGCGAGGCAATAATAGTTCAACCCAAGCCCACCAAAGTAATGTCGCGCATTTCGTTATTTCTCTTTTGTGCGTGTGTCATGTGTCTGGCACATCCGGCAATTTCTCAATCCAACGCAATCAAGGTTACGCCGGTACCTGTCAGCCTTCAGGTTCAAACAGGCGAGTACATCATCACGCCACAGACAACAATCGGTATCCCCGACAAACAACCGGAAGTCGCCAGGGTGGCCGCCTATCTTTCAGAAAAACTTCGACCAGCAACAGGTCTTACCTTAAAGACGACGACCACGGCCGGTGGGGGAATTGTACTTTCATTGAAATCCGGAACCGACAAGGGTTCCCTCGGTGATGAGGGTTATACCTTTCAGTCCTCTTCTTCGGGCGTGAAGATTGAGGCCAATACTGCGGCGGGTCTGTTTTATGGAGTGCAGACGTTATTGCAATTACTGCCACCACAGATTGAAAGCAATAAAACGGAGAATGCAACGTGGCGGGTACCTGCTGTAAGCATCACGGACTACCCAAGGTTCAAATGGAGGGGTTTGATGCTCGATGTATCACGGCACTTCTTCACAAAACAGGAAGTTAAGGACTACATCGACCAGATGGCGCGTTTTAAATTTAACCGCCTTCACTGGCATTTGACGGACGATCAGGGCTGGCGCATCGAGATCAAAAGCCTTCCAAAACTTACCAGCGTTGGAGCATGGCGCGTTCCGAGAACAGGTCTCTTCAATACGATGACTCCACCCAAGCCTGGCGAGAAGCCAACGTACGGAGGATTTTACACGCAGGAAGAAATCAAGGAAGTGATTCAGTATGCGAAGTCACGCTATATAGAAATCATGCCCGAAGTAGACGTTCCGGGTCACAGCATGGCTGCCATCGCCTCGTATCCGGAGCTGTCCATTACCAACGATACCACTATCCGCGTTAATCCCGGCAGTTCGTTCGCTACATGGGGCAACGGTACATTCGTTATGCACACCGACAATTCACTCGATCCTACGGACGAGAACACTTATCAATTCCTGACTAAGGTATTTTCCGAGATCTCGGCATTGTTTCCTTTCGAATACATTCATGTGGGAGGAGATGAATGTTATAAGGGCTTCTGGGAACGCGATCCAGGTGCGCAGGCGTTCATGAAAAAGAACAAGATCGCATCGGGCACGGAGCTGCAGGCCTATTTTATGAAGCGCGTCGCTAAAATCGTTGAAGGACAAAAGAAGAAGATGATCGGGTGGGATGAGATCCTCGAGGGCGGTATTGCCCCCAACGCGGCTGTTATGGCGTGGCGCGGTGTGAAGGGTGGTGTTGAGGCGAGTCACCTGAAGCATACTGTTGTGATGAGCCCTGCTACCGACTGGTATCTCGACATGATGCAGGGTGATGTGTCCACTGAAATTCCTGTTTATGGAACGTCGCGCCTCGATAACGTTTACAAGTTCAATCTTCTGCCACAGGGTATCGACGCCAACTATGTTATCGGGGGGCAGGCCAACATATGGACAGAACAGATAGCCACCGTTGCACAACTTCAATACATGACTTATCCACGGGCGCTTGCCGTCTCCGAAACACTATGGTCGCCCGAAAAGAATAAGGACTGGAAGAATTTTGTGACGCGTGTAGAAGACCAGTTCATCCGCTTCGATGCGGCAGGTGTTAACTATTCGCGCAATATGTACGACCCTGCTGTAAAGATTGCAAAGGCTGGAGAACAATATACCATTGAAATGACGACCGAATTGGATGACCTGGAGATTTACTATACGCTCGATAACGCGATCCCGAATCAATATCATCCGAAATACACGGGAGGTAAGATCACGATACCGGTCGATGTATATCGATTCAGGGCAGTCGGCTATAGAGATGGAAAGCCGGTGGGCAACCCTATTCTGATCAGGAGAGAAGATTTTGAAAAACGTTCGAAATAGTTTCACGACTTGTAGCGCATGCCGTAAAATGGCAATCTGAACATGGATTCAGTTTATAGAAGGGCGGCGATTAGCGCGGCCCTCTTTTTTTAGATTACATTTGTGTTGGGCCGCGACAGGACGCGGTGATATTATTTTAGTTCAATACTTGATTTGATACTTCAGGTTTTCATCATAGGCGCCGTCGCCAGCTTTATTGGATCGATTCCGCCGGGTACGTTAAACATACTTGTGTTGCAGCTTGGCCTTGAGAACAAACTGAAGGCTGCGCTCAACTTTGCTCTTGCCGTCGCGCTGGTGGAATACCCTTACGCATGGATAGCCGTGGCCTTTGAAGGCTGGGTCACCAGCTCACCCGTTGTGCAGGAGAACTTTAAAATACTCGCCGCATCAGTAATGGTGTTCCTGGGACTTGCCGGCCTTTGGGCCGCGCGAAAACCATCAGCCGCTACGGTAAAGCTACAGCAAAGCGGATTTGTAAGAGGATTGGTGCTGAGCATTTTGAACCCTCAGGCAATTCCCTGGTGGATTGCCGTAACGGCATACCTGAAGGCGCAGGGTTGGGTCGTACTCGACACGACGCTGAGGGTTCATGCCTATGTTTTGGGAACGGCATTGGGTGCCCTTGCGCTTTTGACTTTGCTCGCATTCGGCGCGCAGCGCGTATCACGATTCATTCAACACAACCGCCTTATCGCCATGCTGCCGAGCGCAGTGTTGCTACTGTTGGGCCTGATCACATTCATCAACATCTGGTTGGCTTGATCCATAACTCAATCCGTAACTGTTTCAGGGCTGGAGCGAATACAAAACAAAGGCTCCGAAACGCGCTCTATAATTATCAATTGGATTCAGTCCTTCCTCTTTCGACTTGATTATTCAATCTTTTCGAATTGTAAACTGATAATGCTGACCGACGTGTCACCCGCCTTCTTTCGGATCGTGATAGTCTTCACTTCATCCGTCACCTCGATCTCACCCGCGTAAGCCGTCCTACCCCCAGCCGGCATATCGTTTCCTGCCGTAAGCCATTCCGACACCTGCCCCGACCGTTGCCAGATGCTGAAAGGCTCCTGACTCTCCGTCTTTCCATATTCGATGTAGAGTTTGTACCGGCCATTGTCGAGGGTGTTAAGATGTATCTGGGCCATGGGTACCGCATCAGGATCGATTCGTGCAAACCATTTGTCGGACCGCTTCATCGAAAATACCATGGCTGGATCTTCATAGACGGAAGTGGCGAGCCAGTAAAGCGTAGAAGTCATTCCCTGCGCAGTGAACTTATCACGACGCACAACCTTGCTGATATTTGCGTCGATGAGAATAGGTGCGTTCACAAACTGAGGTCGGTCTCCATAAAAGTAGGCGATCGACGTATAGTCAGTCTTCACGTTTTCTTTTGCGTCAGGCTGATGTTCGATCGTTAAATTGAAGGATTCATTAAAGTTCAACTTGTCGCTTAAGTAGAAGCGATATCCACCCGTTCGTGAGCTCATAAGATTGTAATCCAGCGATCCGTGAATCGGTAAACTGATGCCCCGATCCCATCGATCCATCACTGCGTACCATCCCCCGTTGAAATAATCTTCCGAGCCCGTGCCATGTAACTTCAACTTTCCATCGATCGTCGCCCGGTCGTCTCCCTCAAAGAACCGCGTGTGTCCTTCTTCAAGACCCTGGGATATTAGCACGGTGCCCACATAGTGACCTTTACCCCTGATGTCTGCAATGAGATGAGGTGTACCCGATGGACTATTGTACTCGCGGCGTGATTGAACATACAGCTTTCCCTCAGTTGATGGATTGCGCTTTTCATCTGTATAAAAAACCGAACCCGTCACCCGGATCTCATCGGCACCCGATTGACCTTTGTTGTATTTCAGCCTGATATCGGCCGATTGATCAAACGGCATCGGAAGCCAGGAGTAGAGCTTTTGTGTGTTTGATCCTATCAGTACTGAATACATCGCCGGTTTCCCAAATGCGTAACCAAAGAAGTCATGGAGCGGAAGATCCAGCGCGTTCTTCGTTTCGTTATCCCAACGCCCTGTAAGCATGACCTGACGATAAACTGGTGTCAGGCTTCCTGCGTCGAGTTGAATACCTACAACCCTGCCGCCACTGGTCGAACTGAACAACGGTTGCTCATCCCCTGACCGAAGCACTATGTTGATCTTTTTCTCTCTGACCTTTGTACCGTACTCTTCAACAGGCGAAACTTTTCTATTCCATGCCGCTGAAATCTTGTCCACTGTTTTCTGATGCGTTCGCAACAGGTCATTTGAAAAGGATTTTACACCATCTTCTTTTCGAAGTGTGCGGTATTGTGTCTGGTGAAATTTCAGATCATTCCCTGCGTATACGATCTTCAGGGATTTCTCATACGGTATCGGCAGGTAACAATAATAGCCGCCGATTTGGTTGCCACTTAACGGTGCCAGAAAGGGGAAAGTCTTTCCAGTGAACAGTTCGATAAACGGAATGGCTATCCGCGGTTTCTTTTCACCATCAAAATAAAACTTCAGCGTATCGCCGGTAGGTGTGGGCGTCCAGATACGGTTAACGACGCCGGGTCCTTTCAGGTCGGCAATG
>Ga0247822_10002337_pt1 | contig 12041 bp, 9 predicted proteins | sample 13C_Cellulose_Da_FD_192423 | JGI IMG/M metagenome (GOLD analysis project Ga0247822, IMG submission 192423) | Soil microbial communities from agricultural site in Penn Yan, New York, United States - 13C_Cellulose_Day30 | ecosystem: Environmental > Terrestrial > Soil > Agricultural land | place...
GGACCACCCCGCGCGCGCGGGCGAGCGCGCGGGCGTGGGCCGAGGACGGCGGGCCGTCGCCGGGCCTGCGCAGCTTGTACTGGCCTTCGGGCCGCTCGTCGGTGACGTCGACGCCGGCCGGCGGCGCGGTCGGCTCGCGCGGCGGCGGCGCGATCACCGGCACCGGTGCCGCCCACGGCAGCGCCGCCTCGACCTGGCCGCGCACCTCGGCCAGCTCGGTGCTGATCGGGCCGAGGTGGTAGAGCGCGACCGGCTGCTTGTGCGACGGCGTCGCCACGCTGAGCGCGGCCCAGCCGTCGCCGTCGGGCGGGCTGGCCAGCGCGACCCCTCCCTCGGCGGGGATGACCACCAGCACCGGTGGCATCGCCACCGCGGGCGGCAACAGGACCGCGGCGTCGGCGACGGCCGGCACCTGATCGGCCACCGAGGCCGGTTTCGTGACGGGCGCCGCGGGCGTGGCCGGCGTCACCGCGACCGTTGCCGCACGAGCCTTGCAGCCGGCCGCGGCCCCCACCGCGGCCACCATCATCACGAGGTGACGCATGGGACCATCGTATGCCAGCTGGTGCCGGCGTGGGTCTGATAGCGTCGGTCATGATGCGCCCGCTGCTCGCCGCGATCCTCCCCCTCACGATCGTGATCGCCGCGCCGGCCGTGGCCGGCGCGCAGCCGATCGGGATGGGCGACGTCACCAAGGAGATGGGGCGCACCGAGATCCGCCCGATGCGCACGCCGCTGCTCGGCGTCGCCGCCGGCTTCCACGGCGACGTCGCGCTGATGGGCGAGGTCGAGCTCGGCTACGCCTGGGGCGAGTACCACGACCGCTGGCTGCTGCCGAAGACGCGGCTGTGGCGCGCCTCGGCGGTGCTGCGCGGCGCGTACGGCCAGGAGGACTCGGTGGCCGCGTCGGCGCTGGTCGGCTGGGGCACGGTGTCGCTGGTCGGGTTCGTGATCCAGGGCGGCGCCGACGTGCGCCTCGATCCCGGCGACGTCGACGCCGGCCCCATCGTGCAGCTGACCGGCCGGCTCGGCCCGTTCGGCCTCAAGGCCGGCGGCTGGGTCCACCTGCTCGACGCCGACCCCGACTGGGGCTGGTCGGTCGGCCTCGGCTGGACCTTCAACGACTTCAAGAAGCCGATCGTGGATCCCGCCAAGGACCGCGCCAAGGAGGCGGTCGACCGCGTCCGCTGACGACGGTGCACCTCCTCTGCGTTCACGTCGCCCTTCAACCGTTCGCACTGAGCGAATCGGAGGGAGCGCAGCGACCGACGATGACGTCGAAGTGCGGCCCAACCTGCGCTCGCCTGTACCGTGGGCGCCGTTCTTCGACGTCGGCCTCCCTACTTCGTCGGTCGGCCTCGCTCTGAACGAACGGAACGCGTGGCCCCGGGACCTAGCCGGCTCGCTCGAGGCGGACGACGTCGTCAGTCCGCGCGCACGCACTCGAGCGTGAGCGGGATCGGTGGGCCGTGGTCGATCACCTCGAAGTCCTCGACGCGCAGCATGGCCAGGTCCTCGGCGTCGAGCAGGCCCTGCCACTTGGCGGTGGTGCGGCGGTCGCTGGCCGCGGTGAGCACGACCTCGCCGCCGTCGGCGTGGTACATGCCGTAGCGCTGCAGGGCGCGGGCGACCACGCGCGCGCCGTCGCTGGGCAGCTGGTCGAGCGGGAAGTCGGCGCGCAGCCGCAGGTGGAACCCGTAGTGGGGCGCGTCGGCGCCGCCGGTGGTGTGGGTGCCGTGGGTCGCCGGGCGGACGAAGCCGTCCTGGATCCGATCGTTGGGCATGACGAAGCGGATCGCGTGATCGATCGATCCGGCGGCGACCTCGTCGGCGGTGAACAGCATGGGCGCGATCGGGAAGCCGGCGGCATCGGCGGCGGTGCACTGGTCGCCGCGGGCGGTCGGCCCGTAGACCCGGCTGGTGTCCCACACCGCCAGGCAGCCGCCGTCGAACCGGCTGCCGCTCATGTGGGCCCGCCACATCTCGAACAGCTGGTGCTGGTCGGGCGCCCACACGATCAGGTGGCAGTCGCCGCCCTGATCGCACGCGTAGCCCTCCTCGCCCTCGACGTTGCCGTCCTCGGGCACCGGCACCTCGACGTGATCGCAGTCGGGCTCGTAGAAGTCCTCGGTCGGCCGGAACATCCGCGTCGGGTGATCGGTCCCGTCGACGCGCAGCACCTCCATGCTGAAGTCGATGTGGAAGCGGTCGCCGTAGCCCCAGCCGCCGGCTCGACGCAGCGACGCGATCGCCGCCGCCGAGGTCGGCGCCGGCGGCAGCGCCGACACGTCCTGGTCGAAGAACATGCCCGGCGGGAAAAAGGGCCCGCCGGGGCCGAACACCACCTCACGCCCACCGTCGCCGCCGTTACAGCCCACTGCATTTCCGACGACGACCGAGAGCGAAACGCTCACGATCGATCGCAACATGTTCGGCATGTTGACATGAGCCGCAGTGTGGGTCGATGTGAGAAATCGTTGAGCACATAGCTTTTTTCGCCACTCTGACTGGCGGCTTTTTTCACTCGTTTTCATCATCGCCGGCGATGAACGGAACCAACTCGCGCGGTTTGGCCGCGCTGCTGTTCGTCGCGTCCACCGCGTGCGCGGCGTGTAACGGCCAGATCACGGATCCCATGGCCGGTAATGGCAATGGCGACGACACTCCCGGTGACCCCGGCGATCCGCAGGATCCCGGCGATCCGACCACCCCCATCGACCCCAACCTCACGGTCCGTCTGCTCCCGGCCTCGGGCCAGAGCGGGACCCAGGTCGTGAACTTCGCGATCCCGCTCCCGCCCGGCATGCTCGACGATGCCACCGCGGTGCGGGTGTCCCACGACGGCACCGAGCTGCCGGCCTACCGGCGCGCCCTCGCCACCTACGACGACGGCAGCGTGCGCAGCGTGCAGCTCCAGGTCGAGCTGGCGATCAGCGGCGAGACCACCCTGGACATCGCGATCGGGCAGACCGGCGGCGGCGAGCGCGCCGCGGTCCCGGTCGCCGACACCCTGGTCGCGGCCGACGGCACCGCCGGCCCCAAGGTGTGGGCGATCCTGCCCGCCGACTGGATGGCCGCCAGCGGCATCGCCGGCACGATCGTGCCGCGCGGCGAGATCGACGGCACTCCGCTCGACGCGTGGAGCCGCGTCTGTGACTACGATCGCTGGAACACCGACGCGTTCCTGGCCGCCCAGGCCAGCCGCGACGTGTGGCTGTTCGATCGCGTGACCGCGATGTACCGCGGCTACGCCATGACCTCGGATCCGGCGCCGCTGGCCTCGGGCTACCGCGAGGCCGCGATCTACCGGTCGCGCCTCACCGGCACCGGCGCCGCGACCCGCATCGGCGTGCCGACCGCGGCCGACGATCTCAAGTACCACTACACCCAGGGCATGGCGCTGCACTACCTGCTCACCGGCGACGATCGCTTCCGCGAGTCGGCCGAGGACGTGGCCGAGCGCGCCCACGCGCTGTGGCGCAACCCGGCCTACAACGGCGGGTTCTGGACCGAGCGCCACGCCGGGTTCGGCCTCCTCGCCTACGAGTGGGCGGCGATCGTGTCCGACGATCAGGCGGCGACCTTCGCCGGCTGGGCCGACGAGGCCGTCACCGCCTACCTGGCCGTCATCGACGGCTATCCGGCGTGGACCGATCAGGAGGCGCGCTGCTTCGCCCACACCGCCGACTCCCACGGCGAGGGCTACGGCACCACCGGGTGCAGCCCGTGGATGAGCGCGATCCTCGCCGACGCCCTCGAGACCCACGCCGACCGGGTCGGGGGTGATCGCGCCGCCGCCATCCGCGCTCGCCTGGTCAAGCTCGGCCGGCTGGTCGCCAAGCACGGCCGCGATCCGAGCGGCAAGCCGTACTACTGGATCGCCCTCGGCGCTGCCAGCGAGGTCGACGACTACGACGAGCACTGGGGCGAGTCGGCCTACCTGGTCGCCATGGCCTGGCACCACGGCGGCCGCACCGACGCCGAGCTCAAGCGCGTCGCCGACGAGCTGCTCGCCGGCCTCAAGACCAAGGGCCAGGCCGGCCAGCTGCGCAGCTTCAACTGGCAGTGCCGGTCGGCGGTCCAGGCCCCGGCCTACCTGAAGTAACGATCCCTCCCACCGTCACGGACGCGCGCCGAGCTGCTCGGCGCGCGTTTTCGTTTCGGCATGGGTTAGGGTTCGTCATGGCCGCCGGTGGCAACGACGATCGTCGCGAGCAGCGCAAGCTGTTCGGCGCCGACGCGGCCGCCGATCCGGCCGGCGAGCTGACCGCGGTCGACGGCACCCTCGGCCGGATCGTCTTCCACAACCCCGAGACCGGGTTCACCGTCGCCCGCATCCACGTCGTCGGCGGCGGCGAGGCCACCGCGGTCGGCGAGCTGTCGCACGTGCCCGAGGGCACGCCGCTGCGGCTGCGCGGCCAGTGGGTCGACGATCGCAAGTTCGGCCGCCAGCTCAAGGTCGCCGGCTACCAGCTGCGCAGCCCCGAGACCCTGGTCGGCATCGAGAAGTTCCTCGGCTCGGGGCTGATCCCCGGCATCGGCGTCGAGCTGGCCCGCCGCATGGTCGCCAAGTTCGGCATGGACACCCTGCGCGTGGTCGAGGCCGAGCCGGCGCGCCTGACCGAGGTCGAGGGCATCGGCCCGTCGCGGGCGAGCAAGATCGCCGCCGCGTTCGCCGAGCACCGCCACGTCCAGGACGTCATGGTGTTCCTGCGCGGCCACGGCGTGTCGGCCGCGTTCGCCGGCCGCATCGTGCGCAAGTACGGCCACGACGCCATCCGCGTGGTGCGCGAGAACCCGTACCGGCTGGCGGTCGAGGTGTGGGGCATCGGCTTCCGCACCGCCGACGCCATCGCCGAGAAGCTCGGCCTGGCCCGCGACGCGCCCGAGCGCCTGCGCGCCGGCCTGGTCCATGTCATCGGCGAGCACGTCGAGGACGGCCACACCCACGTGCCCGAGGACGCGCTGCTCGACCGCGCCGCCGAGATCCTCGCGGTCGCCCGCGACAAGCTGGTCGCCCCGCTGGGCGACCTCGAGCAGGCCCGCATCGTGACCCGCGAGGTGCTCGGCGACCGCGGCCGCTGCGTCGGCCTGGCCGCGATCACCGCGATGGAGATCGAGGCGGCGACCGCGTTCGCCGATCTGCTGCACACGCCGACCCGCGGCGTCGTGCTCGACGTCGAGCAGGCGGTCGCCCACTTCGAGGCGTCGACCGGGCTCGCCCTGGCGCCGCAGCAGCGCGCCGCGGTCATCGCCGCCGCGGTCGACAAGTGCGTGGTCATCACCGGCGGTCCCGGCGTCGGCAAGACCACGATCATCCGCGCCGTCGTCGATCTGGCCACCCGCATGCGGCGGCGGATCGCGCTGGCCGCGCCGACCGGCCGCGCCGCCAAGCGCCTGGCCGAGTCGACCGGCGCCGAGGCGGTGACGCTGCACCGCCTGCTCGAGTTCCAGCCCCAGGCCGGCGAGTTCGCCCGCACCAAGCTCAACCCGCTCGACGCCGACCTGGTCGTGGTCGACGAGACGTCGATGGTCGACCTGGCGCTGTTCAAGGCCCTGGTCGTCGCGCTGCAGCCGCGCGCCCAGCTGGTCCTGGTCGGCGACGTCGACCAGCTGCCGTCGGTCGGCGCCGGCGCGGTGCTGGCCGACACCATCGCGTCGGGCGCGGCCACGGTGGTGCGGCTGACCGAGATCTTTCGCCAGGCCGCGGCGAGCCGCATCGTCACCAGCGCCCACCAGATCAACGCCGGCGTGGTGCCCGACCTCGATCGCAGCCCCGACGGCAGCGACTTCTACTTCATCGCCCGCGACGATCCCCAGGCCGCGCGCGACACCGTGGTCGAGCTGGTCGCCGAGCGCATCCCGGCCCGGTTCGGCCACGACCGGGTCACCGGCGTGCAGGTGCTCGCGCCCATGCACCGCGGCGACCTCGGCACCGCCGCGCTCAACCAGGCGCTGCAGGCCCGGCTCAACCCGGCCGACCCCCACAAGCCCGAGCTCACCCGTGGCGAGCGGCGCTTCCGCGTCGGCGACAAGGTGATGCAGCTCAAGAACGACTACGACCGCAACGTCTACAACGGCGACATCGGCCTGGTCGAGGCCATCGATCCCGACCACGACCGGCTGCGGGTCGCGCTCGGCGACGGCCGCGCCGCCGACTACGAGCGCAACGACCTCGATCAGCTCGTCCACGCCTACGCGGTCAGCATCCACAAGAGCCAGGGCTCGGAGTACCCGGCGGTGGTCATCCCGCTGGCGACCCAGCACTTCATGATGCTCGGCCGCAGCCTGCTCTACACCGCGGTGACCCGCGGCAAGAAGCTGGTCGTGATCGTCGGCTCGCGCCGCGCCATCGGCATGGCGGTGCGCAACGCCACCGCCCGCGCGCGCTGGACCTGGCTGGCCGAGCGCATCCGCGCCGCCACCGAGGCGCTCGACGGCCCCGACTAGCGTCTACTGGTCGCCGACCCCAGCGAGCCGCAGGCGAGCGCTCAACAATGACTCTGGGTGTCCGTGGTCGCTGGTCAGGTGCGGGGTCGTTCTCGGATCTTCGCTTCGGTTCGCCGCCTGCTGCTACTGCTCGCCGACCGGACCATCGGCGGACCGCTTGCCCGTCGCGACCGGCAGCATCGTGTACGGCGGCGACAGCACCTCGAGCATACCGTGCGCGATCTTGCGCCCGGTCGACGCCCGCCCGCCCAGGTAGCGATCGGCCAGGCGCTGCAGATCGAGGGCGACGCCGAGCGACAGGTACTGGCGGGCGATCGTGTCGGGCGGGGCGTCGGGCTTGTACTGCCGGGTCGCGAACATCACGCCGACGTCGAACAGCTCGAGCGCCCGCCAGGCGACGTGGTCGCGCGGCAGCGGCAACGCGCCGAGGTGCAGGCCGAGGAAGTAGGTCTGCCCCGAGTAGTCCTCGGCGATGTTGAGGCTGTTGCCGGCCTTGGTGCCGTGGTACTCGCCGCGCCACAGCCCGAGGTACTCGGGGCTCGGCCAGTAGGCGACGCGGAAGTCGATCAGCCGGTCGAGGGTCGGCGACAGCTCGAGCGCGGCGCCGAGCAGCGCGCCCGCGGCGTTGGCGTACATGTCGCCGTAGGAGAACTTGTAGTAGTAGCCGTCCTTGACCTCGACGAACGTGAACAAGGTCAGCGACAGGGCGTTGCCCACGATCGCGGCGGTCGTCGGCGACCAGCCGCCCCAGCGCAGGACCCGGCTGCCGCCCCGGCCGAGCACCATGTTGGCCCACGCGTGGCCGAGCTTGTCGGCGCCGCCGGCGTAGGTGTTCTTACCGAAATAACCGTCCTTGTCGCCGTACTCGAATTCGCCGAGGCTCTCCGCCCCGTGGTACCAGGCGAAGTAGGCCCAGGTGCTGAACCCGACGTAGAGGCCGCCGACCGCTGCCAGCGACTGCCACCGGCGATCGGGGGGACCGCCCTCCACCACCGGGGTGAAGCCGCGCGGCGAACCTCCTTCATCGAGCCACGGGCTGGCGGCAGGGCCGGGCGCGGCCGGGGAGGGGGCGGCGGCCAGGCGGACGCACGGCGCCCCGGTCGACCGCAGCGAGCAGCGCGGTCCGGCGAGGGCGTGGCCGGGCGCGGCGACGACCGCGAGCACGACGGCGGTCACGACCGCGACGGCACTACGGCGCACGAAGCCGACCCATACACCGGCCGTCCTCGATCCACAACCCATCCGCCCGTGCTCTGCCGGGGACGGTGCCGGGAGTCACGGGCTGGTCGCGCTTGGGTGTCGGCCTGCTTGTGCTCCCGGCCCAACCGTAATAGGTTGCGATCATTGTATTTGACGCAGGCCGACACGGCTGAGCGTCTAGCTTTGTTCGAGTCGTTCCCTTGGCATCGTTAGATCGCAGGACCTGCATGGTGGTCGTCGCCGCGCTCGTCGCGGCTGGCGTTGTCGTGCTCGTCGCGACCAGCGGACGCGAGCTGGATCGCCGCGTGGAGCCAGCGGCTGTCAGCGCCGCCGACCGGGCGGAGTGTGGTTTGGCGGCCACCCACCTGGGCACAGCGGTTGCTGGAGCCGAGGTCGCCCTGATGAACGAGACCGATGATGTGACAGCAACCGCCGAGGCTTCCGGCCGGTTCGCGATCGAGATCGCGGTGGATGGCTGGTGGAAAATCCACGGGTCGGCTGACGCGAGTGTCGGAGTCGGGTCGTGCTGAACACCCTGCTGCTGATCCTGCTGCAGGCCCTCGGCATGGTCGTCTTCTTCAACCGCTACATCGCCGGCATCGCGCTGAAGCTGCTGCGCCGCAGGGTCTTCGACGAGGCCGACTACAGCCAGCAGCCGACCGTCACCGTGATCGTGCCGATGTTCAACGAGGGCGAGAACATCCGCTCGACCCTCGAGAGCCTGCTCGCGCTCGACTATCCGCACGACAAGCTCGAGATCACCGTCGTCGACGATTGCTCGACCGACGACAGCTACCAGCACGCCCTGGCGATCGCCCGCAAGAGCGGCGGCCGGATGCGCGTGGTCCGCAACCGGGTCAACCTCGGCAAGCGCCGCTCGATCAACGCGGCGGTGCTGGCGTCGCGGGCGGAGATCATCGTCTCGGTCGACTCCGACGTCGTGGTGTCGGCCGGCGCGGTCCGCCACATGGTCGCGCGCTTCACCCGGCCGGAGATCGCGGCGGTGGGCGGCTGGATCGACGTGCGCAACAAGCACGACAACTGGCTGACCCGCATGCAGACGGTGAAGTACTTCTTCGGCTACCACTCGCTGAAGAACCTCGAGTGGGCGTTCCAGCGGATCATGTGCCTGTCGGGCTGCCTGACCGCGTACCGTCGCAGCGTCCTGATCGAGCTCCACCCGATCCTCGAGCAGCGCGCGATCTGCGGCGTGCCGATCAAGTACGGCGAGGACCGCTTCCTCACCCGCCAGATCATCAAGGCCGGCTACCGGACCACGATGACCCTCGACGCCACCTGCTGGACCAGCGCGCCGACCACGCTGATGGGCTACTTCTCGCAGCAGCTGCGCTGGCGGCGGTCGAACATCGTCGACTACGCCGGCGGCATGTCGCACGTCTGGCAGCTCAACCCGCTGATCGCGGTGCACTACTTCTCGCTGTTCGGCCTGCTGCTCGCGTACCCGGCGCTGCTGATGAACGCGATCATCCACGGCACGATCTTCTCGATGATCATCCGCCAGCTCGCGATCGCGACCGTGCTCGGCCTGGTCTACTGGTGGAAGGCGCGCAAGCTCGGCATCGAACGCGTCCACCCGCTCGCGTTCCTGCCCATGGCGCTGATCCTGCCGGTGATCTACGCGCTGATGACCCCGCTGGCGCTGTTCACCCTCGACTCGGGCAGCTGGGAGACCCGCAGCCACGACGAGATCGAGCCCGGCTCCGGCGAGCGCGTCGACGGCGCGGTCGCCGAGGCGCTGGTGGTGTCGGTGTCGTCGTCGGCGCCGGCGGTGCCGGTCGCCGCGGCGAGCATGGCGGTCGCGCCGGTGGCCGCCGGCGGCACGTCGGGCGTGGCGTCGGCCACGGCCCACGCCGAGCTGCCCGCGGCCTAGCGCCGATGACAAATTGCCGGCCGGCCGGCCGGTCCCCGTGGTAGACGAACCCCCGCCATGTCGACGACGACGTCCCGTCCCCCGCGCCTGCGGCTGACCATCCAGCCGCTGATCGTGAAGATCTACAAGGTCGCGGGCATCGTCGCGCTCGGCGCCATCCTGGTCGGGCTCATCCTGTACCTGGTCAACAACGTCTATTACTTCTTCGACAACAGCTGGGTCCGGCCGGTCATCCTGTCCCCGAGCAACGATCGGGTCATGGATGCCGCCGCCGAGCTGGCGACCGCCGAGCAGCGGCTGGTCCAGCTCGAGGTCGACCGCGCCCGCACCACCGCGCAGATGGCGCAGCTCGACCGGGTCATCGCCTCGGCCGACCGCTTCCTGTCCGACATGCGGCCGGTCGTCGACAACGCCGGCACGTCGCTCGCGACGGTCGGCCCGCGCCGCGAGCTCGATCGCGCCGAGCTCGAGCGCGCGGCCGCGGTCGACGATCAGAAGACGGTCGCCGCCCACCTCGCCGAGCTCGACAAGAGCATCGCCGATCAGCAGGGCGTCATCGCGCGCCTGTCGTCGTCGTACTACCTCAAGGGCCGGGCCGGGACCGTGGTGGTCGGGTTCGTGCCGTACGAGAACCTCGACAACGCCCGGCCGGGGACGGCGCTGTATCGCTGCGCGTGGGGCCTGGTGCGCTGCAGCCAGGTCGGCAAGGTCCGCTCGGTGCTCGACGGCGAGGTCACCGAGCGTCACCCCCACAATGACTCGGTCCGCCGCGGCGTGATGCTCGAGCTCGAGCTGCGCGACGGTACCGCCGCCGGCGAGGCCAACGTCCTGTTCGCCGGCTCGCGCCCGTTCTGGATCTTCTGATGCGGCGCTCGATCCTGCTCTTCGCGGCCGGCGCGGCGGCGCTGGCAATCGCCGGCAACGGCTGCGGCAAGCGCGACGGCGGCGCCAGCAGCGAGCCGGGGGCGCCGGCGACCACCGCCGAGCCGGCGCCGCCGAGCCCCCGGGCCCCGGACCGCTCGAGCCCGGCCGGCGAGGCGCGGTCGATCTTCGCGACCCGCTGCGCCGGCTGCCACGGCGCCAGCGGCAAGGGCGACGGACCGACCGCGGCGTCGCTGTCGCCCGGGCCGCGCGACTACACCGATCGGACCTGGCAGGCGTCGGTGACCGACGCCGAGCTGAGCCGGGTGATCGTCGAGGGCGGCACCGCCGTGGGGCGGAGCGCGATGATGCCGCCGGCGGCCGACCTGCGCGACAAGCCCGAGGTCGTCGCCGAGCTGGTGAAGATGATCCGCGCGTTCGCGAACTGAGCGCGACGCACGAGGCGTGGCGCTTGCATCGCGTCGAGCCATGCCATGGTCCTCGCGTCCGGCGACGATCGGGCTCGTCCTCGCGACGAGCCTCGGGATGGCGCGCCTGGCGGCCGCCCAGCTGCCCTCGTACGAGGACGAATACGGCTATGACCAGGAGCCGTACGACGACTACGCCGATCAGCAGGCGTGGGAGGACGTGCCGGTCGAAGCTCCCGATCAGTACGTCGACACCGACCCGAGCGCGCTGACCGACTTTCGCGACGTGCTCGACCCGTACGGCAGCTGGATCGACGATCCCGACTACGGGACGGTGTGGATGCCCAGCCCCGACGTCGTCGGCGACGACTTCACCCCCTACGTCACCGCCGGCCGCTGGGAGTACGACAACGACGACTACACCTGGGTGAGCGACTACGACTGGGGCTGGGTGCCGTTCCACTACGGCCGCTGGGTGTGGATCCCCGGCCGCGGCTGGGCCTGGATCCCGGGCCGCACCTATGCGCCCGCCTGGGTCGACTGGCGCGCGGGCGACGACTACATCGGGTGGGCGCCGCTGCCGCCGGCCTGGATCTGGCTGGACGGCGTCCCGGTCGTGCACCACATCCGCGGGCCCGAGCGGTTCGCGTTCGTGCCGCGCGACGCGATCTTCTCGCGCGCGGTGGTGACACATGTGCTGCCGAGGGACCGCGCGGTGGTGGTGCGGCGACAGACGCGGCCGTACGTCCGCGTGCAACGCGAGCGCGTGGTGCGAGGGGCGCCGCTGGCCCAGGCACCGCGGCGCGGTCCGCCGCCGGGGCCGGTCGCGCGGCGCGAGCTCGGGACCCAGGCTCGGCCGGATCCGCAGGTCGTGCGCGCGCGGCAGTTCGCCCGTCCGTCGACCGCCGAGGCCATGGGCGGGCGTCCGCCGACCGCGCACGTGGTCCGGGTCAAGCCGGGCACGCCGGGCGCGCGGCCTGGCACCGCGACCCGGCCGTCGCCCGCGCCGCGACCCGGGGTCGCGCCGACCCGCCCGACGCCGACGCCGGAGCGCCCGACGCCGGCACCGACGCGGCCCGGCCTGCGCCCGCCTCCCATCGCCGCGCCGCCGTCGAAGCCCACGAAGCCGGAGGCGGCGCCGACACCGAGGCCGACACCGAAGCCGGAGGTGGCGCCGTCGCCGAGGCCGACACCGAAGCCGGAGGTGACGC
>Ga0247822_10002338_pt1 | contig 12041 bp, 10 predicted proteins | sample 13C_Cellulose_Da_FD_192423 | JGI IMG/M metagenome (GOLD analysis project Ga0247822, IMG submission 192423) | Soil microbial communities from agricultural site in Penn Yan, New York, United States - 13C_Cellulose_Day30 | ecosystem: Environmental > Terrestrial > Soil > Agricultural land | place...
GGCGTGGACCGTGTACGCCGCCGCGACCTGCGTCTCGCCTTCGCGTGGCAGGTGGACGACGCGCGCGACGAGGTCGGCGTTGATCGAGCCGAAGACGACGATCATGACGCGATGCCGCGCAGCGCCGCGGCTAGCCGAGGGTGTTGACCGTGCCCTTGACCAGCAGGATGTTGCCGTACGGCCGCAACTCGCCGGTACGCACGACGGCGAACGCCTCGCGCGTGCGCTCGTAGAACGCCTGGCGCTCGAGATGACCGATCTCGACGTCGCCGTGGCCATGATCGGCGAGCACGGCCGCGAAGTCGGCGACCGGCTCGGGCAGCGCGTCGGCGTCGCCGTGCACCTCCATCGTGAAGACCGCCGGCGTCTCGACGTTGTCGAGCGGGAGCACGTCCAGCACGGCGGCGAGCACCTCGTGCGCACCGGCGCCGGCGATCGTCACCAGGCGCTTGGCCAGCGAGGACGACGGGAAGTTCGCATCGACGATCGCGACCTCGTCGCCATGCCCCATCGAGGCGAGCGCGTGCAGGAGATCGGGGGTCAGGAGTGACGACAGTCCCTTCAGCATGGCGGCCTCGCGTGATCAGTAGACGTGCCGCTCGAGCTTCGCGCGGTGCAGGATCGTCGTGGCGATCTCCTCGATCGACTTCGACGTCGTGTCGACCATCGGGATGCCTTCGCGCAGCATCAGCGCCTCCGCTTCGCGCACCTCGTAGCGGCAGTTGTCGAGCGCCGCGTAGCGGCTGCCCGGGCGGCGCTCCTCGCGGATCTCGCGCAGGCGCTCCGGCTGGATCGTGAGGCCGAAAAGGCGATCCTTGTGCCCGATCACCGACCCCGGCAGCTTGTGGTCGGCGAAGTCGTCGGGCGTGAGCGGGAAGTTGGCCGCGCGCACGCCGAACTGCAATGCGAGGTAGAGCGAGGTGGGCGTCTTGCCGCAGCGGGAGACGCCGACCAGGACCACCTGCGCCTTGGCGAGGTCGCGCGTCGCGGCGCCGTCGTCGTGCGTCTGCGTGAAGTTGATCGCTTCCATCCGCGCGAAATACTCGTGGCTGTTGGCGATGCCGTGCGATCGCCCCGCGGCGTGCGAGCTCTTGGAGACGAGCTCCGCCTCGAGCGGCGCGATGAAGATCTGGAACAGATCGAGCGTGAGCGCCTGCGCGCGGGCGCGGATCGTCTCGCTGGCGTCCTCGTCGACGACCGACGAGAACACGATCGGCCGGCGCTCCTCGGCGGCACCGGTCTCGTTCACCAGCCGGATCGCTTCGGTGACCTTCTCGGGTGAGTCGACGAACGGCACGGTGATGCGGCGAAACGCGACGTCCTCGAACTGCGACAGGAGGCTGTTGCCGAGCATCTCGGCGGTGATACCGGTGCGATCGGACAGGAAGAAGACCGTGCGGCGGCTCGGCATGGCGTCGCGACCGCGGACGACGAGGGGGCTGCGCGTCGCGCTACCACCGCTCCCACACCGGCTCGACGCCGGCGGGCAGCGGGGGGAGGTCGCCGAGGTCGAGCCAGCTCTCGCCGGGCCCGTGGTAGTCCGAGCCGGTCGAGGCCGCGAAGCCGAACAGGCGTGCCTGCGTCGCGAACTCCGCCGACTGCGCGGCGGTGTGCGACGGCGACAGCACCTCGATCGCGTCGCCACCGGCGTCCCGGAAATCGGCGAGCAGCTGCTTCATGCCCGCGCGGCCGTCGACCTTGTATCGCCCCGGGTGCGCGAGCACCGCGACGCCGCCGGCGCCGTGGATCCAGCCGATCGCCTGCGGCAGCGTCGTCCACTCGTGCTCGACGTAGCCGGGCTTGCCGGGGGTGAGGTAATGCTTGAAGACGTCCTTCACGTCGCGCATGACGCCGGCTTCGACCAGGTAGCGGGCGAAGTGGGTGCGCGACACCAGCCGCTCGCTGGTCACGTAGCGCATCGCCCCCTGGTAGGCGCCGGGAATGCCTGCGGCGGCGAGCGAGGCGCCGATGCGCTTCGCCCGACCGGTGCGACCGCTGCGGATCGACTCCAGGCCCGCCACCAGCTCGGCGTCCTCCGGATCGATGTTCAGCGCGACGACGTGCACCGTCAGGTCCTGCCAGCTGACCGAAAGCTCGCTGCCCTGGATGAACGCCATCCCGGTCCCGCGCGCCGCCTCGGTCGCCTCCGCAAGCCCGGCGACCTCGTCGTGGTCCGTGAGGGCGAGCACCTCGACGCCCCGCGATGCGGCCCGTCGCACGACCTCGGTCGGGGATAAAAGGCCGTCCGAACGGGTCGAATGGCAGTGGAGGTCGTGGCGCGGCGTCACTTTTGTATTCTACCAGCCCGTCCCACGGTCACCGCGGACGCAACACCCCCGGGCGCCGCCTGTCGGCAATGCTTGCTAGCGGACGCGGGTTCGGTTGACTATTATGCCAATGGGATAGGGGTGCCCAAACGGGGGCACGCCATGGGTCCCGTGGAGAGGCGATCCTGCCGTGAAGCTGCTCGAACGTGTGCTGAATCCGCGCGAGATCCGCCGTCGGCTGGGCCTCAACCAGGAACAGTTCTGGACCCAGATCGGGGTCACGCAGAGCGGGGGCTCGCGCTACGAAAGCGGACGCGAGATGCCGCGGCCCGTTCGCGAGCTGTTGCGTCTCGTGCACGTCGAGCAGATCGACCTCTCGCAGGTCAAGCGCATCGACTTCGAGATCATCAGCTACCTCAAGGAAGCGCATCCGGACCTGTATCGGAGCCTGCGCCGGGCCGCCCGCGGCCGGCGCAATGCGCAGGGCCTCCCGGTCTCCGGCCTCGAGGACGAAGGCGGCGAGGAACTTCCGCTGGTGCCCGAGACGCCGGCGCGCTAGCGCGGAAGCTGTTCGCGGCGGTCCCACACGCTTCCCGCATCGCAGCGAGCGCGGCCGGGACAACCCGTCGCGGTAGAATCACGGCGGCCCGCGTCCGCCGTGCTGCAACGCACTAAGGCGAACCGCGCGCCGGTCCTTCGTCGCGGAGCATCCGGGTATGGAAACGCGGGAACGCGTCGTGCCGTTCGAGCGGCTGCGCATGGCCGACGTCGAGTCGGTCGGCGGCAAGAACGCCTCGCTGGGCGAGATGATCAGCCAGCTGAGCGGCGCCGGCATCCGCGTTCCCCGCGGTTTTGCCACCACGGCCGATGCATTTCGCGAATTCCTCGTCCAGGGAGGTCTGGGGAAGCGCATCGACGCATGCCTCGCGTCGCTCGACGTGGACGACGTCAAGACGCTCGCGCGCACCGGCGCCGAGATCCGCCGCTGGGTCGTCGAGGCGCCGCTGCCTCCGGCGCTGGACGCCGAAATCCGCGCCGCGTTCGCCCAGCTCGAGGAGGCGTCTCCCGGCGTGACCTACGCGGTGCGCTCGTCGGCCACCGCGGAGGACCTGCCCGACGCGTCGTTCGCCGGACAGCAGGAAACATTCCTCAATATCAGCGGCGTAGATAATATCATTCACGCAATACGCGAGGTATTCGCCTCGCTATGGAACGACCGGGCCATCGCCTATCGCGTACATCAGGGGTTCGCGCACGCCGACGTGGCGCTCTCGGCGGGCGTCCAGCGGATGGTGCGCAGCGACCAGGGCGCCGCCGGGGTGCTGTTCACGCTCGACACCGAATCGGGCTTCGATCAGGTCGTGTTCATCACGTCGTCCTATGGGCTGGGCGAAACGGTGGTGCAAGGCGCGGTCAATCCCGACGAGTTCTACGTCTGGAAGCCCAACGTCGCGGCGGGGCGTCCGGCGATCCTGCGCAAGTCGGTGGGCGCGAAGGCGCTGAAGATGGTGTTCGCCGAGGGCCGCTCGGCCGGGCGCTCGACCACGACGGTGCCGGTTCCCGACGCCGACCGCGTGCGCTTCTCGATCAGCGACGACGAAGTCGCCGAGCTCGCGCGCTACGCGGTCGCGATCGAGAAGCACTATGGCCGCCCGATGGACGTGGAGTGGGGCCGCGACGGCGTCGACGGCAAGCTGTACGTGCTGCAGGCGCGGCCCGAGACCGTGCGGTCGCGCGACAGCGGGACCGATCTTAGGCGCTATCGCCTGCGCTCGACCTCGGCGGTGCTCGCGAGCGGTCGCGCGATCGGTCAGAAGATCGGGCAGGGGCGCGTGCGGCTGGTCAAGTCGGCCGCGGAGATGGACCGCGTCGAGGCGGGCGACGTGCTGGTCACCGACATGACCGACCCCGACTGGGAACCGGTGATGAAGCGTGCGGCGGCGATCGTCACCAACCGCGGCGGGCGCACGTGCCACGCGGCCATCATCGCGCGCGAGCTCGGCATCCCGGCGGTGGTCGGGTGCGGCGACGCGACGCACACGCTCGCCGAGGGCGCCGACGTGACCGTGTCGTGCGCGGAAGGCGATACCGGGCACGTGTACGCGGGCCGCCTGGACGTCGAGGTCGTCGACGTCGCGCTCGATCGCATGCCGCCGTGCCCGACCAAGATCATGATGAACGTCGGCAATCCGGAGCTCGCGTTTTCGTTCCAGCGGCTGCCCAACGAGGGCGTGGGCCTCGCCCGGCTCGAGTTCATCATCAGCAAGAACGTCGGCATCCATCCCAAGGCGCTGATCGAGTACGCCGGCCTTCCCGCCGAGCTCAAGGCGGAGATCGCGCCGCGCATCGCGGCGTACGCCGATCCGGTCGAGTACTACGTCGCGAAGATCGCCGAAGGCGTAGCGACGATCGCCGCCGCGTTCTGGCCCAAGAAGGTGATCGTGCGGCTCTCCGACTTCAAGTCGAACGAGTACAGCAACCTGCTCGGCGGCCAGCGCTACGAGCCGCACGAGGAGAACCCGATGCTCGGGTTCCGCGGCGCGTCGCGCTACCTGTCGTCGTCGTTCTACGACTGCTTCGCGCTCGAGTGCCGGGCGATGAAGCGCGTGCGCGACGACATGGGCCTCACCAACGTGGAGCTGATGATCCCGTTCGTGCGCACCGTCGCGGAGGCGAAGGACGTGATCGGGCTGCTCGCGAAGAACGGCCTGAAGCGCGGCGAGCGCGGCCTGCGCGTGATCATGATGTGCGAGATCCCGTCGAACGCGCTGCTCGCGGACCGCTTCCTCGAGCACTTCGACGGCTTCTCGATCGGCAGCAACGACATGACGCAGCTGACGCTCGGCGTCGACCGCGACGCGGGCGGCGCGATCGCGACGACGTTCGACGAGCGCGACGACGCGGTGAAGGCGATGCTCGCGATGGCGATCGACGCCTGCCAGCGGCACCGGCGCTACGTGGGCATCTGCGGGCAGGGGCCCTCGGACCACCCGGACCTCGCCGAGTGGCTGGTCGACCGCAACATCGAGAGCATGTCGCTCAACCCGGACACCGTGGTCGAGACCTGGCTCAAGCTCGCCAAGCACGCCGCGGCGCGCAACGCGGTGACGGCGGCGGGCTGACGCCGCGGCGGGTTCGCGCCGCCTCGGCCGAACGGCCGAAGGCGCGCCATGGGCGTTCGTGGTCGGATGTCGCATGCGCCGCGTCGTCTCGCGCCGGTTCGATTTCTCCCGTTCGCCTGCCACGCGCGCGTTCGTGCTCGTCGCACATGCTGCCACCGTGGGGCTGGTCGTAGCGCTGCCGCTGAATCCCTTGATGGCCGCGTCGCTCGCGCTGCTGGTCGTCGCGCTGGGGCTCAAGGCGTGGCGCGGCCTCGACGATGCGCTGGCCGGCGTGGTCCTTCGCTCCGACGGCACGCTGACCGCGCTCGCGCGCGATGGCCGCGCGATCGATGGAACGCTGGTGGCAGGCTCGGTCGCGCTTCCGCGCTACGCGTCCATCGCGTGGCGTCCGGATGGCTCGAAGGGCGTCGCGTGCGAAAGCGTGCCGGCCGACCGCCTGCCCGGCGCGGCCCACCGCGAGTTGCGCGTGCTGCTGCGTTACGCGAGCAGCGGCGACGAGGCGGGCGATCCCGCGAGCCAGGCGCGCGCATCGATGAGCGCGGCGCTCTCGGCCTTGCTCTGGCCGGCGAGGAGGTGGAGGTAGAGCGGGACCAGCGTCTCGGGCAGCGGCAACTTGCTGCGATCCTCGCCCGGATGCGTGCGGCCGCGCATCGGCGAGCGGATCGGACCGGGCACGAGCGCGTTGACGCGCAGCGTGGGACGCGACTCCCATTCGTCCGCCAGTTCGCGCGCGAGCGCGGCCACGCCCGCCTTGGTGACGCCGTAGCCGCCCCAGTACGCGCGCGGCGCGAGCCCGCGATCGTCGAGCGTGAAGACGACCGAGGCGTCGGGCGCCTTCGAGAGCAGCGGGATCAGCGCGCGCGTGAGGCCCATCGGCGCGGCGAGGTTCACGCGCAGCAGTGCGAGCCACGCCTCGTAGGACTGGTGCTCGAGCGGCCCGAGCGAGCCGAGCATCGCGGCGGTGTGCACTAGGGCGTCGAGCCGCTTGAACTGCGACTCCAGCGCCGCGGCGACGTTGCCGAAATCGGCGGCCTCGGCTTTCGCGAGGTCGAGCGGCAGGATCACCGGCTCCGGGTCGCCGGCCTCGACGATCTCGTCGTAGAGCTTTTCGAGCGCGGTGACGTTGCGCCCGTGCAGCACGACGGTCGCCCCGCGAGCCGCGCAGGCGCGCGCGAGTGGCGCACCCAGGCCCCCGGTCGCGCCGGTCACCAGGACGACGCGCTCGGCGAGATCGGGAGGGGTAGCGCGGGCGGGATCGGGAAGCGGCACGGTGCTTCTCGCGCGATCGCATGGGCACGCGCGGGCCGCGATCATAGCGCAGGATCCGCGCCCGCTCCCCGCATCGCGTCGAACCGCGCGCGATCCGCTCCGACTTCCGCGTCGCGGCGACCCACATCCGCGTGTCGCGACAATCCACTCCCGCTCCCGGCAGCGCGGGAAGCGGGTGGGGCGAGGGGCGCCCGCGCTCGCGGTCGTCGTACGGGATGCACGTTGCGTCCCACACGCCACCCTCGCGAAACGCGCCCCCGATTTGCGCGCCCTTCGCAGCGCCGGTATAATTTCGGATTCGCCGTGGGGGTATAGCTCAGCTGGGAGAGCGCTTGCATGGCATGCAAGAGGTCAGCGGTTCGATCCCGCTTACCTCCACCACCGAACGAACGCGACAGCCCGCGCGCGTGCATGGCACGGGCGGTCGCGGCGCCGGCACCGGCAGCAATCCGGGTCCCCATCGTCTAGAGGCCTAGGACATCGCCCTTTCACGGCGGTAACCGGGGTTCGAATCCCCGTGGGGACGCCACCCGAACGGGTGTCGGACATGCAATCTCGACCGTCGCCCAACGGTCGCCGCCGCATCCACGCCGGGGGCGCGACGGCGCCATCCTTTTCCCGCGTTGCTCGATGCGCCGCCCCTCCCTCCCGCCGTTGCCCGGACCGCCCCCGGAGACGGGCCGCGCGACGCGCTTTTCCCAGGCTGAATCCCGCCCCGTGCGGACCGTCGGGCCGAAGGCGCGGCGCGTGTGCGCTGCCGGGAGCCCCGCCTGATGGCCTGGTCGCGCAGACGCACGCGGTGGGTGCTCGGCAGCGTCGTGGCGACGGTGATCGTCACGCTGGTCGTCGTGAACCTGATGCCGGCCGAGCGCAAGATCGACCAGCGCATCGAGCGTCTCTACGATCTCGGGTCCCCGCAGTACTTCCGCTCGATCGGCGTGCTGCTCGGCCCGCCGGCGCTGGCCGGCAACCGCGTCGAGTCGCTGCAGAACGGCGCCGAGATCTTCCCGTCGATGCTCGCCGCGATCCGATCGGCGCAGCGCTCGATCACGTTCGAGACCTACATCTACTGGTCGGGGGAGGTGGGCAGCGCCTTCGCGGAGGCACTCGCCGAGCGAGCCAAGGCTGGCGTTCGCGTGCATGTCCTGCTCGACTGGGTGGGGTCGCAGAAGATCGACGACGCGATGCTCGAGACGATGCGTCGGTCGGGCGTCCAGATCGAGCTCTTCCGGCCTCTGCAGTGGTATCACCTGGCGCGTCTCAACAATCGCACGCACCGCAAGCTCCTCGTCGTCGACGGTCGCGTGGGATTCACAGGGGGGGTCGGCATCGCCGACAAATGGGACGGCAAGGCGCAGGATCCCGACCATTGGCGCGACAGCCACTACCGCGCCGAGGGACCGGTCGTCGCGCAAATGCAGGCGACGTTCCTCGACAACTGGACCAAGGTTACCGGCGTCGTGCTCCACGGCAGCGACTACTTCCCCGCGCTGGAGGCGCACGGGGGCGCGACGGCGCAGGTATTTTCGAGCTCGCCGGAGGGCGGCGCGGACAGCATGCAGCTCATGTACCTGATGGCGATCACGGCGGCGACTCGCTCGATCGAGCTCGCGAGCGCGTATTTCGTTCCCGACACGCTGACGACGAACGTCCTGGTCGACGCGCTGAAGCGTGGCGTCAAGGTCCGTATCGTCCTGCCCGGGCCGATCATCGACACAGACGTCGTGCGCCGCGCATCGCGCGCCACCTGGGGGCCGTTGCTGGAGGCAGGAGCGCAGATCCACGAGTACCAACCGACGATGTTCCATTGCAAGGTGATGATCGTCGACGGCCTCCTCGTGTCGGTGGGATCGACCAACTTCGACGTGCGCTCGTTCCGACTGAACGACGAGGCGAACCTCAACATCCACGACGCGACGTTCGCCGCGCGCCAGATCGCGGTCTTCGAGCGGGACCTCGCCCAGTCGCACCGTGTGTCGCTCGACGAATGGCGCACGCGTCCCTGGCACGAGAAGCTGGCCGAGCGCGCGGCGTCGCTGCTGTCTGTCCAGTTGTAGACACGCCGATCACGTGACCCCCGCCGCTTCGATCCCTCCCGGCGCCGCCGACCGCGAGCCGGTCACCGGCGTCCTCAAGGCGGCCTACGACGCCGTCCTGTACGTGGGACGCCCGTGCGCGACGAGCCATCCGGAACGCATCGCGACGATCGCCGCGCTGCTCGGCATCGACACGCCCGAGCCGTCGACCGCGCGGATGCTCGACATCGGCTGCGGTGACGGCGGGAACCTCGTGCCGATCGCGGCTGCGCTGCCGCGCGGCTCGTTCGTCGGGATCGACCTGTCGCCGCGCTCGATCGACGAGGCGCGCGTGTTCGCCGACGACCTGAAGCTCGCCAACATCGCGTTCCACGCCGCCGATCTGCGCGACCTGCCCGCCGAAGCGGGGACCTTCGATTACATCGTCGCGCACGGCTTCTACTCGTGGGTTCCCGCGCCGGTGCGCAAGGCGCTGTTCGAGACGATCCGCGCGCGCCTCGCGCCCAGCGGCGTCGCGTTCATCAGCCACAACGTGCTGCCCGGCTGCGCGCTGCGTCGCATGGTATGGGACGTGCTGAACCCGCACGTCGCCCAGATCGACGATCCGCTGGCCCGCATCGCCGAGGCGCGCGCGCTGGCCGTGCGGATGGCCGATGCGATGGCGCTGCAGCCCGGGCTCGCGGCCACGCTCGCGATCGAGTACCGCGAGATCGCCGATCGCCCCGGCTTTGCGGTGCTGCACGACGACCTCGCGCCGGTCAACCACCCTGTGCTGGTGCGCGACATCGTCGCCGAGGCCGACGCGAACGGCCTCGCCTGGCTGGGTGACGCGGACCTGTTCCGCCACGCTGCGCCGGCGTTCGGCGACACGATGAACGCCTGGTTGGCCGCGACCGATCGCATGACGCGCGAGCACGTGATCGACCACCTGCGGCTGCGCCGCTACCGCGAATCGTTGTTCGTCCATCGCGAGGTGCCGGTCGGCGAGATGCCGGATGCACGCCGCCTCGCTTCGATGCACGTTGCCGCCACGAATACGACGGTCGAGCGCCATGCGGCCACCGACGCGCGCGCCCCCGCGACGCTGCAGAAGGCATTGCTCGATCGGCTGGTCGACGTCCATCCGGGCAGCCTGCCGGTCGCCGACCTGGTGCCATGGATCGCCGGGCGCGCCGGCTCGGGCTCGCCGCTCGCGCAGCCCGACCAGGCGCGGGCGCTGTTGCTCAACGCGGCGTACGCGGGCGTTCTGCTACCGCTCGCCACCCCGGCGCGCACGGTGACCGATCCGGGCGCGCGACCGGTGGCGTTCGCACCCGCGCGCTGGCAGGCGCCGCGGCACGATTTCGTCGTCAACCTGCGTCACGACGGCGTCGCGCTGGCCGATCCCGTGATGCGGCGGCTGGTGCCGCTCCTCGACGGCACGCGCGACCGCGCGGCGCTCGTCGCCGAGCTCGTCGCCATCGCCCCCGCAATGCGGGACCCGCACCGCGCCCTCGGCGAGTACCTCGCCCACTTCGGCAAGCTCGGGATCCTCCAGGCATGAGCGGAACCTTCCGCACGCCCTCAGCCGTCCCGGGCGCGGGCGCGCTGCACGAAGGCCTCAAGGCGGCCTACGAGGACATCGCCTACGTCGGCCGCCCGAACCACCACAGTCACCCGGATCGCCTCGCCGCGATCGCGACGCTATTCGGGCTCGCGCCGCCGGACGTGGCCGGCGCCCGCATCCTCGAGGTGGGCTGCGGCGACGGCGCGAACCTCGTGCCGATCGCCGCGCAATGGCCCGGCGCGCGCCTGGTAGGCTGCGACTTCTCGGCGCTGTTGATGCGCGATGCGCGGGCAATGGCGGAGGGCGTCGGCGTCGCCAACCTCGCGCTCGTCGAAGGCGACCTGCGCGAGGTCGCCGAGTCGCTCGGCAGCTTCGACTACATCATCGGCCACGGCTTCTACTCGTGGGTACCGGCCGACGTGCGCGACGCCTTCGTGGCGTTGGTGGGCAGGCAGCTCGCCCCCGGCGGCCTCGCGTTCATCAGCTACAACGTGCTGCCCGGGGGCTTCGTGCGCCGCATCGGCTGGGATGCGGTTCGCATCGCGGCCGCCGGGATCGACGCGCCGACCGAGCGGCTCGCCGCGACGCGCCGCCAATTCGCCGATCTCGCGCAGGCGTGGTCCGCGATGCCGGGGCTGCCCGCGCATCTCGGACGCGAGTACGCCACCGCGGCGGAGCGCAGCGACAGCTCGCTCTACCATGACGATTTGTCGGGCGTGAACGAAGCCGTCTATTTCTCGACCTTCGTGCATCACCTCGCCCGTCACCAGCTCGGCTTCCTCGCCGAGGCCGAGCCCGGCACGATGAGCCTGGCGGGCCTCCCCGAGCGCATGCGCACGCTCGCCGCGAACGCCGATGCGCTGTCGCGCGAGCAGTACCTCGACTTCGCCCGCGTGCGGCGCTTCCGGCAATCGATCGTGATGCGTGCGTCCGACATCGCGCGCGCAGGTATCACGCCCGCGGCGGTGACGAAGCTGCACCTGTCGGCCGTGACCGGCATCGTGCAGGAGCGCGTGGCCGGCGCGGCGCGCAGCGTCGAAGGACCGCTGGTCGATTTCCTCGTCGAGGCGTTCCCGCGCAGCCTGCCCGCCACCGACGTGCTGGCGATGCTCGAGGGGCACGGCCTGAGCGCCGACGACGCGCTCACGACGCTCTTGCGAGGCTGCTTTTCGGGCGCGGTCGACCTCCACACGCGGCCGTTACCGATCGTCGCGGTGGCGGGCGGGCGGCCCCGTGCGTTCGCCGTCGCGCGCTGGCAAGCCGGTCGCGGCGATGCGGTCACCAACCTGCGCCACGAGCCGGTACGCATCGAAGACGCGGTCGCGCGCGCGGTCGTCGCCGCGTGCGACGGCACGCGCGACCACGCAGCGCTCGCCGCGGTGGCCGGTCGGCACGGCTCACAGGCGGCGAGCGCGCTGCCCCAGTTCCTCGAGCGCTTCGCGCTCGCCGGCCTCCTCGAGGCCTGACCGACCCGGGACCTTCCATGACGGACACCACCACGCTCGCCCGCGGCATCGCCGCGCACTGGGACGCCGAGATCGTTCCCGCCCTGACCGAGTACATCCGCGTTCCGGCGAAGTCGCCGCATTTCGACGCCGACTGGGAGGCGCACGGCCACATCGAGAACGTGGTCCGCGCCGCCGAGCGCTGGGTGCGCGCGCAGGGCGTGCGCGGGCTTGCGCTCGAGATCGTGCGGCTTCCCGGCCGCACGCCGGTGCTCTTCTTCGACGTGCCCGCCACCGGCGATGCGGGCGCCGGACGCACGGTGCTGCTGTACGGACATCTCGACAAGCAGCCCGAG
>Ga0247822_10002340_pt1 | contig 12039 bp, 13 predicted proteins | sample 13C_Cellulose_Da_FD_192423 | JGI IMG/M metagenome (GOLD analysis project Ga0247822, IMG submission 192423) | Soil microbial communities from agricultural site in Penn Yan, New York, United States - 13C_Cellulose_Day30 | ecosystem: Environmental > Terrestrial > Soil > Agricultural land | place...
GGTTAGCGCTCGTCCGCCGCCGCGACCTGGAAGTCGCAACACCGGCCGCCGCCGTCCCCGACCCCGGCATCGAGTGGGGCGCGTTTCTCCGCCACCTCGTGATGCTGGCGATCATCGTGAGTTGCCTGAACGTGAGCTGGCAGTTCCTGCGGGCGTGGCTGCCGCTATTCCTCCAGGACTTCCACGGCTACTCGCGGGAGCTGACCCGTGTCTGCACGTCGGTGTACTTCATCTCGACCGACATCGGCTGCATCCTCGCGGGCGCACTGGTGACGTGGCTGGTCGCCCGCGGCTGGGGAGTGGCCGGAGCGCGCCTGTTCGGATTCGCCTGCTTTGCCGCACTGACTGCACTGGCAGCGGCCGTGCCGTGGGTTGGCTCCGGGCCGGTGATGATCGTGTTCCTGATGGTGGCCGGGGCCGGCATCCTCGGACTGCACCCGTACTACTACGCCCTGGTCCAGGAGTTGCCGGCACGGCGGATGGGGCTGATCTCCGGCGGGCTGGCGGCGATCGGGTGGGTGGTGAGCGGTCGGTTCCAGATCTACGTCGGCGCGGAAATCGAGAAGACCCGGAGCTACGACACCGGACTGGTGATCGTCGGGCTGGCACCGATGGTCGGGCTGATAGCCCTACTCGTCCTGGGGCGGGCCAGGAAGCCCGACGATGCCCTCAGATCTTCAGGAACAGCCGACGGCGATACATCCAGTACAGGATGAGCCAGTACACTGCGAGCAGCGCCGCGCCGGATACGAGTGGCTCGTACGGTCCGAAACGGGTGAACACATCGCGGCCCAGGTGTGTCCGGAACGAGGCGACGACGAACCCATCGATCAGGTGAGCTAAACAGTACGCGGTGATCGCGTTCGCCCCGATCACCCGGAGCGGGAACGCCCAGCCCTGAGGGCCGCCGGTGTCGAGCAAGGCCAAGAACCCGGCCAGTAGCAGGAAGCACCAGCCGCCACTGAGGAGCACCCAACTCGGCGTCCAGATCCTCTTAACGCTCGGACAAACGCCCAGGGCATCCAGCCCCCAGCCCGCGGCGAGTAACAGGACGCCGACGAGTGCGAGCCGCCCCACCTTGCCCCACGCCGCACCGGTCGCCCGCAACCAGCCGCCGGCGATCAGCCCGAGGATCATCGTGCCGAGGGTCGGGACGAAACTCAGGGTGGCGTACCCGCCGCCATTGTGTATGAACGGCTGTTCGCGTGGAAACAGGTTGAGAAACCAACCGTCGAACGCCCAGGCGAGGTTCGAGTTCTTGTCCCAGTGGGCAGCGAACCCGGTCAGGTGTGGCCAGTCCGGCGGGACGCCGACCGCCTGCCAGTCGAAACTCGGCCTCGGCAGCGGATACGCGGCGAACGCCGCCCAGTAGCCCGCCAGAATGACTGCCAGCGCGGTCCACTGGACGACCGGCCGGGAATAGCCGAGCAGATAAAGGAAGAAGTACCCGAGGCCGATCTGGGAGAGAGTGTCCTCGAACGTGAAGTTCGTCTGCGACCGGCCGACCGAGCGAAGGAACACGCCAAGTGCGACCAGAAGCACCGACCGCCACAGGGCGTGCAGGGTCGTGCGCCAGACGGGCTCGTTGCGGGCAGCGCGGGCCGCGAGCGAGAACGGCAGGGCGACCCCGACCAGGAACGAGAACGACGGCTGGATCAGGTCATGCAGGGAGCAACCCCGCCACGGAACGTGCGACTGATGGAACGCCAGGAAGGACCAGAAGCCGGAGTCGGGGAAGCTCTTCGCCATCCGGCCGAGATGCAGAACCTCTGCCATCATCAGGAGCATGACGAAGCCGCGATACGTATCAACAGAGGCAACGCGGGCAATCGGCTGGGTCGGTGTGGTCACAGTTCACACTCGGAATTGATATCTGATCTGGAAACACGGGTGGCGGTATCGTCATCAGGCGGCCAAACGAGTGCGGAGTCGGCAACGTCACCGCGGTGAAGTCCCAACGCCGGGCTCCCGCAAGCACCGACTACGCAGCGCCCGTGCGTCGTTGTCGAATGGGTTGATCCGCAGGGCCGCCTCACATTCCACCAGGGCACCGGCCCAGTCCCCGCGGTCCGTCAGCAGTTTTGCCAGACGGGAGCGATAGATCGAGGTCCAGGGATTCACGGCGACCGCACTCCGCCAGTACCCGATGGCCTCACCGTCTCGCCCCAGTGCCGTCGCCAGCGCCGCTGCGTATGTCAGCGCCGACTCCCGCTCCGGCACCTGCCCCAACACAGCCTCCATGTCCATGAGACCGTCGGCCGGCCGCCCAACGAACCACCGGGTGTATCCTCTCGCCTCCCGGGCGGCAACGTCGTCGGAGTGCGCGACGACGGCCGCATCGAGGAGTGGCAGGGCGTGCGGGGCGACTGCCCGAAGCGCCTGGGGGTTGTTAAGACCCACCTCGGCCAGCGCGACACCGAGATCGCGAGACACCTCCGGGTCGTGCGGTTCAACCAGTTCGTCGTGGAAGTGCCGCAGGGGGATTTCGCCGGGCCTCGGGGGCCGTGGCGGGGCCGGCGGCGACGGACGACGGACGATGCGGTGGTCCGCGGCGGCCGTATGTGCGATCGGTGACTCCGCCCGCGGCATGTGGCAATCGATGCAACTGTCTGCCGGGCTCCGCTGACGGCGCTCGGCCGGCGCGAGCGAGCAACCCCGATCGGCGTGGCACTGGAGGCACCTGTCCCGATAGTGGGCAATCTTCTTCTGCGGACCGGGTACGCTGTGGGGGTCATGACAGGAGATGCACCCGAGCCGTCCGCCGCTTGCCTGGAAGCATCGGCTGTCCCGCATCTGTTCGGCATGTCCCCCTACAGCCGCGCCGCCGGTCAGTTCTCCAGGTTTAGTGAAGACGGACAGGAACAAGTGAAGCGGCAACCCGGGCCGGTAGTCGAACAATTCCCGTCCGCGGCGCACGACTCGCGCTTCGCCCTGGAGGTGACACTGTTCACAGACCGCATCCCGCAGGGCCGGCTCCAGCCGACCCGGATTGACGATCGTCTCGTCCGACCCATCGCCCCGGGTTGGTGAGCCGACGTGGAGTTCTCCCGGCCCGTGGCACCGCTCACACCCGATGGCGTGACCCCGGAACAGCGGCGGCCGGTACTGGTTGAGCGCGTGAGCGACCGGCTCCACCGCGTTACAGTGGCAGAATAAGCACTTCGCGTCCGCTGGTCGTCCGAACTGCTCGAGCGCCCGGAAGCCGGGCGTCAGATCCCAGATTCCCTTGCTGGAAAACCAACTGATCGGCGACTGGAACAGGCGGCCATCCCGCTCGACGAGATAGGTTCGGCCGCGTGCCCCGGAGCCGACTGCGAAGTGAACGTCGCACTCCAGCCGGACGGGTGCCGCTCCATCTGCACCCGGACGGATTTGCCGGTGGATCATCCGACTGCCGTTGCGTTCGACCTCAAACCGGAAGCCGTCCACTTCGAACGGGTCTCGTGCCCTGGTGCCATACTGCTCGACCGGTTGCAGGTCGGCCGTCGGTCCGAGTGACCGGCCCATCGGGTGCCGAGTGTAGGAGGCTACTTCAGTCTGGTGACACTGAGCACAGACGGCGTCACCGACATACTGCACGCCAGGCCGAACGTTACGGGAGGCCGCGGGAAAGGTTATCCGGGGATCATCCTCGGATGCCTCGGGAGGGGTTTCGCCGGGACGGAGGGACCACCACGCGATGGCAGCCCCTGCTCCCAGCCCGGCCACGGCGAGCAGCACAATCAATAGTCGTCTCATGGGATCATATCCCGACAGGCCGCGCGGAAAGGTCAGCTTAACCGGGTCCGTTAGCGGCATCACATCGCGATGCACCAGCCGCAAACAGCTTTAACCGACAGACCGATTGGAGAGCGGGCAAGTACCGGCCTGACGACCTGAAGCATAATGCCGAAGGCGCGGCCTTCGCAAACCTCTTCCCGAGCACAACATCGTTCGGGGATGCCGGCGTACAAGGATTGGCGCATGGGAAATGAAAAACCTCCTGGATATCCAGGAGGTTTCGAGTGGGCAGAGCCGGGATTGAACCGGCGACCTAGCGATTTTCAGTCGGGCGTTTCATTTCCGGACTTCGCTTCGCTAGCCCCCTTCCCTTCCAGGTTTGCGTCACGGGTTCGAATGACAACCAGTGCCGTGTCGTTCCACATATTAGTGAGGCTTCGTAGCGTTTCCCATCCTTTCCGTACCGGATTCCGTACCGGGGTCCAAGGAAGCGTTCCCCTCCCCTGCACCATCAAGTACGCGGCCACTCACGTGTGGTCAGGCGCGGCCGAGGATGTACTCGTGGAGCGGGACGATGGTCCGCTCCTGGTCGGCCTGCGCCAGGGCGTTCAGGTCGCCGATCGAGACCAGGCCGGCCAGCCGGCCGTCCCCGCCGGCCACCGGCAGGTGGCGGATGCGACGGTCGCGCATCACCCCGCGGGCCTCCTCCACCGTCGTCGCCGGCGCGCCGCAGACCACCTCCGCGGTCATCACGTCGGCGACCCAGATGGACGACGGGTCACGCCGCCCGGCGACCACCCGCACCAGGACGTCCCGCTCGGTGACGATGCCGGCCACCCGGTCGCCGTCGGTCACCACGAGCGCCCCGATCCGGTGCGCATTCATCGCCAGGGCGGCCTCCAGCACCGTCGCCGACGGCACCCTGCGGCTGATGAGCCTGACCGACAAGCACCACCAGGCCGACCTCGTGGCCGCGATGGAGGCGACCGCGGCGGCCGAGGGCGACTGGCTCCGGGCCGCCGGGACGCCGCCCGGGTCGAGGGCGTCCGGAAGTGGTTCGAGGCGATGATGGCCCCGGCCCCGGCCGGGGGGAGGAAGCGCAGGAAGGCCTGCGGTTGAGTCGAGGTGTCGATCCCGTTTCCCATTCGCCCACCCAGGAGAGATGGAATGAAGAAGGTAGACGCGGAGAAGGCGGCCGAGTCGGGGCTCGCGGAAGCGAGGCGGGCGCACGAGGCGCGGGCGGCCCGGCCCAAGGCCGTCGCCATCCCCCACAGGGCCGTCGCAGACCCCCCGGCCGACGAGCCCGAGGACTACTGGCCCGAGGACTACGAGCCCGGGAAGCTCGGGCCCGACGCCCCCGTGCCCGAGGAGCCCGAGGACGACGGCCTGGACGGCTACGTGGTGATCGTAGAGACCGAGCGGAACGGCACCCCGCCGGAGGGCCTCTTCTCCACACTGGAGGCCGCCCGGCAGCACGCCCGGATGGTCACGGCCATGTGCGAGGAGGACTTCTCGCCGTGGAAGACCGGTAACGGCGAGGAGTACTGCGGGGTCGTGATCCATGAGTTTAAGGGCGGCCGCCACGTCGGTGACCACAGCCCGGAGACACCCCTGGGCGAGGTGCCGCCGCACCTGGCCAAGCACCTCGACGGCCTCGACGAGTACCAGGTGTGTGAGGTCCGTCTGCTCTGGCACGAGCCCGAGTGGGAGCCGGTCTTCCGCGGCCGCATGGCGGGGGAGGCGACCAACCGGTACGGGGCGGTGATCGACGCCCTGAAGAAGATGCGGGAGGCGCAGTGGTCGTGGGTGGCGGACCGCTGCGGCGACAAGGGGCTGCCCATCCCCCGGACCCTGACCCGCTTCCTCGCCGGCCTCAACCCGTCCCAGGCCGAGGAGGTCCGCAAGGCCTACGAGCAGCCCGGGTACGAGTGGCGGCTGCACGACCTCGCGAAGGAGTGCGGGGAGGACCCGGGGCTCTGCTTCATCAAGGAGCACTACCTGGGGGTGATCGACGCCCTGACCCGGATACGCCGGGAGTGTCCGGGGCTTTTCGGCGGCGGCTAGTGAGTCGGTCCCGTTCCCGCCACCCGAGAGGTGCACCATGCCCGAGTCGTCGAAGCCGGCGGTCCGCGGCGTCCTGGCCCGCGGTCTCGTCTCCGCCCTGACCGTCGCGGTGATCGTCTTCGCCGCCGGTTTCTGGATCGCCCACCAGCAGCTCAACCGCGTCCGGGAGGACGGCACCAGGCTCGACCAGGAGAGGCAGAAGGCGCACGACCGAGAGCTCGACGACATCCTCAAGGGGGCCGGGGTCCGCCGGTGACCCGCCGGCCTCTCGCAACCGCACCCTGCGGGCCGCCCGATCCGGGCGGCCCGCGGCCTTTCCCTACATGATGGGCGCGATGAACCCCGGGTCGTTGGCCGAGACCGGGAGCGGGCCGACCGTGCCGTGGCCCCAGGCGACCCGGGCGACGTAGCCCGCGACGGTGCCGTTATCCACGTCGAGGAGCAGGGGCTCGTCGGACAGGTGGCTGGAGATGAGCCCGATCTGCGGGTCGTAGGCGGTGACGACGTCGCGGTCCGAGTCGTAGAACTCGGATTGGAGTCCTGCACTGGGTACCGTACACAGGCGCACAGACAACCCTTTGGGTCAGCCCCCGCGGGCACGAAGATCGCCCCGACGGGTGGCCTGCCACCCCGCGGGGCGGCGCGGCTTGTCGGTTCACGATCCCGAACCGGGAGCGGCCGGAAGCGGCGGCGTGCGAGTGCTACGAGGTCGTCCGGGACGAGTTCGACCGGTTGCTGAGTCCGGGCCGCCCTCGAAGGTGCTCAAGCCCCATCTCCTCACCTGCCGATATTCCCAGGCTTTCCGTCCCGAAGGTCTCGGAGCCGGCTGGATGACGCCGTTCGAGCGCCCCGACCGCTGCTGTCCGGAGTGCGGGCACACGGGCTACGTGTTCCGGGCCAGGAAGAACGTCGCGGTGCCGGAGGGGAAGTTCGCCGAGACCAGGTACCGCTGCCGCTCGGTGCTGTTCAGGAAGGCGGTGACGGTGTCGGCCGTCGTGAACCCTTACTTCTTGCGGAGCACGCCTCGGGACGCTTCAGCACCGGGGGCGATGATCTCGATCGGGCGGGCGATCCGCTGGAAGGCCGACTTCACGGCGAAAGTTTTGCCTGTAAGACCACCTCTGGCCCCGGAGGAGTTCCATGCTGCCGACGACGGATCACGTGATCGACGGCGTCCGGTGCGCGGTCTACGACAGCGACCCCGGAAAGCGGGAGGTCGTGGTGTTCGTCCACGGCAACCCCGGCCCGATGGACGACTGGGAGGAGTTGATCCCCGCCGTCACGCCGTTCGCCCGCGCCGTCGCGATGGACATGCCCGGCTACGGCCGGGCCGAGCACCCGAAGCAGTTCGACTTCACCATCGACGGGTACGCCCGCTACCTCGGCAAGCTGTTCGACCGATTGTCCGAGGGGCGTGCCCACCTCGTCCTGCACGACTTCGGCGGGCCGTGGGGACTGCGGTGGTCGATGGGCAATCCGGACCGTGTCGGGAGCGTCACGCTCATCAACTGCGGCGTCCTCGAAGGGTACAAATGGCACGGCTTCGCGAAAGTCTGGCAGACGCCGATCCTCGGGGAGCTGTCTCAGCTCACCACGACGAAGTGGGGGATGAAGCGGGCGCTCAACGCGATGAACCCGATACCGCTGCCCGACGCGTTCTACGACCGGGTGTGGAAGTACGCCGACTGGGGGCACAAGCGGGCGGTGCTCAAGCTGTACCGGGCGTCGAAGCACGTCGGCGAGCAGGTGCCCCCGATGCCCGAGTCCGCAAAGACGCTGCCGGTGTGCGTGATCTGGGGCGAGGGCGACCCGTTCATCCAGGTCGAGTTCGCCGAGAAGCAGAAGCAGTTCTTCCCGAAGGCCGAGGTTCATGTCTTACAGGGCCTCGGGCACTGGCCGTTCCTCGACGACGTTGAAGCCGTGAAGGCACCTCTGGTCGAGTTCCTCAAGCGGCAGGTCGGGTAACATCGAGTTCACTCTCCGGAGGCCGTGTCATGATCCGCTTCCAAGCTTCATTCCTCGCCGTGCTGTCGTTCGTCCCCTTCGTGTGTGCCGCGGACAAGTCCGGGACGGAGAAGGAGATCGCCGGGGTCAAGCTGTGCTGGTGCCCGCCCGGGACGTTCCGGATGGGCAGCCCCGAGGCCGAGCCGGACCACCGGCCGGACGAGAAGCAGGTCGAGGTGACGCTGACCAAGGGGTTCTGGACGGCCAAGTACGAGACGACGCAGGGGCAGTGGAAGCGGGTGATGGGCAGGCTGCCGGGGAAGGCGACGGCGGAGCTGCCCGAGGACGACGACCTGCCGGTGGGGGACGTGACCTTCGCCCAGGCCGAGGCGTTCTGCGCCAAGCTCACCGAACTCGGCAAGAAGGACGGTACGCTGCCGGAGGGGTGGCAGTTCCGGCTGCCGACCGAGGCTCAGTGGGAGTACGCCTGTCGGGCGGGGACGACGACCCCGACGTCGTTCGGGGACCGGCTGAGCACCAGGCAGGCGAACTTCAAGAGCATGCCGTACAACGGGGCGGAGGAGGGGCCGTCGATCGGGAAGGCGGCGAAGGTCGGCCGCTACCCGGCGAACCCGTGGGGGCTGCACGACATGCACGGCAACACGTTCGAGTGGTGCCGCGACTGGTATCACCCCAAACTGCCGGGCGGCACCGACCCCGACCTGTACGACGCGAAGGCGACCGCCACGAAGAACCGGGACGGGTCGGTCTCCCGGGTCCGGCGGGGCGGGGCGTGGACGGACGAGGGGAAGTACCTGCGGTCGGCCCTGCGGCTTCGGTTCGAGCCGGAGCGGGGGTACGACCACATCGGGTTCCGGGTCGTCGCCGTTCGGCCCTGAGCCGGCTTCGCCATCACCCGCCGTCCGCTCCTAACGATGCGGGAAGTTCACCGGCGACGCCGCCCAGGAACCGCGTGACGCGGTCGGCCAGCCACCCCCGGAACGTGGGGGTGAACGGCGGGCTGTGCTTGCTGTCCGCCAACAACTCCGTCTCGACGCTCGGGACGACCGCCTTCACCCGCGACAGCAGCTTCTCGCCGGGGAACGACACGTCCTGCCCGGCCCCGATGACGAGCACCGGCATCGTCAGCCCGCGGAGCTCGGCGTCGGTCGCCACCGGCGGGATGCGGAGGTCGAGGACGAAGTCCCGGAAGGCGTCGCCCATGTAGTCCGCCCAGTCGTCGTCCCAGGTGGTGAACAGCGGGGTGAAGAACCGCCTCTTCCGCCGCTCCGACGGGAACAGCTTGTACAGCGTCAAGGGAATGGCCATCTGGGTGATGCCCTTCCACACCGGGCCGGTCACCACCCCGGCGGGCACCAGCAGCGCCAGCTTCTTCACCCGGTCCGGCACGACCGACGCGGTCACCCGGGCGGCGAACCCGCCCCAGCTCACCCCGAGCAGGTCGCACTTATCAACCCCCAGCCCGTCGATCACCTCGACCGCCCACTTCCCGAGCGAGTCGTCCTTGTAGTTCATGCGGACCGGCGGGCCCTTCACCGACTGGCCGGGTAGGTCCAGCCCGATCAGCCGGTACCGAGGCGCGAGGAGGGCGAGCTCGGACAGCAGGTGGGCGGAGCTGGCGAGCGACCCGTGGTAGCAGACCAGCGGCGGATTCGCCGGGTCGCCCGCGAGCAGCACGTGGCTCGGACCCTGTGACGTGGGCACCTCCCGCCGCTCGACCGGGCCGGGTACCTTGGCCAGGAACCGGTCGTACCACCCGTCCAGCCGGGCCTTCGCCTCGTCACTCCTGAAGATCCGTGCTGCACCCACTGCGTCGGCCTCCGAAAATACGGCTTTGGAATGAAGACCGTGAATCCCGAGCCGCAGCAACACCGCCGCACTTCGGCGATCAGTTCCAGCGCGTGTTCCGGCTGACGGTAGCGAGGATCAGCACCACCAACCCGAAGCCCCCACCGATCGCGGCCGGCGGACCATCGGCGACGGTCAACGCAGCCGTCGTTTGCCCGCCGAGGTAAAGCCCCGCGCTCGCCCCGATCAGCCCGGCGATGGCGGCCACGAGCTTCCACAGCGAGCCGACCCGGCTGCCCGGCGTGGTTTGGGCGATCGTCCCGAGCAGGTACACGATCGCTGCGGCGTCGATTACCCACGCGGCGAGCAGCGCGGAGCGGACGCCGAGCGAAGGCTGGTCTGGAACCGGGCGGAGCAATGCCGCAACCCCGCAGACCGCCCACGAGATGACCGGGAGCGGCCACAGCTTCCCCCGGTTCAGCCGCCAGCCCCACGGGATCAGGTATCCGGCCAGACGGTTCCGCCAGGTGACCCGCCCGATACCACTCGTGCGGAGCAGGATCGCCCCGGCGACGCAGGCGACGGCCGACACGGCAGCGCAGGTGAGGAACGCGGGCCACAGGCCGAACTCCGCCGGCAGTCCGTACGCGACGGCCGCCACGGCGGTGAGAAGGACTGCGTTCCTGATGTACAGACGGATCATGCCTCAGACGCCAGCGGCACGAGCGCCCGGAGCCTGCGGTCGCGCAGGTACAGCCCGAGCCACGCGACGACGCCGATGATGACGGGCACGAAGAACTTGCCGTCGTCGGCGTGGACGTGGGTGGCCACCGCCCCGCCGAGGTAGGCGAGCATGACGAGGCCGCCGAGGTACCGGGTCTTCGGGACGAGGTAGAGCACGAAAATCGCCAGCTCGATCATCCCGATCGGCACGGCCGTGCTGGCGGGGTACGTCTTCGACCACTCCTCAATGAAGCCCTCGGGCTGGGCGATCTTGAAGAAGGCGCTGGGCAGGAACACGATGGTGAGGAGGCACGACAGCACCCACCCGGTCACGCGCTGCCACTTCGGGATCGGTTCGGCCATCTGTATCGCTCCGGTAAGTTGCCCAATCCGCCGCTTCTACCGGCCGCCCGGACCGGGTGCAAGGCGAACACCTCTGGCTACCTTCTCGGCACATACCGCATCGCCACCGCCCCCGAGCCGAACTCCATGCGGCTCTCGAGCTTCAGGTCGATGGGCTTCGATAGGCCCGCGAACAGCGTCGGCCCGTGGCCTGCAATCCTGGGCTGCACGACGAACTCGTACTCGTCGATCAGCCCCAGCTCCGCCAACGCCAGCGGGAGCTTCAAGCCGCCCACGCCGATGCCCTTGCCCGGTTCCCGCTTGAGCCGCTGTCCGGCCTCGCCCAGATCCCCGCGCACCAGTTCCGAGTTCCAATCGTCCCGGTCCAGGTTGCTCGACACCACGTACTTCTTCGCCGCGTCGATCGTCCGGGCGAACGGCTCCATCCAGGCGGGCATCCACTCCGGCCTCGCTCCCGTCTGCGCGACCGGCCGCCACGCTTCCTCCATCATCTCGTAGGTCACCCGCCCGAGGAGGAGGGCGTCGGCCTGCTCGATGTTCCTGGCGTGGTGACGATGCATCTCTACGTCCGGGACGATGGCCCGGTGATCGCAGCACCCGTCCAGGGTGACGTTGATGGAGTACCGGAGGGGTCGCATTCCGTGCTCCCGAAGCGGGCTACCCGAGCTCTTGCGCGAGCCCGATGAGAATTCCTTCGGGGCCGCGGATGTAGCAGAGCCGATAGGCGTCCTGGTACCGGACCACCATGCCGACGACCTCCGCGCCGCGTTTCGCGAGCCGGGCGAGCGTATCGTCGATGTCCACCACGGTGAACATGACGCGGAGGTAGCCGAGGGCATTCACCGGGGCGTTGCGGTGATCGGTGACAACCGGCGGCGCGAGGAAACGGGACAGCTCGAGCCGGCTGTGACCGTCCGGCGTCCGCATCATGGCGATCTCGACGCGCATGCCGCGCAACCCGGTGACGCCATCCGCCCAGTCTCCTTCGATCGGGGCACGCCCCTCGAGAGTGAGGCCCAGTTCGGTGAAGAACTCGATGGCGGCATCGATGTCTTCGACCACGATGCCGACGTTGTCCATCCGCTTCACCGACATGATCTCTCCATGTCATCAGACGGTCGATTGAATCGTGCCGCTGCGAGGCGGTGATCGACCTCCGCCGAGCGTCGCCGCCCAACGGGCCGGGTTCCCGTTCGATCACGCCCCGCGCCGGTAGGTGTTGATCAGGACGCCGGACTTCAGTGCGCGGGACTCGGCCAGGGTGAACCGGGAGAGCGGGAACCCGTCTGAGAACAGCTTCTTGCCCGTGCCCAGCACGATCGGGTAGACGGCGAGCCGGTACTCGTCGATCAGGTCGGCCAGCGACCTGATCAGCTCGGTGCTCCCCCACACGCGGATCTCGCCGTGCCGCTCCGC
>Ga0247822_10002341_pt1 | contig 12038 bp, 9 predicted proteins | sample 13C_Cellulose_Da_FD_192423 | JGI IMG/M metagenome (GOLD analysis project Ga0247822, IMG submission 192423) | Soil microbial communities from agricultural site in Penn Yan, New York, United States - 13C_Cellulose_Day30 | ecosystem: Environmental > Terrestrial > Soil > Agricultural land | place...
TGGGAAGCGACCGGCCAGCCGCCCGCGCTGGCGTTGGTCGAGATCATGGTCGCCTCGCGCAGCGACCCGGCGCTTCAGGAGCGTTTTCCGCAAGTGATCGAGGCGCTGGAGGCGCAGCAGCTCGATGATGTGTGGGCCATGGCGCAGGAGATGGGCATCGCCGACCGCGACGCGATCGAGCGGATGGTGCGGCTGCACCGCGCGGCGATGCGCGGACTCGCGCTCGAAGGGGTGTTCAAGCGTGACATGCCCAGCGCTGGCGCGGCGATGGACTTGCTCGAATGGTACAAGCGCCTCCTCACCGGAGCGCTGCTCACCGGCACTCAGCCACGCTTCACGCCGCCTGCCTAGCGCGCGGCGATCGCATCAGGGGAGAGGATCGATGTTTCAGGGATTCCGCGCGGCCGCCGCGCTGCTTTCGATCGCGTCATGGTCACCGATGGCACAGGCACAGCCCATCGCACTGGCCACCGCTCCGCAACTATTCCCCGCCGATGGCGCGCGCGGCGTGAATCCCGACACCCACCTGATCCTGACCTTCGCCGAGGCACCGAAGGTCGGCACCAGCGGCATGATCCGGGTCTATGATGCCGGAGACGGCGCGCTGGTCGACACGCTCGACTTGTCGATCCCCGCCTCGCCCAACCCCACCGGCCGCGTGGTGGGCGCCGACGGCAGCACCAAGGCGCCCAAGCCACCCGCGCCGGCCGGCCCGGAGAACCCCGGCTATCAGGCCGACAAGCTCGGCGGCGCGTGGTTCCACTTCTTCCCCGTCATCGTTCGCGGAAACACCGCCACGATCAACCTGCATAGCGGAGTGCTGCGCTACGGCCGCCGCTACCGCGTGGAGATCGATGCGGGCGTGCTGGGGTCGGCGCCGCAACGCTGGAGCTTCGCCACGAAGGCCGCGCCACCCAAAGCCGGATCGAGGCGCCTCACCGTCTCCGCCGACGGCAAAGGCGATTTCAGCACGGTGCAGGGCGCAGTGGAGTTCGTGCCCGACAATCCGCGGGCACCGGTGACGATCCTGATCCGCAATGGGTCGTATGAGGAGATCGTCTATATCAAGGGCAAGTCGAACCTGATCCTGCGCGGGGAAGACCGCGACCGCACGATCGTCGGCTATGCCAACAACAGCGCGTTCAACCGCATCCGGCCTGCCTTCTCGGTGACGGAGTCGCGCGACATCCAGCTCTCCACCTTCACCATCAACAACTATTTCATCGGGCAGGCCGAGGCGCTGCTGATGCGCGGCGAGCGCAATATCGTCGATCGCATGACGCTCAACGGATCGGGCGACGCCTTCACCACCGGCGGCACCATCTACATGGTCGACAGCAAGCTGACCGGCGATGGCGACACGATCCTCGGCTATGCCGCGCTCTATTGCCTGCGCTGCGAAATCCGCTCGGTGGGTCCCTTCACCTGGACGCGCACGCCACAGGGCAGCCACGGCAATGTCTTTATCGATTCGACCTTCATCTACCTCGACAAGCCGTTGCCGTGGTCTGTCACGCCGTCCAACCCGGCCGGCCAGAAGGTCAATGGCGTGTTCGCTCGCCTGCCGCGTAACGGCCCGCCCGGCGCCTCCTTCGCCAACTTCCCGTTTGCCGAGATGGTGCTCATCGACACGCGCACACAGGGCATCCCGCCGATCGGTTGGGGCCCGGTTCAGGAGCAGCCGGAGTTCGACTGGGCCGGTCTCAGGCTATGGGAATACAACACAATGGACCTGGAAGGCCGCCCGATCGACCTTTCGGCGCGGCATCCGGCGGTGAAAATCCTCGACAAGGAAAAGGACGCCCGGACGATCGCGGACTATCGCCGTCCCGAGTTCGTGCTGGGCTGGACACCCGTCGTGAAATAATCTCGCCCCGGCAGAGAATGACCGCCGGAAAATCGCCCGCGCGCCCTGCCGGCGAGATTCATCGGGCAGCTGCCAACGTTACGGCTACGATCCGGTCAACCATCCGCGGTTGGCTCATCACGGGGTTGTCGGTAGGATGCCCGCGGTTGAGTAGGTCCGGGGCGTATCGTGTTGAAAAGGACGATTCTTGTTTGTGACGATGACGAATTGCTCATCGAACTTCTCGTTTTCCGGCTGGAGAACAAAGGATATCAGGTTCTGATAGCGCGCGACGGCGCGGCGGCGGTTGAACTCGCCGGGAAGGAGCTTCCCGACGCGATCATCCTCGATACGATGATGCCGGTCATGGACGGACAGCAGGTTCTTCGGCGTTTGCGCGAGGCACCGGAAACCGCCCTCATCCCGGTGGTGATGCTCACCGCGCGCAAGCAGGAACGTGACATCGTCGATGCCTTCGGCCTGGGTGCCAGCGACTATCTGGTCAAGCCGTTCATTCCCGAGGAACTGATGACCCGTCTCGCGCGTCTCCTTGCGGTACCGAAATGAACGTCTTTCCTGTCCTCATCCTCGCGGCCGCCGCATCACTTCCGGTGCAAGCGCAGACGGCCCCCGCCGATCCGTACAAGGCCGCCGTCGAGGCACGTCTTGCCGGAGACGCGGCGCGCGCCGCTCTGCTCCTCGAACCGGTCGTCGCCGCCGATCCGCGCAACGCGGACGCGCAGGTGCAACTCGGCCTTGCCCGGCTCGCGCTGGGCGAGCTTGGCGCGGCGGAGACCGCGTTCCGCGCCGCGCTCGCCGTGGCCCCCGACTATGCCGACGCACGCGTCGGCCTCGCCCGCATCGCGCAGCGCCGCGGCGACCGCGCGAAAGCGCTGCGGACGCTCGAACCGGTCGGCACCGACAATCCCGAAGCTGCGGAGCTGCGCCAGCAATTGGCGGATACGCAGACGTCGGCACGCTGGCAGCTCGATCTTGAGGGTAGCTACAGCGACCTGTCCGGGGGACGGGCAAGCTGGAAGGAGGCCGCGGCGCAGCTTCGCTACCGCCCCGACGCGAACACCGCGCTGGGTGCCCGCGTCGAATATGCCCGCCGGTTCGCGAGAGACGATGTCTATGGCGAACTGTCCGTCGAGGGCGCGCTCAGTCCCGCGGTGCGCGGCTATGTGACATTCGGCGCGACCGCGGATCCGGATTTCCGGCCAGAATGGCAAATCGGCGCGGGCGGGTCGGCACGGCTGCACGGCGGCCCCTATGCGACCGTCCTGACGCTGGACGCGCGTCAGGCACGGTTCGCGATTGGCGACGTGCAGAGCGTGACGCCGGGCATCGAACAATATCTCGGCGGGCGGTTCTGGGTCACCGGCCGCTGGATCAACCTGTTCGATGAGCGCGGGCGGCATCGCGCCGGCTATCTCGTCCGCGGCGATTTTCAGGCGGCGGATCCGCTTCGCCTGTTCGCCGGCTATAGCGATGCGCCGGATACCGACGAAGGCGTCGTCGTCCCCGTCCGCAGCGTGTTCGGCGGGCTCAGCTACGATATCGGTCCGCAAACGACGCTGCGGCTGTCGCTGGCGCACGAGGATCGCGCAACCGGAGCCGATCGCACCCAGTTCGGGCTGGGCGTCGGTCTGCGCTTTTGAGCGCGCTGCTGCTGATCTGGACGGTTTCGCTGGTGCTCGCATCGGCGGCCGTACTGGTGATGGGCACGCTGGTTATCTTGCGGCTCATAAGCAGTTGGCGACACGAACGGCATCTGGCGGCGCGACGGCGGCTGGCGCCGCTTCTGCTTGAGGGCGGAGAGATCGCTCCCGAAGCGCTGCGGCGGATTCCCGACCATGTCGTGACCGATCTCTCGCTCGACCTGATCCAGCTCGTTCGCGGCGCCGAGCGAGAGGCATTCATCGCCAACGCGACGCGGCTCGGAGTCCCGGCCCGTCTCGCCCGGCGTTTGCGGTCGGGTTCGCCGCGCGACCGCGCGACCGCCCTGCAGGGCATCGCTCAGTTCGACGGCCCGGACGCGCGCGCCGCGCTTCACCGTGCGCTTGACGATCGCAACCGCGACATCCGCCTCGCGCGCCGCGCAGGCGCTGGCCGCGAAGGGCGAGCCGCTCGACCCGCAGGATCTGGTGCGCAGGTTGGAGCTGGGGGTCAACCAGTCGTCGCGCGTCACGATCAGTCTGTTCCAGGCGATCGCGGAAACCCGCCCCGACGAGATCAAGGCGCTTGTGCTGCAGCCCGACCAGAATCTCGACGTGCGGATCGCAGCGATCGAAGCGCTTGCCGCAACCGGCGACTATTCGCTCGTACCGGTGATCGCTGAACTGGCGCTCGCCGTGGAGGACGGATCGGAAGAGCTCCCGCGCTACCTGCACGCCCTCGGCAAGCTTGAGCATCCCAGCGGAGCGCGCGCGGTGCTCGCCGGCCTGTCGAGCGGTTCGATGGCGGCGCGTGCCGCGGCCGCCCGGGCGGCGGGCCGAATCGCAATCCCCGACAGTATCGAGCGCCTCACCCAATTGCTTAACGATCGCGAATGGTGGGTACGCTTCCGTGCGGCGGAAGCGCTGATCGCGATCGGCGAACCCGGTGTCGACCGGCTGCGCTACGCCGCCGCGAGCGGCTACGGCCCGGCGCGCGAGGCGGCCTCGACCATGCTCGCTGAACGCGGACTCGCATGATGATCGAATTTCCAGACTGGACCTACACCGCGGCTGAGATCGTGACGTGGTTCGTAATCGCGACCGGCCTGATCCAGATCCTCCTCTATGTCGTGCAGCTGATCGCCGCGGCGGTCGCCCTGCACCGCCGCCCCGCCATGCCGTCGACCATGGTGCTGTGGGACCGCTATGCCGATCTCGCCCCGCCGATCGCGGTGATCGCGCCGGCCTATAATGAGGAGCTGTCGATCATCGAGAGCGTGGAAGCACTGCTCGCGCTTCACTATCCCGAGTTCGAGGTGCTGGTCGTCAACGACGGATCGCGGGACGGCACGTTGGCGCGGCTCATCGACCACTATCAGCTGACTCCGGCCCGCCGCTACTACGACCTGGCCGTCGAGAACCGGCCCATTCGCGGCCTGTACGCCAATCCCGCGCACCCCCGGCTGCTGGTCATCGACAAGGAAAATGGCGGCAAGGCGGACGCGATGAACGCCGGGATCAACGTCGCGCGCGCGCCGCTGGTGTGCGTCATCGACGCCGATACGCTGCTCGAGTCCGACGCGCTGATCCGCGTGGTGCGGCCGTTCGTCGAAGATCCGGTGCGGACGGTGGCGGTGGGCGGGACCATCCGCATCGCCAATGGCTGCCGCATCGAGAACGGGCGGGTAATCGAGGCGCGGCTGCCGCGCAACATCCTCGCCCTGTTCCAGGTGGTCGAGTATCTCCGCGCCTTCCTGATGGCACGGCTGGGCCTCAGCCAGATGCAGACTCTGATGATCATTTCCGGTGCGTTCGGGCTGTTCCGGCGGAGCAGCGCGATCGAGGTCGGCGGGTTCAGCCAGAATACGGTCGGCGAGGATATGGAACTGGTGGTCAAGCTGCACCGCCATATGCGTGACCGCAAGCGCGACTATCGCATCACCTACATCCCCGAGCCGGTCAGCTGGACCGAGGCGCCCGAGAGCCTGTCGATCCTGGCCAATCAGCGCGCCCGCTGGCAGCGCGGTTCGCTCGAGACCTATCGCAAGCATCGCGACATGTTCCTCAACCCGCGCTACGGCAGGATCGGCTTTGTCGGCTTCGGTCAGGTATGGATCGTCGATGTGATCGGCCCTATCGTCGAGATCGCCGGCTATGCGCTGGTACCGCCGCTGTGGATGCTGGGCCTGATCTCGTTCGACTATCTGCTGGCGTTCATCGCGGTCGTCTTCACCTTCGGCGTCTTCATCAGCGTCGCGACGCTGGTGCTCGAGGAGGTGCAACTGCGGCGGCTCAAGAACGCGCGCGATCTGGCGACGCTCACCATCGCCGCGATCTTCGAGAATTTCGGGTACCGCCAGCTCAACAATTTCTGGCGCGTGCGCGGGTGGTGGCAGTTCCTGCGCAAGAAAAAAGGTTGGGGAGCCATGACGCGCAAGGGCTTTCAACGCCCCTGAGGCAGACGCTCCACCTGTGCGAGCAGGTGCGCGACTCCATGCGCGAGCACGTCGTCAGCGGCCTCTTCGTCGATCGCATCCTCAACCGCGCCGGCCGCCTCGCCGAGCGTGCTGAACCCGAACATTCCCGCCGTGCCGGCGATCGCGTGGCACAGATCGCGCAGCGCGTTTCGGTCGCCGCTCCGCGCATAGGCCGCGACCAGCTCCGCCTCGCCACGGGTCCGTGCCGCGAAGCGCTCGCGCAGCCCCGCCATGCGGGCCTCGAACTCAGCCATCGAGCAGACCCCGTACCTGATCCGCCAGCGTCATCGGATCAAACGGCTTGGCGAGTACGCCGCGCGCACCAAGATCGCGAAAGCCAGCGACTTCGCTGCTCTGGGTCCGTGCGGTGATGAACACGACGGGAATGCCCGCCGTCTCGGGCTGTTCCGCGAGCCGCGCGAATGTGGTCGGCCCGTCCATGCCGGGCATCATCACATCAAGCAGGATAAGGTCAGGGCGCCACGCCGCCGCCTCGACCACGCCCTCGGCGCCCGAGGCGCAGCTGCGCACCTCGAACACCGGATCGAGTTCGAGCGCCATCTGCGCCACCTCACGGATATCCGCCTCGTCGTCGATATAGAGAATGCGGGTCATTCACTCACGCCCCTGCGCCCGATACGCTGCATCGTCTCGCTCACCAGCAGGTCGAGGCTGGCACGCGATTTGACGAGCACAAGATCAACGCCGTCCATCTTGCACTGTTCCGCTTCCTGAGCGGTGAAGACCAGAATCGGCAGTGCGGGCTGTCGCTCGCGCAGCAACGGGACGAGATCGGTGCCGCATCCGTCGAGCAGCCCGATATCGAGGATCGCCGCATCCATCCTGTCGCGCCGCAGGATCGCGCGCGCGGCGACCACGCTGGGGGTCGAGCGCAGCACCGCCTTTCCCTCAAACGCGTTAGCCAGCACGGCGAGCATATCGGGGTCGTCGTCGACATGCAGGACGACGGGAAGCCGCGCTTCGGGTTGCGGATCGGCCGGCGGCGCCGGCGGCTGAGCCGTCACGGCAGGCGCAATCGGTGCGGCGGCGGCGGGAAGGTCGACATGAAACACCGTCCCCTCCCCTTCGGTCGAGTCGAAGCTGATCGAGCCGCCGAGACGCTGCACGATCTCGCGCACGATGCTGAGGCCCAGGCCCGTTCCGCCCTTCTGGCGCGTGTCGGAGCTGTCGGCCTGAGCGAACTTGCCGAAGATCCGGCTGCGGAAACTCTCCGGAATACCCGTGCCGTGATCCTCGACGCTGATCCGGTAACGCCGGTCCAGCGGCTCCACCCGCAACGACACGACACCACCCGGCGGCGAGAATTTGATCGCATTGGAGAGCAGGTTGGTCAGCACCTGCATCAGCCGGTCCTCATCGGCCAGCACGCCTGCACCCGCGGGCGGGGACGCAAGATCGATACGGACCTCATATTTGGCCGCGAAACCGGCGCTTTGCTGCACCGTCTTCTGCAGGAGCGCATCGAGCTCGAGCGGGCGGATGTCGAACTGCATCCGGCCTGCCTCGATCTTCTCGATATCGAGGATGTCGTTGATGAGCCGCACCAGCCGCGTCGCGTTGCTGTGTGCGATTTCGACCAGACGCGCGGCCTTGGGCGGCAGCTCGCCGGCCGCGCCGCCATCGATCAGACCCAGCGATCCGGCGATGGAGGTGAGCGGCGTGCGCAACTCGTGGCTCACCGTCGCCACGAACTCGCTCTTCATCTGCTCGACCTCGCGCCGTTCGCTGATGTCGCGGATCACCGCGAGGAACAGGGTCGCCTCGGCGAGACGGACGGGGCTGATCGAAACTTCCACGGGAAAGGTGCTCATATCGGCCCGGCGGCCGACGAACTCCTGAACCTGGCCATAGGTCTCGCGGCGATTGGCACCGAGCCGCCGCAGGAAGCTTTCGACCAGACCGCGGTCCGGCGCGACCTCGAACAACACACCGATGTCACGGCGTAGCAGCGCATCGGGGTTGTGACCGAACATCGCCGCCGCCGCGGGATTCAAGCTTTCGATACTGCCGCTCGGGTTGATCACGATCATCCCGTCCTTGGCGCTGTCGAAAATGCTCTCCTGCCGGGCGGCGAGATCCTCCGCCCGGCGAAGCGCGCGCTGGCGGGCAGCATTGCTGCGCGCCGCCAGCCAGGCGGCAAGCGCGAGCAGCAGGATCAGCGAAACCTGCAAGGCGATCGTCTGGGTCCGCAACTGATCGCGCGCGCGCCCGACCGCCGCCGTGCGGTCGGCGAGCCGGGACCGTTCGATCCGCGACAGCTCGGCGATCTGGTCCCGCAGCCGATCCATCAGCTGCTTACCCTCGCCGCCACGCACCAGCTGAAGCGCCGACGCGATCGCACCCTCCGCCTGCAATCCGAGTGTCCGGTCGACGAAGCGGCGCTTAGCGTCCGAGGTGGCCCTGAGCGCCGCCAGACGTTCGGCGTCGCCGACATCCAGGTCCGCTGCGCCAAGCGCGACCAGCGCCTGATCGACCCTTTGGCTCGCGTCACGATAGGGTCGCAGGAAGGACTGGTCGCCGGTGATCAGATAGCCGCGCTGCCCCAACTCGATATCCTGATGGAGCGAGAGGACGCGTTCAAGCGCCGCGCGCATCTCATAGGATCGCTCGACCTCCCGGCGAAGTCGCGCCGTCTCCTCGAAGCCACGGTTCACAAGGAACGCCGTGATCAGGAGGATGACGGGAGCGCCCACGACCGCGGCGATGACCACGGCACCGTTCCATCGACCCCGGTTCATAGCGATAATCCCTACTCCGCGACGTGGCGCCCGGCTTCACGCCCTCCGGCGGTTTAGGGCATCGTCCAACGCGACGCTACCTGCCCGTTGCCCCGTTCGTCCAATTTGATCAGCGGGTTGCCAGGCGAATCTCAAATTCTCCCGCTAACCCTGCGCCCGCACCCGCCGCGCCGTCGAGCCGCAGGAACAGCGTTCGGTCAGTCGCAGCGCCCGGCCCGTCTTGCACCGTCGCGATGCCGCATAAACGGGCCGGAAAACCCGCCCCGCTCGCGCGCCTGAGCAGCCTGTCTCCGCCCTCCGATATTTTCTGATTTGAAATTTTCTCTCTTTTAGCTTGAATTTTTCCAATTTGTCTGCCCGTATAGAAATCGGCAAGCGGCCGTCTCATTCAGGACCATTCGCGAGAACGATGGCCTGAGCAGGCATCAGCCACCATCAGGGAAGGGGATTTCAATGAAGGTTGTTCAACTGGGCTGGCTCGCCAGCACTGCGCTTACTGCCATCGCCGGCCTGAGCCCGGCCTATGCGCAGACCGCGCCCGAGGAGGTCGCGGCCAGCGCGTCCAGCGAGGAAGACGTCGTGGTGACCGGCTCGCGCATTCAGCGCTCGGGCTTCGACGCGCCGACCCCGACCACCGTGATCGGCGAGGCCGAACTCGCGCTTGGCAACCGTCCGAGCGTCGCACAGGTGCTGAACGACGCGCCGCAATTCCGCCCGACCTCCTCCCCGGCAACGAATGCCGGCGGCACCAACAGCGGCATTTCGACCGCCGACATGCGCGGCCTTGGCGCGGTGCGCACACTCACCCTGCTCAACGGCCACCGTTTCTCGGGCGCCGCGGACCTCAACACCGTGCCGCAAAGCCTGGTCAAGCGCATCGACGTCGTCACCGGCGGCGCCTCGGCGGCGTGGGGCTCCGGCGCCGTGGCCGGCGTGGTCAACATCATCCTCGACGACGATTTCACCGGCTGGCGCCTCGGCGCTCAGACGGGCGTGTCGTCGCGCGGCGACGGCGCGCGCTATGGCGCCGACCTCGCCTGGGGCACCGATTTCGCGGGCGGGCGCGGTCATTTCATGGTCGCGGGCGACTATATGAACGAGCGCGGCATCCTCAGCCGCAAGGGACGGCCCAATTTGGAAGCCGGCCTGTTCGTGCACCCCACCGAGGGGCTGAAACTGGTTCAGGATCCCAACTCGACCCAAGTCTATAATGGCGGCTCGGTCCTCAGCTTGACCGCCGTTCCCTACGGCCTGGTCTTCAACCCCGACGGCAGCATCGGCGCATTCCCGGCCGGCAGCGTCACCAGCGGCGCGACCACGGTCGGCGGTGGTGGCCAGAACACCTATGACTATGTCGCGGTCAGCGCGCCGTACGAACGCATCAACGCCTTCGCGCGCGCCAGCTACGAGGTGAACGACTCGCTCAAGTTCTGGGCACAGTTCAGCTTTCACCGCATGACCGGCAATTACGGCCTGTTCCCCGAAACCGCGGCGGACGCGAGCACGCTGATCCGGCCGGACAACGCCTTCCTGACCGCGGCCAACCGCACCCGGCTAGCCGCGGCGGGAGTGACCGGCCCCTTCCTGCTCGGCCGGTTCCTCGACGATATCGGCTCCGGCCGCGAGATGCTGTCGTTCCAGTATAACCGGCGCAACCTTGAGGGCGCGATCGGCCTCGAGGGCAGCTTCGGCGACGGCTGGAAGTACAACGCCTATTATGATCACGGCGAGATCCGCATCAACCAGCATATCAACAACCAGCGTATCAAGACACGCTTCGCCAACGGCGTGGATTCGGTGCTGGTCGGCACCACGCCGACCTGCCGGATCAACGCCGACGCATCGACCGCCAATGACGATCCCAATTGCGTGCCGATCAACATCCTCGGCAACGGCAACATCTCCGACGCGGCCGCGAAATGGGCGTTCGGCGGATCGCATCTGATCGCCACGATCAAGCTCGACGCGGCGGGAGCCAGCCTGTCCGGCAAGCCCTTCTCGACCTGGGCGGGGCCGGTCGACATCGCCATCGGCACCGACATCCGCTGGGAAAAGCAGATCACCAACTATGTCGATCCGCTCTCGCTGGCCAACGCGCTGAGCGTGCTCAATTCGTCGGCGACCAACGGCGGCTTCAACGTCAAGGAGGCGTTCGCGGAAGTTAACCTGCCCCTGCTCAATGCCGAAGGCGTGGCGAAGCTCGAGGTCAACGGCGCCGCACGCTATTCGGATTACAGCACCAGCGGCGGTATCTGGTCATGGAAGACCGGCGGCACGCTGCGCCTCGTCAACGACCTGCTGCTGCGCGCGGTCTATTCGCGTGACATCCGCTCGCCCAGCATCGCCGAATATTTCACCACCCGCTCGGTCGGAATCGGCGTCGTCCAGGATCCGTTCCGCGGCGGCGCGGTGCAGAGCAACGTGACGGTCTTCGGCGGCGGAAACAGGAACCTGACGCCCGAAATCTCGCATACGATGACGATCGGCGGCTCCTATTCGCCGCAGTTCATCCGGGGCTTCCGCCTGTCGGTCGACTATTACGATATCGACATCGACAACGTCATCACGTCGATCCCCGCGCAAACGCTGCTGACCCAGTGCTACGCCAGTTCGCCGTCGGATCCGACCTGCGGCGGCATCATCGTCCGCAAGGCGAACGGCGAAATCGATACGATGACGAACACCGTTCGCAACCTGGCCAATTACAATACGCAGGGCATCGACATCGAGGCATCGTACCGGACGGCGCTCGGCAACGGTCAGCTGAGCTTCCGCGCGCTGGCCAATCACGTCTTCCACCTGAAGGTGGACGGAGCCGAGGTCGCGGGCATCGTCGGCGGCGAAACCGCCTTCTCGACCCCGAAATGGCGCGGGACGGCCACGGTGGCGTTCGACAATGCCGATTTCGGCGCCAATCTGCGCGTTCGCTATGTCGATGGCGGCACCTACAACGCGCAGAAGGTGGTGGACGGACAGAACGGCAGCCGCACCTATGTCGATCTCGGACTGCAAGCCAAGGTCGGTGCGTTCACGCTCTTCGGCAACGTCAACAACCTGTTCGACCGCGATCCGCCGCTCACGCCGTACATCACGCCGAACTACGACGTGATCGGCCGTTACGTTTCCGGTGGTGTGAAGCTCACCTTCTGACCCTCGAGTTTCACCCGCCAACAACTGGAGGCGGCCGGGTTCCCGGCCGCCTCTTTTTGTGTCCGCGGTGTCGGCGGATGGCAGGGCTGGAGTGACGAACCCGGCGCCCTCTGCCCTGCAACCTGTCGACGCTCAACGAAGGTGAGGG
>Ga0247822_10002342_pt1 | contig 12035 bp, 12 predicted proteins | sample 13C_Cellulose_Da_FD_192423 | JGI IMG/M metagenome (GOLD analysis project Ga0247822, IMG submission 192423) | Soil microbial communities from agricultural site in Penn Yan, New York, United States - 13C_Cellulose_Day30 | ecosystem: Environmental > Terrestrial > Soil > Agricultural land | place...
GCGCCCGACGTACTGCGTGAGACTGTCGCTCAGGGCGCTGGTGAATTTCTCCTGAAACTCGTACTGAAAATGACTCAGCCTCTCGCCGTCCCGCCCGACTTGCAGCGCCGGGGTGTAAAAGGCGAGCGGCTTGACGAGGATCTTCTGCGGCACGCGCTTCGGCAGGTGAGCGGACAGATACTGCTGCTTTTTCACGCTCACAGAGGCGCAGGAGCAGAGAAATAGTGTCGCGATCAGGCAGAGGAGTCCGCGGGGCAGCATGGGGCTTTTCTGGAGAGCAGACACGGGGGATGTCCATGAAAATCGCTGCCCCGATGGCACGATAGGTGGATTTTTTTCGCTGTTATTCCGCTCACGCCTAGCCGATTCTTGTCGGCTTCACGCGCGAAGCGGATCGATTCATGGGAGGAATTTTTTGATGTTTACCGGACTTGTAGAGGAAGTGGGCGAGTGTCTCTGGCTGCGCCGCACCACGGAGACCACGCAGCTCATGCTGACCGCGCCCGAGATCTCCCGGGGCATTCACCGCGGGGACAGTGTCGCGATCAATGGCTGTTGCCTGACCGTGACCACCCATCGCAAGGAGCAGCTGAGCTTTGACCTGCTGGAGGAGACCCTCCGCCGCACGAATCTCGGAAAGCTCCGGCCCGGCGCCAAGATCAACCTCGAACGCGCCCTCGCCGTCGGCGCTCGCATGGGGGGGCATTTCGTCCAAGGTCACGTCGATGGCGTCAGCTCGGTCATCTCAAATGTGCGCGACGGCAAGGATACTCGCCTGGAAATCAGCCTGCCGAGCGAGTTCGCCCGCTATATCGTGTCCAAGGGTTCGATCTGCGTGAATGGCGTGAGCCTGACCGTAGGCGAGCTTCGCGATGAAAGCTTCGTCGTTTGGATCATCCCGCACACCCGCAGCCACACGAATCTCCAGTATCTGGAAACCGGTGACCCGGTGAATCTCGAGTACGACATTTTGGCGAAATACGCGGAGCGCATCCTGGTGCATGCTCCCCGACCATAAGAAAATACTCGGCGGCGGCGGTTTGTTCCGCCATTTTAGGGAACTGGAATTCACGGTATGCGAGCGAAGTTAAAAATACGCCCTCCCGAGGGAGACGCCTTCGAGGTGGATGTGGGAAATACGGCGACCATCGGACGCAGTAAGGACAACACCCTGAGCCTGCACTTCAGCCCGCACGTCTCGAGGCAGCATGCGATCATTCGGTGCCACAATGCCTACCAGTACCAGATCATGGATCTGGGCAGCCGAAACGGTACTTTCGTCAACGGCCGCCGCGTGATCACGCCGACCCTGCTGACGCATGGCGCGGTCATCCGGATCACGAATAACGAGATCACCTTTGAGCAGCAGGACGACACGGCCTCCGATGCGTCGTATGACGTGACGGTCGCCGCCGGCACTGACGTCACAGAGGACCAAAGCGCCACCGTCGCCGTGATGGTGTGTGATCTGCGCGGGTTCTCCACCATGTCCGAGCAGCTCCAGGAGGAGCACTTGGCTCGCACGCTTGGCGAATGGTTTCGCGATGCCGGCGAAATCATCCACCAGACGGGTGGCACCGTGGATAAGTTCATCGGCGACGCCGTCCTCGCCTACTGGATCCGGGAAAATGGCCAGACCGACGAGTCCCAGCGCGCCATCAAAAGCGGCCTCAAGCTGCTGGAAGCCGCCGCTGCCCGCAAGTGGCCCACGAAGGAAGCCAAGCCCTTTAACATCGCCGTCGCTCTCCATCACGGCCCGGTCACCTGTGGCAACATCGGCCTCGTCGCCCAGCGCGACGCGACGATCATCGGCGACACGGTGAATACCGTCTTCCGCATCGAGAGCGTGATGAAGCAATTTCCGCAGCGCATCGTCGTCTCGCAGGATTTGCACGGCACGCTGACCGATGCGTCGCTGACCTTCACCGATCTCGGCGACCATCAGCTCAAGGGAAAGAACCAAGCGGTGCGCCTGCTCGGTCTGGAGAGGCCGTAGCTTTCCCGCGGCTGCTTCGGGCGCATGCCCGTGCCCACACTAGGCTCCGCTAGCCTCTCTCTTTGCCCCGCAGGGCAAACCACGCCGCCGTATAGGCACCGACCATCCAGGCGACCAATGTGGCGAGCCCAGCCCAGGCGGGGCCGCCTTGCGTGAAGACCTGGCCGTTCTTCAGCGATTTGTCGCGGTTCAGGTTGGAGAATGTTGATGGGAAGTCGACGCGCATCGAGCCGCTGATTTTCTTCTGCCAAAAAAGGCTCACGTCCATCACGTTTTGCACCGCCGCGCTCGGCATGAGGCGCGAGATCGCGTATGGCCCGTTTTTCATATCGCCAGCGGGCGGGGTGAAGCCGGAGAAGAGGATTTGCGGGATCAAGATGAGCGGTACCAGCATGACGGCCTGGAGCACGCTGCGGGAAAAGGCGGAAATCGCCAGTCCGATGGCCACCGCCGCGCCTGCCGTGCAGGCGAGCCCGGCGATCTGCCAGCCGACCGCGCCCGAGATGCCGCCCGTGATCCACATCACGCCATAGAGGAGCAGACTCTGCGTTACCGTGATCCGGGCGAGGGAGAGGAATTTCGCGAGCAGATACTCGTGCCGACCGAGGCCGATGAGGCGTTCCCGGCGGAACATGGGCAGCTCTTTGACGATCTCCTGCGCCGCATTGCCGCAGCCAAACCACAGGGTGGCGATGTAGGCGAAAAACAGGACGAGCGGCGGGTCCTTGCTGACCCAGGTGACCAGGATGCCGATGAAGATAGGCTGCCCGAGGACGAGGAGCAGGTTTTTCCAGTCGGCGCGCAGGATGGCCCAGTAGCGCAGCAGCAGGATCGGCAGTGCGCGCTCGCGTTCCACGCGAGAGGGCAGCGGGGCCGGCATGGGCGGCGGGGCGGTCTCGATGTGCGACTTCCAGTTGGTGGATGGGCGCTCTTCGAGTTGCTCGTAGAGTTCCGGCAGACGTTGCGCGCCAAAGGCCGCGGGCGCGTGCGCCGGCTCGCCGAAGTAAACCAACCGCCCGCTGTGCATGACGGCGAGTCGGTCGAAAAGGAACGCATTCTCCATCACATGCGTCGTGCAGATGATCGTGCAGCCATTCGTCGCGAGCTGGCGGAAGGACTGCATCAGGCGAAACTCCGCCGCCGGATCGAGGCCGGATGTCGGCTCGTCGAGGAACATCAGGCGAGGCCGGCAAAGCAATTCCGCCCCCACGCTCACGCGCTTGCGCTGGCCGCCGGAGAGGCGTCCGACTCGTGTGTGAATGCGCTCTTCGAGGCCGATTTGCGAAATGGTGTGACGCACGAGCCGCCGGATTTCGGGAAGCGGCGTGCCGCGCGGTAGGCGTAGGCGCGCGCTGTAGAAGAGAGCCTCCTCCACCGACAACTCCAGCGGGACGATATCGTCCTGCGGTACGTAGCCGAGCTCTTGCCGGAGGCCCTCGTAGTTCGCATAGAGATCGACGCCGTCGATCATGACGCTGCCCCCCTGGGCGGGCCGCAGGGCGCACAAGGCATCGAGGAGCGTGGATTTTCCTGCTCCGCTGGGTCCGATGACCCCGACGAATTGGCTTGGCGTCACGCGCAGGGAGACCCGGTCGAGGATACGCACCGTTCCGGCGGATTTGCTGATCTCACGGGCATCGAGTGATGCGCCGCCGATTCCTCGTGTCGCGCTGAGGAAGCGTCCGTCAAAGCGCAGGCTGAAAGGCCCGATGCGCAGGATATCGCCTAAGATCAGGATCTCGCGTTGGAACAGGCGGCCGTTCAGATACGAGCCGCTTCGGCTGCCGAGATCCTCGATCAGCCATCCCTCTGCGGTGTGGCGGATCTGGGCGTGGCGGCGGGACACCGCCGTGTCGGGCAGCAGGGTCGTCGCCTCGGACCCGCGACCGAGAATCAACCCGTCCGTTAGCGGGATGGGAGCTAACCCCAGTGCCGTATCTGCCTCGCTCAAGGAAGCACGGCCCAGACCTCGACGACGCGATTTTTATCGAGGTTTTGAGCGTCGAATATTTCGGAACTACCCATGCCGACCGAGTGCACGACGTTCATCACACCGCACTTTTGTTTCAAGGCGGCGACGACGCTGTCGGCGCGCTCCAGCGACAGGGCGAGATTCTTCTGCTGGTCGCCCTTTTTATCGGCATATCCCAGCACGACGAAAACGACCGTCGGATCGTCCGAAAATTTCTTCAACTGCGGGAGCTGGAGCATTTTCTGCAACTCGCCGACCTCCTTAGGCCCGATCACGATCTTACCCGAGGTGAAGGGTATCGTGACGATCTTGCCCATGCCGCGCGCGCGGTCCACGAGGACGTAGAGCTTGTCCTTTTCCTCGGGCGAGAGCTTGGGCATGAGGTCGATCCGCGAGAGCACCTCGTTTTTGACGAGTTGGTTCTCGGGATTGTCCGCTGCGGTATTCACCTCGGCTGGGGCCGCGACCTCCGTCACTTCAGCAGCTGCGACCGGTTGGGCGGCTGGCGCGGTCGGTGACGGCTCGGCGGTGGCGACTCCGGCATAGCCCGGCTCTGGTGTGGCGGCGGGAGTCGGGGCGGCCGAGCTCTCCGCCGGGGTCTTGCGATCACAGGCTACGAAGGCCGTAGCCGCCAATACCATCAATGCCAGCCGGGAGAATTTCATGAAGAAGGATCTTAGAGAGTGAGGGATTTGAGAACCTGCTCGATCTTATCGAAGCTCGGCAAATCCTTGGGCGTAGCCGTTTGCTCGCTGTAGTGAATCACGCCGTCCTTGCCGACAACGAAGGCCGCCCGGGCAGAGGTGTCGCCGATCCCGGCGAGTCCGGGGAAAAGCACGTCGTAGGCCTTGGTCACTTCCTTGTTCAGGTCGCTCGCGAGCTTGATGGTGATTTTCTCCTTCTTGGCCCACGCGTCCTGCGCGAAGGGGCTGTCCACGCTGATCGCGATGACGTCGGCGTTCAGCTCGGAGTAGCTCGAGAGGCCGGCGGTGACATCACACATCTCCTGCGTGCACACGCCCGTGAAGGCGAGGGGGAAGAACAAGATCACCGTGGCCTGCACGTTGAGATTGCTGCTGAGTGAGATATCCTCCAGGCCGTTAGGCCCCATGCTCTTGAGGGTGAATTCGGGTGCTTTGCTGCCTACGGGAAGTGCCATAATTTTTTTAAGAAACTCCCGCTGACTGTGCGCGTAGGGGTCGCTCATTGTCAACTCTAGGCGCTCGGCCACGGGTTCCTATTTGGGACAGTCCCTCGTCCGGATATGGCATGGCATATGCTTTTTCGAAGGGGAGAGACCCCCGCATCGTGCAGACCCCCGCGCACTAGCGGGGTTTTTTTTTGAAAAACATGCCACGACTAAGCAACACGATTCCCTCCCGGAATACTACGAAGGAAAGTGTATATGAAATATAAGGGACTGCTCATCGATATGGATGGGGTGATTTATCGGGAGAACCAACTGCTGCCTCGCGCGGAGGAGTTCATCCGATACCTGATCGAATCAGGAACGCCGTTTGTCTTCGTCACCAACAACTCGGCTCCGACGCCGGAGGATCTGGTGATTAAAATGAAACATTTGGGAGTGCCCGGCCTCGCGCCGCGTCACTTTTATACATCCGCCATGAATACAGCGGACTTCCTCGCCGAGATGCATCCCGGCTGCACCGCCTTCGTTCTGGGCGAGTCCGGCCTGAGCGCGGCCTTGCAGGAGGTGGGTATCCCTAATGACACCCTGCGGCCGAGTTACGTCGTGGTGGGCGAGGGGAGTCCTTCGAGCGAGCGCATTACCAAGGCTCACGAACTCATCGAAAGCGGCGCGCGGTTGGTCGCGACGAATCCCGACAACTGGTGCCCGGTCAAGGGGAACCAAACCCGACCCGGCGCGGGCGCGCTCGCGGCGTATTTGGAATCCAGCACCGGCCAGCGCGCCTACTATCTGGGCAAGCCAAATCCCTACATGTTCTTCCGCGCCCGGCGTCGACTGCACTCGAGTACGCGCGAGGTGATGATGGTCGGTGACACCATGGAGACGGACATCCGCGGCGCGATCGAAGTGGGCATGCAGGCCTGTCTGGTATTGACGGGTTCCACGCAACTCGTCGATCTGGCGAACTACGTGTACCAGCCGACCTGCGTCATGGAAGGCGTGGCGGAGTTGCTCGAAGAACTCAAGACCGGCGGCAACACGGACCGCATGAGCAGTCCGGCCCTCGCCATTCAGAATGAATCACACGAACGCTCGGGGGACCGTCACCAGACCGATCGCCGTGTCTTCGCGCGATCTCGCCCGCGTCCTGCCATGACAAAGTAAGATCCCGGTCTGCTCGGAAAGTCCGCGGCCTGATCCCGCGGGCTTTCCCAACATCCTGGTTCCTGTCGCTCGTGGTGAGAGGGGGGCATTTTCCTTTGACACCCGGCCCTGCGCCCCGCCACCATGTCGGCATGCGCCGTATAGTCGGGATCACCATGATGTTCCTCGCGATGTTTTCCATCGCGGGCGGGCATTGGGCTGTTCTCCAGACGGTCGCCTGGGCGCAGATGCTGCGCGATTACTCGCAGGAGAGCGGCTTTGCCGCCGCTGTGACGCAGACTTTCAGTGGTGAACGTCCCTGCACGATGTGCAAAAGCATCGAGAAAAACCGCCAGCAGGAGGAGAAGGCTCCCGCTATTTTCAAGGTCGATAAGAAGGCTGAGGTATTCGTCACTGCTATCGGCGATGCTCTGCGTCCTCCGCTCGCTACGACCCTCTCTTATCCGTCATTTGATCCCTCATTTTTCAGCCGGACTTTTTCTCCGCCTCAGCCGGTGCCGCGAAGCCTTTCTGCTTAGCTAATTCTGATCCTTTGGGATCGCATCTCTAAGGCCACCTCGGCGTTGAAAGCCAGGGTGTGCTGGAACTTATTAGAAACCGATGGCGTCCGGTTTTTCTTCAGACGCTTTGTTTATTACATTATGAAAACTTTTATCGCAGCGATGGTCGTGCTGGCGCTGGGTGGTCTTTCCACTCACGCCTGCACGGATAAACTGGAAATCAAGAACCCCTGGATCGTGGCGGTGCCGCCAAATGCCAAGGCAACAGCCGCCTTTATGACCTTTGTTAATAAAGGCACGGAGAAGCTGGAAATCGTCGGAGGATCCTGCGAGGTCGCGGGAAAAGTCGAGCCCATGATCTCGACGCACGACGACGGCATGGCGGGCATGATGACCGTTCCCGCTCTCACCGTGCCCGCCGAGGGCGAGGCTGTGCTGAAGCCCGGCGGCGATCACATCATGCTCATGGAACTCAAGCGCGTGCCTAAGGAAGGCGAGACCCTCAAGCTCACGCTGAAACTGAGCACCGGCTGCGAGACCACCATCGAGGTTCCCGTCCTGAAGAAGGCGCCGAAATGATCCGTCTCGCGCTCTGCGTCGGCTTCGCTCTGGCGCTGGTCGGCTGCGGTGGGAAGGAAAAGCCCTTTTTCGGCAAGCAGCTCTGGCCGACGAAGTCCGCGTATAACTTTCAGCTGACCGATCACAACGGCCAGCCCCTTTCCCTGGAGCAATTTCAGGGGAAGGTGGTGATGTTCGCCTTTGGCTTTACGAACTGTCCGAGCTACTGCCCGGCCACCCTCTCGCATTTCTCGGCGATCCGTCAGGCTCTGCCGGAGGCGATGCGCGATCAGGTGCAGTTCCTCTTCATCAGCCTCGATCCGAAGCGCGACACGCCGCAGTCGCTCAAGGAGTTCGTCGGGTTTTACGATCCTGGCTTTCTGGCCGCGATGGGCAGCGAGAGCGATTTGAAGATGGCGACCACGGCCTTCTACGCCAGCTATCGCTCGGTGAAGGGGAACACCGATGACCCCAAGGACTACCTCATCGACCACACGACCCAGGCTTATCTGATCAATCCGGCCGGGCGGTGGGAGCTTTACTACTCGTTCGAGCAACTCTCCGACGCGACCGCCGTCGCCGGGGACATCGAGCGCGTGCTCAAGGCTCGCTAATACTAAGAGTGACTCGGGCAGGGGAGAGTTCCTCTCCCGCCCGATGATCGACTTTTACAGGCCAGTGATATCCTTGTCTGCCGGCCAGCTGATCGTGAATTCCTCGGTGAGGGTCTTTTTCTTTTTCGGCTCCAGGTCGAAGGTCCAGGACAGTTTGCCGGTTTCCTTTTCCGTCGTGGGTTGCTCGCTGAAGCGCACGTCGCTGATGGTGATCGCGTTGTCCTGCGAGACCGGGAGTTGATCGAGGACGGTCACCTTGACGGGCTGGGTCTTGAAGCTCTCGAAGGTCATCTCGTACTTGCGATTCAGCCCCTTGCGCTTCTGGAAGACTCCGCCTTCCGCACTTTTATCCAGCAGGGTTTTCCGCGTGACCTTGATGCCTTCGTCGGCTCCGAGGAAGAAGTCGAACTCCGCGTCCGGCGCGATGAAGTTCACGTGGCTCTGTCCGACGAAGTCCCCATCGCGGAAGAGATTGACTTGTCCTCCGAGGATGGGCGCTCCGCTGGTGTTGGTCAGGCGGGTTTTGAGATAGGCGAGCTCGGCCAGCTTGGGCGTGGTGATGTACTCCAGCTTGCCTTCGAACTTCTGCGTGGCGATGGCCACCTTGTGCGGCTCTCCGTCGCTGGGGATATTCGCCGGGATCTTGATTTCAAAGACCGCAGATACGCCGCCGGTTTCGATATTGGCCGTTTCGTATTCCATCGGAGCAGGAGCCGGGGCGGTGACTTCGAGGGTGGCGGCATCGGCATCGGGCATTGCGTATCCAACCGTAGGAGCTGCCCCGAATCTCTGATCTCTCTTGGCTTCCCTCGGCCGAATTTCGATGAACTGCAGCCACCAAGGCTCCAACTCCGGCATGCTCGCACCCACGCTCGGGCGGGCAGTGGAGAGGGCCAGCTTCACATTATTCCAATCCTCGCCGGTCTGCTGGCGCACGACTCCGTAGTAGGAAAGGTCAATGCCGCCATCCTTGGTGTTGACTCGTGCGTCGTAGAGCGGCTGCCACGAGGCGTTCATCATGTTGTAGCTCACGGTGAGCTTGGCCGTCGCGGCGTTGCTGGCTTTCACGGCGACGAGCACTTCCTTCTGAGCCTTGGCTCCGCTGCCTTGCAGACGAGCGAGCTCTTCCTCGAGGGCCTGCTTTTTGGGCCGGAGATCACGACGGGCGATGTCGACGGCCTGCGTCTCTTTGCTGAGCCGAGTGAGTTCACTGCTGTAGAAGTCAAAAATCGGCTTCACCTTGTCGACTCCCTGAGGCGGCACCTTGCCGTCGCTGTCCCCCGAGAGCGACAATCCGTCGCGGACTTTGTGGAGAAACTTCCGCTGTTCTTTGAGGTCGCCGGCGGTGGCCGCGAGGGCGGTGTCGGAGTCGGCCAGGGCCTTGAGCTGATCCTGTAGGGAGCGCACCTGATCGTTGATCACCTGCTCGGAGAATTTCGAGCGAATCTCAAGACCGAGAATCTTCACTCCCGTGCCGGTCCCCGCCACCTGGACGCTGGAGTCATCGAGCACGGCGGGTAGTCCGGTGAAGCGGACCAGCGTCTCGCCCTCCGGGATGGCCGTCTCGGCGCTGCGCGTGATGCGGGCGCGATCGGGATAGACGGTGACGGCGGAGATGGACGAGGTGGTGTCCACCGTGGCGGCCCACGCAGTCGAGGCGGCGAACAAGAAAAGCAGGAGATGAGCTTTCATGGCGATATCCATGTTAACGCACAACTCGCCGAAATTTCCCAAGAAATCGCTAAAAAGAGATGGGGGAGTTTTATCCTCTCCCGAACCCGCGATCAACGAAGCGAGGCCTAGTGCCAGAAAATGACCGCCGCCAACAAAATGACCGCTCCGTACACCACGCCACCCCAGGCTGCTGCCTGAAAGCGTTCGCGTCGGGCCGTCAGCCAGGTGATCTGATCCCGCAGGACCCATGGCATACCGACCCAGAACAGGCCGAGAATGATCCACGCGTAAGCCAGGATGACGACCAGTAGCCGTGATAGCTCGGGCCGCAGGAAGGCCGCGCCCAGGATTGGCTCGGCGGCAAGCAGCGCCAGCATGCCCAGCGAGCGTACGGCGAGGAACTCGTCCATATACCGCCAGGAAAGGAAGGTCGCCGCCGCGATGGCGATCATCATCGGGCGTCGCAGCCCGGAGAATTCACCCAGATCCATACCGGCGATCAGCAGGAAACTCCAGACTCCGGCGATGATGACGAGCACTGTGCCGAGAGGGCGCGAACGTGGGAATTTCCTCAACCACTTCTCACAGCCACCTTGCTGGAACACGGCAAAAAGATGCGCCACCAGCAAAAGAGCGCCGGCGATGAGGCCGACTGTTCGCAAATCCAACGGGTAAATCATACGGAGGCGGGCACCTTACGCGGCGATTTCGATTCCCACAACCGTCTTTCGAGGGCATCGCTCGCGGCGGCCACCTGCGCCTGCTTTTTGCTGAAGCCTTCGCCCCGGCCGAGTTCGATATCGCTCCAAAGCACCCGCGAAACGAATTTTTTGGAGTGATCGGGCCCGCTCTGCTCCAGGACCTCGTAGGCGGGAGCACAGGGTTCGATGGCCTGCAGGATTTCCTGGAGGCTGCCCTTGGGGTTCATTTCCTCGGGATTGCTCGCGATGCGCTCGAAGTCATCGAGGGTTTCACGCAGGACAAAATTCCGCGACGCATCGAAGCCGCCGTCCAGGTAGATCGCACCGACGACGCTCTCGAAGGCGTCGGCCAGCGTGGAGGCGCGCTCGCGTCCGCCGCTCGCTTCTTCTCCCCGGCCCATCATCAGATAACGGCCGAGGTCGATGATTTCGGCGTGGGCCTTAAGCGCCGTGCGGGACACGATGCGCGTCCGCAGTTTCGTCATCTGGCCTTCGCTGAAGTCCGGATATAGACGATAAAGATGCTCGGTGATGACGAGTTGAATCACGGCGTCGCCGAGGAACTCAAGGCGCTGGTTGTCAAAGGGATAGTTCTTCCGTTCCAGCGAGATGCTCGGGTGGGTCAGCGCTTCCGCGAGCAGGAGACCGTTGCGAAACTTGTACGCCAGCCGCTCCTCGAGAGGATTCATGATGGAAACGTGACGGCTGGGATCGCTGGTAGACATGGAGATCTTGAGTGGTGGCCGGATACCTTGAGGAACCCATTCATTGGGTAGTACTTAAAGATCCGACCGGAACCTTTTTGCGAAGGCTCCATATCAAATTTTCGATACCACGAGAGGGGAGCCTCTGCAAAGGGTAAAGTGCCGCCGCCTGCCCTGAACACGCGATCAGGGCATGGAAAAAAAGGCGTGACCTAGGCTGAAGTCGTCCGGATTTGCTCCAGCGCCTCTTCGAGCTGCGGCCAGTCCACAGGCTTCGTGAGATGACGGAGGAATCCCGCTTCGCGAGACTTTTGCAGGTCGCTTTCCATGCCGTAGCCGCTGAGCGCGATGCCTGGCACAGGCCGGATGGCGCGGAGCATCTGCATCAACTCTATCCCGGTCCCGTCTGGGAGACCGATATCGCTGATGATACCCTGGATAGGGCTCTCGCGGAAGATCTCCACGGCCTCACGCACCGAGGTGGCGGTCACGACTTCGTAGCCATACATGCGCAGAAGGCGGGCGAGGAGGGTGGCGCTGTCGGGGTGATCTTCGACGAGGAGGAGGTTGAAAGGAGCCTGCTCCGTCGAGGAGCCGGTCGGTGAACTGATCGGCAGGCGACGATCGAGCGGGACTTCTTCCGGAGCGAGCTCGCCGGGCAGCGAGATTTCAAAGCGGGCGCCGGATGCGCCGACCGTATTCATCGCCCGGATCGTACCATGGTGTGCGTCGATAAGCGCCTTGGAAATCGCCAGTCCCAGGCCGAGGCCGCCGTATTGACGCGTCATTTTCAGGTGTCCCTGCTCGAAGGCGTCGAAGATCTTTTCCAGCATGGCCGGGTCGAGTCCGATGCCGTTGTCGATCACGGCGATCTCGATACAACTCTGCGCCTGGTCACGCGTGACGATGTCGATGCGGCCGCCGAGGGGGGTGAATTTCACGGCATTTTTCAGCAAATTCCAAAACACCTGCTGGAGTCGCGCCGAGTCCACGCGTCCGAAG
>Ga0247822_10002343_pt1 | contig 12034 bp, 9 predicted proteins | sample 13C_Cellulose_Da_FD_192423 | JGI IMG/M metagenome (GOLD analysis project Ga0247822, IMG submission 192423) | Soil microbial communities from agricultural site in Penn Yan, New York, United States - 13C_Cellulose_Day30 | ecosystem: Environmental > Terrestrial > Soil > Agricultural land | place...
CCCCAAGCCTGGCCGTGCTCGTCAACGACGATCAGCACGTTGCTCGTCCACTCGTCGCCGCCGCCCACGAAGTAGAAGCGCTTCTTGATGGAGCGCTTGCGCAGCAGCGCCGCGATGTCCTCCCACGGCTCCTGGTCCTCGGGGCCGTTGTAGGCGGTCGCGAAGTCTTCGATCGCCGCGGTGCGCGTGGACACCAGCGAGAGGTTGCGCAGCGGGAACGCGGCCCGCAGGTACGTGAAGATCTGGCTGCCGTCGAGCACGCCAGCCGGGAACGTGACGGGGTTCAGGTACGCCATGTCCACCGAGTTGTGCTCCTGGAGATCTGCCCAGCTCTCGCGGACGAGCTCCAGGTCGACGCCCGACGGATCGCGCTCGCGAGAACGAGCGTTGGCGTCCTGAACGTCGAGGATCTCGTAATAGAACGTCAACGGTGCGCGCTCGATGTCGACGAACCCCGTCGCGCTCGCGGTCGCGAGCTTGGTCTCGACCCAGGCGGGCATCGCCGCGACGACGTCGTCGACCGGCATCGAGGTGCGGTCCTGCACGCGCAGCACGCCCCACACGGTCTCCTTGAGCTGGTTCCAGTTGAGGCACTCGCCATCGGGCGAACGCAGCGAGATGTCGATGAAGCGCACCGCGATGTCGGCGGTGAGCTCGGTCGCGTTCTCGCCTGGGTACAGCTCCTGGAAGCGCGCGAAGCAGGCGGTCAGCTCGGGCGCGTGGCGCTCCGTGAAGTGAGCGGCGACCTCGGATGGCGTCGCGCGGTCGAGGCGCGTGAAGTTGGTCGGACTGTCGGCCTTGCCGTCCTGGGCGGCGGCCTGGGAGTCGAGGTCGAACAGCTCTGCGTCGGAGTCGGCGGCGCAAGCGGACACGAGCAACGAGGCGGAAAGCGCGATCGAGGCCAGGAGCTTCATGCCGGGCTCCCCAGCAAGACGGCGGCCAGGGCGACGGTCCACAAGTCACGAGGATTCGGGCAGGTCGTCCCGACTGTTCGGCGAGGTGGCAGCGCCGGTTGGCAGCATGTGGCGCGTTCGGGCGCGGGAAGTGGCGTGCCCTGCACCTGCTAGACTGCGCCCCGTATGGCCATCGAACCGCCCGAGGAGTCCGCGCCGACCGAGGACATCGCGGCGACGCTCGTCGCGAATCACCGCGAGTTCCTCGCGTTCGTGCAGAGGCGCGTCGGCAACGCGGCGGTCGCCGAGGAGATCCTGCAGGACGCATTCGTCCGCAGCCTGGACAAGCTCGACACCGTACGCGACACGGCGATCGGCTGGTTCTATCGCGTGCTGCGCAATGCGATCATCGACCACCACCGGCGTAACGCTGCGTCCGAGCGCAGGCATGAGGAGCTGGCGCGCGAGGCGGGGCTCGCGGAGGGGCAGGACGAGGAGCTGCACCGGGTCGCGTGCAAGTGCGTCGAGCAGCTGGCCGAGACGCTGAAGCCCGAGTACGCGACGGCGCTTCGCCGCGTCGAGGTCGACGGGCTATCGGTGAAGGACTTCGCCGACGAAGCCGGCATCTCGAGCAACAACGCCGGGGTGCGGATCTTTCGCGCGCGCGAGGCGCTGCGCAAGCAGGTGCAGCGCTCGTGCGGGACCTGCGCGACGCACGGTTGCGTCGACTGCACGTGCGGCGCGGGCGCCGCGCACGGCGCGTAGTTAGCTCGCGAGCTCGATCTCGAGCGCCGCGAGCGTCGCGGGATCCATGACCAGCTCGACGGAGGTGATCGCGCCACCGTTGATCGTGAACAGGAACGCCGCTCGGACCTCGCCGCCCATCCTCCACACCGCGCCCGGCTCGCCGTCGATGAGCGCAGGGCGCGCGGCCGTCGCGCGGCCCTTGAACACCTCGGCGACCTTGGCGGCCCCGTGCATCTCGGGGCCGAGCGCCGGTGCGCCCTGCTGCTGGCGAGACGCCGCGGTGCGGATCGCCAGGTCGTCGGCGTGGACGCGCGCGTCCGGAGCCAGCACGGCGAGCAAGGCCTGCAGGTTGCCGTCGCGCGACGCGGCGAGGAACGCTTCGACGAGCTCGCGGCGCGGGGCGGCGGCGGATACGGGCTCCGCGCCGCGCACGCGACGACGTGCCCGGCTCGCCAGCTGCCGCGTGGCGGTGGGCGTGCGGTCGACGATCGGCGCGATCGCTTCGAACGAGAGATCGAACATGTCGTGCAACACGAAGGCGACGCGCTCGGCGGGCGCGAGCGTCTCGAGCACCACCAGCAGCGCCGGGCCGATCGCATCCGCGAGCGCGAGGTCGGCCTCGGGCGTGGTGCGAGCCGGGACGTCCTCGCGCTGCGCGTGCGGCTCCTCGCGCCGCGACTTCCGCGTGCGCAGCATGTCGAGGCACACGCGCGCGACGACCGTGGTCAACCAACCACCCAGGTTCTCGACCGTGCTGACGTCGTGGCTGGCGATCTTGAGCCACGCGTCCTGCACCGCGTCCTCCGCCTCCGTCGCCGAGCCGAGCATGCGGAACGCCACCCGCCGCAGGTGGGCGCGGTTCTCGTCGAATTGCTGAGCGAGCTGGTCGCGGTCCGTCATGGCGTCGCCAGTATGCCTCGACTGGCCTGCTGAGAACTCCGGGTCGCGACGATCAGCGATTGCCAGGACACGGCGTACAACCCGCCCGCGACTTGGAGGATCGTTGCGCCCATGCAGCTTCGCGTGATCGCGCTCGCCGGGTACGCAGTGGTCGCGGCGTGCGGTGATGACGACAGGCCGGGGCAGCCGGATGCCCCCGGCACGCCGGACGCTCCGCCCGACGCCGAGGACCCGGGGGTGGTGCCTCGCGTCGAGCCTGCGGCGTGTCGATACGACGTGCCGGCGTCGATCGGGCTCGTGGAAGGGCAGGGCTACGCGTGCGGCGACCTCGTCGTCTACGAGAATCGCGAGACCAAGGCGCGCGCGATCAAGCTGCACTTCATCCGCTTCGAGAGCACGTCTGCCTCGCCGAACGCGACTATCTATCTCGATGGTGGGCCAGGCGGCGACGGCCAGAACATGATCCGCTACGCGGACGTGCTCGGAGCGCCGTTCCTCGACGGGCTGCGCACCGACGGCGACTTCCTCGTGCTCGGCCAACGCGGCACCTCGCGTTCGATCCCGTACCTCGATTGCGAGACGCCGACCTGCGCGGACTTCGCGATGTACGACCTGCCGTCGTACAACACCGCCGCGAACGCGGACGACGTCGACGACCTGCGCGCCACGCTCGGCTACGAGCAGCTGAACCTCTACGGCATCTCGTACGGCTCGCGGCTCGGCCTCGAGGTGCTGCGCCGCCATGGCGATCACGTGCGCGCCGCCGTCATCGAGGGACTCGTGCCGTCGTCGATGGCCTGGCCCGCGGCGATCCCGGCGTCGTTCTACAGCGCCCTCACCGGGCTGAACGCCTCATGCGAGGCGGCGGGCGGCTGCGGCGCAGCCTTCGGCGACCTGGTCGCGAAGTTCTCGGCGGGTGTGGCCTCGCTCGAAGCCGCCCCGCTCACGATCCCCGGCGTACCGTTCGACCTCGATGGCTACACCTACGCCAACTTGATCTTCCGTGCGCTGTATTCGAAGAGCACGTACGCGTGGCTGCCGATGACGATCAGCGACCTCGCGGCGCGCCGCACCGATCGCGTCGCGGGCTTCGTGGCTCCCTTGGTCGAGCGCTTGCTCGAGGGCAACGGCGTCTCGAGCGGCCTCTACAACGCGGTGGTGTGCGGTGAGATCTTCAATCCGCCCGATCCGAACGCGTTCGATCAGCTCAACGCGGGCGTGCCCGACGACATCGTCCAGACGTTCGGAGGCAGCTGGTACTTCCTGATGGAGCGATGCGAGACGTTCCCGGTCGGTAACCTCCAGGCGCAGCTCGCCGAGCCCGTGTCGTCGTCGGTGCGCACGCTCGTGTCGAGTGGGCGGCTCGATCCGATCACACCGCCGGGGTTCGGTGACCTCGCGGCCGCGACGCTCTCCAACTCCGTCGTCGTGGTCCACGAGAACTCGGGCCACGGCGCGACGCTGCAGAGCGCGTGCGGCGTGCAGAACCTGACCGCGTTCATCGCCGATCCGGACGGTTCGCACGACACGAGCTGCGCGGCCTCGGTCGCGACGAACTACGTCTTGCCGTCGATGGCGACCACGCCGGCGATCCCGTGGGCCCGCGTGCGCGCCGAGCTCGGCTTCGCGCCGCCTCTCGTCCGCTGAGCGCTACTCGGAGCAGCGCTTCACGGGGTTCGGGATCTTCTTGCCCGGGTTCAGGAGGTTCGCCGGATCCCACATCAGCTTCCAGCGGCGCTGCCACGCGAGGAGCTGCTCGGACTGCTCGAGGTGCACGAAGTCGCGCTTGGACAGGCCGATGCCGTGCTCGCCCGAGAGCGTGCCCCCGACGGCGATCGTGTGCTCGAAGATCCGGCGCGCACCGTCCCACATCCGCTCGCGGACGGCGGGGTTCGCCGGATCCTCTTGCGAGAGGAGCTGGATGTGGAGGTTGCCGTCGCCGGCGTGACCGAACACGCTGATCGGGATCTTGGTCTCGGCCGAGACGCGGTCCGTGCGCGCGAGCATCTCGACGATGCGCCCGCGCGGCACGCACACGTCCTCGCTGAACACGATGCGATTCGCCTCGCGCAGCGCCGGCGTGATCAGGCGGCGCGCTTCCCACACCGCGCGGCGCTCGGCGGGCTCGGTGGCGGCGACGACCTCGATCGCGCCGAGGTCATCGCAGCGCATGCCGATGCGCTCCATCATCGCGGGCATCGACTCGGCGTCGCCATCGACCTCGATGAGGACGAGCGCGCCCGCGTTCGCCGGGAACCGGTAACGCGACTTGCTGCGCACGTGATCGATCGACGTGCGATCCGCGATCTCGAGCACGCTCGGGCGGAGCCCGCCGCGCAGCAGCCCATTGATCGCGGTCCCTGCCGCCGCGATGTCGGGGAACACGGCGAGGATCGTGGCCGCGGCAGGCGGCTTGGGCAGCAGCTTCAGCGTGAGCTCGGTGATCACGCCGAACGTGCCCTCGGTGCCGACGAAGCCGGCGACCAGGTCGTACCCGGTGACGCCCTTCGCGGTGCGCCGCCCGCAGCGCAGCACTTCCCCACCCATCAGCGCGACCTCGAGGCCGAGCACGTACTCGCGGGTGACGCCGTACTTGAACGCGCGCGGTCCCCCCGCGTTGGTCGCGGCGTTGCCGCCGATCGAGCACATCTCGAGCGAGGCGGGATCGGGCGGGTAGAACATGCCTTGCTCCTCGACCGCGGCCTGGAGCTGCCCGGTGATGACGCCCGGCTCGACCACCGCGACCAGATCGTCCGGATCGATCGCGAGGATGCGCGTCATCTTCTCGGTCGAGAGCACGATGCCGCCCGGCACGGGCACCGAGCCACCGCAGAAGCCGCTGCCCGCGCCGCGCGGCGTGACCGGCACCTCGTGCTCGAGGCAGAGGCGCAGCACGGCGGCCGCCTGCTCGGTCGACTCGACGAGCGCGGCGCACACCGGAGGGAAGAAGTCGATGAGCTGACTCTCGTCGCGGCCGTAGGTCTCGAGCCGCTCGTTGCCGGGACCCACCACCGCCTTCGCGCCGAGCTCGCGCTCGAGGACGCTCACGATGTTAGCCATGAACGCCTATTGTACGTGAAGATCAGTGCAGCGCGGGGCCGACGGACACCGTCGACAAGAACGCGCGGTCCTCGCTGCGGATGACGCGCGGCTTCCCCGTGATCTCGACCGGCACCATCGCGCGGCGATCGACGGAGCTACTGCCCGCGCTGAGCACGATCGGCCCGGGCTCGATCATCAGCTCGCCGGTGCGCCCGGTGTAGGCAAGCAGGCTGAGCGGGATCACGAAGCTCACGGTCTTCGCCTCGCCGGGCTCGAGCTCGACGCGCGCGAAGCCGACGAGTTGCTGCGCGGGGAGGGTGATGCCGGTGGCGGTGTCGGCCGCGTAGAGCTGCACGACCTCCGTGCCGGTGCGCTGGCCGGTGTTCTCGATCGTGAGCATCAGCCGCAGCTCGCCGCTGGTGTCCACGTGCTCGTGCTCGATGTTGAGCCCGCCGTACGCGAACGTCGTGTAGCTGAGCCCGTGGCCGAACGAGAACAGCGGCGTCGAGGGCATGTCGATGTAGCCCTTGTGGATGTCCGCGGCGGTGCGGTGGTAGCCGGTGCCCGTGCGTTGTCCGTGATGGATGGGCACCTGGCCGACATGGCGCGGCAGCGTGTACGGCAGCTTCCCCGCCGGGTTGGTGAGACCGAAGATCGCATTCGCGAGCGCTTCCCCCTGATGCGGGCCCGCGAAGTACGCGGTGAGCAGCGCGGGCACGTGATCGACGATGTGCGCGAGCCCCTGCGGACGTCCCATCGCGACGATGGCGACGATCGGCTTGCCGAGCCCGGCGATCGCATCGACGAGGGCGACCTGCTGGGGCGGCAGATCGATGCTCGCGGAGTCCTGGCCTTCGCCCTCGGTGCGGTTGGTGCCCGACCATGCCGCGAACCCGCCGAGGTAGAGGATGACGGTGTCCGCGGCGCGCGCGGCGGCGACGGCGGCGGCGAGGTCGGTCGGCTGCGACGGCACGACCCCGGTGCCCGCGACGGCGGTGACCTTCACGTCCGGCAGCAGCTTGCGGATCGCATCGGCGAGCGACACCGCCGGATACGATGCGCGGACGTAGTCCTCCAGCCGGACACCGATCACCTCCGCGAGCTCGCGCTTCAGCGCGACGCGCGCTTCGTGCGGCATGAACGCGTCCCGCGGGTCGACGCCGGCCATCGAGGTGTCGGCTCCGGCGACCTTCGCCTGCAGCATGCCGAGCGCGGCCGGGTAGGTGTACGCGGGGAAGCCGACGAGGGCGCTGTCGGCGTGGGGGCCGATCACCGCGATGCTCGAGAGATCGCGCCGCAACGGCAGCAGGTGGTGGTCGTTCTTGAGCAGGGTCACCGATTCGGCGGCGAGCGTCCGCGAGAGGTCGACGCCTTCGCTGGCGATCGAGCGCAGCTCGACGGGATCCTCGTCGACGTACGGATGCTCGAACAGGCCGAGCGCGAACTTGTCGCGCAACACGTGGCGCACGGGGTCGTCGAGCCGTGCCTCGTCGACGAGCCCGTCATGCACGGCCTTCGCGAGCACCTGGCCGTACGCATAGGCGAGCGGTAGCTCGACGTCGAGGCCGGCGTCGAGAGCGAGTGCGGCGATCTCCTCGGGACTGGCGGCGGCGCGCTGGCGCGTGTGGGCCCAGGCGACGCCGGCGTAGTCCGAGACGACGGTGCCGGTGAACCCGAGGCGGCGGCGCAGCAGGTCCGTGAGCACCGCGCGCGAGATGTGGATCGGGACGCCGTCGTACTCCGAGTACGAGGCCATCACCGAGCCGAGCCCGGCGAGCCGGATCGCGGCCGCGAACGGGCGTGCGTAGACGTCGTGGAGGTCGCGCGCGGTGATCGCCGTCGCCGCCATGTTCTGGCCGGCCTCGGTGACGGCGTAGCCGAGGAAGTGCTTCGCGGTCGCGATCACGCCCTCGCGGAGGTCGTCACCCTGCATGCCCCGCGTGTACGCGACGCTCATCGCCGAGACCAGATACGGGTCCTCGCCGTAGGTCTCGTGCACGCGCCCCCACCGCGCGTCGCGCGCGACGTCCATCACCGGCGCGAGCGCCTGCAGCATGCCCACCGATCGCATCTGCCGCCGCATCACTGCGGCCATCTCCTCGACGGCACCCGGGTCCCAGGTCGCGGCGAGCGCGATCGCCGTGGGGAAGTGCGTGAAGCCCGGTGCGACCACGCCGCTCAGTGTCTCGTTGTGGAAGATCGCTGGAATGCCGAGACGCGTCTCGGTCATCAGGTAGTGCTGGATGCCGTTGACCGCCTTCGCGATCGTCTCGGGCCGCTTGTTGCCGACCGCTCCGATGATGCAGATGTGTCCGACGCCCTCGTCGAGGTGCGCATCGAGCTGACTGCGAATCGGACCGTCATCGCCGAGCAGCGTCGTCGGATACATGCCGGTCAGCTGCATCGCCTTCTCCTCGATCGTCATCATTCGCAGCAGCGCGTCGGCGCGCTGCATCGGCGGAGCAGAGACGAGTGAATCCAGGAGCTGGGACGTCGGCATGGCGGATCGAGATCCAGCAACCAGGGTGCCAGCAGTATATGCCTTGACAGGAATGTGCATGGAGAGGCATATACGGAGCATGGTCACGACGTTCACAGCGCTCGCCGAGCCCAACCGGTTCCGCATCGTCGAGCTGCTTCGCTCGGGGCCGCGGCCGGTGAACGACATCGGCGAGCGGCTCGGGTTGAACCAGCCGCAGGTCTCCAAGCACCTCAAGGTGCTCAAGGCGGCCGGGCTCGTCGAGGTCGAGCAGCGCGCGCAGCAGCGCGTCTACGACCTGCGGGGCGAGCCGCTGCGCGAGCTGCACGCGTGGCTCGAGCGTTACCGCCACTTCTGGGAAGAGCGCTTCGACCTCCTCGATGGAGTCCTCGAAGAGCTGAAGACCGCCGAACGCAAGCGCAAGAAAGCGAGGAATCGATGAGCACCTTCGACGTCACGTTGCCGAGCGATACCGAGATCCTGATGGTCCGAACCTTCGATGCACCGCGCCACCTGGTCCGCCGTGCGATGAGCGAACCCGAGCTGCTCAAACGCTGGCTCGGCGGCAAGCGCACCACGGTGACGCGCGTCGACAACGACCAGCGCGTCGGCGGCAGCTATCGACAGGAGTTCCTCAACCCCGACGGGTCGACGTTCTTCTTCACCGGCACGTACAGCGAGGTCTCCGACGAGCGCATCGTGCACACGGAGCTGTTCAACGGGGAGCCGCCGCCCGCGATCATCGAGAGCACGCTGCTCGAGAAGAGCGGCAAGACCGTGCTCAGCGTGCTGTCGAGGTTCCCGAGCAAGGAGATCCGCGACATGGTGGTCGCCACGGGCATGAGCGACGGAGCGGGCGAGAGCTACGACGCGCTCGCGGCGCTGCTGCCGACCCTGACGTAGGCACGCAAGCGCGCGAGCTGCTGCGGCCGTGGAGCTGCATCCCTCGGTGAGGCATCGGGCGCCCACGCACGCCGGTGACACGCCGGCACAGAGCGCGCGGTCGCCCACCGGTACTGTTCGTGCAGGCGGTTCACCCATGCGCGCGCTCACGCTGATCCTGCTCGGCCTCGCGGCGTGCAGCAGGCCCACGTATCACGACCATTCGCTCGATAGCCGGCAGATCTCTGCCTCCAACCGCAAGTGCGGCTACGACGCGGCGCGCACCGAGGAGAAGCCGCGGCGTGGTGATCTGATGACGTACTGGCTGCCCTGCTGGGACGACAGCAAGGGCGGTCCTCGCTACGTGGTGCGCACCGATCGCGCGACCGAGGCGCGGCTCGCGAAGGTCGCGGCCGAGCAGTGCATCGGCTTGTTCCCCGCCTCGATCGAGCGGTCTCCGTTCGCGCAGCGTGAGGCGATCGAGGAGATCGTGCCGCATCGCCTGGGCACGTCGGTCGTCGGCGCACACATCGTGTTCAAGCGCATCCCGGGGCTCACGGTGTCGTGGATGCGGCGCGCCATCGCGTGCCACCAGGCGCGGTGGCGAACCCTCGGCGAGCCGGCCGATTATCTTCCCGGCGACCCGACGCTGATCGATGGCGCCGAGGTCACGGTGACGTCGGCGGACTACCGGGTGGTGGTGCTCGTCGAGACCCGGTCGGAGCCGGAGGCGCAGGTGGTGCTCCGACGGGCGAAGGATCTCATCGCGGAGCAGTTCGCTCGCCGGCCGTAGCTACGCGCTGTGTCCCGACGGAGGGGATTCCGGACGCGACGCATCACTGGCGCGATGGCGGAACGCGATGCCGAGTGCGATCGCGAGGCCGATCCACACGGCGACCAGCGGGGCCGCCGCGATCATGACGGTCGCGGCGCCGCCGCCGAGCGCGGTGACGCCGGTCTTCGCCCAGCCGCCGACCACGTCGCCGAACCGGTAGCCGGCGAGGTCGATCACGTTCTTCGCGTGGTACTTGTCCTCGCGGCTGACGACGGTGAATAGCAGCTCGCGCGCCGGGCGCGTGAGGCCGTGGGTAAAGCTGCGGGAGACGATCTGCACGATCGCGAGCACGGTCACCGTGGGTGCGATCGCGAGTGCGGAGATCGCGGCGCCCTGCGCGAGCGGCAGCAAACAGAGCACGAGCCCGGCGCCGATCCAGCGCAGCAAGGGGCCCGCGATGACGGTCTGGACGCCGAACGTCGCGAGCGCGATCCACAGATCGAGCTCCGAGAAGAACTCGGCGCGTGCCTCGCGCGTCGAGAAGCCCTCCTTGATGATCGATGCCTGCTCGAGATAGACGAAGGTCGCGGCGATCGCGGTGCACAGCACGTAGCCGACGATCGCGAGCAGGTAGCGCGAGCGCACGACCCGGTGGAAGCCCTCCCACGGCGTGCTCGCGACGGGTTCGTCGGCTCCGACGCCCTCCTCGTGGGAGAGCGCCTCACCGGCGAGCCTTACGCGCCACGCGCCTACCACCGCGATCTCGAGCAGGATCGCGCACAGCACGAGCACACCCGCGACGTCGAACGCCTCGACGACAACGCGGGCGAAGAACGGCCCGGCGATCGTGCCGATCGTTCCGCCGGCGGAGATCGGGCCATAGAGTCGTTTCGCCCACACCGGCCCGATCAGATCGACGAGCAGGCTCCAGAACACGGAGACCACGAACAGGTTGAACACCGACGACCAGATGTAGAACGCGCGACCGACGCCGACCGGCTGCCAGCGCGAGTACAAGAGCGCGGCGAACACGAGCGCGCACAGCGCGAAGGCATGAAAGGCCTGCGGCACGACGAGGCGCTTGGGGCGACGCGCGAGCATGCGGCTCCACACCGGCGAGATCGCGACCGCGCCGACGAACGTCGCCGTGAACAGCCAAGGAATGTCTTCGGTCTTGCCGTCGAGGGCGAGCGCATCTCGCACCGGGCGGAACGCCATGAAGCTCGACAGCAGCGCCGCGAACGTGATCGCGGCCCACGCCGTGACCGCGATCCGCAGCGTGCGTGGCGACGGCGCGGCCATCACCCGATGTTCGCCCCCCCGCGCGCCGGCGTAAAGGACGCGACAGGGTGCGACGCGCTACAGGCCGCAGTTCGGCGGATCGGTCGCGGGCATCGCGTCGATCCACGCCTTGATGAGCTCGGTCCCGCGGCGGTGCTCGAGGGAGCGGCCGATCAGCGGCATCATCGCACCCGGCACGGTGGTCTTGACCCGGAAGTGGAGGATCGACTGCTCCGCGTTCCCCGGCACGATGTCGTAGGTGAGGCCGCCGGTGCCCGCGCCCGCGCTGCCCGGCTGCTTGCACACGCCGAGGCGCTGGAGGTCGGTGTTGCCGTGGTCGAGGAACAGCTGCGACGAGATGCCCTGCACGCCGTTCGGGTTGTGGCAGTGGGCGCAGTTCGCATCGAGGTAGTCGCGCGCGACGCGATCGAGGTCGGCCGGCGCGATCGCCGCGACCCCGCCTGCCTCGACGGCGCGGAAGTCATACGCCGGCGTGATCGAGGACAGGTCGGACAGCCCGGTCACGAAGCCCGCGTCGCGGAGCCGCTCGAGCTGACCTTCGCGGTGCAGCTGGCGCGGGCTCGGTCCGATCAGCGCCATCGTCGGCGTGCTCTCGACGAGCCGGTTGTGGCAGGTGCCGCACTGGTTCTTCTGCGGGACCAGGTAGCTCGCCGTGGCCTCGGCGCCGTCGGTGCCCACGAACGAGATCGTGCGCACCTCGCCGGCAGGCGACAGCACCGCGTCGGTCTGCGCCTCGTTCCAGATGTACGGGAACGCCTGCCAGCGGTCGTCGAACCGAACGAGCAGCCGCGTCTCGACGAGCGTGACGTCCTCGCTCGGCGTGCGCAGATCCGCCGGAAACGCGAAGCTCTTGATCAGCACGCTGCCGGCCGGCAGCTCGAGCGGGAGCCCCGGATCCGTCGCCGTGCCCGCGCTCCCCGGCGGCACGTAGATCGCGCGCTGCTTGAGCGAGTAGTCGGAGAACAGCGGCGTGTTGAGGTCGTACGGGATGACCTCGTCGTTGAACGTGTATGT
>Ga0247822_10002344_pt1 | contig 12033 bp, 12 predicted proteins | sample 13C_Cellulose_Da_FD_192423 | JGI IMG/M metagenome (GOLD analysis project Ga0247822, IMG submission 192423) | Soil microbial communities from agricultural site in Penn Yan, New York, United States - 13C_Cellulose_Day30 | ecosystem: Environmental > Terrestrial > Soil > Agricultural land | place...
GTGTGAGTGAGTGTAAAAAGACTGACTAGCAGTACTAAAAAAATGTTTTTCACGGGATCAACCAAAAATTAGTTTCCAAGTTCCGATAGCAATAATCAACAATAGTGATATCGGTGTGAGATACTTCCAGGATAATGACATAAGCTGGTCAACACGGAGGCGGGGAAATGTCCATCTCACCCACATCTGAACGCAGATAAAAAACAAAGATTTACCTAACAACCAGAATGTTCCCCATATATAAGACGCGGCGCTGCCAGGGGCACCGTTAGTCCAATCAGCGAGTTTTAATGCTCCGACGTTGGGCAGTGGCGATGACCAACTACCAAAAAACAGGATCACCCCAAGAATACTGACGAGAAGCATTATACCGTACTCTGCAAGCATAATGATTGCCCATCTGAAACCACTGTACTCGGTTTGAAATCCGGCAACAATTTCTGACTCCGCTTCTGGCAGATCGAAAGGAGCGCGGTTACTCTCCGCCAATGAGGCAATAAAAAATATCAACCACACCAGTGCCAGCAACGGCATCCTAAAAATATTCCAGAGGAAGAATCCACCCAGGCTGTTGGTTTGAATACCGGTCGCAGGAATTCCAAACAGAAATTCTGATTGTGTGCTAAGCGTGCTTTGCTGAAAGGATATCTGTTGCAGATCAAGTGTCTGTGTGAGCATACAAACACAAACGACACATAGCCCAAGAGGTACCTCATACGAAACAAGTTGTGCCGCGGCGCGCATAGTGCCCATCATGCTGTATTTGTTGTTGGAGCTCCATCCTGCCATTACGATACCGATCACATCGAGAGATACAATGGCTAGCAAAAAGAATAGTCCCGTTGAAATCGATGCGCCATTCCATGCGGCACTAAGAGGTATGACGGCGAAGCCGGCGAACACCGTAGTAAATATTACAATAGGCGCTATTCGAAATAGCAGACGATCGGCCTTGTCGGTGACAATGTCTTCCTTTTGAATCAACTTCAGCAAGTCAGCAATAGACTGCGCCAATCCATAGTAACCAACTTCCATCGGTCCCATTCTGTCCTGTATGAAAGCGGCAATCTTTCGCTCAGCGTAAGTCGCGAGAATCGTGTAAACCAACAGGAATGGCAATATGAATATGACCGTGGTCAATGCTGGGGCCTGGGATTAAAATGATCCACTAAGGTCGTAAAATTTACGATTTGTATTTTTCGATTCTTTGTCAGAAACATACATGCTTTAGCTGTTCCAAAGGGCGTGTCTTTCCAGTTGCACTTCGTCGTGAAAAAACATCCGCGCCGCCGCTGCAAACGACTCAGTGTAGTCAGAGACGAGGAACAGTCGTTCTGGTCGACGAACGTCGTTGAGAAGTTTTTCACTGGTGAGGTAATCGCGGAGTGCGCGCGCCACAATTGCCGAAGAATCTAATACGGTCATCTCGCCATGATAATAAGTGTCAATCTCACCGATAATAAGCGGATAGTGAGTGCATGCCAATATCAGCGCCCTGATGCCCGCCAGTTTTGCGTCGGTCAAATACTGCGCAATAATCTCCTGACTGATTTGGTTGTTGAAAAAACCTTCTTCAATCATCGGAGCAAGCAATGGAGTAGCCAGTGAATGCAACCGGATGTTCTTGTTCCCTTCCTCAATCTTTCTTGTGTACACTCCAGATTGCACCGTCCGCTTGGTTCCGATTAGGCCAATGTCCTGGCCCTCGAAATGCTGCAGTACATATTCCACCATCGGATCAATCACATTGATAATATGAGTGTCCTTGCGTACATATTCACGCAGTAGTTCGTATGCCGCAGAGGAAGCGGAGTTACAAGCGATGACGATCACTTTGCACCCTTTCTTCAGCAGGATGTCGGCGATACGGATCGAGTACGCTTGAATAGCCGCCTCCGATTTATCACCATAGGGAAGATGTGCTGTGTCGCCAAAATAGATCATGTTCTCCTCGGGTAATAATTCCCGAATGGCATGGGCCACTGTCAGGCCGCCAATACCACTATCGAATACACCAATAGGCTGAGATGCGCGTGAAGTCATATCTGGAGCGTGCGAATATACGGTAAGGATAAACACGTTCGACAATCATCACACGACCCGGTGAGAAAGTTGTCGGTGGCTGTTGCTGAACCCTTAAAATGCGTATTATTGCCCCGTCATTTAAATGGATAAGCATGGCAAATAATATCTTAAAAGGAAAGCGGGGAATAATCTTCGGCGCGCTGGACGAGAACTCCATTGCCTGGAAAACGGCAATCAAAGTAAAGGAGGAAGGCGGGTCGTTTACGCTTACAAACGCACCGATTGCTATGCGCCTCGGCAAGATCAACGAGTTGGCTAAAGCATGTAATGCTGAAGTCATTCCGGCAGATGCCACTTCAGAAGAAGATCTGAAGAATCTGGTTACAAAATCTGAAGAGGTGTTGGGCGGCAAACTGGATTTTGTGCTTCATTCTATCGGAATGAGCCCGAATATTCGTAAGGGCAAGTCGTATGGTGACATGAATTATGAATGGTACCTCAAAACACTTGATATATCTGCGCTTTCGTTTCATAAGATTATGCAGACCCTTGAAAAACTTGATGCAATGAATGAATATGGTTCTATCATTGCCTTGAGCTACATCGCGGCGCAACGTTCCTATCCTGATTACACGGATATGGCCCAGGCGAAAGCAATGCTTGAATCAATTGCCCGCAGTTATGGTGCACGTTTCGCCAAGCTGAAAAAGGTCCGTGTAAATACCATCTCGCAGTCGCCGACGAAGACTACTGCGGGCTCGGGTATTTCCGGCTTCGACGTGTTCTTCGATTTTGCCCAGATGATGTCGCCCTTAGGCAATGCATCTGCCGACGACTGCGCTAATTATATAGTCGCCATGTTTTCGGACTTCACGCGTATGGTTACGATGCAAAACCTCATGCACGACGGCGGTTTCTCTTCCTCCGGCATTACACAAGATTTGATAGATCGATTGACTAAATAGAGACAACTGTCTTCTATATATGGTCGTGTTTCCACTGTGCAAGATCAACCTCGGTCTTCGCATTACCGCGAAGCGCGCGGATGGCTATCATGATCTGGAGACTTGCTTTTATCCTATTCCGTGGACAGACGTACTGGAAGTAATTCATGCGCCTTCAACGTCGTTCGCGTATAGTGGTCACGTTATTCCTGGAGATTCATCGTCAAACCTTTGTGAAAAAGCTTATCACCTGCTCAAGCGCGATTTCAATTTAGGACCGATAAGCATGCACCTGCACAAAGTGCTTCCCATGGGCGCTGGTCTCGGCGGCGGTTCATCCGATGGCGCTTATATGCTGCGTCTGCTCGACAAATTGTTCGAACTTCGCCTGACTCGGGAAAAGCTTTTGGAATATGCTTCTGTGCTTGGAAGCGACTGTCCATTTTTTATTGGTGATGGTCCAATGATTGGTAAGGGTAGAGGAGAAATCCTGACTCCAGTCGAACTTTCCCTTAAGGGTACATACGCGATCTTGCTAAAACCAGACATTCATATCTCAACTGCCGTGGCATTCGCAGGGATCACACCCAGGAAGCCCAGCGTGGCAATTGAAGATGTCATGAGCCAAACCCCTTCCCAGTGGAGGTCAGTCATGCATAATGATTTCGAGGACTCACTGTTCCCGAAGTTCGCAGTGCTTGGCGAACTGAAAGAGCAATTGTATCAGGCCGGCGCGTATTACGCCAGCTTGAGCGGCTCCGGTTCCACAGTGTATGGCTTGTTCACAAAGCAAACGAGTGTCGCGATATCCACGTCGGTGACAAAGTGGGAAGGTTGGCTTTAAGAAATTAGATTTTTTCAGTCAGCCACTTTCGGCTGCGTCTCAAATCGTCGCTTGAACACGGGGTAAAGCAGAACGGCTGACAGTATAATGATCGTGCCGAGGTAGAAATTTGCTCCCATCTTTTCCTTGTCTCCGAAGATGATCACAGCCATAATAATCCCATAAACAGGCTCAAGATTAAGCGACAACTGAATGAGGAAGACGCTGATCTTTTTCATCAGCTCGACGGCGGTTGAGTAGGCATACACCGAGCAGACAATGGCCAGGAACGCTATATAAAACCAATCGTAGGTACTGGGCACGAGATGAAGGGCATGATCAGGCGCCCACCTCACCTTATAAAGAGGCATGAATGCAGACAGGCCGATAAAGATGCCTATCATTTCATAAAACGTGATGGTAAAGGCCGGAATGTCGCGTACCAGGCGAGCGTTAAAGATCGAAAACACGGCCGAAGTCAACCCCGCGACGACAGCAAGAAAAAGGCCCAGCCGATATTGAAAATCAAATGAGAAAATGATGTACAAACCAAATAGCACCACGAGTCCTAACATCAGCTCGAATTTCTTAACACCGGTTCTATTAAACCACGGAACAAGAATGGCTGTCCAAAGTGAGTTGGTTGCAAACCCCACAAGACTCACAGAAACATTGGATACGCGCGCCGCTCCGAAAAAGGCTACCCAATGGAGGGCGACAATAAATCCAATCAGAATAAGTTGAATCAATTGTTTACCGGTAACACCAAACGTGCCGCGTGTAATTAAAATCACGACACCCATGCCAAGTGCAGCCAGGATAGCGCGGTAAAACACCATCTCAACCGTCGGGATGCTGATCAGTTTACCGAGCACAGCCGTAAAGCCCCAGAGAAAAACAATGAAGTGAAGTTTGAAGTAGTCTGAGCGCGTTGCCATTTAGCGGGGAACGTATTTATACATGATCAACGAAATGCATCCAAAGATCAAATTTGGAATCCATACGGAGATCTCGGGGGGTAACGATCCATTTTCAGCGAAAGTTCTGAATAGGGTAAAGAAGAGTATAAAAATAAATGACAGAACAAATCCCATTGCTATTTGGGGCCCCGTGCCGCCGCGGCTCTTGCGTGAGGCAACGATTACACCCATGAACACAAGGATATAGATCGTGAACGGCGATGTGTAGCGCGTAAACTTTTCTACCTCGTACGATTCAATACCAGTTGAGCCACGAGCCCGCAGCGTATTAATATAGTTGTCGAGCTCGCCCATTGTAAGGCTCTCATACTTTCGATAGTCGCTTTCAAATTCTTTCGGTCGTATAACCAGTGCGGTATCGAGTGACTCGCCCCTCTGGACACTATCGACGCGAATCAGCGATGGACTGCTCTTCAAGCTATCGGTTCGATTGGCCAGCCTGGCAAACACGGCTTCAATTTTTCTGACTTCCCACGAACGCAACGTCCATTTCATCTTGACCGAATCCCATTCTACACGATCAGCAGTAAGCTTCTCGATCATCCGCGTGCCATCGAACTTTTCCAGCGTGAACCGATAACCGGTCCGGTTACTGTTGTTATAGCTCTGCATATAGAGATACACATCGGGTGCGACCTGTATATGAATATTGCGTTGATCGTAGTAAAACTTCGACTTTAAGTATTGGACTTCAAATTCCAGCCGCGATTTGTTAGAATTTGGGATAACCCAACCGTTCAGTACGAAGTTTATTGCCCCAACGAGGGTTGCGCCCAAAAAGAACGGCAACAGTATGCGGCGGAAACTGACGCCGCTGCTGAGGATGGCAATGATCTCAGTGTGCGAAGCCATTCGCGAGCACACGTAAACGGTGGCAATGAAGATAGTGATCGGTGCCAGAAGGCTGCCGATCCAGGGGATGAAGTCAAGGTAATATGAGAGGATCTGCAATTTGGTGAGACCAAATCGAGCGTACTTATCCATCTTCTCCGTGAGATCGATAACGGTAATTACGGCAAGGAGGATCAGCACGACGAAAAAGAATGTCGTTAGAAACCGTTTGAGAATGTATTTATCCAGCAGTTTCATGTGCCTAACCTATGCCGATCGACAATTTTATTCATAGAAGCGGCCCGACGAAAACGAATCGATGAAACTTCCATAGTACTCATTATGCAGAACTTGTTACTTGTCGTTAGGCCTTTAATGTTAAAGTCTTCTGCTTACTTTCTCTACCATGCGATTTTTCCATGATGCGAACGTTCCGTCAATGATCTGCTTTCGCGCTTCCCGTACGAGCCAGAGATAGAAGGTCAGATTGTGCAGCGTTGCAATTTGCGCGCCCAAAATTTCTTTACTGATAATAAGGTGGCGCAGATATGCCTTCGAATGACTTCCGCTGGCGTAGCCGCCCAGTCCGGCGTCAATCGGTGAAAGATCATCCTTCCATTTTTCATTGCGTATATTAATTACCCCCTCGGTCGTGAACAGCATTCCGTTACGGGCATTCCGGGTGGGCATCACACAATCAAACATATCAATTCCCAATGCGATGCATTCCAAAATGTTCTCCGGCGTGCCCACACCCATTAAATATCGTGGTTTTGATACCGGCAAGATACTGCAAACCAGACTGGTCATGGCGTACATATCCTCATGTGGCTCTCCAACGGACAGGCCTCCGATAGCGTTTCCAAACTGATCCTGCCGGGCAATGTACTCCGCCGATTGCTCGCGCAGGTCCTTATAAACGCTGCCCTGAACGATAGGAAAGAGCACCTGCTCGTATCCATAGGTAGGTTCGGTTTGAGTAAGCCGTTCGATGCACCTCGATAGCCAACGGTGGGTCATCCCCATAGATCGCTGAGCGTACCCATACTCGCACGGATACGGTGTACACTCGTCAAATGCCATGATGATATCGGCTCCAATAGTGCGCTGGATATCCATCACCCTTTCTGGCGTGAACACATGCTTTGATCCATCGATGTGTGACTTGAACGTGACACCCTCTTCGGTAATCCTCCGATTCTCCCCCAGCGAGTAAACCTGATACCCGCCACTGTCGGTGAGCATGGCTCGCGACCATCCGTTAAACTTATGGAGCCCCCCGGCCTTTTCAATTAGCTCAAGTCCTGGTCGGAGGTAGAGATGATACGTATTTCCAAGGATGATTTCGGCGTTGATATCGTTTTCAAGCTCGCGTTGGTGAACGGCCTTCACCGAACCCGCCGTGCCAACAGGCATAAAAATAGGCGTGTGAATTACGCCATGTGGAGTTGTCAATGTTCCGGCCCTTGCGCCTGAACCTGGGTCGGTGTGGGTATGCTCGAAATTCATCAAGGGCGCAAAAATACAAAATACCGGCCTTTGCCCGTCTCTACTCCCCGACTTCACCTGGAGTTGCCTTACAGCTAATGCACACCTCGCTGATTAAATCCTGGCAGCCCTGGTGTTCGGAGCCTGACGGTCTGCAGTTTAGATTCAGTGAATCCCAGAACCCAGGTAAGAATCCACGTTCTGATGGGTAATGATCTCCAAAGGGAAAAGCTCAGTACCAGGCGTAGATTTCTTAAACATGAGGTGGTTCACCAGATGGCTAACACCAAGAAGCGCCTGTCGTTTTGGGTTTTGGTTGATCAGAAAATCAATTACTCCTGCCTTCAGATACTTCAGATTATCGACGAGCATATCATAACCGATCATACGAATGTCGCTCTTGCCGTGTTTCTCCAGGTAAGAGGCTGCAACTGCGGTACCCCTCGATGTGCTGACAAACACGCCGCGCAGCGAATCCATGTCCATAAGTCCTTCGATCTCAGATTCAAAAGATGGCTTTTGTGGATTCATGCTGAACTCACCGATCTTGAATTTGTCGCCAGCTTTTTCGGTAAAGTAGTCCTTAAAACCTTGTTCTTTTTCCAGCAAGTGAACCGAATCCTGCACATCCTCGTCGATGTGAAGCACAGCAAAAATTCCCTTTTCTGCGTGACCGAAATTCATCAGCTGGGCTCCCAGACGACCGCTTTGGTACAGATCCTGACCGATGAACGCCAGGGGCTTCGCTTCATGAATATTTGTGTTGAATAGTACGTACGGAATCTCGCGTTGCTGGAATAATTCGAAAGCAGGCAACGACTCGTGATAGAAGATGGGCGCGATCACGATTCCGTCCGGTTGGTCTTCGGCTACCTCGCGGGACAACCGAAGAAATGAATCTTTGTTGTAAAGATCGAAAGGTCGCGTGTTGACAGTAACCCCGTACTGTGCCCATTCTGTTTCTGCCTGGATAATTCCCATATTCGATTGCGCCCAATAGGGATCAAAGGTCGGGTCGGGGATTAACGCGGCTATCCGATAGTTCTTGTTCGAGCCAAGTGTACGGGCGATGAGGTTGGGTTTGTAGTCGATCTGATTCATTACATCAGTCACCTTCTTTAAAGCATATTCCGAGACCTTCCCCCGATTATGCAATACGCGGTCTACTGTACCGACCGAAACTCCGGCCAGCTTGGCAATGTCTTTAATGCGGATGTTCTTACCAACCTCCATAACAAGATGTTTTCGCACACAAATTATGTGTGTGCGTGCACATTTGAAAGAAATTCAACGGATAATTTTACATCGGACCGGATGTTTCTGAACGGTCGTCATGATTTTTGGATAAATCACACGACGCACATGAAGTTAGTCAGAGGCGATCATAATACAAACGGTCGTCACTGGCGTATGAAGTATATTTATAAAGTGCCTTCATCACCTGGCGCACGCCTGGTTTACCTGAGTTAGTTTTGTAGTTAAGCAATCACCTTTGCTCATCGAAAAAAACAGCAAACAAACTATTCTTTAATGATCCAGTCGTGAAAGATGATCATCTTTGAAGATGTGGACCCGATAAGAGTGGGGAGTAAGTATATCCCCGACCTGAATTGGCTTTTTGATTGAACATTATAGCGTTGTTTCAAAAGTATTCTACTTTTATAGTTGCCACGGTATTTTTTTGAGCTCACTTCATGCCGACTTTTTTTGAGTTTTTGCTTCTTTTATTTTTCGCAGCGATCGGTATTCAGATCGTTTATCAGTTAATCTTCTTGATTGGACTTTCGCGAAAGGATAACACCACCGAGCCACAGCTTCTCCCTGTTTCGGTGATCGTTTGCGCTCACGACGAAGAGCAAAATCTGAAGGTGTTAATACCCGCGCTGCTTGAGCAGGATCACTCGCTGTTCGAAGTGATCATTGTTAACGATCGTTCGAATGATGCAACCTTTGATATGCTGCTGGCCGAAGCTTCCCGCGATCACCGTCTGCGCATGGTGCATGTAAACCGAACGCCGCCTCATGTCGACAACAAGAAATATGCGCTAACGCTTGGGATAAAGGCCGCGCGCTATGAATGGATCCTCCTGACAGATGCTGACTGTGTGCCCACGAGCAAATCGTGGATCAGCTCGATGAGCGCAGCATTTAATGAACAAACCAACTTCGTCCTGGGCTATTCGCCTTATCAGAAATTGCCGGGACTGTTAAACAAGTTGATCCGCTTTGAAGCGCTGGTTACGGCCATTCAATATCTGTCGTTTGCCTTGCTAAAGATGCCGTATATGGGCGTGGGGCGCAACCTCGCGTATCGCAGGTCCAAATTTTTGGAGGGCAAGGGGTTCAATAACATTTTGAAGATAACCGGCGGTGACGACGATCTCTATGTTAACCAGAATGCAACCGGCAAAGACACTGCGGTTTGCCTGGCTGCGGGTGCTCAGTTGGTTTCCGTGCCCAAGCTGACCTGGCGCGAATATCACCGACAGAAAATTCGCCACCTGTCCGTTGGAAAACGGTACAAAGTTAAACACAAATTGGCGCTGGGAGCCTTTCATACAACCTGGATCCTGAGCTGGATCGTCGGCATTTTGCTGCTGGCGGTGCAGTACCGCTGGGAATGGGTGGCAGGATTGATTGCTATTAGAGTTATAGGATGGATGTTCACCTGCTCCAAAGCAGTGCAACGACTGTCGGGTCAGTTTGAAATGTGGCTCGTGCCCCTTTTAGATTTTATTTATGCCTTTTACTATCTTGTCGCGGGCCTGCGGGCGCTAGCAACAAAAAGAATAAAATGGAAGAATTAGAAAGTCGCTTTTCTTCTAAGGCGCTGGAGGATTTCAAGCTCATTGATTTGGCGGTAGGAGGAGACGACAAAGCCTATGCCCGACTGTTGCAACGTTATAAAAGGCCGGTGTATCACATGATTCTGAAAATGGTGCGGAATGTTGATGACGCCGAGGACCTGACCATAGAATCATTTGCAAAGTCATTCCGTAGCCTCCACAGATTCAAAAAAGACTTTACCTTCAGCACCTGGCTTTTTCGTATTGCAACCAACAATACCATCGATTTTATACGCAAGAAAAAGCTGAATACCCTCAGCATTGAGAATACGTTCACCGACGACGATGGACAGTCGGTTTCCATTGACGTCGAAGACGAAAACCTCGATCCGCAGGAAGAAACGATCCGCATGCAGAAGGCAGAACTTATCCAGGTCTTCGTAGACAAGCTGCCTCCAAAGTACCAAAAGCTGGTTCGCCTCCGATACTTCCATGAATTATCCTATGAGGAGATCGCTGTTGAACTTGACGCTCCGCTGGGCACAGTAAAAGCACAGCTGCATCGCGCGCGCGAACTGATGTTCGAAATGGTTAAGAACAAGCGCGACCACATTTAGTGTTGCACACGTATTGGTCCGATTCCATAGATATTGTATTGAGTGCCCTGCCATAGCTTCTAACCTTTGTTAACGTTAACCAGGTTAAGAAAAAACCATCACCTCAATTGGATAGCGCCGAAATAATCTTCCAGTATTTTCCGAATGTTTTGCCGGAGCAAAAGGTACAGTTCCAAAAACTACGTGCCCTTTATGAGTTATGGAATGACCGGATCAATGTGATCTCCCGTAAGGATATTGGTAACCTATACGTTAACCATGTGCTTCATTCATTGGCTATTGCGCGAGTAGTGGAATTCAAAGCCGGCGCGCATATCCTTGACGTTGGAACAGGTGGCGGCTTTCCAGGTATTCCCCTCGCCATACTGTATCCTGATGTTCATTTCCATTTGGTCGATTCGATCGGAAAGAAAATCACCGTAGTGAAGGAGGTTGCAGCAGGATTGGGCCTCACCAATGTAACTGCGCAGCAGATTCGGGCAGAGGAAATTAAATCCGAATATGATTTTATTGTCAGTCGCGCAGTAACCCGGTTGAAAGAATTTCATGGCTGGGTGAAGGGCAAGGTCAAAGTGTTATCTGAGCATCCCCTTCAAAACGGAATTCTCTACCTGAAAGGAGGGGACCTGGAGGAAGAGCTTTCAGAACTAAAACGCCCTTTGCAGGTATTCAATATCCCCGATTTTTTCCAGGAACCTTTTTTTGAAACCAAAAAGGTAGTTTACGTGCCCATGTAAACTGCGGACCAGAGTAATCGAGCTTCCAGCCTCAAATCACGGCCGAGCGCGTTTATGCCGTTTTCACGCCTCGCGCTAGTCGGAACCAGCACACACCTAAAGAGCACTAACAGAGTACTCATATGGCTGCCGTCAGTATTTTTCGCGCCCGGCCGAAATCGATGCAACGAACTCCATTCCTTGAATATTTATAGTGTTTTTCGTAACTATGCCTCAGGTAGCCCAATACCCCCCTTTGAAAAAGATCTCCGCCATACTGTTTGCGTTGCTCGTGCTGCTCAATTCGCTGGGCTTTTATGGTATTTTGGTGGGCATTCAATATCATTCTGGTCGCGCTCTTGAAAGCAGGCTCGACAAAGATCAATATGACCCTTCTGAAACGGTGACCCTGAAGTTTCCAATGGCATTGCCTTATCGTCCTGACCAGGATTCGTATGAACGGATTGTCGGTAAAGTGGAGCACAAAGGCCAATTTTTTCGCCTTGTAAAACAAAGGCTTGAGAGAGATACCCTATATATAGTGTGCATCAAAGATCACGACAGCAAGCTGATCGCCGAAGCGCTGTCGGACTATGTGAAAACTTTTACAGATAAGCCCGCTGATGCAAAACAGACGTTGAAGGTTTTCAACTTCATAAAGGATTATCTGCCAACCTCGACTGACCTGTATTGCGTAACTCCGGGATGGGATCATGACATTCAATTTTCGTCACCGGCCGTTTTCTACAACAGCGTGCCGACAAGGCATATAAGTCCTCCTCCCCGAGGCTAATCTCACCTTTCTTTTTCTGACTCTTTCTAT
>Ga0247822_10002345_pt1 | contig 12031 bp, 7 predicted proteins | sample 13C_Cellulose_Da_FD_192423 | JGI IMG/M metagenome (GOLD analysis project Ga0247822, IMG submission 192423) | Soil microbial communities from agricultural site in Penn Yan, New York, United States - 13C_Cellulose_Day30 | ecosystem: Environmental > Terrestrial > Soil > Agricultural land | place...
CACCGCGAGCATGATGCACGCGCCGTCGGGGAATGACCCGGGGAACTTGTGTCCCTTGAGCCAATCGAACCCGGCGTTCTTGCCGACGAACACCTTGTAATAGGTCTTCCCCGGCTCGTACGGCATTCGCGGGTCCGCGTAGGTCTTCGGCATCATCGGGATCAGCTTCTTGTTGTGTTCGCTGTCCCACGGCTCGTCGAGCTTGAACTGCTTGTACAGGTTGTCCTGCTCGATGTACGGCAGGATCATCACCCGCCAGCTCAACAACTTCTTGCCCTTCCGGTCCACGATCGCGGCTGGCGGCAGGGCACCGTAGGCGTCATGGTAGTTGTGCATCGCCAGCGCGATCTGCTTCATGTTGTTCATGCTCTGGGTGCGGGACGCTGCCTCGCGGACCTTCTGTACTGCCGGCAGCCCCAGCCCGGCGGAGACCGCCGCCAGACCGACGTAGCCGGTCGCCCACGGCGGCAGCGCGACCTCCGCCGCCAGCGCGACGCCGTCCCGCTTGACCGGCAGGTCGGCCAGGATCTCGTCGAGGGTGGCGATGCCGCCGAGGGCCGCCACCGCCCCGAGCGCCTCCGGCAACTCGTCGAGCGGCCGCGGCGACTTGGCGTCCTTCTTGTAAAGCGCGTCCTCCGCCTGCCGGCGCGGCTGCACGAGAGCGACGCGACCCATATCCGCGGCCTTCTTCAGCGCCTTTTCGGCTGCCTGGGCGTCCTCGGCGTTGGCGTAGACCAGCCGGGCGCGGACGGTCGCCGCCGTGCCCAGTTCGACAGAGACGGTGGCGTGGTCGGTCTTCAGCAGCGGCTGAATCTCTGGCGGAATGTTGTCGGAGAACTGCGGCGGGATCGGCAGCGCCTTGACGTTCACCGCGGCGAAGACGGCCTTGTTCTGGGCCGCTTCTTTCAGCGCCACGGCGAGCCCGCCGTCGGCCTTCGCGGGTCGGCCCAGGAACGCGGGGATGGTTTTCACGTCTCCGAACACGAGAGTCCGGTCGTTCGGGAAGTGGACCGCCACGCCGCTCCTGTCGTCAGCGAAGAACTCGCGGCCGCCGGCTTTTTGCGGCTTCACGTCCGGCAGGTACGCCGACCGAACCCGGGCGCTATCGAAGGGGGCCGAGAACGACAGGATCGCCAGGACGGACGGGTCGCTGCGGTCCCCCTGCGGCGGCAAGGCGACGGCGGTGATGCGGTCGATGGTGGACGGCGGTGGGACGAACTGCGAGTCCAGGGCGGCCAGTGCCTGCGGGCCGGCCTTCTCGATGATCCGGCGATACTCCTTGAGGGCGTCGTGCTTCCACACGTCGGCCAGCCGGACGTGGACGAAGCCCAGGGCATCGGCCGGGACCATTGCCAGGTCGGCCGGCAGGTCGCCGTCGGACTTCGGCTGGGCAACGGCTTGCCGCGGGTCCGGGGCGGTCAACGCGAGCGCGACGGCCAGCCCGGCAAGCACTGCGGCCGCGACGGGTCGGAGGAAGATTCGCATGGCGTCTCCTGTGATCGGGGATGCGGAAGGAGCCTGCCGCAGGCGACAGGCTCCAGGGTAACACGGGAATCGGGCGGATGTCCGGTACTCGTTACCGGCCGGGGTCACGGCAGGTTGACGACCTCCCCGCCGGCCTTGGTGATCGCCGCCCGGAGGAGGTCCGGGTCGATCGTCTTCGCGAGGAACCGAACCGACCCGTCGGCGAACGCGACGTTGCACCCGTCCTCCTCCATGTGCAACAGCGTCCGCGGGTCCGCCTTCGGGTCGAACGGGATGTCGTCTGGCTTGGTCCACGGCACACCCTTGGCCGCGGTCGCCACGATCAGCGTGTTCGAGGTGCCGTCGGTAATGGACTGGAGCTTGCACGTCTGGAGCGGGTCGAAGGCGGCCCCGTTGCCGACGAACGCTTGATAGTGGGTCAACTTCTCCCCGTCCTTGGCCACTCCCGGCAGGGCGAACACCCGGGGCATCGGGTACTTTTCGAGCAGCTTCTTGTTGTGTTCACTGTCCCACGGCTCGTCGAGCTTGAACTCCTTGTAGAGTTCACTCTGCTCGACGAACGGCAGGATCATGACCCGCCAGGAGAGCATCGGCTTGCCGCGCTTGTCTACCAGCGCCGCCGGCGGAAATCCCTGGTAGGTGTCGTGGTAGTTGTGCAAGGCCAGGGCGATTTGCTTGAGGTTGTTCTGACTCTGGGCCCGGGACGCGGCGGCCCGGGGGCCGGTCTTCCCACCGAACACCGCCTGGAGGAATGAGTCGATCGGCAGGTCGGTCTTCACCGTCGCGGATGCCACCGCGTCGAGGCCGTCCACCGCGATCTTGACCGTCTTGAGGGCCTCGGCGACCTCCCGGGCCAGCGGCAGCAGGGCCTTCTCGTCCTCCTTCTGGGACTTCTCCAGTTGCTTCAGGCCGACCCCGAGCGCGGTCTGCACCAGGAACAGCCCGGCGGCCAGGGACTTTTCCGCCTCCGCGGTCCGGGCCCGCTCCTGGCTGCGGAACCGAACGTCGAGCTTGATCGTCTCGCCGTCCAGCTTGCCGGTTGCGGTCAGGGCGTCCGACTTGAACAGCGGCTGGAACGGGCGAACCTCGGCCGGCACGTCCTCGCCGCGGATCTCGTCGGGCAGGGCGCCGAAGTTGATCCCGAGGGTCACGGTGGCGCCGTCGGCGGCCGCCTTGAGGGCCGGGGCGAGCGGACCGTCGGTTGTGGCCAGGGACTCCTTGAGGTACTTCCGCATCCCCTTCCCGACCATGACCGACGCCGTGGGGCTGGTCAGGTCGAACGTGAATGACGCCTCGCCCTCCCTGTTCTCCCGGCCTCTGTCGCGGGCTGGGATCAGGTCGTACACCCCTGGCTCGGTCTCCGTCAGCTTGTCGTCCTTGGACATTTGCTTTTTCAGGCCGTCGAGGACCCTGGCCCGGTCGTAGGGCTTCAGGAAGGTGGTGTGGATAACCACTGCCTCCTGGTCGCCCGGTTGCTTGAGCTGCGGAAAGAACAGCGTGACGGTCTTGATCATGTCCGGGGAGATGCCGGACTCGGCCTTGATCCTGGCGAGCGTCTTCTCCAGTTCCAGCGCCTTCGCTGACCGGAGCGTCTCGCCGATCTTGCTCGACCAGACGGCCGCAAAATCGACGTGGGCGAACAGGGCAGCGTCGGCCGGCACCCGCTTGAGGCCCGGCGGCGGCGCGGGCGGTTCGGCGGCGGCCGGCCGCGGGGCCGGGACGACGAGGAGGGCGGCGATCGCGGCGGCCGCGGCGGCGGTTGCCGCGGCCCGGACGGCGAACCTGGTCATGGCGGAATACCTCGGATGACGGGAACGGACGTGCCCGCATTCTCCCCGGCCGGCCGGGGCGCGGCAACCGGGTGCGGCTTACCTGGATGACGCCGCCCGACGCGGGGGATTTCACCCCGGGCCGCGCCGGGTTACAGTGGCGGCAGCGCCCGCCGACGAGAGACTCGATCATGGCCGCGACCGAAGCCCTGCCCGCCGAGGAAACCGACACCCGCACGGAGCGGCAGCCGCCCTACGCGGTAGTCCTACACAACGACGACGTGAACACGATGGACTTCGTGATCGCGGTACTACGGCTGGTGTTCGGGTACACGGTCGAGAAGTGCTTCGAGCTGATGATTGAGGCGCACGAGAAGGGCCGCAGCGTCGTCTGGGTCGGGCCGCTGGAGGTGGCCGAGTTGAAGGCCGACCAGATCAAGAGCTGCGGCCCAGACCCCACCCGCCGGGACGCCGGCGCGCACCCGCTGGGCGTAACGGTCGAGCCGGTGGCTTGATACTGCCACGTCAGCCCTTCTTCTCGCCCTCCGGCGGCGCCTTCCGGAAGAGCAGATGCGGACGGCCCTCGTCCTTTGGATCGGTCTGGAGCTGAAAACTGCTCTTGTCGTCCGACTTCCAGACGAGCTTCATCGTCCTCGGCATGAAGTCCTCGTCCCGAAGATTGACCGCCTTCCCGTCAAGGCTGTGTTCGGTCCGCGTCATCTGGAGGAACCGACCGGGTAGAAGCGAGAACTTGTAGTGATCGACGTGTTCGATCGTCGGCAGGTTGTTGACGGTCGCCCGCGTGACCCAGACTAGCGTCCCGTCCTGCCGGATGTCGAGCGTAGACTCACGAACGTTCGCCCCTCGACCGATCTCGGCTCGCGAGGCCCACTTGCCGTACAAGGCCGCAGGGTCCGCCGGATCGGTCGGGTCCGCCGCGAACCACTGGTCCCGAAGTACGGCATCCGGGTGAGGCGGGGGCGGCGGCTCGGTCCGTTCGTACCCGGCCAGGGTCGAGTAGTACACCCAGACGAGATACCCCACCGCGGCCAGCGGCATTACGACGGCCAGCACTACGGCCAGCACTACGGCCAGTTTCTTGGTCCGCATCTGCCTTTCCCCCCGGAGTCCACGGGCGTCTCCAGGGTATTCGCCCGCGGCCGGTTGGCATCGACGGGTACTTTCCGCCCCTCCTATAATGCCCCATCTCCACTTCCAAACCACAACCTCCGGGGGCCGGCCATGCACGAGCGCATCGCCTACCAGGGCATCACCTTCGACGACGTGCTGCTGGAGCCGGGTTACAGCGAAGTCGTCCCCAAGGAAGTGGACGTCCGCACCCAGCTCACCCGCAACGTTCGGATCAACATCCCGATCCTCTCCTCGCCGATGGACACCGTCACCGAGAGCGAGCTGGCCATCGCGCTGGCCCAGGAGGGCGGCATCGGGATCATTCACAAGAACCTCTCAGTGGCCGTCCAGACCCGCGAGGTGGACAAGGTCAAGCGGAGCGAAAATGGCATCATCGTGGACCCGATCACCCTGTCGCCGGACGAGACGGTCGGGGTCGCCCGGCAGGTCATGCAGCAGAACCACATCAGCGGCGTGCCGATCACCGTCGGCCCGGAGAAGAAGCTCCGCGGCATCCTCACCCGCCGAGACTTGAAGTTCCTCGCCGACAATAACCAGAAGATCGCCGAGGTGATGACCAAGGACGGATTGGTCACCGCCCCGGAGCACACCACCCTGGACGACGCCGAGCGGCTCCTCACCCGGAATAAGGTGGAGAAACTTCTCCTGGTGGACGATGAATACCGACTGAAAGGGTTAATCACGATCAAGGACATTGATAAGACGCAGAACTTCCCGAATGCGTGTAAAGACGCTCGCGGGAGGCTGCGGGTCGGAGCGGCGGTCGGGGTCCACGACTACGAGCGGGCAGATTCGTTGATCCGGGCCGGGGTGGACGTACTGGTGGTGGACTCCGCCCACGGCCACAGCAAGAACGTGATCGAGACGTTGCGGGAGCTGCGCAAGCGCTACCCGATCGACCTGATCGCGGGGAACGTGGCGACGGCGGAAGGGGCGCAAGCCCTGGCCGACGCCGGGGCCGACGCGGTCAAGGTCGGGATCGGGCCGGGCAGCATCTGCACCACCAGAATCGTCTCGGGGGTCGGGGTTCCGCAGTTGTCGGCCATCGCGGCGGTGGCGAAGGGCCTGGCCGGGACCGGCGTCCCGCTGATCGCCGACGGCGGCGTGCGGTACTCGGGCGACATCACCAAGGCGCTGGCGGCCGGGGCGTACGCGGCAATGATCGGCGGACTGTTCGCCGGGCTGGCCGAGAGCCCCGGGCAGACGATCCTGTACCGCGGGCGGTCGTTCAAGGTGTACCGCGGCATGGGGTCGTTAGGGGCCATGGTGGCCGGGTCGGCCGACCGCTACCAGCAGGGGGACGGCAAGGGCGCCCCCACCAGGGGCGGCAAGTTGGTCCCAGAGGGAGTCGAGGGGCGGGTCCCGTACAAGGGGGCACTGGCCCCGTTCGTCTTCCAACTGGTCGGCGGCCTGCGGGCCGGGATGGGATACGTGGGGGCACGGACCCTGGAGGAGTTGCGGGCGAAGGCCCGGTTCATCCAGGTGTCGGGCGCCTCGGTTCAGGAGAGCCACCCGCATGACATCGCTATCACGCAGGAAGCACCGAACTACTCCGTCGCGGACCACTCCGCGGCGGACGGGGATTAGCCTGGCAGTACTGGTCGCCGCGGCGGCCGGGGCGGCGGCCCAGCCGCCACTGGCGATCCCGCCGGTCCCGGCTCCACCAACCGCACAGCCGGCCGTTCGCAACACACCCCAGCCGAAACCGGCCCCGACCGACGCTCGACCGCCGGCCCCGGCGTCCGTCCCGAGCCGGGTCGTCCTCCTCCAGAAGCTACCCGACACAGCCCAGCCTCAAGGCAAGACGGAGCAGGCCACCAAGCCGGCCGAGAAACCGGCCGTCACGCAACCCGGCGGCCGGACCCGTTACGAAATGGCCCGGCTGGAAAGCGACGAGGCGTTGAACCGCCGTCTGTCTCAGCAACTCTACGAGGAGGCGCTGAAGCGGTGGGATGATCAGGAGAAACTCCGCGAGCCGGGACTTCCGCCGGCTCCGAAGCCGCAGCCGGAGTCCTTCCACGTGCCACCGGTCAGGCTGCTGGTCCCGGAAGGCACCCCGTACGTGATCAAGCCGATCCGGGAAGCATATCCGGCCATGCAGTCGATCATGGAGCCTGACTACGTCGTCCACCGGCGGCTGTATTTCGAGGAGAAGAACAGCGAGCGGTACGGCTGGGACATCGGCATCACGCAACCGATCGTCTCCGCTCTGTACTTCTACAAGGACGTGGTGTTCTGGCCGGCCAAGCTGGCGTCCCACCCGTTCGAGCGGTACGACACCAGCGCCGGCAAGTGCCTGCCGGGCAGCCCGGTGCCGTACTACCTGTACCCGCCGGAGGTGGACCTGTTTGGCGCCACCGTCGGGGCCGCGACGATCGTCGGGGCCGCCGCGCTCCTGCCGTAAAGGCGAACCCCGAGCGTCAGCGAGGGGGTGGAGCGCACAGGAGCTTGTGCGCTCCACCCCCTCGCTGACGCTCGGGGTTCGCCTGTTAGAATTAGGGCGTGACTCCCTCCTCGCCGCCGTGGCTTGAGCCGCGCACCGCTTACATTCATGTCCCGTTCTGCGGGCACCATTGCGGCTATTGCGACTTCGCCGTCACCGCCGGCCAGGACCACCTGATCGAGTTATACCTCGACGCGCTGGGGGTCGAGTTGCGTACGCTCGGCGTACCGCGGCCGGTCGAGAGCCTGTTCATCGGCGGCGGGACGCCGACATACCTGAGCGCGAGCCAACTCGGGCAACTGCTGGAGGTCGTGACGCGGTGGCTGCCGCCGTCCGCAGGGTTCGAATTCTCGATCGAGTCCACGCCCGAAAGTCTTGACGAAGAGAAGGCGCGTACCCTCGCCTCCTTCGGCGTCAACCGCGTCAGCATTGGGGTCCAGTCGTTCCAGGCGAAGTTCCTCACCGCCCTCGACCGGCGGCACGGCGTCGAGCACATCCCTAGTGCCGTGGAGGCCGTCCGCCGGCACGTCCCGGGGCTGTCGTTTGACCTCATCTTCGCCGCGCCGGGTCAGACCCTCGCCGACTGGGACGCGGACCTGACGGCCGCACTCGCGTACGCGCCGGACCACCTGTCCACGTACGGCCTGACCTACGAGAAGGGAACGCCGCTCTGGAAGGAGCGCGAGCGCGGCCGGGTCATCGCCGTGCCGGAAGACAATGAACTGGCGATGTACCTGCACGCCATCGACCGGCTCACCGCGGCGGGGTTCGAACATTACGAGATATCGAACTTCGCCCGGCCCGGAATGCGGTCGGTCCACAACCAGCGGTACTGGGCCAACGAGGCGTATTACGGCTTCGGAGTCGGGGCCGCCCGGTACGTCGGCGGGGTGCGCGAGTTGAACGTGCGGGACACGCGGCTCTACGTCCGCAAGGTGCTGGCCGGGGAGTCGCCGACCTTCCAGTCGGAGCGGCTGGATCAGCGCGACCGGGCGTTCGAGACGGTCGGCACCCAACTCCGCCGGATCGACGGGATTGAGCGAGCGAGCTTTCGGCAGCAAACGGGGCACGTCCTGGACGAACTTCTGGGGGAGCGGTTGACGGGGCTGGTGGCGGAAGGGCTTTTGAGTGACGACGGGGCGTCAGTGAAGTTGACGCGGCGTGGCAAGTGTGTGGCCGACGGGATCATCGAGGAGTTGATGAAGGCGAGCTGAGGTCCGCCCTCGCCCAGTCGGGACGAGGGCGGACCGTCGCGGATCACGCCTTGACGAGCACTACCCCCTCGCCGTTGCGGAGCGTGACCTGGGTCACGATCGGCCCGACGGTGCCGTCACCGTTGAGCACCTTGTAGTTGCCGCCGAGTTGATGCGTAGTCGCCGTCGCGTCGCCGGCGGTCCCGGTGCCGCGGCCCAGCGTGTACGACCGGGGCTTGTACAGCATCAGCGCGTTCGAGTACTCCCGGGCGAACACCCTGTACTCCAGGGCGGTGTTCTCCGGGTCCTGGCCGGTGGCCCAGGTCGTCATGGCCCCGACCGGCGTTCCCACGTCGTAGGTCGCGGAGGGGATCCACGTCTGCGACCACGGGGCCGACGGCGAGTAGCCGCCGAAGAACATCAGCATGGTGCGGTCCGGGTCGGCCAGCAGGTAGTAGTACGCCAGCGCGCCGGACCGGACCCGCTCGCTGGTCGTCGGGAACGACCCCGGGTGCGTGTCGAGGATGACGTACGGCGACGGGCTGTCCGCGTTGAGCCGGCGGTTGACCAGGTTGGCCACGTCGGAGAGACCGGACCATGTCGCCTCGGTGGGGCGCAAAACGAACTCCTCGAACACACCGGTGGAAGCCCGGGCCACCGGGTCGGCGTCAGCCAGCCCGCCGGACGTGTTGGTGAACACCGTCCGCGGGGCCACCGCCCCCCAGACCGCGGCCACCATGTTCGCCGTCTCGTCCCCGTAGTTGGCCGTCGGCTCGATCACCGGGGTTCCGGTGAACGGCAGCCGGCCGTTGGAGTTGTCCAGGAACAGCCCGTCGGCCAGCGGGTACTGCCCCAGCAGGGCGACGTGGTAGTCCGCCGCCCAGCGTCGCACCGCCGACGAACCGGGGTGCGTGACGAACCTCATCTGCCCGTAGTACGGGTAGAACAGCCGCGACTCGTAGACGAACCGCGCGTCCTTGCCGGCCGCGCGGCCGGTGTACTCGGAGTCGGACAGATAGCCGTCGCCGTCCGCGTCGGCCGCGTAGTCGAACGCGGGGATGGTCCCCTGCGTCTTCCCGGCCGCGCCGACGTAGTCCCGGCCGAAGATGTACTTCGCGTCCGGGGCCAGCGACGCGGTGCCAGCCTCCGTCCGCACCCGGACGAAGAACAGCCGGGCCGACGTGCTGCCCACCTTCGCCGCCACCCAGTCCTGCGGCGGGTCGAACGTGACCCGCCCGTTCTGCGTCAGGGCGTTCGTCCCGTCCTCCAGAAGCGTGAGTGGTTTCCACTGCGTGGGGAAGCCGTTCTCGTCCACCGCGGAGACGTACTCGTACACCCCACGCCAGCCGGCCGCGGCGGGACGGTTGAGGGTGTAGTTGAGTTCGCGGAACCGGTCGGGGTAGCCAATCGAGACGGCGTTCCCCGCCGACCCGAACGCGACACCGAACGTCCGGCCGCCGCGGGCCGCAGAGGTCAGGTCGGTCAGCCCGGTGTAGCTCGTGGCGGACCCGCGCCAGACCCCCCACAGGTAGTTGACCGGCATCGACGACGGGCTGCTGCCGGTGAACGCGGTCGCCCGACTGACGTGGTAGAACGCCAGTTCTCGATTTGCCCCGACGCGGTCGGCGTAGTTCAGCCAGTTCGTCAGCAAGCCCTGGTACAGGTTGGACAGGTTGCTGTAAATGAGCTGCTGCGTGGCCGACGACGCCGTCTCGATCGTCTGGAGGAACGATGCGTTCGGGATGACCAGGTCCACGGCGTTCGCCAGTTGCGCCTTCTCGAACGTCCCCATCGGGTTGCCGGCGTAGGCCAGTTGCGCGATGCGGATGTGCGACAGCTTGCGGGCGAACTGCGGCCGGTCCGGCGGCGGGGTCGGGTTCGGGTTGTCCGTGGTGAACGCGAATGTCGCCGTGCCGACGTTGCCGGCCTCGTCGATGGCCCGGACGACCAACTCGTGCGCCCCGTTAGCCAGAAGCGTGGTGTCCAGGGTCCACTCGGCCGGCGCGGTCGGGTAGGCGGCGAGCAACTGGCCGTTGAGCCGGAACTCGACTCGCCGGGCGGACCCGCGCGGGTCGGCGTCGGCACGGAAGATCACGTCGCCCTTGAAGACCGTCCCCGGTTGCGAGGCGGTGACGGTCACGACCGGCCCCGCGGCCACGTCCGACGGCACGACGTCCAGGTTGTCGAACCCGATCGGCCCGGCGGCCAGCCGGCCGCGGCCGAAGCCGACGTACCCGCCGTCGGGGATGGCGGCGTCGGTGGCCTCCAGCGCCGGCTGCGGGATGTCCGACCACGCCCCGTCCGGGGTGAGCCACTGCCCGGTGTCGGCGCGGAACACTACCGCCTGGAGCGAGTCACCGCGGGCGGTCAGCGTCAGCCGCACCCACTTCGCGCTGAAGTACGCGTTGGTGGTCACGGCCCCGAGACTTGTGAACGAGCCGTTGACCTCCTTGCCCAGCCGGACGGTCATCCCGCGGGTGACGGTCAGGCCGTAGTACGTAGGGGTACTGGTGTCGAGGTTTGCCCCGCGGACGAACATCGTCCCGGGGATGAGGCTGTCGGCGAAGAAGGACGCCGACGCCTGCACGTCGGCCGGCGCTGCTTTCTCCATCCACGCGCGGGCGGCGGTGACGGAGGTTCCGTTGGCCACCAGGCCGTTGGGCGCACTGGTCGCGCGGGTGTCGGAGACGGCGAACCCGGTGGTGCCATCGTTGGTCCAGCCGTCCCACTTCGGCGGCAAGGCGCCGGCGGGGAGGCTGTCGAACGACTCGTGGACCTCCTCGAACGGCGGTGAGGTGACGGTAAAGTCGTCGAGGAAGACCATCCCCTGCCCGCCGGGGTCGCGGCCGACGCCGGTCAGGCCGGTGGCCGGGTTCCAGCTCACCTGACCGGCCACGGCGTTGGTCGGGTCGGTCTGCCAGCGGCCGAAGACGTTGAGGTACTGGCCGGTATCGGTACGCTGCACCCGAACGGTCGCCTCGTTGCCCAGTGGCTGAAGGGTGACGGACAACCACGGACCGTAGACCGGAGACTTGGTGGTGACCGTCGAGGTGCGGACGGCGCCGTTGGTCACCTGCAGGAGCTGGACGTACCGTCCGCCGGGCCCGATCACCGCGGCCAGGTAACTGGCGCTCGCGGTACCGAGATCCTGGCCGCGCGCGATCACCTCGACCGGCGCCGGGCCGTCGGACTTCACCCGGGCTGTGACGCCGGCGTCGCCGGGTTGCGGTGCGCTGACCCAGAACCGCGACCGACTGTCGAGCGCCCCGGTCGCAGCGAGGGAGTTCGTTCCGGTGCTGGCAGTGATGCGGCTGGTTATGTAGTAATCGTTTCCACCGGCACTCCACGACTGCCAGCCATCGGGGAGTGCGGGGGGCGTTACCTTTTCGAACGACTCGTAGAGGAGGGTGGAGGGGTTCTCACGGGCTTCGAGGGATTCCATTCCCGGGCGAAAACAGTTCGCGCTCGGGTTCATGCGGCCGGGTGCTCCTACCGGGGTGCGAATCGGACCGGCCGTTCGAGAAGGGCGAGCGTCCCGCGGCCGGGGGCCTGCGACGAAGTCGCGCAAGCCGGTCCAGGGCAGCCGTCTGGGTCGTGGGGCGAAGCGCGGCGTCCGGACCGGATCGCTGTAATGTCGGACCCGAACCGGGCCGGGGCGAGGGAAATGAGACGGCCCGGAGATGATCCTACCCGTCCACTGCCCTCACCAGTCACAGGATTCCGGTAACTCGCCGGACGCGCGAGACCGGTCCCGTAAGACTTTGCCGATTGCGCGGAGTGTGACGTTCCCAAACTCTGAGAGCATGGCCGTCTCGGTTGCACGTGTGTGGCGGCATGGGTTAACCGGCAACTGCGCCGGTTCCAACGGGAGAAGTCGTGCGGCCGAAAAGGGTTATGGCTCCAGCGACGTCCCGCCCTCCCCTACCCGCACCACCCGCACCGTCGGGAACCGCCGGCCGCCCTCAATCGGGTGGCCGGCGGTTCCCGAC
>Ga0247822_10002346_pt1 | contig 12031 bp, 7 predicted proteins | sample 13C_Cellulose_Da_FD_192423 | JGI IMG/M metagenome (GOLD analysis project Ga0247822, IMG submission 192423) | Soil microbial communities from agricultural site in Penn Yan, New York, United States - 13C_Cellulose_Day30 | ecosystem: Environmental > Terrestrial > Soil > Agricultural land | place...
TCGCCGGAACGCTTTTGTTTTTTGGTCCTTGCCGTCCGGAGAAGTAATCGATAGTGAAGCCGACGGCATTTTTCAGCACGAGCGCCGACTGCCAGGCGGGCTCCGTTGGCGTCTCGCTCCATTCTACCGTGATGTTATGTAGCTGGAGGTCTCTCACGTGTTCGATCACGATCGCGTCGGTGGCGCGCTTGTCTTTGGCATCTTCCACGTCCATGAAGTGCTGGACGTTCGTCATGCGGATGTTAACCAACGGCTGGGATGGATGTCCAGTGACTGTCGTGGTGCCGCGGGCCCTGACGATGATATTGTCGACGAATATGTCGCGAATCATTCCCAGCGGGGACGTGTCCGTTCGCTTCTTCAGCACAAACTTGCACATCTCTGCACTCCCCCACCAGTTCCAGTGACGGCGACTTGTTTCAATTGTGAGGTTTGAGAAGATCACGTTGCTGACTACGGCGCCATCCTGTACGTTGATACCGAAGCCTTTGTTCGAATTGCGTATGACGCAGTTGTTAAAGACAACGTGGTGGATATCCGCCTCTGTCTCCGTGCCGATCATGAGGGCAGTCGAAGAAGATGTGAGGACACAGTTGGTGACGGTAACATTCTCTACGGCGTTTGCCTTTTTGCCGTTCCGTGCAATTGCTTTGAGCACTATTGCGTCGTCTGCTGTGATGATGACGCTATCTGAAATCGTAACGTTTTTCGAAGAGCAGATATCGATACCATCGGCATTCACACCCTTTTCAAGATCGGAATAAATGTATACGCCGCGAATGTTAACACGGTCGCAGTCGTTGAGACGGACCGTCCAGAGCGGCGCATTGATGATTGACACATCTTCCAGATGAACGTTAGTGCAGTCGTTGAGCACGAACAGGAATATGTTCATCGCCTCGCGACTGCGATAATATCGCTTCATTTCGATACCCGCCTGACGGGCGATCTCCTGTTCTTTGGCGATCTCTGGATCGGCACCCCGCACATTGTCGTAGTCGTAGCGGGCCAGTCCGTCGATCGTGCCCTTGCCCGTGACGCTGATGTTTTTTGCGCCGGTGGCGAAGATCAGTGAGCGGGAATCCTTCACGTAGTCAGACTCCAGCTGGCTTGCAAACAAGGTAGCCCCGGCCTCAAGATAAAGGGTGACGTTGTCGAGTAGCTGTACCGTGCCGACCGTATACTCGCCGGTGGGGACTTCAACGGTGCCGCCACCTGCAGCCGTGCACGCACTAATCGCATCCCGAAACGCCTTTGTGGCATTGTCTTTACGAAGGCCTGTTGCGCCGAAGTTCTTCACATCGAACCTTTCAGCAACTCTCGCCTGGTTTGCGTTTGTCTCATTATCAGCGCTTTCGTCTGCGGGCTCTGCGACGGGAACGGTAGAGCTGGGATTCGTCGCTGCAGTATTCTTTTCGTCAAAGACAGCGGGTAGCGCCGGTGTTGTGGTGAGCGAGAGGCCGAGCAACCCGCCGGTATGCACCAGCATTGAACGACGAGTATAAATACCAGTCTTAGCTTTCATTTTCTTGAAGTGTGTTAAGTTCCATCACCGCGATCATCCGACAATCTTTTTACACTATAAGGTGCACCATCATAAATCTGACCACCATAATCTACACCATCATAATCTAAGCCATCAATAATGACTTGCCTCCAGGAGGATTATCCTATCTGAGTCGATAATCTACATCGCCATAAAACAGGCTCAACGGTGTGATACCAAACTCCGTCACAGCATCAATGTTGCCATGTCATTGTACCCGGATGCAGCATACAACCTCTGAGCTACCGGCACATGTTAACTACTTCTTCGACGGTGGCAACGACGCCTTCAGATTCTCGCCTACCTGAATGACGAAGTCCTTGCCCTTGAGGAATCCACCGCCCCAGGTTGCGTCGTACTTGCTCGCAATCGGCAAACTGCCCAACTCCGACACAGGCTTTCCTTTTTTGAGCGCTGCGAGTGTCTGATCGCGGATGTCGGCCAGCGTATCTCGAAATTTCTGAACGTCGGCCTTGTTGCAAACAGGACCGTGGCCCGGGATGATCCGCGTTTTGTCGTCCATCAGGCCAATCAGCCTATCGAGGCTTGAGATGAAGCCATTGATTGAGCCGCCGTTTCCGTAGTCGATGTACGGGTAACCATAGGTGACGAACATGTCGCCGAGATGAAAAACGTTGGCGGACTTAAACCAGATGGCCACATCGCCATCGGTGTGCGCCGGGTCGAGGTGCACCAGTTCAATATCCTCACCGTTGAGGTGAACGCTCATCGTGGTGGGGAACGTCAATACCGGCCAGGCCGCAGGATCGCGCGGCGGTGTTACCTCTTTGGTAGCCAGATTCGTTGAACTCGTGCTCATCCGTTTACGCACGTTTTCCTGGGCAATAACTGTTGCGCCCATATGCGTAAAATTTTCGTTACCACCAGAGTGGTCGCCGTGAAGATGCGTGTTGATCACGAAACGGATGTCACCAGGGTCGATCGTTTTAATAGCCCCGTTGATGCGATTCGACAAGGGCGCAAACTGATCATCGACGATCACGGTTCCATCCGGCCCGACCAGTACGCCAATGTTACCACCGGCACCTGTGAGGAAATAAAGGTGATCCGTGAGTTTATGAGGAACGACTTTAACCGAGTCGAAGTTCTCCTGTGCCCGGGTGAAGGGGCCAACGAGTATGCAAAGAATAATCAATGAGAGGATCTTGTTCATAACGGATAGTTGTGCGGGCGTCGCCCGATTGATTCTACCCGAATGTAACGATTCTGTGATTAATGTTGACGTTGTCGCGAAGATCCTATTGACGAAATGTATGAGTGGAAATGCAGCGGTTACAATTTGTGGAGCACAAAGGAAATGTATGGACAGACGCAGGTGTTCTATGTGCAGAACAAGTATTCTCAACTGGCGTTCTGCGCGTAGAAAAAGCGTTCTCAGTTGGCTTTCTGTGTGAAGAACAAGCGTTCTATGCGTAGAGCGAGGGATGCATGCCCGAAATAAGTACGCACAGTAGAGAAATGGCGTAAGCGCAAGGCATTGTGTGGCGCGCAAGGCATTGTGCAGAGACACAAGCGCATTGCGTCTCTAAACATGTCCCATCCGACTATTCATTCCTTAAAGATTTCACCGGGTTCGTAACGGCCGACTGAATGGCCTGGATCGAGATCGTGATGAGCGCTATCATAAGGGCCGTCGCACCGGCAATGGCGAAGATCCACCATCCAAGGTCGATCCGATACGCAAACCCCTGGAGCCACTGATTCATAAAGTAGCCGCCCACAGGCGCCGCGATGCCAAAATAAATATCCTTCCCCGCTCCTGTTCATCGACGCCCCTGTCGGGATCTAAATGCAATGAAGGGATCAGCTCTAAATCCTTTGCAGATAGACTTGCCGTTGTTTACCTTTCAAAAAAGAACGCTTATGTCTAGCCGCAGAATATTTCTGAAACAGTCAGCGATCGGAGCCGCAGCCATGCTGATGCATTCCACCATCATGGCCGAAGTATTTGCTCCGTCAGGAATTCAATTGTCATTGGCCGAATGGTCGCTGCACCGCGCTTTACAAGCGGGCACGCTGGATCACCTTGACTTCCCTTCGAAAGCAAAGAAGGACTTTGGAATATCTGCCGTTGAGTATGTGAATGGCTTCTTCGGCGGTAAAAAAATGAACTTCAGGGAGGCAGGAAAGAACAATATGTATCTGAAACAGCTATTGCAGCGGAGCAAAGATGCCGGTGTTGTGAATCACCTCATCATGGTTGATGAAGAAGGAAAGCTTGCACTGCCCAGCGACAAGGAGCGGCTGGCAGCAGTAGACAATCACAAGAAGTGGATCGATGCCGCACAGTTTCTCGGATGCAAGACGGTTCGCGTGAACCTGCATGGAGATGGGGCGTCCGATGACAAGAAGACGGCATCAATCGATTCATTAAGCCGGCTCGGCGAGTACGCAAAACCATCGGGAATAAACGTGGTCGTCGAGAATCATGGAAGCGACTCATCGGATGCATCATGGGTTGCGGACGTAATGAGGCAGGTTAATCGTCCTAACGTAGGTACGTTGCCGGACTTCGGTAATTTTTGTTTGAGTCACCCCTGGGGCAGTACGGAAGAAGGATGTGAAAATGCATACGACCGCTACAAAGGTGTCCAGCAACTCCTCCCCTATGCGAAAGGTGTCAGTGCGAAGACGTATGACTTCGATCCGAATGGAGAACAACCGTTGATCGATTACAAAAAGCTTATGAATATTGTAAAGGAGTCGGGGTTCAAGGGATATATCGGAGTTGAGTTTGAGGGGAAGTCGCAGGATGAAGAAGGAGGCATCAGGAATACGAAGAAGCTGATTGAGAAGTATCTTTGAACCTGTTTCCGGTGATCTTGCACTAACTGTTGGTCGTATTTGCCGGACAGCAGTCACACAATTGCCCGACAGCAGTTTCACAACAAAAGTCGGGCTGTAGGCGTCTGGCAGGGCTCTTTGAAAGTTTTCAATTCGTCATTGAAGAATCGTTCTCAAATACTCAGTCATCAAAATAAACTCATTGCACAGCACTATGAATACATTCAAAATCCGTCACTCGGTTGTTTTCAATTTAAAACATCCTAAGGGATCCCCAGAAGAGAAAGTCTTTCTGGATGCTGCCCGAAAGTTATCTGCAATAAAAGGCGTGCACCGATTCGAATGCCTTCTACAGGTGAGTCGGAAGAATAATTATGATTATGCTTTGTCCATGGAATTCGATTCGCAGGAGGCTTACGATGCCTATAACAGAGATCCTGCTCATGACGCATTCGTTAAAACATTTTGGGTTCAAAATGTAAAAGAGTTTCTTGAACTCGATTTTGAGATCATGAAATGACGGTTATCCATGTTTCAGAGGAGGAAACTTCTGTGAAGGCTTGTCTGGTCGCGCGGCGCTTAACCATCAAAATAGTCTACTTACGATGCTACTTCAAACACAACGCCTAAACCTGCGCGAATTTCAACTTTCGGATGCAGCCTTTGTCCTCCGGATTCTAAACGAGCCGTCGTTCCTGAAATTCATTGGCGATCGGAAGGTAAGGACAATAGATGACGCGCGGTTGTACATCAGCAATCGATTCATTGCCAGCTATGAAAAGAACGGCTATGGATTATACATGGTTGAAGTAAAAGAAGGATCTCCGATTGGCATGTGCGGACTTGTAAAGCGCGATCCTGTGGAGGATCCTGACGTTGGGTTCGCTTTTGTGCCCGAGGCGTGGCAGCGAGGATATGGATACGAGGCTGCCAGCGCTGTGATCGAATATGCGCGGAATACTTTGCAATTAAAAAGAGTTCTCGGTATTACGATACCTGAAAATACTGCTTCGATAAAAACACTCGAGAAGACCGGTTTAAAATTTCTGCGGGCGGATGTCACAAAAGACACGAATGAGGCGATTCACGTTTACGAGATAATTATGTAATTACGGCTTCAGGAAGCTCTTGCCTGGAAGATTATACCAATCCGGTGTTGATAATTCTGAGCCGGATCAGATTTATCCCGGATGATATCCCAATCCAATCGAAGTCACTTCATTGAAAGTACAGGAGGAGTAATTGAAAATAGGAATGACCAGTACTGACGATAACGTTCACTACGATTCCCCTCAGGTTACTATGAAGTAACGTCAGCCACATTTGATTGCAACCGCAGGTGCACGCAAGTTCGGATGCTCAATTGACCGGCAACATTTATCGGGGAAAAACATTCCAATGGTTTATGTTAAATTAGCGTCCTAACGCATCACACTTAACATGAGACTAAGGACTTTCCGGATAATTGTTACACTTTCTTTGTTTGCTATGTCCGCGATCATTTTTACGGGCACAGTAAACGCACAGCAGAAAGCATCTGACAAAACACTCAAAACTGGCGCAGAACAACTTGATCAATATCTGCCCATGCTTAAAGGCAAACGGGTGGCCATGCTTGCCAACCCCACTACGATTATCGGCAAGACGCACCTCGTCGATAGTCTGAAGAACCTTGGAATCAACATTGTAAAAGTATTCGGACCTGAGCATGGGTTCAGGGGCAATGCAAGTGCCGGTTCGCAGGTAGCCGATGAAGTGGATGCCCGGACAAAGATTCCCATCATTTCCCTGTATGGAAAGAAGAACAAGCCCACCAAACAAGATCTTGCCGATGTCGACATCATGATCTATGATCTGCAGGATGTAGGATGCAGGTTTTATACCAACATCAATGCTTTGGTGCGTTTAATGGAGTCGTGCCAGGAGAGTGGGATACCGGTGCTGATTCTTGATCGTCCCAATCCCAATGGCTATCTCATTGACGGACCGATACTGGATATGCAGTACAAGTCGGGCATTGGCATGTTCCCCCTGCCCATGTCGCATGGCCTTACCGTTGCTGAGTTTGCGCAAATGGCAAACGGCGAGGGATGGCTTACGAATAAGGTCAAATGCGATCTTAAGATTGTAAAGGTATCGAACTATACACACGACACACCCTACACGCTTCCGGTGAGTCCGTCGCCCAATCTGAACACGCAACAGGCTGTACTTTTATATCCGTCTACTTGTATGTTCGAGGGAACGTACCTCAATCTTGGAAGAGGCACCTATTTCCCCTTTACTGTGCTTGGAAGTCCTGAGTTGAAAGGGATTTATTCATTTTCCTTCACGCCGAAGAGTATTAAGGGGATGGCTGAGACGCCTTTGCATATGGACCAAACGTGTTACGGACTTGATCTTCGAAATTACGATGTGAATAAGCTTCGTCAGAGTGGAAAGATCAATCTTGAGTGGATCATGGAGCTTTACAAGGCACATCCACACAAGGAGAAGTTCTTTGATTCGAGTCTTAGCAAAGAGATGGGCACTATTGAACGGCTGATCGGTGTTGGGTCGTTCCGTCAACAGATCATTGATGGAAAGTCGGAGGCGGAGATACGCGCGAGCTGGGAGCCCGGATTGAGTGATTATAAGAAGATGCGCGTGAAGTATTTGTTGTATCCGTAGGCGGGGGAAAGAGATCGGGCGTGTTTGCCGCGCGAGACGTTATTTAATTATGTCGTGCGTTGCGTGCGGGGATCGTGTGTATGTTTTTTGAATGATTGAACGTCGCACGCGAAGGGAAATACGACGCGAGGGCTAACGATATGAGATCCCTTCGGGATCTTAATGTAAAAAAGAATGCCCGGACGCTTTCCCACTATCTCTCGCGTTGTCCGGACATTCTAACCACGGTTCCCCAAACGACTAGGTATGCGCGATGGTTTCTGGCAGCGCGCTTACATCGTCGGTGACCATCTGCGTGCGTATTGCTTTCTTTTTATTCAGGTCGCCCCAGCCGAAGCGGGCAGACCAGCCGTCCATGATCTTGTAGATGACGGGTACTACAATAAGTGTTAAGAACATTGATGAAATCAAACCACCAATGATGGCCCAGGCGAGGCCGTGCTTGATCGCTCCTACCCCACCGCTGGCAAGGGCGATCGGAATCATACCGATCACCATGGCTATGGTTGTCATCAGGATCGGGCGAAGACGTGCGTTGTTGGCCTGAACAAGTGCTTCGTCTGTGCTGTGGCCTTCCTCTTTCATGTGGTTGGCAAAGTCGACGAGCATGATGGCGTTCTTGGCTACCAGACCGATCAGCATGATGATACCGAGGATACTGAACACGTTCAGTGTGTTGTTGGTCAGCGCCAGTGCAAGCAAGGCACCGATCAGCGACAGCGGTATCGAGAACATCACGACGAAAGGACGCACATAGTCATCGTAGAGTGCCACCATGATCAGGTACATGATCACGATCGAAAGAAGCAACGCGACGCCTAGTGTACCGAACGCATCGCCCTGGCTTTCGGCATCGCCGCCGAACACGTAGCTTACGCCGACAGGTTTCTGCAGTTTCTCCAGCTTGCCCGTGAACTCAGTGACTACGACGCCGGATGGTCGTCCGATTACCTGAGCCTGAACGTTAACTGAAGGCATCTTGTCGCGGCGCTCCAGTACAGTCGGCCCTGCATCATCTCTAACTGTGGCAAACTCGGATAACTTGACGCTGTGTTGCCTGTTGTTGACGAGCACGATGTTCTCAACGTCCTCGCGACTCTTGCGGTCGAAATTATCGAAGCGTATGTTGATGTCGTATTCGTATTCGCCCTGACGGAACTTCAGCTTATTGTCGGAGTCGGTACCGGCAAATGCTGTTTGCATCGTGGCGCCAACCATATCCATGGTGATTCCCAGGGTTGCCATCTTGTCGCGGTCGAGTTCCACGCGGAGCTCAGGGTTACCGTCTTCTGCGGTTAATTTTGGATCGGAGACTCCATCGATGGACCTCAGTTCAGCAAGGGCTCTCTTTGCAAAGGCCATCGCGCTGTCCTGCTGCGCACCCATCACCACCAGGTCGATGGCGGCGCGGTCGGCAGTACCCATGATACTTATAGGCGTTGTTGTAACCTTAGCACCCACAAGCATTGAAGCCAGTTGTTTCTTTATTTTCGCCGCATAGATATCGGACGATTCCGTGCGTTCCTCTTCGGGAATCATAGTAACTGTGATCTCCGACTTATAGGCTGTTGAACTAGACGAACCCATGCCGCCGGCCGCACTGCTTTGTCCCACCGTTGTGGTCATGGCCTTAATCACCGGCTGCTGACGCAGAAAGTTCTCCGCGCGCATAGTCATCTGGTTGGTTGTCTCGATAGACGCGTCCTTGGGAAGTTCGATCCCCACCATGAACTGTCCGCGATCACCTTTAGGCATAAACTCGCCACCAATGTATCCCTTGCCGATCAGCATGAAGGAAGCGATCAATAACACGATCGTGACCATCAATACCCAGCGCTTGTGGCCCAACGACCAACGCAGCAGCGAGGTGATCCAGTTTGTAAACGTATCCAGCTGGCGTTCGAACCAGAGAATAAATCTTCCGAACATGTTTTTACCTGTGATGTGCTCCAGCTTGCCGAAGCGTGACGAAAGCCATGGCACCACTGTAAAAGAAACCAGGAGACTCAGCATCGTTGAGATCATCACTGTTACACAGAACTGACGCAGGATCATCGACACCATGCTATTCGTTAACGAGATCGGAAGGAACACGACAACAATCACAAGTGTGATAGAGATAACCGTTGTTCCGATTTCACTTACTGCATCGTATGCCGCGCGAACGCGGTTTTTGCCCATCTCCATGTGGCGGTAAATGTTTTCCAGTACGACAATGGCATCATCGACGAGAATACCCACGACCAGCGACAATGCCAGCAGCGACATCAGGTTTAATGAGTAGCCGAACATCCACATGCCGGCGAAAGTTACGATCAGCGACAACGGTATCGATACCATAACAATCAGGGCGTTCCTGATGCTATGAAGGAAAAGCAGCATGACCACCGCTACCAGGATGATGGCGATGAAAAGATCTTTGAGTACGTCGTTGGCAGACTCCAGCGTGAACTCTGAAGTATCCGTGGCGACCGCAAGCTTCACATTGCTGGCGGCAAACTCGGACTCGATCTTCGCGATCTGTTCATGTACCTCTTCGCTTACCGACACCGCGTTGGCATCAGACTGCTTCATGATCTGGACGATAATGGTTGGCGTCTGATTTTGGCGAGCCAGTTTTTCAATGTCTTTTTGCGCATCCTGCACATCGGCAACGTCGCGAAGGCGTACCTGCGATCCATCGTCGGCTGTTTTTACGACGAGATCACGCAACATGTCAATGTTTGCATATTTTCCGGAGAGGCGGATCGATAGCTGGTCGTCGGCAGTTTGCACACGGCCTGTTGGATAATCCACGTTAGCGTTCGTGACGGCCTGACGGAGCTGCAACAGCGATATCTTCTGGGCATTCAGCTTGCCCGCATCCACGTTGATCTGAAATTCACGCTCGACACCGCCGACGAGTTGAACCTGAGCTACGCCCGGAAGACGAGACAACCGGGGGGCCAGGCGCTGATCCATAAGGTCGTAAAACTCACGGGCCTCCAGGCCTGACGTTGCGGACAGCGTGATAATGGGAAGATCGTCGACAGACAGCTTGTTCAGTGTCGGAGTTTTTGCATCTCCAGGCAGATCTGAAAGTCGTGCGTTGACCTTTCGCTGTGCGTCTTCGAGGCCCGCATTCGGGTCCGCGCCAGTGTTCAGTTCTACCGTTACGACAGACACACCTTCCATCGAACGCGACGTCAGCTTCTTGATGTTCTCCATCGATGCCACCGCGTCTTCGATTTTCTTCGTTACTGTGCTCTGGACCTCTTCAGGTCCGGCACCCGGATATACCGTTGTGATCGTGACCACCGATGTGCTGAACTTCGGCAGCAGCTCATAGTTCAGCGACCTGTAGCTAATAAAGCCCAGGATGCCCAGGATGGTAAACACTACCACCACCATCGTGGGCCGACTAATCGATATCGCTGTTATTTTCATTATTTTAAATGTTTCAAATGTTAATTCTTTGCTTGCTATCGATATTAGATCCCTTCTACGGGATCTGAATGCAATTTCTTTTGCTACCGATATGAGATCCCTACGGGATCTAAATACAATTCCTTTTGCTACCGATATGAGATCCCTACGGGATCTGAATGCAATTCCTTTGCTACCGATATGAGATCCCTACGGGATCTAAATACCATGCTACTATTGGATGACTGCGATCGGCGTTCCTTCGATAAGGTTGATCAGTCCTGATGTAATGACCTGATCGCCCGGCTTGAGGCCGTCCCTGATCTCTACGGAGCTTCCGTGTACGCCTCCAGCCACAACGTTGCGTATGCTGGCTTTGCCATTGTCGTTTACGAATATTCTGTTGCTGCTTACACCTCCCCGAAACGCACTGCGTGGAATAAGCAGAGCCGATGCCTGGCCAGCACTCTTAAATTGCGCCGAGCCATACATGCCGGCTTTCAATACTTTGCCTGGAATATTTTTGATCTCAATCTCAATCGGATAGTTAAGCGATGCATCGCCCTTGGCCGAGACGAACGTCACCGTTCCCTCGTATGTTACCTCCGGATAAACCGACGCACTGACGGCGACCTTGTCTCCCGTTTTGATCTGTACTATCTGGTACTCAGTAACACTGAGCGCAAGTTTCAGTTTCTTATCATCGACGATCTCGAAGATCTTATTGCCCGGAGCCAGGTAAGAACCTATCTCCACGAACCGCTCGTTGATGATACCGCTAACCGGAGCTTTCACCACCGCGTTGCTCAGGTTCTTGCTTGCCTGCACGAAGTGTGCCTGCTCTGTTTCCAGCTGCAGCCTTGCATCGTCGACTTGTTTCTGTGTTACACCGCCGCTTTGCAGGGCCTGCTCATATCTTTGTAAGTTTTGCTTTGCCTGATCGAGTCTTGCCTGTGCCGCTACGCGATCGGCACTAAGGATCTCGGTGTCGATTCTTGCCAGAGGCTGGCCCGCTTTCACGGCACTTCCCTCTTTCACATAAAGCTCTTTCACGCGACCAGAGATCTCTGACGTAAGCTCGATTTGATTGACTGCTTCGAACTTGCCATTCTCTTTAAATGAGGCGTTCAGTGTTTGGTGTTCAACCGTGTCGATGGTTACCGGAACCGCGCCAGACATACTCTCCTTAACAACCGCCGTGCGCGCGGCATTCTCACGCTGGTTGGCGTTTAGTTTCCAGGCGATCAAAGCCAGTGATGCTGCGATGACGCCTGCGTATATAATTACCTTTTTCATAATGTATTCCTTTGAGTGTTTGATCAGCTTTTTTATTGAATCATCTGCATCAGCGTTCCGCTTGCTCGCATCGTCTCGAGTTCGGCCAGCTTATAGTTCAACATACTTTTGACGTAGATATTCCGTGCCTCAAGAAATGCTGTTTGTGAATCAAGCAGGTCCGTAAGCGAGTTAAGTCCCAGATTGTAATTGGCGAGATTCGCCTGATAGACCTGTTCCGACAAGCGTACGTTTTCCTGCTGTGCGCGAATCGTCGTCAGTGTATTGCGCATTTGAATGTTGGCGCTTTCGAGAGATGCATCCAGCTCG
>Ga0247822_10002347_pt1 | contig 12031 bp, 7 predicted proteins | sample 13C_Cellulose_Da_FD_192423 | JGI IMG/M metagenome (GOLD analysis project Ga0247822, IMG submission 192423) | Soil microbial communities from agricultural site in Penn Yan, New York, United States - 13C_Cellulose_Day30 | ecosystem: Environmental > Terrestrial > Soil > Agricultural land | place...
CGGCAATGCTGATAATCTTACCGTACTGGATCTTTGTGCCGCTCCGGGGGGAAAGTCTACGCACCTGCTCAGCCTGATGGCGTCCGGCAGCATGCTGATATCGAATGAAGTCATTCGCGCCCGCGCTTCCATCCTTTCGGAGAATATTCAAAAATGGGGCCTGCCGAATGTAGTGGTCACCAGCAGCGACCCTCATCAATTCTCTGCCCTTAATTCTTTATTCGACATCGTAGTTGTGGATGCGCCGTGTTCTGGAGAAGGACTCTTCCGAAAAGATCCGGCCGCAGTCGATTCATGGTCTCCCGAAAACGTGGTCCTGTGCTCCCGGAGACAGCGACGAATATTGGAGGATGTCTGGCCTGCCATCAAATACAATGGTTATCTTATTTATGCTACCTGCACGTACAACGAACAGGAGAACGAAGAGAACCTCGCCTGGCTGCTTCGGCAGGAAGATGCGGAAAGTGTTACCATAAACATCCGCAGCGAATGGAACATCACCGAGGTTGATCGCCAGGGAGTGAAAGGTTATCACTTCTATCCTCACAAGGTGAACGGAGAAGGGTTCTTTATGGCTGTCGTCCGGAAGACTTCCGGTTCGCCCACCACAGGCATGAAGGTTTCCGGTGACTTGCCACGCATAGCCACACCGGTACAGGAAGTAGTCAGTAAATGGATTAATATTCCCGCTCGTTTTTTCGCCTACAAGGATGAAATACGAATTATCCCCCCTGGAACAGAAAAGTTGATTAATCTGCTCACAAAACATTTGTACATCTTAAATGCCGGAACACTGGTGGGCACCGCCAAGCATAACAAGGTTGTCCCGGCCCATGCATCAGCGATGTCCGTAAACCTTGATCAGAGTTTGTGGGCGAGTCTCGAAGTGGATCATGAAACTGCTATCCGCTATCTGCGAAAGGAGCCTGTCGACACGTCATCAATGCCGCGTGGTTTCGCGTTGGTGAAGTATCACAACCTGCCCCTGGGCTGGCTCAACGTACTGGATACACGCTCGAACAATCTTTATCCTGCCGAGTGGCGCATCCGGGCACAGTCAAGATCAGAAGAGAAAGATCCCGAATAACATGCACACCAACATGCGGATCTTACCTATTGTTCTACGCGGGCTTGCCTGAACAACTTATCGCCGGACTAAAGAGCTAAAATGCCTGGATCGCCTGTATGATAGCCTCTGGCAGAGCAACACCACTGAAGAATATCCCGACGCAGAAGACTTTGCTTTGACTGTTTGCCAGACTGATGGCCAGAGGCAGTGAACTAACCGATAGCCATGCATAGGCGGCCATAAACAAGATGGCCATTGTTATCATCACCATACCGATGCTGGCACCGGTCATCATCGCGGCACTCAATGCCACCACCACTATGCTAACGCCAAGTGATTTCGACACACCCAACCTGTTTGTCAGGGCAGTGACCGGTAAGGAAAATACCGCGGACAACAAGAGCAAGCCAACCAGAACGATCTTGACGTCAACAGTGCCGATCATTGAAGTCGCTTGCCGCACCACGATCCCTGGCAGAAAATTGAAGAGAAATGTAGTCGGGATCCCAAATGAAAGGCCGAGACAGAATATCAGGGGCAACTTTGATTTAACCGGTGCTGCCTCGACGGGAGTTTCCATTTCCCGGCCCTCGTTCACACGGAACAAAGCCAGCGAATGTTTTTGCAGAAAGTACCCGGAGATAAACACAGCCACACCACCCATAATAAATGTCAATGGTGCACCGAGAAAATCGATGAGGTCCACGATCACAGGTTCCAGCGCATAAAGAAGATTTGATACTATTGTAAGCACCGCCATTGCCCGCGGCAGCTTATCCACAGGCGTAAACAGTTCCAGGGTGGATAGTGCAGGGCTTGTAAAAACGCTCATGGCTATCAGCCAGCACATGATGAGCACTGGAAGAACCCACCTGAGGATCTCGCCCGGATTACCCAACAACGTAAAGGCTACTGCCATGAAGATCATGGCAGCGAAGCTGATTCCCGAAGTGATGATAGGGAGGCGATGACCTTTTTCGAACCGGTAACGGTCACCAAGCCGGCCCGCAATGGGGGGTGTCACGATGAGAATGATGCCCTGGGCTATGGCCAGTGGCAGGGCGTACTGCGTGAAATAGAACTTCTCCAGCAATTTTGGCTGGTAGTTCTCGTAAGCGATCCATCCGATCACCACGGAGCCATACAGCGCCGCAAGGCTCCAAAGCTGTTTCCAGTGTATCTGACCCTGTTCGCGGGTGAGAGAGATGGCTTCCATAGAGGGGGTTTGTTGGTCTGGATATACATACTGAAACTCCGGGAAAGGTGTCCAGGCCCCGAGCACGCGACATTCGGCCGTTTTCCTTATTTTTGGCCCTCTTTTACCAGACTTTTGAGCATGCAGCTTTCAACGAAATACGATCCTTCACCGGTTGAAACGAAATGGTACCAGCACTGGATGGATGCCGGTTATTTTCATTCAACACCTAACCCTGAAAAGGAGCCATATTCTATTGTTATCCCACCGCCGAACGTCACGGGCGTTCTGCACATGGGACACATGCTGAACAATACAATTCAGGACATCCTGATCCGTCGCGCCCGCATGCAGGGCAAGGAGGCCTGCTGGGTGCCTGGAACAGACCATGCCTCGATCGCAACCGAGGCTAAGGTAGTGGCCATGCTTCGGGAGCGCGGCATTAAAAAGTCCGACCTTACACGCGACCAGTTTCTGGAGTATGCCTGGGAGTGGCGCAATAAGTATGGCGGCATTATCCTTCAACAGCTGAAAAAGCTCGGAGCATCCTGCGACTGGGAACGCACCACATTTACGATGGATCCCGCCTACTACGAAGCGGTGATCGACGTTTTTATCGACCTGCATAAGAAGGGAAATATCTACCGTGGCCTCCGCATGGTAAACTGGGATCCCGCGGGAAAGACTGCCTTGTCCGACGATGAGGTGATCCATAAAGAGGTCGCATCGAAACTTTATTACATAAAGTACCCCATAGCTGGCACCGATAACGAGTTTGTGGTTATCGCCACAGTTCGTCCCGAAACTATTATGGCGGACACAGCGATATGTGTGAACCCCAACGACCCGCGCTATACGCATCTGAAGGGAAAGAAAGCAAGAATTCCGTTGATCGATCGCGAGATACCGATCATTGAAGACGACTATGTGGCCATGGATTTTGGTACGGGCTGCCTGAAGGTTACGCCCGCACATGACATGAATGATAACGAGCTTGGTAAAAAACATAACCTGCCCGTGATCGATATCCTCAATGAGGACGGAACACTGAATGCCGAAGCAAAGATCTTCATAGGCGAAGACAGGTTCATTGCCCGTAAGAAGATAGCCAAAGAGCTTGACGCAAAGGGCTTCCTGCAAAAAGCAGAAGACTATACGAGCACTGTAGGTTTCTCCGAGCGGACCGATGCGGTCATTGAACCCAGGCTGTCGCTCCAGTGGTTTCTAAAGATGAAGGAAATCACTGTGCCCGCGCATCACAATGTGATGAACGACTACATTCAATTGATCCCACCGAAGTTCAAGAACACGTACAATCACTGGATGTCGAATGTTCGCGACTGGTGTATTTCACGTCAGCTATGGTGGGGACATCGCATACCGGCATGGTACGATGCGGATGGCCACTACGTTGTCGCAAGAACACATGAAGAGGCGCTGGCTCTTTACAAGAAAGAAAAGCCGGAATCGAAGACGTCGGCGCTCACGCAGGATTCTGACGTCATGGATACCTGGTTCTCGAGCTGGCTATGGCCCATGGCGGTATTCGACACAACTATCTTCCGCGACGGTAATAAGGGCAATGCCGATCTGAACTACTATTACCCGACCAACGACCTGGTTACAGCACCGGAGATTCTATTCTTCTGGGTTGCCCGTATGATCATTGCAGGTTATGAATATCGTGGTGACAAACCCTTTAGCAATGTGTACCTCACGGGCATCGTGCGTGACGATCTCGGTCGAAAGATGTCGAAGTCTCTGGGCAACTCGCCTGATCCATTGGATCTCATTGATACCTACGGCGCCGATGGCGTTCGCGCCGGCATGCTGTTCAGCTCTCCTGCAGGTAACGACCTGCTCTATGCTGAAAAACTCGTAGAACAGGGCCGCAATTTCTCCAACAAGATCTGGAACGCATTCCGTCTCGTGCATGGATGGCAGGTGGATGAAAAACTCGAACAAAGCGAAGACAACATTACCGCGGCAGCGTGGTTCGAAGAACGAATGACACTGGCGATCAACGAACTCGAAGACCATTTCTCAAAATTCCGCATATCGGATGCGCTACACGCAGTATACAAGCTGATATGGAGCGACTTCTGCTCCTGGTATCTTGAAATGGTGAAACCGGAATTCGAAAAGCCAATCGATAAGATCACCTATTACCAAACAGTCGGCTTTTTTAAGACTTTGCTGCGGTCGCTGCATCCTTTCATGCCGTTTATAACGGAAGAATTATGGAGCCACCTTCGCGATAAGTCCGACGCGGAGTGCATCATCGTCGCTCCCTGGCCGACGGCAAAACCATCGACGAACAAATTCATTGAAGAAAGTGAGCGCGCGTTCATGGTAGTAAAAGAAATCCGCGACTTCAGAAACAAAAAGGGCATCTCACCGAAAGAGACGCTTACGCTTCACTGCGCCGAGAATCCTTTCCCGTATTTCGGAGGCATCGTGCGAAAGCTTACCAACATCAACGAATTTCAGGTGAGCAGCGAAACGCCTGAAGGTTCAACGCTCATGGCGGGCACTATGGAATTTATTGTTCCCCTCTCGATGGAAGTTGACGTTGATAAAGAGCGCGAATCAATCGACCGTGAACTGGCCTACCTACGAGGCTTTCTGGAAAGCGTTGATAAGAAACTTTCAAACGAGAAATTTGTCTCCAGTGCTCCAGCCAAGGTCATTGAAAATGAAAGAAAGAAGAAGGCGGATGCGGAATCAAAGATCGGTGTGCTGGAACAGAGTTTGAAGAAACTGGGAGGAAATTAGTAATGAGTAATGAGTAATGAGTAATTAGGAGAGCGGGCTTACGCCCCTATTGCTCGGCACGACCGCGAGGCGCGGTCGTGGTTAAACCCGCGGCGCATAGCCGCCACGTAATTACTCATTACTCATTACTCATTACTCATTACTCATTACTAATTACTAATTACTAATTCTTCAGAACCTGGCCGCAAGCAGCAGTTCAATGTTCTTGTGTTTGAGCCCAAACTTACGAGCAACGTGCTCATTCGTCAACCCACCCTTGTAGGTGTAAACTCCCTTCATAAACCACTTGTGCGAGAAGATCATCGCTTCCACTCCCCCTTCTTCCGCCGCCCGAAGGATCGTAGGCGTAAATATGTTGCTCAACGCATTGGCCGCCGTATGGGCCACCCGTGATGCCACATTGGGAACACAGTAATGAATAACACCGTGCTTCCGGAACACCGGACGGTTTAATGATGTTGGCTCTGATGTTTCGATACATCCGCCCTGATCAATGCTTAAGTCGATGATAAGAGAATCCTGTTTCATGCGACTAACCATTTCCTCCGTGATCACGTGACGCGGCCTGCCCTTCTCAGCGCGCAAGGCGCCAATCACAACGTCCGCGGTCTTCAAAGACTCCCCCAGCGTAACGGTGTCGATAGTGGACGTATAAATCTGCTGACTCAGCAAATGTTTGATGCGTCGAAGTTTATAAAGATGATTATCGAATACCTGAACTTCAGCACCTAACCCCAGAGCTGCGCGAACCGCGTACTCGGCTACCGTGCCTGCCCCTACGATCACCACCTTCGTTGGCGGCACACCGGTAATCCCTCCCAGGATTACGCCCTTCCCTCCATTGGCCGTACTCAGATATTCCGAAGCAATTCCCATGATCGTGCTGCCTGCGATCTCGCTCATCGCGCGAATGATCGGCATCCCTCCAACTTTGTCTTCAATAAACTCATAAGCCAGGGCCGTGAGTTTTTTCTTCATCATCGCCTGCAGGCTTTCAACCTTCAGCTGACCGATTTGCAATGCCGAGATCAATGTTTGTCCTGCATGCATCAGCTCCATCTCCTCAGCTGTCGGTGGTTCGATCTTCAGAATCACGTCGGCCTGGTAGACCTCCTGTGCCGAGTAAACTATCTTGGCTCCGGCTTCACTGTATTGTTGATCCGTAAACTTTGACCCCATTCCTGCCGATGTTTCGACCCATACGTCGTGCCCGTTATTGATGAGCAGGGCGACTGCGTCCGGGGTGAGGCTTATTCGGTTTTCCTGCAGCGATATCTCTTTGGGCAGACCAATAAAAAACGCATGCCTGCGCTTCCTGACTTCAAGCGTTTGCTCCTGCGGTGTGATGCTGGCCTTCGCTAGCGCCTCAAATCCTGTTTTCTTCTTCTCCGTCATGGATTGTAATCACTATAGTTCGGTGTGTGTTGTCGATTGTATCAATGGTAACAATGCCATGGGTGGGTGGAATGAGCGATGGAATTTTTTCAGGCCATTCGATAAAACACGCACTGCCGGAATAAAAATACTCGTCCGCGCCAATGTCGTATGCCTCCGCCTCATGCCGGATCCTATAAAAGTCAAAATGATAGATACTTCCGTTGGCTCCTGCTTCATATTGGTTGACAATGGAAAAAGTCGGACTGCTCATTGTCTCGGTAACCCCTAATGCGGCCCCTACCGCCTTGATCAGGGTGGTTTTTCCTGCTCCCATGTCGCCCTTGAACAGCCAGACGCGGTACTTCGAAGCGAGCATTGAAATTGCCTGTGCTACGACACCCAGTTCCTCCAGCGTGACACTGGCGAACTCTTGCCGCCCAAGGTCATGATGCATTCTTCGAAGTTAAGAAAATTAGTGGAATGATGATCTCCTCCATGCTCACACCGCCATGCTGAAACGTATCCTTGTAGAAATTAACGTAGTAGTTGTAGTTGTTGGGATACGCAAAGAACTGGTCTTCTATGGCAAACACATAGGTAGACGACACGTTCAGCTTGGGCAGGAACAACTTTTCCGGCCGGTTAACATTCATGATCTTGTCGCCGTCATAACCAAGATTTTTCCCCTGTTTATATCGAAGGTTGCTGTTCACACTGCGGTCGCCGATGATTTTAAAAGGCCGCTTCACCCGGATCGTTCCGTGGTCCGTCGTTATGATAACTTTAACGTCTTTCTCTGAAAGCTTTCGCATGATGTCTATCAGCGGCGAATGCAGAAACCAGCTCTTGGTAATCGACCGGTACGCCGACTCATCAGGAGCCAGTTCTCTTACCATGGCCATGTCTGTCCGTGCATGTGATAACATGTCGACAAAATTGTACACAATAACATTCAGGTCGTTCTGAAACAGGTTATTCACCGTATCCACCAGATTACGTCCCTCCTCCAGGTTCTTGATCTTGTGATACGAAGTCTTGACATTAAGATTATTACGGCGCAATTGCTTCGTGAGAAATTCATCCTCGAAATTATTCTTGCCTTCATCTTCGTCTTCACCGACCCACAGATCGGGATGTGTCTTCGCCATTTCGGAAGGAAGCTGTCCGGAGAAGATAGCATTGCGTGCGTATGCCGTCGTCGTTGGCAATATTGAATAATACGTCTCCTCGTGATCCACATTGAAGTACTCGGTGAGCACAGGTTCAATTACCTTCCATTGATCAAATCTGAGGTTATCGATAAGGATGACAAAGACCGGCTTCTTGCCAAGCTCCGGAAACACTTTGCGCTTCATCAGCTGATGCGACAATAATGGCTTATCTGCCTTGGGATCGTTGAGCCACGATTCATAGTTACGCATGATGAACTTGGCAAAGTTCGCGTTGGCTTCCGTCTGCTGCATATCCAGCACATCGCCCATGCCCTCGTTATCCTTATGGTCCATTTCCAACTCCCAGAAGACAAGCTTTTTGTATATGTCAGCCCACTGTTCATGGTTCATCCTGTCCTGGAAAGCCATGCTGATCTTCCGGAAGTCCTGCTGATAGTTCAGGTTTGTCTTTTCAATAACCAGCCTCTTGTTATCCAGGATCTTCTTAACCGACAACAGTATCTGGCTGGGATTAAGTGGCTTGATCAGATAGTCTGCTATCTTAGAACCGATTGCCTCCTCCATGATATGTTCTTCCTCGTTCTTGGTGATCATGACCACGGGAAGATTGGGTTTGTTATTCTTGATTTGCGTGAGTGCTTCGAGACCCGACATGCCAGGCATGTTCTCGTCCAGAAATACTACATCAAAGTGTTTGTCGTCGCTGAGTTCAACGGCCTCTGAGCCATTGTTCACCGGAGTGATATCGTAGCCACGTTGTTCGAGGAAAAGAATATGGGGCTTCAACAAATCAATCTCATCGTCAGCCCACAAAATGCTGTATCTTTGCATATTCTGTTTTTTTCAAAATTAAACATTAATCCCGATGATATCCGACATTCCGGGAGAGCTGCAAGGTATGAGGTTTCTTATCACCACGCGACCGACCCTGTAATGTTCACGTGTCTTTGTGTTTTAATGGTCATCGTGGATCTTCAATTAAGCGACCCGCAGCGTAAACGATCGCTTTCACTCAAATCACTTCAAATGATTGTTCAAGACAAAAAGATGAAATGCCCACAAATTCTACACATCGGCACGATCACTAATTATTGATATTCCATGACTATTATCCCCGTAAACGGTAAGTCAAACTGAGCTATCTGCCAGATATCCAATCAACAAATAGCATTTAGACACATGAAATGAACAAGAAGAAGATAATAAACGATCCGGTATACGGATTTATTACGTTACAGAGTGATCTCATTTTTGAAATTATTTCTCATCGCTATTTCCAGCGTTTGCGCCACATCAAACAGCTGGGCCTCACCGACTACGTTTATCCTGGCGCGCTTCATACCCGGTTTCAACACGCGTTGGGCGCCATGCATCTCATGGGCAAGGCACTGGACATATTGCGCACCAAAGGCGTCGAAATTTCTTCTGCGGAATATGAAGCTTCTCAGCTGGCAATCCTGCTTCATGACATCGGGCATGGCCCCTTCTCGCATGCTCTCGAAGACAGCCTTCTCCACAACATTAACCATGAAAGTCTGTCGTACCTGTTCATGGACAAACTCAATGCCGATTTTAGCGGCGCGCTCGATCTAACGCTGCGGATCTTTCGGAACAGCTATCCGAGAAGATTTTTTCACCAGCTGATTTCAAGTCAGCTAGACATTGATCGACTCGATTACTTATCACGCGACAGTCTTTTCACCGGTGTGCTGGAGGGCAATGTGGGTGTCGATCGCATATTGGCTATGCTCAATGTGTCCGAAGACAACCTCGTCGTAGAGCGAAAAGGAATTTACAGCATAGAAGATTTCCTCAATGCCAGGCGCGTCATGTACTGGCAGGTGTATCTGCATAAGACGACGGTCAGCGCCGAACGTATGCTGGTCAATCTGATCCGGCGCGCCCAGGTGCTCGCCCGGGCAGGAGAACACCTCTTCGCGAGCAAAGCATTAAAAGGTTTTCTTGAAAGAGAGACCACCCTGAATGACTTCAAAGAAATACCTGAAACGCTTGATGCGTTCGGACAATTAGACGACAACGACATCTGGGGAGCGATCAAGTGCTGGAAGGATCATCCTGATCATATTTTGTCTCATCTGTCAGAGATGATGATTCACCGGCATCTGTTCCGGATACGTCTCGCCGCCGAACCGATCAGGAAGAACGAAGTAGAACAGATACGGAGCGGAGTCATGAAACATTACAAGCTCCTTCGGTCAGAAGCATCATATCTGTTCTCTCATGGAACTGTATCCAACGAAGCGTATGCAGAGGGAAAAGAGATCAATATCATGATGAGCAACGGCGAGGTTATCGATATCGCGCAGGCATCCGATCTTCCCCACATTAAAGCGCTGAGTAAAATCGTAAAAAAAAACTATCTGTGCTGGCCCAAAACTGTATCTTTGTAGTCATACGTTTCAGACAATCGTCGCTCAGTTGGGAAAATGATGCAGAGGTTTTCAAAATGCTCCAGCTGCAGACAGATTAGTATCACCTAACAATCTCGTAAATGGAATTTACTGTCAATCAACTCGCAGGCATATTATCTGGTCAGGTGAAGGGAGATGGCTCCGAAAAGATAACGATGCTTGCTAAGATCCAGGATGCAAAAAAAGGGCAGATTTCTTTTCTCTCGAATCCTAAGTACGAACAATTTATATACACAACTCAGGCGTCGGCGGTTATCGTTAGCAAGGACTTCGTGCCGAAGAAAGAGTTGAGCACGACACTGATACTCGTAGATGATCCATACATCAGTTTTACCCGTCTTCTTGAAGAGTATCACAAGATGGTGAGCTTTCAAAAGTCAGGTGCTGAGGAGCCCGCATTTATGGGAGCAAACTCCACTATCGGCAATGGATATTATCGCGGTGCCTTCTCTTATATCGGCGATAACGTGAAGATTGGAGACAACGTCAAGATCTATCCTCATGCATACGTGGGAGACAATGTCGTGATCGGCAACGACACAATCATTCACTCCGGTGTAAAGATCTATGCCGACACACGGATCGGCAACAATTGTGTGATCCATGCGGGAACAGTGATCGGAAGCGATGGTTTTGGATTTGCTCCTCAGGAGGATGGCTCATATAAGACGATACCTCAACTGGGCGCTGTAATCATTGAAGACAATGTGGCGATTGGAGCCAACACGGTGGTTGATTGTGCCACGCTCTTCGGCGACGCAACAATTATTCGCAAGGGGGTGAAGTTAGACAACCTCATCCAGATCGCCCACAACGTCGAGGTTGGTCAAAACACAGTCATTGCCGCTCAGTCGGGTATTTCGGGTTCGACGAAGATCGGCGACAATTGCTTGTTTGCCGGCCAGGTGGGAATCGCAGGGCATTTGACGATCGCCAACAATACGTCTATCGGAGCTCAGGCGGGGATTCCAAAGTCGATAAAGGAACCTGGGCAAAAGCTTATTGGATACCCCGCGATTGACCTGGGCAATTATTTCAGGTCTTATGTTGTTTTCAAACAACTGCCTGAAATGCTTTCGCGCCTCCGCGACCTCGAAAACAAGGTCCGAAACAGCGAAGATAAATCCGTTTCAGTCGATCAATAGGGGCGTGCCCGAAAGCCTGACATCAAAAATTGGATTATCTGGTGTTTGGGCTTAAATTTGCCCACTTTTGCCAACCATGCTCAACATTAAACAGCAAACAATACAGAAGTCGGTATCGCTTTCTGGCGTCGGCCTCCATACCGGTGTTCAAACGAACATGACTTTTGTGCCCGCCAAGCCTAATCACGGCATCAAGTTTCAGCGAATCGATTTACCGGGCTCACCCGTCATAAATGCCGATTGCGATAACGTTGTAGATGTCTCCCGCGGCACAACCATTGAAGAAAGTGGCGCCCGCGTAAGCACCATCGAACACACGCTGGCGGCCCTTACCGGCCTCCAGATCGATAACGTTATCATCCAGCTGGACGGGCCTGAGTGCCCCATCATGGATGGCAGCTCAATCCAGTTCGTCGACGTGCTGAAAGCCGCCGGAACTGAGGAACAAAATGCGCTGCGGGATTTCTTTGAAGTTCAGGAGCCCCTCTTCTATCGCGAGGCAGCCAGGAACGTCGAAATTGCCGCCCTGCCTCTCGACGACTACAGAGTGACGGTTATGATCGATTATAACTCCCCCGTTCTCGGAAGCCAGCATGCGTCAATCACCGACATCAAGCAATTTGAAAAAGAGATCGCTTCGTGCCGAACATTCTGTTTTCTTCACGAGTTGGAGATGTTGTATAAGAACAACCTCATCCGCGGTGGCGATCTTAACAATGCCATCGTGATCGTGGATCGCGTTGTGCAGGAGAATGAATTGGAAAATATTGCCAAGATGCTCGGCAAGCCAAAGGTTGCCGTAAAGCAGGAAGGCATTCTTAATAACATTGAATTACGTTACAAGAACGAGCCGGCAAGGCATAAGC
>Ga0247822_10002348_pt1 | contig 12025 bp, 4 predicted proteins | sample 13C_Cellulose_Da_FD_192423 | JGI IMG/M metagenome (GOLD analysis project Ga0247822, IMG submission 192423) | Soil microbial communities from agricultural site in Penn Yan, New York, United States - 13C_Cellulose_Day30 | ecosystem: Environmental > Terrestrial > Soil > Agricultural land | place...
CATCGAGATCTGCTACCTGCCCAACAACGAGACCATCCGTATCAGGCGCTGGCAGCTGGAGCAGCTTAGTAACGTCACCTACCTATCTGGTGCCTGCCCTGTCGGCTGTGACAACGTGACCTTCTCTGACAAGGTCAACGACGTGTGTGGAGTGTGCGGCGGCAGCGCCACCTCTGTCAGCCAGTGCCCCAGTGGAGAAGACTCGTGCAACACCATCAAGATCGAGTACGTCTCTACCAACGAGATCACCATCGTCGATCTAGGAGGCAAGCCCGCTAGTTTTGAGTTTTGCTTTGAGGTGAATGGTCTGGACGAGCACAACGATGCAGTGCTGGTAGACTTTTTCCCCTACGAGCCCTGCTCGCTCATCAATGGCACAAAGAGCAGCCTCGGCAGTCGCGCTCCAGGCGGTGGCTTTGGCCCACTTGCGTATCTGCGCTGGAACGTCACTGGAGCGTACCGCTTCTGCACTCAGCTTTCTCTCGCCGAGTTGCTGCCTGTGATTCAAGTCAGCAGCAACACCAGCGACGTGGTGACCTACAACGGCACGCTCTACGCCACCGTGGTGAGCGCTTCCAACGACTCTCTGTGCGGCGAGAGCATCACACTCACCTCGAGTGCCAGCTTCAACATCACTTCACGCATGAGCGGCACCTCTGCCGTGTCCTACCTCACGAGCGACCTCGACGTGGACGCCTTCATCCGCAACGTAGTGTGGCAACCAGACGGCGAGGTCTGCGTATTCCTCGAGACGCGCATCGATCAGATCGAGCAGCGCCCTCCTGATAGTCTCCACACCACCATGCTCGGCAATGCGTTCGTGAACGTCACCACAGAGACCGGCGTGCCGTTCAGCTTCTCGTACGTGAACACCACCTGCATCGATCCCATGGACGAGCACTGCACTCAGTTGTGGCAACTGTGCTCTCAGAGCACCAGCAACAGCAACAAGCGCTCCGTGGCAGTTGTCATCGACTTTAGCGGCCTCAAGCCCCTGGTGTTTACCATCTTTGTGCACGGAAAGCAGCGCATGGCCTACTTTATCAATCTTGTGCTCACGCTGAAGCGCGTGGTAAACACCGAGCCGCTCAACGACGACCTCACCGCATCGATCGCACTCTACCGCGACCAGACCTTCCAGGATCTCTACGACAGGAACGCCAACGAGTCCTACACCTTCATCGACTGTGAGCGCGTCTGTGCCCTAGTGACGCTCGACGTGCCCCTCGAGGCACTGAACCACTTTGACCTGATCATCGACGAGATCGAGGTGTGCGCCATGGACCACGAGAACGCTGGCCTCTTTGATCCGGAGAATCCACACACCACTGGCTGCAACTCCAACTCTAGCCTCGTCTTTAACCGCCAGATGCTCTACAGCAGCCTCGGTCCGAGCGTCACTCACTGGGACCTCATGTTTAGGCGCAACCCGCCCTACACGAGCGGACAGGTCGGCTTCTGCTTCAAGAACAAGGCCATCTCCAACAAGAACGTGCTCCTGCAGGTGGACTGGCACGCACGGCCCATCCAGGCAGACCCATCTCCTGCCAAGAAGCGCCAGCCACTCGCATGGGACGACTCGCATCCTCATGGTAGCACCGCAGAGATGTTCTGGGTCGGCTGCCCTGCTGATCTCGACTTTCTCGACGCCGACTGGGGCTGCGTAACGCCTGTCTGGGTGCGCGGACGCCGCTTCGTCACTGTAGACGTCTTCTACATCTGGTTCCTCCTTCTGGCCGTCGTTATCATCGCAGCTGTGCTATTGATGCCACTCGGCTGGTACGATCCTCTCGTCGGCGTGCACAACCCCATCGCGATGCAACAGCAGCAACAACAACAATCTGTAGTGGTGATCGACGAGCAGAGCAACAGACCTGTGCACGTATGCAACAGCGAAAAGTGCATGCGGCGTCACACTTTTACTCGGAGACGATTCAAGTGAAAAGACTTTTTTTTGCTACTGCTGCTGTCCACCAACTCCTCTCAGTGAATTGTAGTAGGGCCTCACCGTGGGCGATGCAGCCACTACGGCGTTACTACGCGCCTCTTCTTCGTCCGATGCGAGCTTGTCAAAGAGTTGAGTGACAGAAGCGTGCGCCCTCCTCTGGCCTGGCGTCGCAGTGACAGTGTAGATACCATCAGCGATCACAGAGGTGCCCTTCAGTGGCAGTGGTACAGGCAGTGCCCAGTGACTGACGCGCTGCCTCTGAGCGAGCTCGAGCATGTGCGAGAGGATGCGCTCGAGGATGCGCTCGGCGTAGTGCTGCGACTCGACAAAGTCACTCTCGAGCCGCACCGTGATGGCGTAGTTTCTGACGCCAAACTCGCTGCGCATAAACATCTCGTCCATGCAGTTGGCCACTCGTCCAAAGTAGCGCAGGCGCTCGGCGAGCTCCTTCTTCGAGCCCGCACCCTTGGTCTTTACCCTCGAGGCGTAGTCGGCCGCCTCTGGCTGAAGGTAGACGTACAGCGTGGTAGACGTGGGCGCCGCGTACTTTTCCAGCTGCCAGCACACCTTTGACTGCTCCGTGAGCATCTCTGCTATGGGCACAGTGAAGGCGTTCTGCTCGCGAGCGGCCCTGATGCTGCACTCAATGTTGGCCGCCGAGGAGCCACGCATGAAGGTCAGGTTTGGCTCGCCAGAGTGTTGCTTGGCCCGCCAGCGTGCCTCTGCTTCGTACACCATCATGCGCTGCACGGTGGCGCACTGGATGCCCTCCCAGGAGTAGCGCTGCGAGGTGAGCTTCTTCTGGCTCTTGTTGAAATGACGCGTAGCGGCACCGGCGTGACTCGGCGCAACTCTGATGGGAATCTGAGTGGCGCACCAGTTCACAAACTTTTTGCTGCCACACTCTGGTGGCGCCACGATCACCACTTGAATGTTCTGGTTGCTGATCTCCTTGATGCGAGCCACCATGGACCTGAGATCAGATCCCGGTGCAGAGGCCCTCACAGATGTGGTGGTGATCGTGGCAGTGACGTCTGTACTTTCAGTGACCTCTTTGCTGGTTTGGTTGCCCATAGGAGTGTGGAGGGGGGTAAAAAAACACTTTTCTTTTCTCTACTCTCTTTTAACTATCAACTACAAAAAGTTCTGCATCCCTCACGGCACGCCGAATGTTTGCGAGGCCAATCTCTCCTGGTTGCGCCTTGAGCATCTCATTAAAGTCCTTAAAGTCTCCCGACCTAGCGACAAAGACCTTGAAGCCTCGCTTTGTAAGTACGGTGAGGTGATGCGAGAGTTCCTCCTGCAGATCAGAGTCGGCGCACACCACCAGCGGCATCTCCTCAAAGTCGTTGGGCTGCACCGTATGCGGAAAGTAGCACAGGTTCTTGATACTCAAGGAGGCGTAGCACCGAACTCTTGGGAAGGCGTGCGCGACACTGAGCATCGTCTCTGGTCCCTCGCCGATCAGTACTCGGGCGTCGCAGGGCAGTCCCTCGCTCTTCTCGTCTTCGCCCGGATCGTTGATGGTGGCAAAGGCGAGCGCCACCCCGAGCGTGTGCTTTGAGTCTGATACGCTGGCCTTTGTCGCGGTGCCAGAGTTCATGAAAATGCCCTGCACGCCGAGGAGCCGTCCCTCGTACCAGATCGGCGCGACCAGTGCCGGCATGAAGCCGTTCTCGTAGTTGAACTGCTTCGAGAAGCGCATCGTCTTTGATGCGATGCTCAGGTCGGGCAGCTTTCGCGTCTCCAGTAGGTAGTCGGCAACTAGCGGCGTCTTTGAGCTGGAGATGCGCTCTGCGTTGGACCACAGCGTGATACCGAGGCGCAGCGTCTTTTTGTTCTTGGTCTCGCTGTCACCGATCCGCTCCTCGATACGCTTGCCCATCCACTCGGAAAAATCTTCGCGCTTACTGGCAGCAAGTGCGGCCACACCCGTGACGCCGCCGCTGCCGCCTTCCTGCCTCTCCTTCTTCTTTTTCTTCCACTCTTCCTTCTCCTCTTCTGTGTAGACGCGCTTCTTTGATGTAATGCCCGCACCAATTATGGCCTCCTCTCCAAAGTGCTTGGTGGCGTACGCAACCATGAGGAGGGCGCCGCGTATGGATTTCTCTGCGGCGGGCGTAGATGCCGCCTTTACGGGGAACGTGGGAAAATCGGCGAGCTCCGCGGAACCGTATCGCTTTGCCGTGTCAAACATCTCTGCGAGGCCACCCTTCTCTCCGTCGTGCTTCCACCAGATGAAGCCGCCGTTCTCCGTGTACACCACCATGGACTGAGCAGTGCCGTCCGAACTGAAGAAGAGCTTCTCGTCAGTGGAGGCCTTGGTGTTCTTGGTGCCAAACACGGAGAATTTCTCCACGAGGCCGGCCAAGTCACGCAGAAGTAAACGCTTTGCGCCCTCCTTCTTGATAGTGAATGGATCTGACGAGGAATCGGAGGCACTCGCGCGACTGACGACACTGCTGCTCTTGATACTCTCTGCCGCGAGACAGCCAATTACGTGCGCACAACTGAGTCGCACGGTATTGGAAAAGTGTTGATACAGGCCAGTGAGCGAGCCTGCTACCGAGCCGCTGCCGTCGAGACTTGCCACAAACTTGACGTACAGCGCAAAGAACCAGTCGCCAGATTGGAGGTACGATAGCATACGGCAGCGCTTTCCGGAAATGTTCCACTCCTTGGCAGCGCACGTAGTGCAGCTCTCCTTGCAGAGTCGCTCGTTGTTGGCGGGCGAAGTGTGCGACAGCTGCTCGATTGGGACGCAGAAAAACTCTCTCGGCAGGGGCAGGCCCAGGGGGTACACGCTGGCAGTGTTGCGTGCGGCGCGCTGATTGAGGAAGGTGCGCAGCGACCACTCGGCGAGGAGAGAGCGACGAGAGGCGTCCGCGGCGGCATTGCTGGTGGCAAACTCTGCCACCAGGTCGGCAATGTCCATCTCGTTGGCCACCTCCTTGGAGGGCTGAATCTGGCCGCTGAGGAGTGCCTCCACGCCTCTCGAGTGCATCTTGACGTAGGAGGCGAGCGTCGTTGCGGAGGGGTGGATGGTGTACTCCCTGGTGGTCGAGAGGTAACCGAGCGCGTCTGGTCCCACGGCGTAGAGCGACTCGTCAGAAAGGATGCTGGCGGCCTTTTCTATGCGCATCAGCTGGGAGAGCGTGGCGACCCACTGGAGCAGAGAGTGCCGGTCGACGAGGATGAGCTCTGGGATGAGAAGCATGCGGTAGGTGAAGCCGTTCCATGACAAGCGGCGAATGCCAAACCCGCCGGCGTCGGTGGCGCACTGAATCACGCTAGGGTCGGAGCAGAAGAGCCACGACGGTGAGGAGAGTACGCTGCTGTGTAGAGGCGCGCCGCCCACATCGAGTGCAGCGGCCGCCCTCATGAAACGAGCGAGGCGCGCGTCGTTCATCTTGGTGTTCTCTTCGATGAAGCAGAAGAAGCGCAGCGGAGCATCGTCCATGAGCACCTGACGCTGCGGACCCTCCGTGGTCAGCGAGAAGCGCCTCGTGCCCTTGTCGTAAGAGGGTACGATCTCGACGTGACCAATGTCTTCGATAGACTTTACGCCATTGAAGAGCGCCGCATTCCGCGAGATGAACGCCCTCGAGAGGCTCGCGACGCTCCCATAGGTGGCCTCCTTCTCCTCCTCGTCGTCGTCGTCGTAAAGCATCGTAGCCTCTTGAGCGCCCCGGAAGAAGCGCCGAACGTCTGCATCGGCCTCCATCAATAGTGGCTGCCATAGGATGGGCGTGTCGGCCATATCCTTGAGATTTTCGAACGTGAAGAACTCCTTGCGGAGGTTTCGTAGGGTGTCGGGCGAGTACCAGCGCCATACGTGCGGCCTGTGAATGTTGTCCTGCATGGTCACCTCCGAGAGGCACTTGAAGGCGCGGTTATTCTCAAAGATGCGTTTCGCCAGTAGTGCCGAGCCCCAGCGCATCTCCATGCGCGCACGCCAAAAGATGTGCTCGACGCGTAGCATGTTGTTGAACAGTGTCGTCTCTTGCTGCTGCTGTTGGCCCTTGATGTGCACCGCCATAAAGTACCTACACATGAGGTCGAGCTGGCGGTCGCGCTCCACGGAAAAATCGAGCCTCCGAAAGTAGGTTCCTGCGATGCGAGCCAGCGCCTGTGAGTCGGCCGTGCCGTCGCGCCTCGAGGAGACGTGTCCAAGCGTCTCAAAGAAGGCCGTGACGTACGTGGAGATGGTGTCGCGTACAAACTTGTCGCTGTCAGAGATGTACACCGCCTTCTTGATGCAACTCGCATCGAGCAGAAAGTAGTCTTCCTTGCTGTCATTGGACGAGCACAAGAGCTGCGGGTAGAGCAGGTCGGGATTCTTGGGTCGCTCGAGGCTCTGGTGTACGACCGGTGCAATCATCAGGCCGGAGGCGGCCGAAACGTAGCCCATCATTGCTGCGCGCTCCTCAACCTCCCTGCCGTACACGATGCCCTGCACGTACACCTTGCACTGCTGTCGATCCTCTGCAAAGAAGAGTACCGCCGTCTCGCCGCAGTAACGCGCAGCCGACTGGAACAACCCGCAGGCCCATGGTAACCTAGAGATGCTCGCCAGAGGTAGAAGCTCTAGTACAATCTCGCTCCAGTGCATGTAGTGATTCTCATCGTTCCTGTTGCCACCCGCGGTGATGCGTGCGTGCCACTGGCGTATGACCTCAGAGGAGGACTCCTGAGAGGGAACCCATTGGAGAATCTCCCAAGTCTTCATCACCTTTTGCCCACTAATGGTATAGGAGGGGGGGTTGAACTTTTTAAAAGGTGAAGAACATTGAAAGCTTGGTTAAAAAAAGTGTCCCTGGGGGGTAACATCATCGTAAGGGGCCGTGACCGGAAAATTTTCTGTTACGTTCAATGGACGAAACAGAGCCTATCCTACCACCACTAGACGAACCCTCTCCGAGAAGAAGAAGGAAGAGTTTTGATCTGGGTAATGATGACGATTTTATTGCTCATTATCGGAGAGAGAGTGGCCTACTTCGTGAGCAAATCAGAAACAGACGTGGTCAATTGGTGCGCGCCGAGAAGCTCGAACACCAGGCCTATGACTGGAGCGAGGAGCTACTGTGGACATCGAGGGCGGCGGTTTTCATCGCGTTCGTCTGTATGCTTTCCTGCGTACCCGGAGGCTACGGCTACATGATCACTATCTGCGCACTAATGATGCTGTTCTTTGCACTGAACGCCTGTCTCGGACTCGTCCCTCAAGGCACGCTGCTCATCTTCATGGAGTTTCCGAACATATTTCTTGTGGGACTCTGTATCGCTACGGTCGTCTATCGGTGGTTGTTCTCGCTCACCCTGACCTGGCTGTCGAGCTGGATCGTCAATGTCCTCGTCACTCTGATGGCCATCTTTTCCGTGACGATACTCGTATCGAACGTGAACCTAGTGCACTGCAAACTACACTTGGTGGCATTCATTGCGGAGCGCGAGGCACACAAGAGTCACCACAAGACTCAGTAGGACTCCATGACGTCCGTGTCGGGCATGCTGGTGTTGGCCTTCATGAGGGCGCGGTTCCTGTAATACAAGACGCTGTACAGCGTGATGGATAGGTAGACGAGCGCTCCTATGCCTGCCAGGCAGAGTCCCGATACGACCCAGAAGACGATAAATTCCCAGCGCGCAGTGCCGTTGATGAGCGGACCAAAGATCTTGGCGCCGGTGACCGGATCGGTGCTCCAGTACCTGAGATTCGCGCACCAGAGCACGTTCTTGCAGTCGAACCAGTCCACGGCGAGCCAGAACCAAAAGATGCCGCCGATGAAGCCAAACAGTGCACATGAGATTACAAAGGCGCCCAGCAGTGGAAAGAGGTGGTACATCACCGTGGCGTACATCCACGGCAAGAGTATTAGGTTTAGTCTTGGAGGCAGGTAGATCTTCCAGAAGGCCCACGTATCCCAAGAGTCATGGAGTTGATCAAAGAGCAGCGCACTGCCGACCATATTCTGTATCACGACTAGAGTGGTCATGACGGCGCATACGGTAAAATCCAGGATCAGGTCCGTCAAGGTCACCTTTCGGAAAAAAATCCGCTGGATCCTCGTCACGAGGAGCGGATCGCTGCCCGGGCCGCCAGGAGAGTACGCCATGGATTTGGTGTCAATGCAGTAGCGTGACCCCCCTTTTGTATAGGATGCATGCACATAATACACCACTATACTTAAAGTCTAGTGAAACATAGAGTTAAGCGCGCCAAAAAAAAATTAAGGAGATGGCATCCCCTCTGGGTCTCTTTGAGCTCACGAGGAGAGAGTACGGTCTCTTTCCGGATGAGCGCCGCGAGCTCCTCGTCTTGGAGCGCCTCAAGGAGGCCACACTCAAACCAAAGATACCGGTGGCGCACACCGACATGTGGGTGTTCTTTCCACTAGAGGAGCGCATCGAACCCAGCTCGTACGAGGATATCGCTTACTGGAGAGTACGTCCACGCCTGGACAATCCCGGAGTGCTCCTGAGTCTTGAGGGAAAGACGGAGCACAAGATCACAAAGTTTGGTCGCGCAAACGTTGGTCTCTATGCACTGTTCAGCCTGAACGAGCCCAACCCAGTGGGCTACGACAAGCACGACATTAGGAATCTCGTGCCGTACTACCTGTTTGAGGTCTGGATCGAGGTGGAAGAGGCGATGTACATCGTACCGCTCGAAAGCCCACTGCGCCTCTCGGTTCCGCCGCGCTACGACTCGGAGGGCTACCGCTGGTTCAGAATTCGCCCGCCAGAGGCATGGATATATCGCGCAGGCCTGGAGAAACTGAACGAGGAGCTGGCGCTGTACCTCAAGAAACTCAAGGAAGGCGGCGCCTCTTTGCCCAACATCCCCAGGGCGAGGACGTTGCTGGGTATCACCAATCAGCAACAGCAGTTACCTAATACTGCGAGAAGGTTTTCAAGCTGGAACGAGGTCGGCGCTCTCGTATCGTACCACGTATCGCTCGAACTGATGCGAATCTCCTGTCCCGGCCTGGTCGAGATCGTCGACAGCAACAGGCAAGCGCCCTACATCATCGCGGTGGAAGAACAACAGGGCTCGTGGATCTACTACTGCGAGGAGCTCAGTGAGGGAGCATGGAGGCGCATCGGAGCGTTCGAGGTGCACGCCATACCACTCCGCACCAGGGCGCCTCCTGCTGTGGTGCGCGTGAGGGCGCGCGATCAAATCACGCGAGTCAGCCAGAGTCGCTTTACGCAGCCACAGCAACTGGATGCCCTCTTTGGTAAGATCAGAGCTGGCCCACCGCCTTCGTTCCTCTACACTGCGTCGCCGCGTAAGTCCGTCACACTTTTGCGCCCTCGAGATCATAGTCTACTGCCGCAGGGCTTCCTGGATGTCGTGGACAAGCGCGTCCGCTTGTCGGCCACTGACCAGGAACTTGACAGTGCCTCGCGTATCACGCTGAGCCTTGCGGAGCGCACCAACAATCCGCCCATAGAGGCGGGTACGCACCGCTGGTATGCTGCGCGGATCGACGAACTGGGGGACGAGTACTGGGACACGCGCGGCAAGAACGCCATCGCTGACCATGAACTCGTACTGCATGCCATGGGAATCATCAATGCGCGCCCCGTATCTCCCCTGTGGACGGCACCAGTTGGCGAGTTGAATCTCGATCTCAGAAGAAGGCGCAACCAGCCACTCAAACTTGCGCTGTTCTTCTTTGACGAGTACGAAGATGGCGAGTTTGACATTGATGGCGTAGCTATTTCGCTCTGGGACGCGCTCAGGGTCGATCCAATGCCCAAGTACAAGGCACCGCGCCTGCGTCGACTCAACCAAGTGATCCTCTTGCGTGTGCGCTGGGCACAATTCAAGGTCTCGCCCTACGTCGAGCTGACGCTCTCCAATGATGATGATGCTGCTGCTGCTGCTGCTGCTGTGCGACGCGAAATGTATGCGCTCATGCCACTGGCACTGCGCCTCGTGGAGACCCGACTTGCGGCCGTCCACTATCTCGAAGAGCAGCGCACATTACTGGCACTGCCTACGATCGACTCGGTGATCGACGAGCTCGAGTGCGTGGCTACCAACTCTGAACTGGCGCAGTACTTTCACCTGTACAAGGAGCGCAACTCTAGCGACGCGTACTGGGTCCGGCAGAGCGGCGATACGCCCATACCCATCAATCCCTATCGTCTCGGCGAGCGTGTGGCGCTCTTTGAAAAGACCGGCAACAGCGAGGGCATCACGGCACAGGGCACAGAGTGGTTTCATGAAGTGTCTCGCCTGTACCGTGTGGGCGACACCGCCAATGAGGCCACTGCACGCGCTCTCCTCGACACCAAATCGGGACTCGCTACCATGACAAACATCTACAACAAACTGGGGCGTACCGTTCGCGTCTCTCCGCCGTCACTGAGGGACTTTATCGAGGGTGACATGTGGCTCAGGAGGGAGCTCACTTCTCAGCATGAGCGCGGCAAGCTCGACTACCCCTACATCGACTCGGTGCCGCTCCGTCGTCTGGCGGAGCTACTCGCTGGATCGGCGCGCCTCGAGAATGAGGCCTCGGCGGACGTAGTGGTAGTGAACGAGAACGTCTTTCCTGTGGGTGCACCGCCTAGTACCGCGATGGATAGGGCCTACCGGAGGGTGGAGGTTGGCCACGCGCTGCTCTCGCGCATCCCCGCTGACGATGACGGCACCTCCACCTATCTGTCGTACCCAGACTCGTTCTTTAAGGACAGGACCATCTCGCCGGTGGCCGCTGACCTCTCGAGCCGAGCGAGTGACATGGCCGTCGCTCTTCATCCACTCCAGCTACTGGCCGACGCCGACGAGGAGGGAGTGTCACTGTTTGATCCTAGCACGCTGCCCACCTCTCTCGCTCCGCCCTTCTACAGCTCCGAAGTGGTAACGACGGCGCAGTTTGTCAAGCGCGTGGAGACTACTCGAGATCAAGGGGACCTTTACGCACTCCTACGTCTTGCTCTACCTGAGCGCGCCAAAGACAGAGAAGAATTGTCCAGCCTCTTCAAGGACCTTATCGCCAAGGCCGCGCCACCGATGGCGCCCGACTGGAGCGGCTGGTCAAGGCGCGGCTACCTTCCGCCTGATAAGGCTCCGGCGGATCTCAGGGCTGCAATTGCAAGGGAGGCAGCTGCTCGTCGTGCAGAGGAGGAACGCCGGCGTCGTCTCGAGGAACAGCGAGGCAAGTACAAGTTCAACGCGGATTGGGTCAAGGATACCTTTGAAATCGGCAGGGTGAAGATTTCGGAGTGGACCGATCTCATCTACGAACGCGCGGTCATAGAGCTACAGCGTGGTGCAGGAGACATGCTAATTACCTACGACGAGAGGGTCATACCCTCGGGCGGCGACGTGGCTTACGTAAAGGGCCGTCCGGGCGAGATGGACGACCATCTCAGGGCAGTGGATGCATCTGCAAAGGGATTCAGTCTCATGGCGAGAGACATCCTTAGTGCCATCCTACTGCTGAACACCCTGGAGAATACTCTCGACGATAGGGTTAAACAAGGTCGCGCTATCGGTCTGCCTCCGCCTCTACCAAGAGTGCAGAGTCTCAAGGACCTCATCGCCGAGGAGAGGAGGAAGGCCTTTGGGCTAGGAGACGATAACGCCACGGTCTTGGGCAACATCATTGGACAGGCGTTCGCGAAATGGCCCGACGAGAAGGAGTACTGGTTCGATACGCTCGAGAACAGGTCAGCATCAACTAGGATCTTTGACGTTACTGTATCTTCGCGGGACCACTCTGCGGCAGCCTACCTGAACGTCGCCAAGCAGTACTGGGACACTCAAGTCATGCTCGCACAAGCGTTGCCGGGCCTGTTGTCTACGAGGCTCCAGAGCAGCGTCGCCATCGAGGTCAAATTTATCGAAGAAGCCATCGAAGCAAAGCGCAAGGAGGCACTGAACGTCTCCAACCCCGGAGCGGAGGACTGGATCAAAAGTTGGGACAAGATCGAGGCTGACCTGGGCGCGATCAACTCGGAGGGCGCACTAAACGCTACGGTTGCCACAACGAGGCAGCGAGCGAGCGGCAGGGCCATGAAGGCGGCGCTTCAGTCCAAGCCTGATCTGTGGAACAATGC
>Ga0247822_10002349_pt1 | contig 12023 bp, 9 predicted proteins | sample 13C_Cellulose_Da_FD_192423 | JGI IMG/M metagenome (GOLD analysis project Ga0247822, IMG submission 192423) | Soil microbial communities from agricultural site in Penn Yan, New York, United States - 13C_Cellulose_Day30 | ecosystem: Environmental > Terrestrial > Soil > Agricultural land | place...
AACTCCGGCAACTCTCGGGCCACCTCATGCGCCTCCAGGATGCCGAGCGCCGACGCATCGCCCGGGAACTCCACGACTCGACGGCGCAGAACCTCTCCGCCCTCCAAATGGCGATCTCCCACCTCGAGGGAGCCGTGCCCACCTCCGACGCCAAGGCGCGCGGAGCCTTGGACGAGATCCGCTCCCTCACCGACCTGAGCCTCGGCGAGATTCGCACCATCTCCTACCTCCTGCACCCCCCGCTCCTCGACGAGGTCGGCCTGCTTTTCGCCCTCCGCTGGTATGTGGACGGCTTCATGACCCGCACGGAGAAGATCGTGCGCCTGGAAATACCCGACTCCCTCGAGCGTCTGCCCGCCGAGATCGAGACGACGATCTTCCGCATCGTCCAGGAGGGTCTGACCAACGTCCACCGCCACTCCGGCGCGCGCAAGGCTTGGATCCGGCTCGCCGTGGAAAACGGCTGCCTCGCCCTCGTCATCCGGGACGATGGACGCGGCATGCCGCTCGGCCCCAGCAGCCCTGGCGCTCAAGGGTCTCCCATCCTCGGCGTCGGTATCGCCGGCATGCGGGAGCGTCTGCGGCAATTTAACGGCTCACTCGTGATTGAATCGAATAGAAATGGCACCATAATTACGGCTACTCTCCCCCTTCAACCGAATGACCCAACCGACGACTAGAATCTTGATTGCTGACGACCATGAGGTCGTGCGGCACGGTGTCCGCGAACTCCTCACCGCCCAGCCCGGGTGGGAAACCTGTTGCGAGGCATCGTCTGGTCGGGACGTCGTGGAGCTCGCCGTGCAGCATCGCCCGGACGTCGCGGTTCTGGACTTAAGCATGCCCGGGTTGAACGGGATCGAGGCCACCCGGCAGATTTTGAAGACCTGCCCCGAGACGCGCATCATCATCTTCACCATGCACGAGACTGAAGATTTGGTCCGCGAGGTGTTTCGCGCTGGCGCTCACGGCTATGTGTTGAAATCCGATGCCGGCACGCACTTGGTTGCGGCCATCACCGCGGTTCTGGATGGACGTCACTTTTGCAGCACGAAACTTAGCGAATGGATCTTTGAGGGATTCCTCCGCGCCGCCGGCACCGGACCGAAAGAAGCTCCGGTGGAGGATGCCCTCACGCCACGCGAACGCGAAACCGTGCAACTGCTTGCAGAGGGTCAGAGCAATAAAGAAGTCGCCGCCATTTTAGGCATTAGCGTGAAGACCGTGGAGACCCATCGCTCCATGATCATGCGCAAGCTGCGCCTCCGCTCCTTTAGCGACCTCGTCCGCTACGCCATTCGCAACCATATTATCGAGGCTTAAAAAACCTGTTGCATAAGTCGAATCAGCGGCTAGTGTATTGCCTGTTCTAAGGCACCTTTTCTATTAGGGTCCATCACTCCCCCCTCGGGGAAGCACCACCCTACGGCCTACATAGTTCCCCCCATAGGAGAATACAGAACTCCCCCTCTTGCGGAAAAACCCTCCGCGGACCGATGCTGGGTAAGCAAACCAAATGCCTACCATGAAAAAACAAATTCCATCGCCCCGTCGGAAGAGTTCCTTCATCGCCAAAGCCCAAGCGGGCTTCAGCTTGATTGAGTTGCTCGTCGTCATCGCAGTCATCGGCATCATCGCAGCCATCGCCATTCCAAATATTGGAAATCTAACAGGCGGAGCAGAAACAGCGCGAAATCAACGAAACGCACAAACCATCGCTTCAGTTTCTTCTTCCGCTATGGCGGCAGGATGGGCTCCCACTGTTGCCACCGGAACCGCCCAAGTCGCGATTTTGATCAACCCAGGCGTCTCGGGAAATATCCCCGGATCAACTTTCAAGCTCGACATGGATGCGGCTGACTATGCCGATGCTCAACCTTACTTGAATTACACCCAAGCAGCAGGCTTTTCGTACGTGAAAGACGGAACCGGAACTGCGAACTAGCACCCCTTAGACCTTGGAGCAGTTAAGCACAGCTTAATCACCTGAAGCGGAACGCTCCGTTGTAGCGCGCAAGCTCCGGCGGACTTGAATCCCCGGAGCTTGTTTCTTCCTGTAAGTCATGTCTCCCGTAGCACCTTATCGAAAGCTCTCCACATCAGCGTTCTCGCTGATCGAGTTGCTGATTGTGGTGACTATCATCGGAATCCTCGCCGCGATCGTGATCGCCTCTTTTTCCAACGCTACCCAGGACTCCCGCAACGTGATCGTCCTGCAACAACAAGCGGTCGTTCAGGGCGCGCTTAATAGCTGGATCGCTCACGCCAGCTCCGGCCAGAGCAGCCTCAGCAGTGCCCGGACTCTCTATAACGCCGCCAGCGGCGGATCCGGAAAGCTGGCCCTGATCGCCCCCTATCTCGACAGCACCACGGTCTCCCAATTTTCCGCGCACGGAGCCGTCGCCAACGCCCTGCAAAGTGACGCCATGGAGCGGACCGATCACTACATTACCTTTTCCGCCTGGAACGCAGGCAGCTATCCGAAAGTCATCCTGGGCCCATAGATCATGACGCGCCGACCATCCACCCCCTTCAGCCGCGCGGCCTTCTCCTTGGTCGAGGTTCTCGTCGCCGTCGCATTGGTCGGTATCCTCGTCTTCATCGCCCTGCCGAACATCGTCCAGGTCAAGGACGACAGCGAGACCCACCTCGCCATCACCCGCGCGGAAGCCCTGAACATGGGCACCGCCTCCTTTATTCAAGCCCGGGGATTGACCGCAGCTAACGCCACCTGGCAAGCCGCCGCCAACGATGAAGCCCGCTACACTCTGATCGCTCCCTATCTTTCCTTTGCTCCCGGTACACTCGCCGCTTTCACTCCGGACGGCTACGGCCTGACTTTTCCCACCTCGCTGAGCAACCTCCAAAAAGCCACGCTGACCAAAAACGGCAACGAGTTGGCCTACTGAGAAAATGAACCCTTCCCGTTCATCCCTGAACATCCTGCCCTCCCTGCGGACGCGGCAGAGCGGCGTGACGCTGAGCGAACTTCTCATCACCATCGCGATCATCGGCATCCTCGCCGGCATCGCCATCTCGAATTTTAACTCAGTCATCCCCAGCGCCCGGCACGAGACGGCCTTCGATCTCATGAACTTCCTCAATCGCGGGGTGCAACACTACAATCAGGTAAACTCCGAGATCAACATCGCCACGGCCTCCGATACGAGCGACGAGTTCGCCGTACTGACCCTCCTTAAAACCCGCGACCAGGCCGCTCCGGGGTCGCCCTACATCCCTTCGGAATTCACCGCGATCTCCTCCAGCGACACGGAGGTCGTACGCATGTACTGGACAGGACGCTATTTTAAGGCGATCCCTGAAGGAACGACTGGCACGGGAATCGCGCCAGCCCCCTAAGAACCAGACACACCAGTGACCGAACCCGAAAGCTGCCCCCCGAAAACATCCCGCCTCTGCTCCCTCCTCGAAGATAAAGGCTTTAACTGTCCACCCGAGGCCGAGCAGGAGTCCGATCTTTTCACCGAGACGATCGCCAAGGCGAACGGTATCCCTCCCGATCGAGCTCTCGAGTGGCTGGCCGAGCAGTTCGACATCATCCCTTTCGACATCATCCGCCCGGTCTGCTCGACGAGGGCGGAGCAGATATTCCGCAAAATCGCCCGAGCCTCGGACGCCCCGGCCCCATGGGTTCCCTTCGGCTCCGTCGGCCCCGTCCTGCTCTGCGCACACTACGACCCCTCGGCTCAACATGCCTATGGCGTGCCCGAGCATCTGTACGAGCGCATCCTGATCGGTCGTTCCCAGTACGAGAAACTCAAGGCTGATCTCGACGCCCGGCTCCAACTTTCCAAACTTCCCGACACGAATTCCCTGGAGTTCGTGGAGCCTCCTCCTCGCAGCGGCGGTCTGCTCACAGCCCTGCGTTGGATGCTCGCCCACTATCCCCTGACTAAAAGCGAAAGCGACAAGCTCAGCGCCTGCGAGCCGTCCTTTGGGGAAATCGACATGCGCCGCGTGGGCGACTACAAACTGCTCCCACGGGATCACGGCGTCGCGTTTAACTACATGACGACCCGCCAGATGATCTTCACGGCGGAGTTTGCTCCCTCGCAGGATCTCTTTCCGGATTCGCTGCTGGAGAAGCACACCGTCTATCCCATCTATCACGGTAAAGGCACCGTTTACCTGCTCGCGGCGGATCGGGATAACTACACCTTTGAAGACGAGTGGTACTCCAGCGGCCAGGATCCCATCCGTATCATCAAGGTCCTGGCGGACGCCGAAGGCATTCGCGAAGCCATCAGCCGCAACCGCGGACGCTCGAGCGCAGCCGCTCCGACCGTGGAGGTCCACGATCTCGTCTATTCTGACGACGCCAATCTCGTCGAGATCGATCCCTCGGAGGTCCAGCGCGTCAACCCGTCGAACATCAATACGACGCCGGAGCAAATCATCCACTGGGTCCTCTATCAGGCCATCATGCGCCGCGCGAGTGATCTGCACGTGGAGAAGTTCTTTAACATGGCCCGCCTCCGTGGCCGCATCGACGGTGAGTTGCAAATCATCCACTCCTGCTCCGAGGAACTCCTCCCGCGCCTGGTCAGCCTGCTGAAAAACTATGCCAACATGGGCCAGCGCCGCCAGACGGCGGAGGACGGGCGCTTCGCCATGCGCATCGGCCAGCGGCGTATTGACTGCCGTGTCTCGGCCATTCCGTGCAGTAAGGAACTCCAGAAAATCACCATCCGCTTCCTCGACAAGCGCGACGGTGTGCGGGAACTCAGCGAGCTCAACCTCTCCCCCCGCCAGTCGAGCATCATTAAAAGCACGCTCAGCCGCGACCAGGGTCTGATCCTCGTGACCGGCCCGACCGGCAGCGGCAAGACGACTTCGCTCTACGCGTTCATCAACAGCATCATTAGCGAGTCGATCAACATTCACACCATCGAGGATCCCATCGAGTACGAGATCGAGGGCATCAACCAAACCCAGACCGACCCGATCAATGGCATCGACTTTGGCGAAGGTCTGCGCCGCATCCTGCGCGCCGATCCGGACGTCATCCTGATCGGTGAATCCCGCGACGAGGAAACCGCCTCGGCCGCCGTGAACGCCGCGCTCACCGGGCACCTTGTATTGACGACGCTACACGCCAACGACTCGCTCCGCGCTATCTCGCGTCTGATTTCGATGGGGGTCGCTCCCTACCTGCTGGCAGACTCCCTCGCTCTCTCTCAGGCCCAGCGCCTCGTCCGGCGTCTTTGCGCCCACTGCAAGCAACCGATGGCATTGAGTCCTGAAGTGCAAAACATCTTCGAGCTGAACCAAGTCGCGCTCCGCCCCGATCAAAACATCATCTACCGTCCGTCGGGATGTCCGGAGTGCAGCGAAAGCGGATATCGCGGCCGCGTTGCCCTGATGGAAATGTGCGCGATCGATTCTGAACTTGCCGACATGATCGCGCGCAACGCACCTCAAAGCCAGATGCGCGTCATCGCGCAAAAAGCGGGCGTTCTTTCACTCTATCAGGAAGGCCTGAGTCAGGTTCTCGCTGGCCAAACGACTCTCGAAGAGATCGCCTGCCTGAGCTACACATCCATCGTGGCGTGATCGATGTCCGATGCGGACCTTTACAAAAGATCCGCGTCGCGCAAGGTCGTCATCAAGTGACCGGAACGCTGCAGGCATTCCGCATAGACAGCCTGATCTGCGGAATTCGGCACCGCCCGTGAAGCCTCATCGACCGCAATGAGCCGATCACTAATAGCCTCCAGACATTGCTCCTGGCCAGCCGCCCATCCCGCCTGAATCGCGGCCCCCAGGCTGGCCCCCTCGCCACTACGCAGGCAAACCGTAGGCACACCGAAAACATCGGCACAGATCTGACGCCAGATCGTGCTATTGCTACCGCCGCCGGTTAGACGAATTTCCGATGGCGTCAAACCTAGCTCGCGCAGACGCTGCAGACCGTACCCCAGCCCTAGTGTCGCGCTCTCCATGGCGGCGCGAGCCAAGCCGGCGGGCGAGAAGTTATTAAGGTTGAGTCCATGCAGCACGCCCGTGCCGGACGGCAGATCCGGCGTACGCTCACCGGTCAGATAAGGCAGGAACGTCAGCCCATTTGCCCCGGCGGGGACGGACCGGACCTGCTGTTCATACTGCGCATAGTCCCAGCCGAAAATCTTCCGCACATGCTCGGTGACCAGCGTCACATTCATCGTGCAGATCAAGGGCAGCCAATGATCCGTGCTATCGCAGAATGCGGCGACTTCGCCCTGAGGATCGATGATCGGTGTTTTCGAGAAGGCAAAGAGCGTCCCCGAGGTGCCCAGGCTCGCCGTCACCACGCCCGTCCGGATATTGCCAGTGCCGATGGCGGCCATCATATTATCGCCGCCTCCCGCGCTCACGATCACGCCCGCGGACAGGCCCCATTTCTGGCACAGTTCTTCCCTAAGTTCCCCATGCACCGCTCCGGAGGAGCGTAATGCTGGCAACCGCTCGGCCAGACCGTCTCCGATAAAGTCCAGCACAGGCTGGGACCACTTGCGTGTATTGACATCGAGCAGCGCCGTGCCGGAGGCGTCGCCATACTCCATGCTTTTCACCCCGGTCAGCCAGAAGTTCAGATAGTCATGCGGCAGCAGGAAGCTTCGGCTGGCCTTCCAGTTTTCCGGCTCCTGCTGGCGTAGCCAAAGCATCTTCGGAGCCGTGTAGCCCGGGCGCATCGTATTCCCCACCAGCTTGATCACTTCCTCCGCGCCACCGAAATGCGCAGTCATTTCTTCGCATTGCGCGACCGTCGAAGTATCGCACCAGAGCTTGGCCGAACGAATTACCTGATCCTGGGCGTCGAGCACGACGAGGCCGTGCTGCTGCCCACTCACGCCGATGCCGCGCACCTCTCCACGCCGCGCTCCCAGGGAGCTCAGCACTGCCGAGACGGTCACATCGACCGCGTCGGACCAGTCTTGAGGATGCTGCTCCATGGCACCGACCGGCAGGCCCGGCACGAATCCATAGGCCTGATGAGCCGAAGCGAGGATCTCGCCCGTATCCCAATCAAGAGCGATGGTTTTCGTACTTTGCGTGCCGCAGTCGATGCCGAGGAATATCATGGGGAGGGTATTAGCTTCTGAGATATTGATTGACGATGGCCTCCAGGACCTCTTGTCGACCAGACTTTACGACGGGTGCCTGGTTTTGCAAGGCGAGGGCATGCAACTCCTCCAGCGTCGCCTGCCCGGCCTCAATCTTCTGCCCCAACTCGGAATCCCAGCTCGCGTAGCGCGCCTTGACGAACTCACCGATGCGGCCATCCGCGCGGATCGCTGCCGCTATCTTCAGCCCTTGGGCAAAGGCGTCCATGCCCGCGATGTGTGCGTGGAAGAGATCCACCGGCTCGAAGGAATCGCGACGGCGCTTGGCGTCAAAGTTTAGTCCACCCGTCGTGAAGCCGCCCATCTCCAGGATCTCCAGCATCACGCCCGTGGTGAGATAAATGTCGGTCGGGAATTCATCCGTGTCCCAACCACAATTCGCCGTCCCCTGATTCGCGTCGATCGAACCAAGGGCATTCGATTCACGGGCGCTCCGCATCTCATGCACCATGGTGTGGCCCGCCAGCGTCGCGTGATTCGTTTCGAGGTTTAGCTTGAAGTGAGGGAGCAGATCGAACTCCCGTAGGAAGTTCAGACAGGCCGCCGTGTCGGAGTCGTATTGATGCGTCGTCGGCTCCTGCGGCTTGGGCTCGATGTAGAACTGGCCCTGATAGCCGATCTTTTTCTTATGATCGACCGCGAGATGGAGGAAGCGGGCGAGATGTTCGCGCTCCCGCTTCAGGTTCGTGTTGATCAGCGTGGAGTAGCCCTCGCGTCCACCCCAGAATGTATAGCCTTCTCCCCCGAGTTCGTGAGTCACTTCCAACGCTTTTTTTACCTGCGCTGCGGCGAAGGTGAAGACGCCCAACTCCGGCGAGGTCGCCCCGCCCTGCGCATAGCGTGGATGTGTGAAAAGACACGCAGTGCCCCAAAGCAGCTTCTTGCCCGTGGCCTGCTGCTTCTCCTTGAGCAGCGCGGCGACGCGATCAAAATCGGCTTCCGTTTCCCGGATCGTGGCCCGCTCCGGTGAGACATCACGGTCGTGGAAGCAGTAGTAGTCGATGTCGACTTTTTCGAGAAATTCGAAAAAGACATGCGCGCGATTTAACGCGTTTTCCAAGGACTCCGTCCCATCGTCCCACGGAGTCAACGCCGTACCCGAGCCGAAAGGATCGGACAGCGGGTTACGCATGCAATGCCAGTAAGCCGCGCCGAAACGCAGGTGATCCTTCATCGACTTCCCCTCGACCAATGCGTTGGCGTCATAGAACTTGAACGCTAAGGGATTACGAGAATCAGGACCTTCGTAAACAATGGGGGAGACGGGGAAGAAGTCAGACATAAACTATCTTCTTACGTTAACCCTCGCAGCGGGTTTGAAAACCGCATTTTGCGGGTTTTCCTTGTCATTTTGCGACAGAGCTTCTTTCCTGATCAGCGATGATCTCGCGTATCGTCGTCACCACCTCCGATCTTTTTGTTCGCCGATTGACTCCTGCTCTGACGTCCTTCGTTCGCGACGAGCACGAGTTTCGCATCATCGACATCTACCGCCCGGCCGCAGAGCTTCGCCGTCTCATCCGCGCCAGCCGTCCCGCCGCCATCATTACGGAGTGGCTGCCTAAGACCACCGAGATGATCGTAAAGCTCGGCTACCCCACCATCATCGCCGACACTGATGAGATCTACCCCGGCACCGTCAGCATCGACGTCGATGACCGCAAAGTCGGCGAAACGGCTGCCCGCTTTTTCCTCGAGGCCGGCTACCGTCACTTCGGCTGCGTATACTTTCCCAGCGCCTACGGCCTGCAACGCCTGCAGGGATTCACCGATTATCTAAGTCGCCACGGTCACACCTGCGAGGCTTATCAACACGAGGAACCGGAAACGCGACACTATATGGAGTCGTGGGAAGAGCCTCCGGCGTCCTTACGCCGCTGGCTGCGTCGCCTCCCGAAGCCCGTCGGCATCTTCGCCATCCACGACCCGCTCGGACGAGTGGTCTGCGAGGCCGCCATGGAGGAAAAACTCCAGTCCCCCGACGACCTCGCCATCGTCGGGGCGAACAACGATGAGCTCGTCTGCGGACTTAGCTATCCCCCCCTTTCGAGCGTGAGCATTCCCTGGCACCACATCGGAGCCCTAGCGGGAAAATGGACACAGTCATTACTCGAGGGCGTCGCACCTCCCGCCTCGCCGATCCTCGTCCCGCCTGGACCAGTCATCCAACGACGCTCCACCACCCTCACCGCCGTTGACGACGGAGAACTGCGGCGCGCCCTCCAGTACCTGCGTGAGCGGCATATCGACGAGATCACCATCCAGGGCATGTGCGAAGACCTTCGCGTCTCGCGTCGTTCGCTGGAGAGGAAGTTCCAGACTCACCTGCACTCCTCACCACATGACACGCTCTCCCGGTTCCGCACGGAAACGGCCAAGCGCCTCCTTATCGAGACCGACCTCCCCATGGCCCACATCGCGGAGCGCAGCGGCTTCGGAGACGCAGAGCGCTTCTCCATCGTCTTTCGCCAGCAGACCGGCCAGCCTCCCAGCACTTTTCGTAAGTCAGCCAAGGGCTCTTCTCCATAAATCACCCTCCCTTCCCCACCAAAGAAAGCTTGTTCTATCACTGGGCTAGTACTTCTAATGCCGCTCAAATCCCCCGCCGAAATCTCCCACCACAAAGACACTTTCATGAGCAGTTCCAACACTTGGTTCAACGAAGCCCGCTACGGCATGTTCATTCACTGGGGTGCCTACTCCGTCGCGGGCCGCGGCGAATGGGTCGCCAATCGCGAAATCATCAGCAAGGAAGAATACACGCGAAAGTACGTGGAGAATTTTCGCGCGGAAAACTATGACCCCGCCTCCTGGGCGGAACTCGCCAAAAGCGCCGGGATGAAGTACGTCGTCCTCACCACGCGCCACCACGACGGCTTCGCCCTTTGGGACACCAAGACCTCCGACTTCAACGCGACCAAGATCGGTCCGCGCCGCGACCTGCTCACGCCGTACGTAGAAGCCATCCGCGCCGCCGGACTCAAGGTCGGCTTCTACTACTCCGTCGCCGACTGGTTTCATCCCGACTATCCCGGAGCCTACTGCCGCGACTGGCCGGATGCCTGGCCCGACGAAGCCAAGCGCCAAAGCTTCATCAAATACTATCACGCTCAGTTGGAGGAGTTGATGACCGGTTACGGCCAGATCGACGTCCTTTGGTATGACGGCTGCATCCCCGCTCCCACTGACGGCGAGACGATCAACCGCCGCATCAAGCAACTCCAGCCCCACATCCTCATCAACGAACGCAACGGCGCCCCCAGCGACTACCACTGCTCCGAGCAGGCCATCAAACCCGCCGCACCCGGTATTGACTGGGAAGCCTGCATGACGCTGAACTCCAACTGGGGCTACCACGCCGGCGATGACAGCTGGAAATCCGCCCGTGAAGTCATCCGCATGCTGACCGAAACCTCCTGTAGCGCGGGCAACCTCCTCCTTAATATTGGGCCAAAGGGCGATGGCTCCATCCCCGCCGAATCCTCTACCATCCTCCGCGAAGCCGGTGACTGGCTAAGGCGCAACGGTGAATTCCTGAGCAACTCCTCGCGCTCACCCTTTACGTGGAATAACTGGGGCCGCGTCACCACCAAGGGCCACACCATCTACCTGCACGTCTTCAACGGCACCGGCCCCGAACTTTGCCAGACCGACATCCGAAACAAAGTTCTCTCCGTGCGCTACCTCGACGGCGGGCAGTCCATCGACTTCACCCAGCAGGAAAGCCGACTTATCCTCCACGGCCTGACCAATCCTCTGCGGGACCCCATCGCCACCACGATCGCGATCGAGGTCGAGGGCGAACCCCAGACCCAGCGCCCTCAGACGAGCTTCTGGATCCCAGGCTAAAGCGGCGGACGCCGAAACAGATCGGAGCCTTTCTTAAAAATAACTAAGCGCTAGTAGCAGACAACTCGTCCAAGGTGCCTGCTACCGCCAAGATTCTACAACTGGCTAATGCGGCGGAACGCGGCGTAGCGTTCGTCGATCTGGGCCTGGTCGACCTTCTTAAGGCGTTCGAGGCTGAACTCTTCGACGTTGTAGCTCGCGAGGACGCTGCCGTAGATGATCGCCTGCTTGAGGTCGTCAAAGGTGACTTCGCTCTCGCTGCAGTTCTTCGCGAGATAGCCCGCGAGTCCACCGGCGAATGTATCGCCCGCGCCCGTGGGATCATGGATGTCTTCCAGAGGATAGGCGGGGCAGCTGAAGAACTGGCCTTCGTCGCCGAAGAGCAGGCAGCCGTGTTCGCCCTTCTTCACGGCGACATACTGCGGCCCGAGAGCGCGGAGTTTGTGGCCGGCCTTGATGAGGCTGGTCTCGCCGGTGAGTTCGCGAGCTTCGCTATCATTGAGGATCAGCATGTGCACGCGGGCGAGGAGTTCGATGAGGCGGGGCTTGGCGATGTTGATCCAAAGATCCATCGTGTCGGCGATGACAAAACGGGGCAGCTTGACCTGATCGAGCACGTGGTGCTGGAGGTCGGGAGCGATGTTGGCGAGGAGGACGAATGGCGTCTCCTTGTAGGACTCCGGGAGCACGGGATTGAAGTGCTCGAATACGTTCAGCGCGACCGAGCGGGTCTCGCGGGTGTTCATATCCCACATGTACTCACCGGACCAGCGGAAGGTCGCTCCCTCCACGATCTGGAGACCGGCGAGGTCGACCTGGCGCTTTTCGAAGAGCTCGATGTGTTCCTTGGGGAAGTCGTTACCGACGATGCCGACGAGGTTCACGGGGCTGAAAAAGCTGGCCGAGACCGCTCCATAAGAGGCAGAGCCTCCGAGCAGATTGGCATGCTCCGCGAGCGGAGTCTTGATGTCATCCAAGGCGATAGATCCAACAATCAATACGGACATAAGCCGGGGAGATTGGCCTGACGCCTCGGAGGAGGCGAGGAAA
>Ga0247822_10002350_pt1 | contig 12022 bp, 11 predicted proteins | sample 13C_Cellulose_Da_FD_192423 | JGI IMG/M metagenome (GOLD analysis project Ga0247822, IMG submission 192423) | Soil microbial communities from agricultural site in Penn Yan, New York, United States - 13C_Cellulose_Day30 | ecosystem: Environmental > Terrestrial > Soil > Agricultural land | place...
ACACTCGGACTTACCACCACGACGAGGCATCGTCATCCCGATAATTCGCCGGGGCGTTTTTCATTGCGAATTCAAGAGATCAGCTCGACACAAAAGGAAAAATGATCTGTGACTTGTGTGGCCCGGCTGCCAAGTGCAAGAATTAATATACACATTTGTAAAAGAATGCCAGTTATTCAATCTACTTTAAAAAGAAAACATGCAGACATTTCACAGCCCCTTCCAAAGAGAGGACGGTCCTCCATTCCGGAGCAGACGTTATCCGATCGTCAGCAGCTGTATATGGACTTTATCGCGTCTCGGTCTCGGAAACGGCACCTGACACGAAGAGAGCAGCATGACGCGGTACGGGGATCCTCCCGTTTCGTACAGGGTAATTCGATTATGTATTCGATGAACCGGACCCTGGAACGTCTCGATACGGTCAATTATTACCGCTCGTACATGCAGCGGCTGGCACATCAAATCATTCTCAGTGGTTTGGCCTCGTTGATCTATGGACCATCCAAAGATGATCACGAATTGGAAATTCTCGAGCGAAATGGATTCAAATCGCTCCGGCGAATTATCGGGATGACGATGCCTCGTCGTGGTGGTAAGTCCGAGTGTACCGCTCAAATCATTGCGGTTTGTTTGCTTTGCATTCCCAACATCAAGATTGTATCCGTCGCGCCCTCGACTCGCGCGGCTGGTGTGGACTCTGGTCTACTTGGCCACGTGTCTCGTATTTTGCGAAAGCTGCTGGGCTGTCGCAACTTCGAGCGCAACAAGGAGAAGCTCTGGATCGAAAAGAGCAAGACGGATACGAGGGAGTTCTATGCGTATCCAGGTGGTGCCGCTGACAAGTAAGTTTTTTATCCAATCAGGATGATACACATGTGTTCCCTTTTATCAGGGATTCTCACAAATAAAATGAAACGCAAACACGCGTCGAGTAATGACAAATGCGAAACCAACGCGGATTACATGGCGTGGATCGGGATGGATAACCGTGATACGGTGTGTGGCGCGGCGTCGTTTGAAGGGAACATATGGCTGGCAAACCGTTTCCACATAGAATTTCTCGATATGAACAGGCCATACGAACCACACTTTGAACCAGTTGCGGGGGTAATATCCATGGAGATCATGCCGGATAAACCTAACCAGTGTATTGCACTACAGAAAAACGGATGGATGAACTTCTTACGGTCCAACCACCAGACCAGCAGGTGTGTACAGCGATTGTACTTTGGAGATCGCATGCCGTATAAAGTGGTGACGGATCCAAATTACGCCTCGTTCGTTTTTTTGTTAACCACTAAGGGGATTGTCAAGTACGACTTGGTGAATTTGTGTGAGGATTCCTTCATTCCCGTTAAACGAGAAGTACGGACGTGTGATATACTAAATAAGAGACAGCTCATTTTTCACGATGAGGACAAATTGAAGATTTGGGATTCACGACAATCCAAATATGCCTTACAAATAACACATAAACCGTTAGATGATGTATACTGTTTCTCCCGTAAAGAAAGCCAACTGTACATTGGTAAAGGAACGGATGGGATCGATATATTAGACTTAAAAGCGAACAAAATTAGACAATGGTCTCCTCTTCCCTCGTACGGGTTGTGTGTGAAGGACAACGTCATAGTGAGCTGTGACCGGACGTGTGCCTATTCGTTCGAAAATGTGCCCCATACCTATCTCAAATCGCATTTTCCAAACTGTATACGAGTCACTTCCATACACAAAAACACCGTGGTTATTTTAGGATGAACACAAGTTTTAGTTGATTGTTACGTGGATGTATTTCCCCGTTGAACGGTTTTAGATCCGACGTGTACACCTCGTCCATGATGACTCGTATGGTTTCCTGTGTAGTCCCATCCCTGAATGTTTCTTTCTTGTAAGCAATTCCATCCCCGATCCCAAATACACTCACGATGTTTTCGTATGCTTTCTTGTGTTCTTTCGGGAGACCCGGAAGTTCCAAGTCTTCGTGGTTCACCACACGGAGACGTTTGAATTCCTCATCGTGCTCATAATAGAGTTGGAGACTGTTATTTTTACATCGAACAGATTTATACGTTGAACTGGCCAATGCTTTAAACGAAACATCGGCCAGTGGATGTAGCTCTACAATGGATGGATCCGGCTGAGCCGCCAGCTTTAAATCGTCTACTCGACGACGCTTTCTTGAAGACATATTTAGACCAATAATAATTCAATGTGACCATATGAGTCGGGATCGCTTTCTGTCTGGTCAACATGGTAACTGTAAAGCTGGTCAACCAGGTCATTTGCCGTCGAATACTTGCTAAACCCGACCCACTTGGCGGGTCCATACCTTACCTCACTCATCACGTATCCATTCCCTGCCTGGTTTTTCACGAATTTTCCATTTTTAACTATTGGGACTTGATACGCGCGTTCTTCGAGTGGGCAATACAGGGACGGGGAAAGGACACATTTCCAGATTGGTGTGTATTGTGATAATTCGTTTGCCAAACGCTGGCGTTTGGACGAGACGTTTCGCAAACGCCGAAGAAACTCTGGCTCGTTGCATGTGGTGTCCACCATGGTTTTCACCAAGAACAAAAACATGTTCCCTTTCACTTCCGGTCCAAAGATATTCCCACATCGTGTTTGTCCCCTCAACGCGAGGGTGGCCTTCCGAATATCGGAAGAGTATTCATCCAGTTCTTGTTCAGGCGCTGGCGGGGTTTTTAGTACACCCTGTGGCCACCATGCCTTGTCAAACGGAGTTTCTTGCATTTGAAACGCAAGATCAATTTTAGTTTCGTTTGGTTTGCCGGTGTAATCGTATGTCAGATCTGTTTTCTCCAGGTACTCCATCTGTCGCTCGTACATCAACTCATTCACCCTGGTCAAGGTCGCCATGCGATTCGCTTGAGCAATTGGAGCACCACCCATTCCATACGCGACGACTTCACCTGTTTGCATAAACACGTAACTATTTACCGGGATCGAATGGGACTGTCTTCCATATTCCGGTATCGGCTCGACAAAGTAGTCCCGAGTCACCGCCTTGTTCGTGGGGGTCATAAATGCGCCACTCATTTTTTGTTTGTGTGCATGTCAATGATCACTCTCCGTTATAAAAGGGGGAATTAGAAAGATGCCATATAAAGCATTCGACGACGATGAAGGAAGCGAGGATATGCTTCGCAATTTATCCAAAGTGGTACATGATACAGCCGAAACGGATAGTCAGTTATTCCAGAGCGAGGAAGTTGTGACCACGCAAAGTCTGATTAAGCAATACATGAAACCCAGTACAAAGTGTTTTGGTTGTAGATACATGTTTCGACCGCCCGTTTCACCCGGGACGGATCCCGATATGGAGCATCTATGGGAGTTTTTGGAATCAAACGTGGATACATCCAATCTCTTCTATATCTGTGACGAGGTACAGGAAAAATGGGACGATGAGATATGGCAACCAGCAGCCGCGGCGGACGAGGATATCCCATGGTGGTCCAAGGAATTGGTTTTCATACACGTGATTTGGCACATCAATGTACCGAAACTCCAGTGTATTTACATGATCATCAAGCTGAAAGCAGAAGAAGAATTCGCATCGCAGCGCATATTTGTCAATGGGGAAGCACACAAAGCCAACGCGGCATACCTTGCCACTCTTCGAAAACAAATAAGAGAATACATGTCATTATTAGTTAGCCTGCAAACAAATGGCTGAGTTAGGGAATTATATCCAAGCCAAATGTGGTGATATCGTGAGAGACATTATTCCCTTACTGTGTGCACCCGTTAAAAAGCAATGGATTCAATGGGTCAACGAATTAAATCGCCACGGTGTGTCCGTGCTGAGAAGAGAATTGAATACAACCCCCACATCCGATCCGTATGCAGACGAATTGAGTAGAGATAAACTTGCGGAAACACCCATGACAATCAAGGAGTTTTGTCGTTCGTTTCGTTGGTTTGCCAAACCCGTTGGTGCGATTCCACCGGATTTTGATATTGAATTTGGCTTTGCAATAAGAAATTATTATTTAGCACGCGAACCCGATGGATGGGATCTTCTTGATTATATTCGTTACCATTTCCCCAGTGTTAAAATACATTTGTTACAGAATGACCCAGAAACCAGAACATGGACCGATTGGGTTAACGAGTTGGATGGTGGACCGAAAAGAGGCATATTCATAAGAGACAGACGCAGTGATAGCAGTATGGGTGAGATGACCATCTTGGAATTTCTTCGTTCGTTCAGGTTGGAACTATCGGATACACTCTATCGATATCACCCCGAGGATTTCGACGATGCGTTTAAATCATTGATTAGAAAATATTTGTTTGTACCCGTATCCGAACCTCCGTCATCACCGCCCAAGCAGTTATCATGGACGCTGAAAGAATATGTAGAAGATGTGGCCTCAACTTGTACACGTGAAGATATACAGAAGATTGTGACATACAGTGGAAGTAAATCATGGGATGATTGGGTGAAAGAGTTGGACCCCGCAAAGCTTCTTCTGCAATCCAAGCAACGCGTGCACGACAAGGACGATAAGATTGACGTATATTCGTTTTTCGCTTCGTTTCGTCTAATACCATCAGAGTTGTACTTAAGATACAACTCGGAAGAATTCGATTTCGAATTTCGTGGGATGGTCGTGAAGTATTTCGCGAAAAACCCGCTTCCTGATCATTTCGCGGTGCGCGTCTACACGACATGTGTTAAACTGGGATTGGATTATAACACTGTTGTGAAGAAGCTATACAGGGATCGACTGAATACCGAGACACAAGACGAATGGAATGAACGATTACTTCCAATGTTTACGGCAAATGGATCGAGGACCTCGATGAACATCGAGGCGTATCTTCGTGTGACGGAGGATCTCATGACCGCGTTACAGAATTACGCAACCGATCAACCATCCATCAAGCGTATGCGAATACTAAAAGAAAAAGAGGATGAGAAGGAATTCCTGGTGCGATACAGGAAATCGTATCTTGATTTGTTACCTCGGGAAGTCCTTGAATCGGGATTCTTTGATTACAGTGCATATAGATCAGAGAGACACATTCGAGATGAAATCAATCTGGGGATTCGTTCCTATTGTGTTGCCATGCTGGCCAATACACACACCCCTGGTGAGATTGTCGATGCGCTCTATTCATTTGTTCGGTCCATGCCATGGAGAACATACCAAGCATTGTATCAGTTCTTTGATCAAACCATTGGACGAAACCAAGACAAGGACGCAATTGAATATGCAATCAAGGCTCTGCATTACGTGATCATGACATCGGATGAGGATTTGACAGAGATTGTGTATCGATGCGACGGTACCCCGGTTGTGAAGCATATCGGTGCGCATCCCAACACCGAAACTCACCTCCAAAAGTTGTTGGAAGAATATCGCTTGCTGTCTGTGCCTATAACACCGCCAGCTGTGTCACACACCTCGACGCCTCCTGCAACACCACCGCCAGCTGTGTCACATACCCCGACGCCTCCTGCAACACCACCGTCAGCTGTGACGACTACCCCGGCGCCACCTGCAACACCTCCACCAGCTGTGTCACATACCCCGTCGTCTCCGCCGCCGGCTGCTCCAACCTCGCCATCCGCGCTAAACCCGGCATCACAACAACCACACGCTGCGGTTCCCCAGCATGCATATTTGGATGAGTACAAGAAGCGATTTGAATACCTGGATACCAAGGGTTACCAGAGAACAAAGAAGTGGCTCGAAATGAATCAGTACACTGCGGAGTCATTGGATCACGAACCGTCAGAGGCTCGGATAATCGAAGTGTCGAACAGAATGATCAACATGATGAAAACGGCTTTAAAGTACAAAAAGACGGCCCGGGTGATATTTGACAATCTAGCAGCTCAGTATGAAGGATTCGACAAGCTTATTGATGACAAACAACTGGACGCCATTGAAGCAGCATACAAGGAATCAGTTAAATCTGATGTGATCAAAAAATTATATGAAAGTATAAAGGCGATTCACAAGGCCCAGTCAAATACAGAATATGAAAAGGCGATGCAAACAGGGAAACGTCAAGCCTTGTTAGCACGGTTGGGAACACTGGAGGTCGACGGAGAACCGGCGAACCTATTTCCAATGGGATACGCTGTCAGGCGATATCTAGAGATCAACAAAGCTACAAATTAGACGAACTAAATCAATTGGCAATCGGGCATCAAAAAACATATCGAGAAAATATTCCAATGTCTTGATGGATCCAAACATGTCCATGTAATGATATGCATATTCCATTGTAAGCAATTTGTTTTTCAATACGAAATCAAGCACAATGTCGTATGATTCAACCTTATAAAGAAACCAGTCCCGTTTTCTCAACAATGGCATCCCATGTTTCAATGCTTCAATCAACACCTTGCCTTTCCATGTATCATCTGGATAATTCTTCACGTCCAGTCCATTCCGTATGAGACTTATATACTCGTGTCCCTTCATATCACCTACGCGCTGGAGATTACGTGTATACTCCGGGTGTGCCAGAACCCAAGGAACGAGATCCGTGTTCAAAAATGAACGAGGTCTTTCCAGAATATTGGATACTAATGCCCAGCGTACAGATGGGATAACTCCCTGGATTGTCGCCTTGATAAAATCCACAGAATCAACATCCGTCACAATTAATCCATCCGCGAAAAAATTTTGTTTTATATATGGTCCGTGAATTTGATTTTCTAATAACGGTAACATTTCTGAAATTGTTACCGCCCTCGTACATATGGACATATTGTAGAACTGGATGAGCTCGTTTGGTATCCGGATCCAATCCTGTTGTGGATATTTCGCAAACATCGACTTGGGGTGTTTTTTCCTGTACTCCTGTAGTGGTTTGATGGACATCGGGCATTTTCGCTGGGTGTGATAGTAGGCGGAAATGGATATCACCTGTATTAACTCGGATGACATTTGGTTCACACAGAAACACCGATTGAACCAAAGAAAATGGGGTGTACAACAAACGTCTCGACATTCAAATTGTGAGGTACACGTACCCACTGATCATTTAATTATCCAAGAGCACGAAAATAAACCAGGGCGAGGAAGACCACGACACATATGCGAAACACAAAGAACACAGTTATACGCAGAATTGCTACAGAGATATTCCCTTTTGAAGTTATCAGAGATATATGGCACAGGCAATTTTGAAGCATTTAACACAGAAGATTTCCGTAATTGGAAAGAACACATCCCCGTGGATGTGTTAATCGGTGGATTGGAGGTTAACCGTAAACGAATTATCGATGAATTTCTTAGCGATCAAGCCGACCATTGGCTTCGAAAACAACGAGCGGTGTTTAAATACGATCCTGATGTACCATTCATTTTGTGTGAACACATGGAATTAGACCCACTTGCATATGGGATTACGGGTCAGACAGGTGCCCTGCTTCGTTTTACAAGAGATATTCGTCCACCCAATGAACGATTTTACACCGTCCAGTTAAATGAAAATGAACCATCCCCTTGTGTATACGACGTGGCACCCGAAATGTTGTATTATCATGCCAATAATTTCGGGATGTGTCCAATGATCCCACAGCCATGTAACCCCAACTACTACTTGATTGTACAGGGCACGGAAAATAATTTCTTTGATGAAGACTCTCCGGACGGGGAGTTTTGCGACGGGGTCATCTATCCTATTGGGGAGATGTATGCGTTCGGACAATTGGAATCCTCCCGTCTCGCCCCAACACAAGAAGAACAGCACAAGATGGCACAGGTGTTTCAAAAAGAAGATAAATCGTGCTTTTACAGTCCTGGTGATTTGTGCTACTATCGTGCATCGTTACTATTTGAGATGAAAGTACGAGAGGTGCTCGCGCCGTTGTTGAAATTTGATTTGGTCCATCTACTTGAAGCGTACGGCGTGCTCTGTCGCATGCATGATTGGTCCCACGCACTGGATTTGCGATCACATGGTTACGTTGGTAAACCGTCAGGGGTACCGTACAATCCACGCAGAGGGAAGATCTCACGAGCGTTGAAATTTGTGATTCAAGAATTGGAAATGTCCCCTCGCAACTTGACGTTTTTGTTTCAACATTTATTTCGAGAATACGGAATGGCAAAATCTCCCTTCCAAGATGGCACGATTATGCGCGTGTTTGGGTTTGGGTCAAACAGACCGGGGTTGATGAGTTATCTCCCCGAACTACACAAAAACTATCGCCATCATCCCCAGCAACGTACATCATCCGATATGGAAAAACTGCTGGCATTCCGGGCACGTTCATCCAAGAAGAAACGAAGTCACTGGAACAATGAAACCAAAAAACTGATTGAACACAGCGATAGTGATATACGACGAGTACCCGTACCTGAACTGGATGAAATCATTCATCAATTGGGTGTACCATACAAACTGATTCGTCAGGTATTTGCAGAGCGCCGATGGGATAAAACATGGTACATCCAAACCGTTGCATCTTCCACTAGGGGAAAAACGGTATTGGGTGGATCCATTTCTAAATATGCACGCGAGGATAGAAAAACAAAAGCACATAGTTCGCTGCATTCCAAACTGGAACTTGTGCGCGTACAGCGTTTAATTGAAAAGCAGGATTTCTTCAAACATTTCCGAGAACGCGCAACGGCTTGTTGGAAACAATTGACACGCGATACGGATAAAACAGAAGTGTACGAAGACTACTCCCCGAGTAACAAACGTATGAAACCAGACGATGAGGATTTAGATGATTTCGCAAACGAGTTGAAGTCCCAATTAGAGGCCAAGGAATCTGAACCGGAAGATGACGAAGAGGAGGACGAAGAATACGACGAAACCACCGTGGCAGGATGTCAGCGGATATTTCAGCGCCAAAGTGCACGTATCCAAGCACGAGAAGAATATATAAAGTGGGCAAACAAGATACGTACGAATGTCGCTCCGGACTACACCGTAAAGAGAAGATTGGTGTACAAGTATCACGATAGTGGTTCAATCACAACCGATAGAGAACACGTATATGCTATTTATTTTTTGAAAAAACGAACGAGAATCGAAGAAGAAATTATAGAAGAGGTGGAAGAAGAAGAGGAAGTTGTCGAGACATATTATCTGTAAACCATGGATACGATCATCAACGAGATTGCCGCTGAAATCAGTCGAACTGTCCACCCGATTAAGGCCGATGAGACATGGGCCACACGAGTGTTTCTACCAAAGCAACCCATTGAAAATTGTTACAATCTCGTTTTTCGTACATCTATTGGACAACAAAGTTTGTTGTACAGGAAAGGTAAGGGAAACCGTCCAGTCACCTCCGGATTTGGGAAACAGTTTAACACCCGTACCACATATAACGGACAACCCGTGTGGTTTCGCTTGATTCAAGAACGAGAGGTATCAGATCCAAAGGCGGTCCAGGAACAACATGTGTTGTTTAATAAAATCGCTGACACAATCATTCAATTATTTCAACAACATGCAGCGTTTTGCCCAGTTACTGAGTGACTCGGATCGTCAGGTTACGTCCAAGGATGTGGAAACCATTTTACCCCTACTCGAAAAGGTCGACGACCATCTTGAACGAGCTTCCGATAAGCTGATTGCGAGTATCCTGGAGGACCCTACTGGACTTCGTATGCGAGTGACATTGATGGCCGCCGCGCGTTTCGAGGAGATCATCAAAGAACTCCATAAGTTCAAGCAACCGAATGATCCACATCATCAATTGTTTTCGTTCTTGGAGAAACACGGTGGACTGTCCACGATACAAGTGGCGGATCTAGTTGGTCAGTTGGATACCTATCCTTTCTTTTACGAAGATGGCAAAATTCAAGCATGTGAGTTCGAGACGAAGGAGTCGTACTATCGTATGTTTCGTCAGGGTGATACATGGGATGTGAACAAAGACGGGGGCTTCGTTACCGATGATCCGTTTCCTCTGATTGGGATTATGCAAAAACATTGGGATGTAGCTTTTGAATTATTTAAAGAGAATTAAGTAAAATCAGTCGTATCAAATACCACGTCAAGAAACTCCTCGAACGTCATCTCCAGTTTACACATGGACTCAACCTCGGCAATAAATTCCAGAATGGTCTGTTTAATTGTATCCACACTGTTATCCACGTGCAAACGAGCCAAGGATCGTCTCAGTCTACCATAATACTCTTGTACCTTGGTACCTTCTCTGTTGATGATGTTCTTCGCATCCGTGGCGTACTTGCCAAACATACGCTGATCGATCCCTTCGAACTTGATTCCCTTGGCATCCATCACTTTCTGTACATCGTCAATCCAATTTTTTTCCGCACAATTGAATGGATCGTACACCAATGGGATGAAGTAATCCATGAAACGCTCCAAGGAAAGGCGATCATCTGGTTTGATCATTCCGAGTAACTGTCGCAACTTGTTGGGGTCCAGGTTTTTGGTACACTTCCGGTACCTCACGACCTCGGCATACATCCGATCGACCGGGCTGGTAAACGGTTTATACTCCTTCCAGTTGATTGTTTGGCCCAGTCTCGTAAATGCAAACAATGTGAATGGTGAATCGGGATGTGTACGCGATAGAGCGATCAGCGCAAAATGCACCGCATGACGCAGTGCGATGAAACAACTACGATAGTCATTGTCCATGTACGAGATTAACTCTTCGGATTTCCAATCGTTGTTGAACTCCGTTCGAAAATCCGTGGTGAGGATGTGCAAGGCTTGAGTGAGACGATCGGATAATTCAAACTCGAATGGACACGAAGCAGGTGAGAAGTTCAACTGGTAGTACCCTTCCGAGTTTTTCTCGATCTTACACAAGTTGCCCCATCCGATTTCGTACAGTAAATCATGTATGACTGGGATGATTGGATGCATCTCATCTTTCAATTGGCTAACGTGTAAATCGTCACCCGAAAGCATGGTAAGCGTAGTCGAGCGTTCCAGAAAATCATCCGACTTCAGCAGTCTTTCATACAGACGAATCCCATCTTCTGCTATCGCGTACTTCATCAATGCCACTAATAGGCTGTGTTTTTTTTGTTCATGTTTTGGGCGATATGGCTTTGGAATATTCGGAATGGCACTTCGGCCTTCGGATAGGTATGATCTTGCAAAAACAGTTTTAGATGTTGACTTTGCCATTTTTCTTTCAAGTTGTGATTTACATGTTATACTCATTTTTTTCAATATCTTCAATTCGTTGAAACATCCGGATGGTATTGTCAGTTCCGATGTCTTTTACCATCATACTCAGATGGTATGATATGGAGATCATTAGGCGTATTTTCATTTCCCTAGTGGCAGGATCGTCATTTTCCGTTACATTTAGTGTCAATATGGCTCGTAATACCTCCGACCAGTTGCTGGCGAGAATGAAACGAGTCACCAGGTCGGAATGAGGGTATTCCGTACAATACACATGGAACTCATTGAGCAAATCTGATAGGATTGTCTTCTTATAGTAATCCAATGTGAACAGGTAATATTTCCACGTGATGTCGTTCGGGTCGATTGTAAGTGTTTCTGCCGATGCCAAGACCGACAAAACATCAAATATAGAGTAGGACATTTTGAATTGTGTGTGTTTACATGTTAAACAATTTCTTTGTATGATCAATGATGTTATCTACCTCCTCGGTACCAAAGTCCTTGTACGCCATTAAAAGAAAAGCGGTGACTCGGGCTCGGTGTTCTTTCTGTTCAAATTCTGGAACTTGGTCCATCACGTGGTTCAAGTCATCGAATGGTATGTCGTCGATGATCGCTTGGATGAACACATTCACTTCCCGTAAGAGCGCAACACGGATAGCAGATTCCTCATCTTCGCGACGCAAGGTGTTCAAAGCCTTGGTTACATCCGACCAAGTGTCTGCAGTTATGAATGGCGCAGCAATAACTCGTGTCGTTGAGTATCGACCAGGAAATTGTTTCTTCAGACGTTCGTCAATCTCGTTACTGTAACGAGTCCATGTTTTACGAAGCACGTCCTTCGTTTTCGCATCAATCGAACCTTGATTCGATTCGATCACTGCCATGT